>Ga0247843_1004846_pt1 | contig 19558 bp, 17 predicted proteins | sample LaCruzMarch2017__FD_192420 | JGI IMG/M metagenome (GOLD analysis project Ga0247843, IMG submission 192420) | Freshwater microbial communities from meromictic Lake La Cruz, Castile-La Mancha, Spain - LaCruzMarch2017_8m | ecosystem: Environmental > Aquatic > Freshwater > Lake | place: Spain...
CTTCTGCAAGCTCAAGGACTTCAAGCGTATCGCCATGCGCAGCGACAAGACCGACCGGAGCTTCGCCGCGATGATCTACATCGCCACCGCCGTCATCCATTCCCGATGAATCTCAACAGGCCCTAATGCAAGGGCTCGGCGCTGTCATCCATCGGCGCGGGCCGCCGGCCCGCGTTGTGTGTCAGGTCAGGCGGAGCGTCGGCAGGAAGGTGCGGTAGAAGGCGTGCTGGTCGCGCAGGAAGGCGGCGTAGCTCGGCCCGTCCTCATACTTCACCGTCACCGAGAGCCGGTCGCGAAATTCGGCGATCACCGCCGCATCGGTCAGGATGCTGCGTGCCGCCGCGTCCAGCCGCGCCTTGGCCGCGTCCGGGATGGCGGCCGGCGCGGCGAGCGACAGGAACGAGCTTTGGAAATAGCCAAAGCCCTTCTCCTGCATGGTTGGCACGCCGGGCAGGCCGTGCCAGCGGTCGCGGCTGGTCACCAGCAGCAGGCGGAGCGCACCGCCATTCACCTGCGGCACGATGGCGCCCGGGCTGCCATTGCCAAGCTGCACATGGCCGCCGATCACGTTCGGGATCAACTCGCCATCGCCGCGGAAGGGCGCGTGCGTCCAGCTGATGCCAAGGTCGCGGCCGATGCGCTCCATGGCCAGATGGTTGGTGGTGCCGGCACCGGGCGTGCCATAGGTCAGGCGGCCAGGATTGGCGCGCGCATAGGCCACCAGCTCCTCCCAGCTCCGCCAGGGCGCGGTGGCGGCGACATAGACGCCATATTCGTAGGGCCCAATCACGCCGATATGGTGGAAGGCTGCCAGCGGATCATAGGGCACCGCCTGGAGATGCGGGATGGTGGTCAGGGCGGGCATGTTGATCAGGCCGATCGTGTGCCCATCCGGGGTGGCGCGCGCCATCTCGGCGATGCCGATCACCCCGCCGCCGCCCGCGCGGTTCGTCGCCACCACCGGCTGGCCGAGCTGCGCGGCCAGAAGCTCGCCGAAGCGCCGCGCCGCGATGTCGGTGGTGGAGCCCGGCCCGAACTGCACGATCAGCGTGATGGGCCGCGTCGGGAAGGTCTGCGCCCGCGCGCGGCCAGAGACCAGCAGAAGCGCGGGGGCGGCAAGGGCGGCGCGGCGGCGCAGGAATGGCATTGGCTGGGTGCTCCTCATTCCGGGTGGGACGGCAGCAGAAGGCATGGCATGCCGGGGGCATCTTCGTCGTCGAGCGGGATGATACGCGGCGCGGTGGCAAAGACGCCATCGGGAATCGGCGGCGGCGCGGCGGGGCTGGCCGGCAGCCACAGCGCCGCCTGCCCCCCGCCATGCGGGAAAAGCCGCAGCGAGGGCAGCACGGTGACGGCGCTGGCGTCAAAGGGCGGCGCCTCGGCCAGCCACTCGGTCAGGCGGATCAGCACGCGGCCGGCGGCGCGGGGATCGGCCCGGCGATCAAGCAGGCCAAGGCGCGGGAAATAGCCGCGATCATGGTCCATCAGCGTATCGAGCATCAGCGCCATGCGGCCCGCCCAGGCATGCGCCGCCAGCACCGCGTCGGCGACGCGGCAGGCGGTCTCGGCCTCATCATCCATGGGCGTGGCCGGGTCGGCGCCGGCGAGCCGCAGATGCACCAGGGCCGGCCGGCCCGCAGCGCCGATGGTGGCCAGCGCGGGCCAAAGCGGCTCGGCCCGCTCCACCCGGAAGGCCAGGTCCGGCCCCTCCCCGGTTGCCGCCGTCGCGCCGAAGCCGGTGCGGATGAAATGGGCGTAGCGCGCGCCATGGCTGGCATCGGCCGAGACGTTGAGCCGGGAGAGATGCACCGGCAGGCCCAGCCGGCGGCTGAGGGCCAGAATGCGGGACGCTGCCTCGGCGATGGCATCGGCGCGCAGCACCACCTCCAGCCGTTCCACCGCCGGCGTCCGCGCCAGCAGCGCGGCTTCGCCGGCCGCATCGGGCAGGCCGAAGCAGCAGACGGTGAAGCGATGGCCGAAGGCGGCCAACTGCGCCATGCGCTCGCCAACCATCGGATCGAGCACGTCCTGCAGCGGGACGCGCAGGTGACGCAGGCCCATGCCGGCCATCTGCATCGTCAGATAGTCATTGCGGACCTGCTTGCGGCTGAATTCGTCCACCACGCCGCTGTAGGGCAGCGTGACCGGTCGCGCCCAATCATGCCGCAGATCGACGCCAAGCGGGCAGGCCAGGGTGCGCGGATGCAGGCGCGGGGGCCGCGTGGCGGCGGGGGAATCGGTGGCGCCCCAGCTGCGCACCCAGTGCACGGCGTGCCGATCGGCGAAGACCTCCACCAGATAGAAGCCGAGCTTGGCGACATTGTCCCGCCCATGCTCGGCATCGGGCGGCGGCACCGGGAACAGCTCGGCATAGTCGTGGCGCACCGCCGAGGTGGCGGGCAGCACATGGAAATCCGTGCCGTCCAGGCGGTTGATGAAGATGTTGTGCACATGGCCGGCGAACACCGCCTCCACCCCGCGCGCGCGGAACAGGGCCAGCAGGCGGGCGCGGCCGGGCTCGGCCAGATTGTCGTAATGCTCGGGCTCGTGCGGGTGAAGCAGGAAGGGCGGGTAGTGGAGGAACACGAAGCAGCGGGTGCCCGGGGCGGGCAGCGCGGTGTCCAGCCATTCCCATTGCAGCGCTTCCTCGGCCAGGCCGCTGTTGATCAGCATGGCGTTGAGCAGCACGAAGCGGCAGCCGCCATGGTCGAAGGCCTGCCGGTCCGGGCCCAGGGCGGCGCGATAGATGGCCAGGGCGGGATCGGCGATGATCGGCGCGGGCATCCAGTCGGTCGGCTTGTCGCCGATATCATGGTTGCCGGGCAGGCAGCGCAGCGGGGCGGCCAGCGGCGCGACGATGGCGCGGAAGCGCTCCACCGCCGGCGCGAAGCCCGGTTGGCCGGGCACCGGATGCACCACATCGCCCAAATGGATGACAAAATCGGGGGCCAGCCCATTGATCTGCGCGATGATCGCGGCAGCCCGGCGGTTGGCCAGCCGGTTGGCGCGCCAGGGCGAGGAGGAGGTCGTGTCCTCCGGGTTCAGGTGCGTGTCGGTCAGCACGGCGAAGCGGAACAGGGGCTGCATCAGGCCGGGCGCTCCATGCGTTGTTCGAGCATCACATCCTCGCCGCGATAGACCGCCGCGCCGGTGCGGGTCGCGGTGCCGGCCGCATGGCGCACCTCGCGCCCGACGGGGATAGCCTATTGCGCGTCGCGTTGCGCCAGGCGGAGGCCGCTGGCGCGGTAGGTGCCGAGCACCAGCAGCTCGCTCGAGAAGAAGGCCAGCTCCTCCAGCGCCTGGCGCAGGCCGGGCTGGCCGGGGTGGCCGTCGACATCGGCCAGGAACTGGGTGGCGGTGAAGGCGCCGCCCACCATGTAGCTTTCCAGCTTGGTCATGTTCACCTTGTTGGTGGCGAAGCCGCCGAGCGCCTTGTAGAGCGCCGCCGGGATGTTGCGGACGCGGAAGACGAAGCTGGTCATCCACGCGCCATCGTCGAAGGGGCCGGGCAGCTTGGTGCGGGCCATCACGTAGAAGCGCGTGGTGTTGTGGGCGGCGTCCTCGACATTGCGGCGAAGGACATCCAGCCCGTAGATCTCGCCGGCCAGCTCGCTGGCGATGGCGGCATCCTCCACCCCGCCGCGCTCGGCGATCAGCTTGGCGGCGCCGGCCGTGTCGGCCTCGATCACCGGGGTCAGCGACAGGTCCCGCAGCAGGTTCAGCACCTGGCCCAGCGCCACCGGGTGGCTGTGCGCGCGCTTGAGCGTGGCGATCGAGGCGCCGCGCGGCGCCAGCAGGCAATGCTCGACGCGCTCGAAATGTTCGCCGACGACGTGCAGGCCGGATTCGGGCAGCAGGCGATGGATGTCGGGCACCCGGCCGGCCAAGCTGTTCTCGCAAGGCAGCATGGCGCGTTCCGCCCGGCCCTCGCGCACCGCCAGGATTGCCGCCTCGAAGCTCGGGCAGGGCAGCGTGGTGAGGTTGGGGTAGGCGTGGCGGCACGCGAGATCCGAATAGGCACCCGGCACGCCCTGGAAGGCGATCACGCCCGGGCCGGGATTGGAGGCAGGCGGTTGGCTTTCCATGCGCTTGGTCCTGTATGCTGCGGGCGGCTTGGGTTGTCGGCCCGCCGGGGCGGCTTTATATCCCGGGAGGGTTTTTAAGGCAGGCTGACGGGGCGGCAAGCCCGGGGCGGCCGGCCGAGAAGGGGACAAGGGCAGAATGAGCCTCGAAATGAACAAGGTGGCGGCTGCCGTGCTGACCGCGGGCGTGACCTTCATGATCGCCGGTGTCGTGGCGAAGGGGCTGGTCTCCCCGCCGCGGCAATATGAGTCCGCGATTTCGCTGGGCGCCAGTGCCCCGGCACCCGCCGCTGCCCCGGCCGCCGCGGCCGCGCCCACGCTCGATCCGGTCGGGCCGCTGCTGGCCGCGGCCAATGCCGACAATGGCCGCGCGCTGTTCACCCGCGCCTGCGCCTCCTGCCACAATGCCAACCAGGGCGGCGCCAATGGCGTGGGCCCGAATATGTGGAACATCGTCAACCGCGACCATGCGGCGCTGCCGGGCTTCAATTATTCGGCGGCCAACCGCGCGCTGGCCGGCAAGCCCTGGGACTATGAGTCGCTCAACGCCTTCATCGCCCGCCCGAACCAGGCGATGCCGGGCACCCGCATGGCCTATGCCGGGATGGCCAGCGTGCAGCAGCGCGCCGATCTGATCGCCTGGCTGCGCCTGCAGGCGCCCACCCCGGCGCCGCTGCCCTGATCGCCCCTGCCCTGATCGCCACTCACTTCCTTCGCACCGCCGAGGATGCGGCGGCGGCCGCAGGGGCCGCCATCCGCCCGCTGTTCCGCTCCGCGCTGCTCGTGGAAGCCAAGGGCGATGCCAGCCCGGTGACCGAAGCCGATCGCGCCGCCGAACGCGCGATCCGGGAGCTGGTCGCCACGCGACACCCGGACCATGGGGTGATCGGCGAGGAATATGGCAGCCACCGCCCCGGCGCCGACTGGGTCTGGGTGATCGACCCGATCGACGGCACCCGCGCCTTCCTCACCGGCCGGCCGATGTGGGGCACGCTGATCGCGTTGCTGCACCAGGGGCGCCCGGTGCTGGGGCTGATCGACCAGCCGGCGCTTGGCGAACGCTGGACGGGCCTCGCGGGACAAGCCACGCGCTTTACCGGCTCCATCGGCGGCACAGCGGGCTGCCGCCCCTGCCCCAGCCTCGGCAGCGCCGAGCTGGCCTGCACCTCACCCGACATGTTCGACGCCACGACGGCACCGCGCTTCGGCGCGCTGCGCGCCTTGGTGCGCCGCACCAGCTGGGGCGGCGACTGCTACATCTATGGGCTGCTGGCGCTCGGCCTGCTCGACCTGGTGGTGGACGCCGGCATGCAGCCCTGGGATTGGGCGGCGCTGGTGCCGGTGCTGGAAGGCGCCGGCGGGCGCGTGACGGATTGGGCCGGGCGGCCGCTGGCGCTCGACAGCGATGGCAGCGTGCTGGCCGTCGGCGATCCGACGCTGCTGCCCCAGGCTGTGGCGCATCTCGCCGCCTAGGCGCCTGTTGCGGCGGCGGCGGCCAGCCCCCAAACTAGAGGGATGCGCCGACGCGACCTGCTGAGCCTGTCCGCCGCCCTCGGCCTTGCGCCGAGTGCCCTTCGTGCCGCCACCCCCGCCGGCGGCAGCGCCGCACCGGGCCAGGGCGTCCGCACCCACGCGCTGTCGCTGCTCGGCCAGCCCGCGCTGCCCGCCGACTTCAGGCACTTCCCCTGGGTGAACCCCGACGCGCCCAAGGGCGGCGAGATGGTGCGCTGGGCGCTCGGCGCCTTCGACAGCTTCAACCCCTTCATCATCCGCGGCACCGCGTCCGTCGGCAGCACGCTGATCTACGACACGCTGCTGAAGGAAAGCACCGACGAGGCCAGCACCGAATACCCCTATCTGGCGCAATGGATCGACCTGCCGGCCGACCGCGCGGGGGTCACGTTCGACCTCAACCCATCAGCGCGCTGGCATGATGGCCGGCCGGTGACCGCGGCCGACGTGATCTTTACCTTCGAGACGCTGCGCAGCCAGGGCCGGCCCTTCTTCCGCTCCTACTATGGCGACGTCACCGAGGTGCGCGCCGAGGGCGAGCATCGCGTGGCCTTCCGCTTCCGCAACGCCGAGAATCGCGAACTCGCGCTGATCCTGGGCGGGCTGCCGGTGCTGCCCCGCCATTGGTGGGAAGGGCGCGATTTCAGCCGGCCGATCCTGGAGGTGCCGCTCGGCTCCGGCCCCTATCGCATCGATCGCTTCGAGGCCGGGCGCAGCATCACACTCCGCCGGGTGCAGGATTGGTGGGGACGCGAGATCCCGACGATGCGCGGCACACAGAACATCGATACCATTCGCTTCGAGTATTTCCGCGACAACACGGTGGCGCTCGAAGCCTTCAAGGCCGGGCAGATCGACTTCCGCACCGAGAATGTCGCGCGCGACTGGGCGACCGCCTACGACTTCCCCGCCTTCCGCCGCGGCCTGGTGAAGCGCGAGGAGCTGAAGCACGAGCTGCCCACCGGCATGCAGGCCTTCGTGATGAATTTGCGCCGCCCGCTGTTCCAGGACCAGCGCGTCCGCCGCGCCCTGGTCGAGATGTTCGACTTCGAGTGGATGAACGCGAACATCTTCTTCGGCAGCTACACCCGCACCGCCAGCTATTTCAGCAACTCCGAACTCGCCTCCTCCGGCCTGCCGGAAGGGCGCGAACGCGCCATCCTGGAAGGCTTCCGCGGCCGCATCCCGGACAGCGTCTTCACCACGCCCTTCCGCCTGCCCGTCACGGACGGCACCGGCAACAACCGCGAAGGGCTGCGCCGCGCGCTGACCCTGCTGCAACAGGCCGGCTGGCGCGTGCAGGATCGCCGCCTGGTGAATGCCCAGAATCAGCGCTTCGAATTCGAGATCCTGCTGCAATCGCCGACCTTCGAGCGGATCGCCCTGCCCTACGTCCAGGCGCTGGAACGCGCCGGCATCACCGCCCGCGTGCGCACCGTGGACCCCGCACAATACCAGCGCCGCATGGACAGCTTCGACTACGACATGACCGTGGGCGGCCAGGGGCAGAGCCTGTCGCCCGGCAATGAACAGCGGGACTTCTTCTCCTGCGCGAAATCGCGCGAGGAAGGCAGCCGCAACATCCAGGGTATCTGCGACCCGGCCATCGATGAGCTCATCGAACAAGTCATCACCGCGCCCGACCGCGAGGAACTGGTGGCCCGCACCCGCGCCCTCGACCGGGTTTTGCTGGCGCACGACTATCTGGTGCCGCAATGGCACATCCAAAGCTTCCGCATCGCCTGGTGGGACAAGTTCGGCCGGCCCGCCCGCAACCCACGCTTCGACATCGGCCTGGATGCCTGGTGGGTCGACGAAGCCCGCGAGGCGGCCCTCACCACCGCACGCCGGAGCCTGTAGCGGGCGATGATGTGCGCTGCGTGGCCTCGGGGAGGGCGCTGCCCTCCCCGAACCCCACCCGCCAAGGGGCAGCGGCCCCTTGGAACCAAGGCATATGCCCATGGGCGGGAGGCCATCGGCCTCCCGCCCATGGGCATGTTGACCGAGGTCCAGGAGCCCACTGGCTCCTGGTGGGGGGTGCAGGGGGGCAAAGCCCCCCTGCGGGCCGCGTAGCACAGCCATGGCCGCCTACATCCTCCGGCGTTTATTGCTGGTCGTGCCGACCTTGCTCGGCATCATCCTGATCAATTTCGCCGTCGTGCAGTTCGCCCCTGGCGGCCCGGTCGAGCAGTTGCTGGCCGAGTTGCGCGGAGAGGGAAATGTGCTGGGCCGCATCACCGGCGATGCGGGCGGCGAGGCGCGCATCCCGGGTTCGGGCGATGCCACGGGCCCGGTTGGCACCTATCGCGGGGCGCGCGGACTTGATCCGGCGATCGTCGCCGACATCGAGCGCATGTTCGGCTTCGACAAGCCGGCGCATCAGCGCTTCACCGAGATGATGCTGGGCTACCTGACCTTCGATTTCGGCCGCAGCCTGTTCCAGGATCGGCCGGTGGTGGAGTTGCTGCTGGAGAAGATGCCGGTCTCCATCAGCCTTGGCCTCTGGTCCACACTGATCATCTACCTGGTGTCCATTCCGCTTGGCATCCGCAAGGCGGTGAAGGATGGCTCGCGCTTCGACGTGGCGACCAGCGGCGTGGTGCTGGTGGGCTATGCGGTGCCGGGCTTCCTGTTCGCCATCCTGCTGGTGGTGCTGTTTGCCGGCGGGTCCTTCCTGCAATGGTTTCCGCTGCGCGGCTTGGCCTCGCCGGGCAGCGAGAATTGGCCGCTATGGGATCGCGCCATCGACTATGCCTGGCACATGGCGCTGCCGACTCTGGCGCTGGTCGTCAGCGGCTTTGCGGGCCTGACCATGCTGACCAAGAACAGCTTCCTGGATGAGATCGGCAAGCAATACGTCGTCACCGCGCGCGCCAAGGGCAACAGCGAACGCAAGGTGCTCTACGGGCACGTGTTCCGCAACGCGATGCTGCTGATCATCGCGGGCTTCCCGGCGGCCTTCATCAGCATCCTGTTCACCGGCGCGCTGCTGGTGGAAATCGTCTTCTCGCTGGACGGCCTCGGCCTGCTGGGCTTCGAAGCGGCGCTGCGCCGCGACTACCCGATCATGTTCGCCACCCTCTACATCTTCACCCTGCTCGGCCTGGTCATGCAAATCGTGGGCGACGTGATGTACACGGTGATCGACCCGCGCATCGACTTCGAGGCACGGCGGTGAGCCGGGGTGTGGCTTGGGTGGCCTTCGCGGGCGCTGCCCCCGCACCCCCGCCGGGGAGCCTGAGGCTCCCCGGACCCCACCCTTCAATGCCCATGGCGATGGGGGGCTACGCCCCCCGTCACCACGGGCATGCAAGGACGGGAGGTACAGGAACCTCAGGTTCCTGGTGGGGGGTGCAGGGGGGCAAAGCCCCCCGCAGGTCACCCGCGCCATGACCCCGCTCAACCAGCGGCGCCTCGCCAATTTCCGGGCCAATCGGCGGGGCTTTTGGTCGCTTTGGATCTTTCTGCTGTTGTTTGGCGTGACCTTCTTTGCCGAGGCCATTTCCAACGACCGTCCGCTGATTGTGCGGATCGAGGGGCGTTGGCTGGTGCCGGTGCTGGTCGAGGTTGCGGAGGAGGAGGTGTTGCCGGGTGGCCTGCCGGTCGCCATGGACTGGCAGGATCCGGAGGTGATGGCGGAGTTTCGGGCGCTGGGCGGTGTTGCGGTCTGGCCGATCATTCCCTTCCGGCACGACACGGTGGTGCGCGATCTCGGCCGGCCGAGTCCGGCGCCGCCATCGGCGCGCAATTGGCTGGGGACGGATGATCAGGGGCGCGATGTGCTGGCGCGGGTGATCTACGGGTTCCGCATATCGGTGCTGTTCGGCTTTTCGCTCACGATCGTCAGTTCGCTGCTCGGCATCGCGGCGGGTGCGGTGCAGGGCTATTATGGGGGGTGGGTGGATCTCGGCTTCCAGCGCTTCATCGAGATCTGGTCGGGCATGCCGCAACTGTATCTGTTGATCATCCTGGCCAGCATCATCGAGCCGACCTTCTCGACCCTGCTGATCTTCCTGCTGCTGTTCAGCTGGATGGGGCTGACGGGCGTGGTGCGGGCGGAATTCCTGCGCGGCCGCAACTTCGACTATGTGCGGGCGGCGCGGGCCATGGGGGTTTCGGATACGCTTGTGATGTTCCGGCACATCCTGCCGAACGCCATGGTGGCCACCCTCACCTTCCTGCCCTTCATCCTGTCGGGTTCGGTGACCATCCTGGCCAGCCTGGATTTCCTGGGCTTCGGCCTGCCGCCGGGCAGCCCTTCGCTGGGCGAGTTGGTCTCGCAGGGCAAGAACAATTTGCAGGCGCCCTGGCTCGGCATCACGGCTTTTGTCGTGCTGGGTGGCATGCTGACCCTGCTGATCTTCGTGGGCGAGGCGGTGCGCGACGCCTTTGATCCGCGCAAGCTGCCCGGAGGAGGCCGATGAGGCCGACGACCGCTTTTTCCATGGGAGGAGGCCGATGAGGCCGACGACCGCTTTTTCCATGGGAGGAGGCCGATGAGGCCGACGACCGCTTTTTCCATGGGAGGCGGCCGATGAGGCCGACGACCGCGCCCCTGCTCGATGTGGCAGATCTCGCCGTCGCCTTCGGCCCGAAGCGCGTGGTGGAAGGCGTATCTTTCACCCTGCATCGTGGCGAGACGCTGGCGCTGGTGGGCGAAAGCGGCAGCGGCAAGTCCATGACCGCGCTGGCCTGCCTGCGCCTGCTGCCGACGGGCGGGCAAATCCCGGCAGGCCGCATCACGCTGGACGGCACCGAGGTGCTCACCGCCGAGGGCGAGGCGCTGCGGCGGCTGCGCGGCGGGGTCGCCGGCATGGTATTTCAGGAACCGATGACCAGCCTGAACCCGCTGCACACGGTGGGCCGCCAAGTCGCCGAGGCCGTCACGCTGCATCGCCCGCTGGCTGGCGCCGCCTTGCAGGCGCGCATCGTCGAATTGCTGACGCGCGCGGGCTTCCCCCAGGCCGCCGATCGGCTGGGCGCCTATCCGCACCAACTTTCGGGCGGCCAGCGCCAGCGCGTGATGATCGCGGCGGCGCTGGCCAATGATCCGGCCCTGCTGATCGCCGATGAGCCGACCACGGCGCTCGACGTTACGATCCAGGCGCAGATCCTGGAGCTGCTGGCCGAGCTGAAGCGCCGCCTGTCCATGGCAATGCTGCTGATCACCCATGATCTGGCGATCGTGCGCCGCCATGCCGACCGCGTGGTGGTGATGCGCCATGGCCGCGCCGTGGAACAAGGGACGGTGGCGTCCGTCTTCGGCGATCCGCAGCACGAATACACCAGGATGCTGCTGGCCACCGAGCCGCGCGGCCACCCCCTGCCCGTCCCGCCCGAAGCGCGCGAGATCCTGCGCGGCGAGGCCACGAAGGTTCACTTCCCGATCCGGCGCGGCCTGCTCCGCCGCCAGGTGGGCCTGGTGCGCGCGGTGGATGGCATCGACCTGACGATCCGGGAGGGTGAGACGCTCGGCGTGGTGGGCGAAAGCGGCAGCGGCAAGACCACGCTTGGCCTCGCGCTGCTGCGGCTGGAACGCAGCACCGGCACCATCGCCTTCGAGGCTCAGCCGATCCAGGATCTTGGCCGCGCCGCGCTGCGGCCGCTGCGCGCGCGCATGCAGATCGTGTTCCAGGACCCCTATGGCAGCCTCTCGCCCCGCATGAGCGTGGGCGAGATCGTGGGCGAGGGCCTGGCCGTGCATGAACGGCTGACGCCCGCCGAACGCGCGACGCGGGTCGCCGCGGCGCTCGAGGAGGTCCAGCTGGACGCCGCCATGGCCGAGCGCTACCCGCATGAGTTCAGCGGCGGCCAGCGCCAGCGCATCGCCATCGCCCGCGCGCTGGTGCTGAAGCCGCGGCTGGTGGTGCTGGATGAGCCGACGAGCGCGCTGGATGTCAGCGTGCAGGCGCAGGTGGTGGATTTGCTGCGCGACCTGCAGGCCAGGCACCGGCTGGCCTATCTGTTCATCAGCCATGATCTGCGCGTGGTGCGCGCCCTCGCCCACCGGATCCTGGTGATGAAGGATGGGCGCGTGGTGGAGGAAGGCCCCGCTGAAGCGCTTGTCGCCAACCCGCGTGAGCCCTACACGCGCGCCCTGATGGCCGCCGCCTTTGACCTTTCGGCCGCCGAGGGTGCCGACCATGTCCGAAGCTGACCCACGTCCGCCGATCGAGATCCTGAAAGGCCTGCTGGATACGGGTGCCGTGAAGCTCGGCGTGCACATCCGAAAGATGAATTCGCCCGGCAGCCCGGTCTATCGCTACTGGGAGAATATCTGGCCGGTCGGGCTGATCATGGGGCTCAGCTTCGCCGCCACGGTCGTGGTGCACTATTATCTGGGCGGCATCCTGCTGGTGGCCGGCTGCGCGCTGTGGCTGTGGCGCATCCAGCCGCGCATCAAGGATGGGGTGTTCGAACGCACCGCCGGATGGGCGACACAATCGGAAGTGCATTTCGACGCACTCTGGGCGAAGGGCGTGCTCAGCCTCTATGCCGAGCTGCCGGATGGGCGGAAGCTGGCCGCCACGCGGCGCGACGATTGGCGCTTCTTCGCGCGCCGCATGCTGGCCGAAACCAACGGAACCGAGGCTGCCTGATGGCCATCCTGCTCTCCACCAAGGCCGCCGCAATGGAGGCCTGGCGTGCGGCGCTGCTGGCCTGCGATCCCGGCCTCAATATCCGCATGTTCCCCGATGCCGGCGATCCAACGGAGATTGAAGCGGCTGTCGTCTGGACCGCGCACGACATGGCGGAGCTGCGGCGCTACCCGAAGCTGCGCCTGATCGTCTCGATGGGCGCCGGCGTCGATCATCTGTTGCGCCCGCCGGGCCCCCCGCCCGGCATCCCGGTGGCGCGGCTGGTGGACCGGATGCTGACCAGCCAGATGGGCGAGTGGGTGCTGCTGAACGTCCTGCGCTTCCATCGCCAGGATCCGGCGTATCGCCAGCTGCAGCAGGATCGCGTCTGGCAGGAATTGCCGGCGCCGGTCACGGCCGACCGGCGCATCGGCATTCTTGGCCTTGGCGAGTTGGGCGCGCACGCCGCAGGCCTGCTGCGCGGCATCGGCTTTCCCGTGATGGGCTGGTCGCGCCGGCCGAGGATTCTGCCGGGCGTCGAGACCTTCCATGGCGCCGAGGGCCTGGCCACCATGGTGGCGCAAAGCGACATCCTGGTCTGCCTGCTGCCGCTGACGCCCGAGACGCGTGGCATCATCGACGCATCCCTGCTGGCCCGCCTGCCGCACGGCGCCTTCGTGATCAACGGCGCGCGCGGTGCCCATCTGGTGGATGATGCGCTGCTGGGCGCCCTGGCGAGCGGTCATGTCGCCGGCGCCGCCCTCGACGTATTCGACCCGGAGCCGCTGCCGGTCGATCATCCCTTCTGGTCGCACCCGGCGGTGGTGATGACCCCGCACGCGGCCAGCATCACCATCCCTGCCAGCGCCGCGCCGCAGGTGGTCGAGAACATCCGTCGCGCGCGCGATGGGCGTCCCTTGCTGAACCTGGTGGACTTCACCGCCGGCTATTGAACAAGCTGCCAAAGCGCGAGGCCGGGACCCTTGCTGACCAAGCGCCATCCGCTACCCTGAGGGGACCGCCAAGGGAGTGGCCCGATGCCCTACGAGGTGATTCGCGACTTCGTCGGCTATGGTGCCAACCCGCCCGACCCTCACTGGCCGGGTGGCGCACGGATCGCCGTGAACTTCGTCCTGAACTATGAGGAAGGCTCCGAGCCTTCGATGCAGGATGGCGAGGGCTTCACCGAGACCGGACTGACGGAATCGCACGGGCTGAACCAGCTCAAGGCCGGGCGCGACCTGGCGGCGGAAGGCATGTTCGAATATGGGAGCCGCGTCGGCTTCTGGCGGCTGATGCGCCTGTTCCAGGAACGCGGCCTGCCGATGACGATCTTTGGCTGCGGCCTGGCGCTGGAGCGCAACCCGGAAGCCGCCGCCGCCATTCGCGCGTCCGGCTTCGACATCTGCGCGCATGGCTGGCGCTGGGTGAAGCATTTCGAGCTGGCCGAGGATCAGGAGCGCGAGCATATCCGCCGCGCCTTCGAAAGCCTGTCGCGCACCGTCGGCGCGCCGCAGGGCTGGTATTGCCGCTACAGCCCGTCAGTGAACACGCGACGCCTGGTCGCGGAGCATGGCGGCTTCCTCTACGACAGCGATTATTACGGCGACGAACTGCCCTTCTGGCTGAGCGTCGATGGCAAGGCCCGGCTGGTGGTGCCCTACTCGCTGGTGAACAACGACGCGAAGTTCGCCGGATGGACCGGCACGTCCGACCAATGGTTCAGCTTCGTCCGCGACGCCTTCGACATGCTGCACGAGGAGGGGGCCAAGGCCCCGAAGATGATGTCGGTGGGCCTGCATATGCGGCTGATCGGGCATCCGTCGCGCGCGATGGGCCTGCGGCGGCTGCTGGACCATATGCAGTCGAAGCCGGGCGTCTGGATCACGGGCCGCGCGGACATCGCGCGGCACTGGATGGCGACGCACCCCTATCCCGGCAAGGGGCTGAATGAATAGCGTCAGTCCCGCCGGCCGGTCACCTTGTTGAAGAAGCAGCACCAGTCGCCCGTGGTCACGTTCGGCAGGGCGCGCAGGCCGAAGATCATGCCATCGGCCGGGGCGCGCAGCTCCGCCAGCTCGCGCCCAAAAATGTCGACGATCCGGGCGATGCGTGTGCCCTTCGGCATCATGGTCAGGAAGGCGATGTCGGGCTCGGGCAGGTAGATTCCCGAAGCCGGGGCCAACAGCGCTTCCTGGCTGCCCTTGGTGCGGTTCGCATCGTACAGTGCCTGGCCGGGCAGCATCGCATAGTGGCGCAGCACGTTCAGGATCGCATCCGCCAGCAGGCGGCCGACCTTGGCGAAACTGTCGGGCCCGGTGTGCGAGCGCCCGCCATGCTCCACGGTGATGCCGACCTTCCCGGCCTCGGCCATGAAGGCCATCGGGTTTCCCTTGGGATTCGGCGAGGACATGATGCAGCCCCAGCCCGGTCCCATCGCCGTGCCGAGCTCGACCGATTCCGGCCGCTCATCCACGAACATGGACGGTGCCAGGTAGGAATGCGCCCCGCCGGAATGGATCGAGATTTCCAGGTCGGCGACCTTCCCCAGCCATTCGGCATGCGCCCAGACCACGCGTTCCGTCAGGTAGCCATTCGGGCGGCCGGGATAGATGCGGTTTCCGTCATGGCTGAACGTATCCAGCGGATTGCCGCGCGTGGCCGCCTGGAAGGCCGCCAGATTGATCACCGGCACCAGCACCAGCGTGCCGGCGAGCAGCGCCGGGTCCACCTCGCGCAGCAGGATCTGGCAGCAGAGCGGGCCTTCCGGCTCGTCGCCATGGATCGCGCCATCAATCCACAGCACCTTGCCGGGCCTGGTGCCGTTGATGACGACCAGCGGAATCTCGACCGGCGTGCCGCCGGCCAGCTGCGTGACGGGAATGACGCCGAACGCCACCTGGCCAGGGGCGGCGGTCGCGGTGCCGACCGTGACCGGTCCTTGGGTCTCGGCCATGCTCAGATGCCCTTCACCTGCTTGTAGGTCTCAAGTTCTTCGGCCGTGTAGACCTGCATGAACTCGATCTCGATGCCGCCGGCGTCATTGTCGAGGAAGGCGACGTAACCTTCGGGGTGCGGATGCGCGCCCTTGATGCCGCCACAGCCCGCGCAGCCGCGCAGCGCCGCACCATGCTTCTGCGCATGCGCCAGCGCGTTCTCGATATTGTCGACCGCGTAGCAGATGTGGTGCAGACCCTCGCCGCCGCGATTCCTGATCCAGGTGTCGAAGCGCCCGCCCGCATCCATGGACTGGCAGAGCTGGTATTCGATGCCGCCAAGCTCGAACAGCGCCACGCGATTGCGGGACTTCTGATACGCGTGGATCCTGGTGTCCGGCGCCACGTTCAGGAAGCGGGCGTAGCTGCCCAGCGCCTGCTCCACATCGCGCACGGCGAAGGCCATGTGCTTGATGCCGAGGACGTGCGGATTGTCGGAATCGGGTCGGGTGGTGGTTTCGGTGCTCATGGCTCGCTCTCCCTCAAGAATTATCGCGTCGGTTGGCATGGTCTTCGCGCATGCGGGCCACCACCACTTCCATCCGCCGGGCGGCTTCCTCCACCCGGGCCAGGGGTTGCAGCAGCGACAGCCGCACATGATCGTCCCGATGATCGCCGAACAGCGACCCGGGGAACATCATCACCCGCCCTTCCTCGAGCAGCCGCACGCAGAAATCGGACGCGCTGAGCCCGGTCGAGGAGACGTTGGCATAGATGTAGAAGGCCCCATCGGGCCGTGCGTAGCTCAGGCCCATGCGGTCGAGCGCGGTCATCATCAGTAAGCGGCGCGCATCATATTCGCGGCGCATCGCCTCCACGCAATCCTGCGGGCCGGTCAGGGCCGCCAGGGCGGCGTGCTGCGCGACCGCGGGCGCGCAGATGGCCAGGCCATGATGGATTTCCGCCATCGCCGGCACAAGCTGCCTTGGCGCGGCGAAGTAGCCGATCCGCCAGCCGGTCATGGCATAGGCCTTGGAGAAGCCATCGATGGTGATGGTGCGCTGCTTCATCCCCGGCAGCGCGGCAGTCGGCAGCACGCGGGCATTGTCGTAGGTCAGCCGCCCGTAGATCTCGTCCGAGATGACTATCAGATCGTGCTTGATCGCCAGCGCGGCCAGCCGCTCGATCTCGCTGGGCGGGATCACCATGCCGGTGGGGTTGGAGGGGTTGATCAGGCACAGGATCCGGCTGCGCGGCGTGATCACCGCCGCCACCGCCGCCGCGGTCAGCGCAAAACCCTGATCCTGATAGGTCGGCACCGCCACCAGCGTGCCGCCGGCCAACTCGACCGCCTGATGATAGACATTGTAGCCCGGCGAGGGGAGGATCACCTCATCCTCCGGGTCGATCAACGCCAGCATGGCGACGAAGATCGCTTCCTGACCGCCCGCCGTCACCACGATTTCATCGGCGCTATAGTCGGCGCCGCCATGCGCCTTGATGGAGGCGGCAATCGCCTCCCGCAATTGCGGCATGCCAAGCGGGTGGGTGTAGTGCGTGGCCCCGGCCCCCAGTGCCTTCTGCCCGGCCTCCACGATATGCGCCGGCGTATCGAGATCAGGGTCGCCGCGGCCGAGGGCGATCACGTCCTTCAGCCCCGCCGCAATGTCCAGCATGCGCGTGCGCACGGAGGATTGGCGGATGCGCACCCGCTTGGCAAAGCGTGGTTCCGCGAGTTGCGGCGTGTCGCTCATGTACGGTCCTTTGCCTTCGGGTCCAGCACCTGGCTCAGCCGGTCGCCGATCAGGTTGAGGGACATCACCACCAGGAACAGCGCAAGGCCCGGGAAGATCATCATCCAGGGCGCATAGCGCATGTATTCGCGCCCGCCCGACAGCATGGCGCCCCATTCCGGCGTCGGCGGCTGCGCGCCGAGACCGAGGAAGGACAGCGTGGCCGTCGAGAGGATCGCGTTGCCAAGATCAAGCGTGGCGAGAACGACGATGGTCGGCATCACATTCGGCAGCAGGTGCCGCAGCATGATGCCGAGGTCGGAGACGCCGAGCGCGCGAGCCGCCTCCACGTAAAGCTGTTCGCGGACCACCAGTGCCGCACCCCGCACCACGCGTGCGAAGCGCGGCACGCTGGCGATGGCCACCGCGATCACCACATTCAACAGGCCGACCCCGAGCACCGAGACGATCATGATCGCCAGCACGATGGCCGGGAAGCCGAGCAGCACGTCCAGGAAGCGGCAGCCCCAGGAATCCACCTTGCCGCCCAGGAAAGCCAGCGTGATGCCAATGAAACTGCCGACCATCACGGACAGCGCCACCGTCGCCATGCCAAGCGCGATGGAATAGCGCCCGCCCGCCATCACCCGCGAAAAGATGTCCCGGCCGTGCAGGTCGGTGCCGAACAGGTGCTCCAGGCTCGGCGCGGCCAGGCGCATGCCGACATCCGTCTCGTTCCAATCATAGGGCGCCAGGATGGGGGCAACCAGCGCGGCCAGGGCCAGCAGCGCGAAGACGATGCTGCCCGCCATGGCGCCCGGATGCAGGAAAAGGCGCCGAAGGAAGCGCACCGCCGGGCGGCCCAGCGCGGCGCGGCGCACGGGCAGGGTTGCGGCACCGGCCATCAGGCGCGCGCCAGCCGCACGCGCGGGTCGATCGCGCCATAGATCAGGTCGATGCAGACATTGATGATGACGTAGGCGGCGGTCTTGTAGACCACCAGCGCCTGCACCAGCGGCATGTCCTTGGTCAGCACCGCCTCGACCAGCATGGTGCCCAGGCCCGGCCGGGCGAAGACATTCTCGGTGACGACGGCGCCGCCGATCAGCAGCGCGAATTGCACACCGAGCAGGGTGACGGGCGGGATCATCGCGTTGCGCAGCGCGTGCTTCAGCACGATCCTGGTCGGTGGCAGCCCCTTGGCGCGCGCGGTGCGGATGTAATCCTGGCCCATCGCCTCGATGATGGAGACTCGCACCAGCCGCGCGAAGCCCCCCGCGATGAACAGCCCCACCGTGATCGAAGGCAGGATCAGCGATTGGAACCCCGTGCCGGTGATCGGCACCCACATCAGCAGCGTGCCGAAGACGTAGATCAGGATCATGCCGATCCAGAAGCTGGGCAGCGAGACACCCGCCAGCGCCAGCACCATGCACAGGCTGTCGACCCAAGTGTTTGGCCGGATGCCGGCCAGGACGCCCAGCACCACGCCCACGGTCAGCCCCACCACCAGGCCGCCCAACGCCAGCTCAACGGTGGGCCACATCTGCTCCACGATCATGTCGGTGACCGGGCGGCGGGAGCGGAAGCTCTCGCCCAGGTCGCCCTGCGCCGCGCGCGCCAGGAAGCTGACATAGCGTTCGGCCATCGGCTTATCGAGGCCGAGACGCTCGCGTTCCCGCTGGCGCACCTCCTCCGAGGCGGGGACGCCCGCCAGCATCAGGTTCACCGGGTCGCCCGGGATCATCTGCATCACGGCGAACACCACCGTCCAGGTGATGGCGATCACCGGGAAGACGCTGAGGATACGGCGCAGAAAGAAGCCCATCGGGAGGTCTGGTGAAGGTCGCGCTCAGGCCAGCCTCGCCTCCTGGAAGCGCACCTGCCAGTTCCCGCGCGAGAAGCGCAGCCCGGACAGGCGGGTGCTGTGCACCGCGGTCTGAACCTGGTCGTGAATCGGGAAGAACAGCGCGCGGTCCATGATGTCCTTCTGCAGGTCGCGATAGAGCGCGATCCGTTCCTGCTGCGTGGTCGCCTGGGCGGCGCGCTCGATCAGCCCATCTAGCGCGGGATCGTTCACCCGCGACCAGTTGAACTTGAACTTGCCCGGCTCCGGGATGTTCGAGGAATGGAAGGGAATGCGCAGCACGCCGGGATCGTTCGACACCCAGCGCACCACCGCCATCTCGTACTGGTTGTTCATCAGCAGCTCATCCTGGCGCTGCTTCAGCACATTCTCGACGACCAGGTCGAAGCCGACGCGCCGCGCCTCGGCCTGGATCGCCACCGCCACCTCGGGCAGCGTCAGCACCGGGAAGAAGGCGCGCAGCGGCCGTCCGTCCTTCACGCGGATATTGTTCGGGCCCATGCGCCAGCCCGCTTCCTCCAGCAGGCGCACGGCCCGGTCGCGGTCGAAGGCGAAATACTGCTCGACGCCGTTCCAATAGCCGGGCGTGGTGGAGGCCAGCGGCCCGAAGGCCGCCTGCACCAGGCCGAAATACAGGTTCTGGGCCAACCGCCGCCGGTCGATCGCGTGCATGAAGGCCTGGCGCACGCGGATATCGTCGAAGGGCGCACGCGAGATGTTCAGCGGCGCGCCGAAGGAAAGCCCCGCCGCCACGCCGATCATCGCCCGGAAGCGCCCGCTATCGTTCAGGCGACGCGTATCGAGGGCCGGCAGGATATCCGCCATGTGCACCTCGCCGGCTTCGAGCGCG
>Ga0247843_1004848_pt1 | contig 19554 bp, 28 predicted proteins | sample LaCruzMarch2017__FD_192420 | JGI IMG/M metagenome (GOLD analysis project Ga0247843, IMG submission 192420) | Freshwater microbial communities from meromictic Lake La Cruz, Castile-La Mancha, Spain - LaCruzMarch2017_8m | ecosystem: Environmental > Aquatic > Freshwater > Lake | place: Spain...
GCGGGCATCGCAGGGCTCCAGACCGGAATCGGAACCCTGTTGTCGCGTCTTGAGACCCGCCTATGTAGTTGCGCGGACCCGCCTACCTAATCGTCGCCGAACAGCCGGGAGCGGGTGCGGATCCTGCCGCTCAGCCGACTGGGCTGAAGCCGTGCCGCATCGGCGAAGGCCCCGCTCAGCCCCCCGCCCCCATCGGCACGATCGTCTCAATCCGCTGGGTGCCGCCGCCTGAGGGCTCGAACTCCTGCCGCAGCAGGCCGTCCGGCTCCAGGGCGGCCTCCAGCCCCGGGTCGGTGAGGCCATCGAGCAGTACCCGGTTCTGGGCCGCTCCCGCACTCGGTTCGCCGTGCAGCCCGAAGGCCGGGCCGCAGCGCATCAGCAGCCGGCCCCGCCAGATGGCGCTGGGGGCGCCGCCCACGGTGTAGGTGATCGGACAGGCCGGGGTCTGCAGCTGCAACACTTCCACCAGCGGTGCGCCGGGAGCTGCGCAGCCCAGCCGCTGAGAGCCCCCAACCGCATGAGGGTGGTGATCACGGCGGCAGCGAAAGCTGATCTGCTCGCCATTCGCCGCTACATCGAAGCCGACAACCCCACCCGTGTCATCTCGTCGATCGCATAGGCCGACAGGACGCGAACAGGCACGCCGTTGTCCCGCGCTGGCTGACAACCAGCTGCATCGGTCTTGACTTGTACGGCAGTTTGCCGTAAGTGATCTACAAAGAGAGTCGTTATGGCCGCAGAGCGAACCTCACGTCTTGAAGCGCGCCTACCGGCAAGTATCTATGCCACGCTGAAGCGGGCGGCGGAGCTGCAAGGGCGGAGCCTCACGGATTTCGTCGTCAGTGCCGCCCATGACGCTGCACAGCGCGCCATTGAGGAGCAAGCCATCCTCCGCTTATCCGCTGAGGATCAACGGCGTTTTGCCGAAGCCCTGATCCATCCACCGGTTCCGGACGCTGCCCTGAAGCACGCCAAGCGCCTGCATCTGGAGAATGTTGAGGTTCGGTGACGCGCTTCATTTCAGAAGCCCTCGCCAAGCACGAACGGGCCGCATTCCTCAGCGGCAATGACCGTATTGACCGCTACTTCCACGAGACGGTTTCGCAGGACGTCAAGCGCAGCTACGCCGCCTGCTGTTTCGGCCCACAGCATCCCAATGAACGATGTTGCCCCGGAACTGGCCAAGAAACTGCCGCGCCATCCCAGCGTGCCCGTCGTCTTGATGGGCTGGATCGGCTGGATGGGCAGGGACTTGGCCTTCCGAGGGGCAGGGATCGGCAGCATGCTGCTTTATGACGCCATCAGTCGCGAGGCTGAAGCGTCGGTCGGGGTCTACGCGATCTGCGCCGATGCCATTGACGAGGACGCTGCCGCCTTCTACCGCGACCACCAGTTTCAACCGCTGGTGAGTCGTCCGCAGAGCCTGTTCCTGCCGATGAAGACCGCCATGGCCCTCGTCAGCGGCAATGCCGAGGCCTTCTGAAGCGGTGGCCTCTTCGCTCTCGGGGCAGGCGAGATCGTCGAGTCGCCGTTTGAGGCAGGGGGGTCCGGGGCAGAAGTGGCAGGTGATGGCCCTGCGTGGTTTTCTTCAAGGGGAGAACAACTTCCAAAGGAAGACTCACCGCCTGTGAGCGCGGACAGAGCCGTCGTGGATTCCTCGGGCTGGATCGAGGTGTTCAAGTGGGTGCTGCGTGAACACACTGAGGCACAGGCCATTCAGGCGGCTGCCGTGATGCAGCCAGCGCCTGGTCGTGGATCTCGTCAGTCGACTCGCCCATGCCAGAACCCATTTTCCAGGCTGTACATTGTGTACAGCCCGGTGCCGGCTGACGGCCCATGACGCACCAGTCCCCGTTCAGGGAGACCTGCCGTGCTCAGCGCCCGAGCGACTGTTTCGGGATGCCAATCTCCTGTTCACGGCTGCCCCCAACGGCAAGGCAGCGTTTCTGATCACCTGCTCAGCGGCCACATCCAGCAGGCTGTCTGGGTCAAGCACACGGGCCACCTGGCGACCCAGGGCTGCCCAGTATTCAATCTGCTCGGCAGCACTGCGCTGGTGCCGCGCCCCGACCAGGGCGGCGCTCTCCATCAGCTCTCTCTGCAACCGCACAGGAGAAGCTACGTGGCCATCACCACACGCTGCGCCAGCTGCTGGAAGTAATCCTGAGACCAGATCGCCAAGGGTTCGGGCTGGGCGATGAAACGTTCGATATCGAGGCGGGCGTTGGCGACATCCAGGCGGGCAATCCTTTCAGCCAGCACCTCGGGCGCTAAGGCAGCGAGCCAAAGCGCCGCAAGGGGTGCTCCAGCCTGACCACGGACGATATGTCTGATGGGAAAGGCATGATCGGATTTTTACCGATGATGTTGGCGTCTCTGAACATCCTGCGAGCTCAGCTGGAGCGGGATGCAGCCAGACGCCATCACCCGCCCCATCGGCTCGGTAGCTTCGGGGGTCTGGTGGAATCCCGACTAAAATTCCCCCTCAGCTTGCGCTGGGGCCATGACGCTCGCACCTTCGGCTCCCTACCCGGATGCCTTGGCGCCCTTGCGCCTGCCGGATGATCTGCGCCTCAGCCCCGAGCAGTTCGGCGCCGTCTGCAGCGCCAACCCCGAGGCCGTGCTGGAACTCACCCCGGAAGGCCATCTCATCCACATGACACCCACAGGCGGTGAAACCGGCGCCCGCAACAGCCGTCTGTTGATGCGCCTGCTGGCCTGGGCCGACAGCGTGGGCGGTTGGCAGGTGTTCGACAGCTCCACGGGCTTCCTCCTCCCTGATGGCTCTGTGCGCAGCCCCGATGCCTCTCTGGTGGATCTGGAGCGTTGGCGGGCCCTCACCCCGGAGCAGCGCCGTGGGTTCCCGCCCCTCTGCCCTGATCTGCTGGTCGAACTCGCCAGCCCCAGCGACGAAGGTCCCCGTGGCCTCACGGCGCTGCGGCGCAAGATGGCCTCGTACCAGGCGAGTGGTGCCGAGCTGGGCTGGCTGCTGATCCCCGAGCAACAGGCTGTGGAGATCTGGAGCGGCAAGGCCAGCGGCGAGCCCTTGCGCCGTGAGGGGGCCTCCACCCTGGAGGGTGACGAGCGATTCCCCGGGCTGAGGCTGGAGTTGGCTGAGATCTGGGAGGCCTGAACGGCCGTCAACTCTGCAGGTGTCCACGACGTTGGCTGATGGCAACTCAGAAACCTGCCAGCAGAGCCACCGCCCAATCAGGCAAAGGATGGAAATGACGCTCGATCCTTCCGTGCCTCACCGTGAAGACGGGAAGGAAAGGATGGTCAGCTGAACTGTTGTCGTAGACCCTGACAACGTCGCAGAGCGACAGCGACGTTCTGACGTGATGCAGCAACCGGGGGATGCGGCTCACCACCTTGTCAGCAGGCACATCATGCCCTCCTTCGCTGACTCGCTCGCTGATGCGCGCCCAGTTCAAGGCTGGACTTTCGAGGTGAATCAACACCATGATGACCTGGTAGCCAAGGGCTTTGGCGCGGCCGACGAAGTCAACCTTGGAGGGGTGGGAATACACCGTTTCAAAACAGAAGCTCACCCCTCTGAGCAGCAGGTTGTGCCGCTGCTCTTCAGCTAGCTTGGCGGCTTGGTAACTGTGCGCCTCCGGGGCGTCGGGATAGGCGACCCGGGCGAGCACATCGGCATTCACAAATGGCACGCCAAGAGGCTGGAGATAGAGACGATAGAACGTTGATTTTCCAGCTCCATTGCCCCCCACCAGCATCCACAGCTGCCTGGGCTGGCTCAACGCTCCGAGCCGCTGCAGGGCTCGTTGTCGATCGGCTCAAAGGCCCCATCGCGAAACGTCCCGACGCGTCGTGTGCCATCGGGGCCGATCTGTTCCAGCTGACCAGGTTGGCTGATGCAGGCTTGGTAGCGGAAGGCCGCCGTACTCACGGTCTGGGCCAGGGTGCCGGACACGCGATCGGCATCCAGCGCCGCAAACACCTGCTCAGGGGCCACGATCGGTGCCGCCACAGGCTCAAGCCGAAGCCGTGTCAGTCCCGCGGCCACATCCAACAGGCTGTCTGGGTCGAGCACCCGGGCCACCTGGCGACCCAGGGCTGCCCAGTATTCAATCTGCTCGGCAGCACTGCGATGATATCGCGCCCCGACCAGGGCGGCGCTCTCCATCAGCTCTCTCTGCAACCGCACAGGAGAAGCGGCTTTCGGCATGACGACAAACCCCCACAACAGACATCACCGTGGAACGGTAGCAGAATGCTACGTGGCTATCACCACACGCCGCGTCAGCTGCTGGAAGTAATCCTGAGACCAGATCGCCAAGGGTTTGGGCTGGGCGATGAAACGTTCGATATCGAGGCGGGCGTTGGCGACATCCAGGCGGGCGATCCGTTCAGCCAGCAGGACTTGCAGTGACCTGGCTGAGAACGGCTGATCCAGAGGCCAATGGCCGCTTCGGCGCGCACGCTCGGCCAGATGATCGAGATGTAGAGGGATGCCACCACGCACGTACCACTCCAGATCGAACCAATCGCGGCCCTTGACGCGCTGCTGCCATTGACGGAAGAGAACCGCATGCATCTTGCCGGCAAACAGATCGGGCAGGCTAAAACACTTCACGGAACACGAATAGGGCTGAAGCAGCAGCTGCTCCTCGGTGCTGAATCCAAGCGGAGGATCGATATCCACCTCAAACTTGATCCTGAGGGTCATCATCCCAGTGATGGCCAGCTGAACAATCGTCGTGCTGGCCTTGAGAAAAGCGGAAAGAATCGGGCTGCGGTTGTTTTCTGCTTCTCGCTGATCTGCACCTCAATCCCCAGGCCTGAAAACTCCTCCTCCATGCCCTGGAGGTACGGCTGCAGCCATCACCTGCCGCATCGCCTGGCTGCGTTCTAGGTCGCTGTCCTGCGGTACGCGCCGCAGCATCTGTTCCACAACGCTGTTTCCCGATTTTTCCTGCATCAGCCCAGCTCCTCTTGCAGGGAAGCGATCACCTTCAGCAGTGTTCCCAGCTGGCGTCGCTTATAGCCGCTCGCCTGGCACTGGCCGATGAGACCCAGGTTGAGCTGGACGAGGCCTTCAGGATCAATCCTCAGATCCTCCAGCAACCACTGCCGCATCGCCGTCCGCGACAACACCGGAAGCTGCCGGCTGAGCACCAGTCGATCGCACAGGGCCTTGGTGGGACTGGCGATCAGAAAACTCAGACCCACCTCAGGGGGTGCTCCAGCCGTGCCCGATTCCAAACGGGGGACCTGAACCAAGACATTTCAATGTGCTGGAGCCATGACGCATGCGCCTCCGGCTCTTGACATTAAGGCGGCTGCAGTGATGCAGCGAGGTTTGGTCGCGGATCTCGATAGTCGTCTCGCGATGGCCTCAGCACAACTCAGCCACACGTTGCGACTGCCCATGGCCGACAGCATCATCCTGGCCACTGCCAGAACCCATCAGGCCAGGCTGTACACAATGGACAGCGACTTCAAGGACCTCAACGACGTGGAGCTGATGATTCGCAACTGATGATTCAGGTTCTCCTTCCACTGCTGCTGCTTACCAGCCTGGGGCTGGCTTACCTTCTGTAGGCGCGGAGAGAGCCTTCGTGGATTTCGACAGCTGACTGGCGCCCGTCCCAGAGCCCATTTTCCAACCTGTACACAATGTACAGGTTGGAAAATGAGTCAGAACCTCCTGCCCTCTGGCAATGCTCTCCTGCCTAGAGCCGGCTGAAGCTTGGAGGTCTGAACGTCGCCTGCGGACAGAAGCAGGCATCCCCCAGTCCCCATCGATTCAGGGCAGTACCTGATCGGCCAGCCGTTGCAGCCGTTGATCGGCGGTGAGCAGCAACGCCGCTTCCCGACGGGCCAGGGCTTTCACTTGTAGGTAGCGATCGGGTCATTCGTGATCAGGCGCAGCGCTCACGGTCGCCACGGATCAGGGATTCCGGCGCCTCCCCCCACTGCAGCGCGGGTCGTTGCTGCAGGCGCTGGCCCGCCGCGTCAACAGTCGATGCAGGGGATCCGGCAGGTCGCGGATCTGCAGGGAGGCCATGGCATGTTGCGGCAGCATGAGCTCCTCCCTCACCCTCCCGCCCCCAGCCGCGCCGTCGTCTCGATCCTCTGGGTTCCACTCCCTGCAGGCTCGAACTCCTGCCGAAGCTGCAGCCGCAGCAGACCGTCCGGTTCTGAGGCGGCCTCCAAACCCGGGTCGGCGAGCCCATCCAGCAGCACCCGGTTCTGGGCCGCTCCGGCGCTCGGTTCGCCGTACAACCCGAAGGCCGGACCGCAACGCATCAGCACCCGGCCCCGCCAGATGGCGCTCGGAGCGCTGCCCACCGTGTAGGTGATCGGTCCCGCCGGCGTGGTGAGCGGCAGCACCGGATCCCGGCCCCCAAGGCCGCAGGCGGCCCCAACCCCCAGGGCGAGGTCCACCCGGGTGGCCCGCAGCAGATCGCCCCGCAGCAAGGCCAGCACCCGCCGCTGCTGACCCCGCTCCCGCACCTGCCGCACCAGCCGCTCCACCTGGCGGCCATCGGCCACCAGCGCCTGCAGCACCACCCCCCACACCAGCAGCCCCAGGCAGGCCGCCACCAGCAGTTCCACCAGCGAGAAGCCCCCCGGTCCCTTGGCGGGGCGCCCGTGGGAACGCAGCAAGGCCATGGCGCAACTCCGATACAGAGAACAGGGCGGCTCAGGGCCGCGGATCCGGCAGGCAGCCGCCCGGGCCCTGCCGTCCCAGGCGGGTGATCCCGAGGGGCAGGGCCACCACCACGCAGCGCACCAGGTCGGTGCCCTCGGTGCTGAGCAGCACGGTGCCGCCGTCGATGATCAGCCCGTTGCTGGTGAAGCGCACCGCGGCCGGCAGGTTGTGGCTGAGGCTCACCGCAGGCCCGCCACCCAGGCCCTCCCCCAGATCCATCGCGGCCCCCTCGCAGGGGGGCAGGCTGCTGCCCTGGGGCTCCTGCCAGCCGTTGGCGGAGAGTGCCAGCACGCAGGGCTGGCCCAGGCGCAGGGCAGCATCCCGTCCCCGCTCCAGCCCCACCATCACCCGGCGGCTGGCCCCCTCCAGCCGGGCGGCGGCCAGGTCCCGGCTGGCGGAGCTGAGCCCCAGCTGGGCCAGCAGGCCCACCAGCACCAGCGCCAGCAGGGTCTCCGGCAGGGTGAAGCCACCGCCCGACTCAGGGGTTGCCACCGCCGCCTCCCTGCACCGTTGCGCACAGCCCCAGCACCGCCGGCGCATACAGCCGCTGCCGCGGTTCGGCCTCCCCGTCCACCACCAGCCGCAGCACCACCCCATCGCCGCTGGCCGACACCTCCAGCTGGCGCACCAGCCCCGGAGCCAGGGGTTGGGCCGCCAGCGTCTGCAGCAGCTGGGCCGCCGCCGCGGTGCAGTCACCAGCGGAGGGGGCCAGGCCGCGCAGGGAGGTTTCGGCCCGCAACAGCACCACCTCGGCCTGCTCCATCTGCTCCTGCTGGCGCTGTTCGGCCACGGCCGCCGCGGCCGCCAGAGCCCAGAGCTGCAGGGAGGATCCGGCCGAGGCGGCGAAGACCACCGATCCAGTCATCACTTCGATCAGGTTCATGGCGCCACCCCCCGCAGCCCCACCAGGCGCACGTCGGTGATCTGCGGCTGCGGCTGGGCCGGCTGCTGGGCCGGCGCCAGCTGCACCGCGAAGGCCCCTCGCCGCGCCGGCTGGCCCCCGTCGGCGGCCAGCTCCAGCAGCAGTTCGGCCGGCACCAGCTGCGGCCGCCAGTCCACCAGTCGGTAGGGGCTGCCCAGCACCTGGCCGGCCCTGAGGGAGGCGATCGTGGCGGCGGGGGCGCAGGCCAGACCCTGGAGGTCCCACTGCTCCAGCGGCAACGCCAGCAGGCAGGGATGGCTGCGCTGCAGGTCGGCGAGCAGTTGCTGGCCCGCCGAGGCCAGCCGGTCTTCGGCCCGGCGCTGCTGCTGCTCCCGGATCCCCTGCAGGCGCACCTGCAGGCTGGCGGTCTGGGCCGAGAGGCTGCCCAGCAGCAGCACCAGGGACGCCCCCATGGACAGGGGCAGGACAAATCCCTGCTCCCTGAATCGGTGGCGATGCAACGTGGGCATGGCAATGACAGCAACGTCTCCTCCAGAGTTCCCACCCGAGGACAGCAGATAAAGTAAGGAATCCTTGTTTCCGGACTCAGCCGGCTGCGTTGATGGTCCTGGCCAAGCGCACCAGCAAGAACCAGCTCACCTTGCCCAAGGCTGTGGTGGAGGCTGTCGGGGTCGCCGATTACTACGACGTGGCCACCGAAAATGGCCGCATCGTGCTCACGCCCGTCCATCCGGCTGCTGCCGCCAACGTGCGAGCCCGCCTGACGGAGCTGGGAATCACCGAAGCGGATGTGGCCGACGCCGTGGCCTGGTCGCGCCAGGAGTGACCAGCCGCGTCGTTCCCGACACGAACGTGCTGGTGTCGGCACTGCTGTTCGAGCAGGGCCGCCTGGCCTGGCTGCGCCGGAGCTGGCAGACAGCCGCCATCACTCCTGTGCTGGCCGAATCCTCCGCCCGCGAATTGATCCGGGTGCTGACTTACCCCAAGTTTCGGCTCGAGCGGCCCGACATCGATCGGCTGCTGGAGGATGTGCTGCCGTGGTGTGAAACCCACTCTGGCCCCATCAAGGCTTGTCAGCTCCAGGTTCGTGACCCGAAGGATCAGCTGTTTCTCGATCTGGCCCTGGCGGCTGGAGTGCCGGTGCTCATCAGCGGAGATGGGGATCTCCTTGCCTTGAAGAACGAACTGCAGCCGTTGCTGATCCTCACGCCGGCTGAGTTTCAGATCTGGCTTGACACCCCCTGATCAGGACATCGGCAGCGGCTGCAGCGGATCGACCGCCTGCAGATCTACGGAGTGAACCTGGCGGCTGCGTTTCACTTCCAGGGCCATGAAACTGTCGGGTCCGTACACCACAAAATCCACCTCCCGGCCCGCAGGGTCTGCTCCGGATCGATCGCTTCCCAGACCAGGGGCACCAGACCAAAGCGCAGGGCGCGGTCGAGGCTGAAATCAACCCCCAGTTCCGCCGCCAGAAAGGGGTGCATCGAGGCCGACACCAGGCGCCCGGCCAGCAGATTCCAGCTGCCGCGGCGCAGCCAGAACCACATCCAGCAGCGCCGGCACCTTCTGCACCTCATCAATCACCACCGTGGCGATGCCGGGCTCGGCGGCCACCCTCTCGCGCAACCGTTCCGGCCTGGCCTGGTGGAGGCGCTGTGATGGGCCTGGCGCAACCAGGTCGACTTGCCCGTGCCACGGGGACCGAACAGGAAAAAAGTCCCGGCCGGTTCCTGCAGAAATCGCCTGACCGCCTCCAAATCCGCCGCCCTTTTGGAGTTTGCGCCTCCAATTCTGCCGGCTTAGGGGCTGGATCGGTGCCCCTGGCCTGCGCCAGAGTTGCCTGCATGACCCACCCCAGGCCCAGGGACACCCGCGATGAGGTCGACGGCATCGTCAGCCGCCACCAGCTGGACTATTCCCTGGGCCAGCTGCGGCTCGTGGGGCTGCTGCTGCTGGTGCTGGAGCTCAGCACCCTGCTGCTGGCGGGGAGCTTCGCCAGCGTCGAGGCTCCCACCGGCCGGCTCCATAGCCTGATTGACCTCTCCCCCGCCCTGCCGCTGCTGCCCGTTGGGTTCGGCCTTTACCTCGTCGGCGGCGGCCATCGCCGCCACCGCCGGGAGCAGCCCTGGACTGGGGCCCTGCACTGGACCCTGTTGCCCCTGGGGTTGATCCTGCTGCTGCTGCTGCCGGCGGTCACGATCCATGACGCCGCCACCCTGTTCAGCCAGCGGCAGTTGGCGCCACTCTCAGCGCTGCAGCAGCACCTGCTCAACCCCGTGCACCTGGTCACCACCGTGCTGCTGCAGGGCATCACCGGCGCCGGGCTGGTCCTGATGCAGCTCCGCGGCCGGCGCCAGATGCAACGGGTGGGGCTCACCCCGAGCCTGTTCTTCCGCACCGAAGCCACCGGACCGGTGCAGCAGCATCGGCGCCGCTCGACGGATTAGGAACGGCCCGCTGGCGGTGTTGCGCGGAGGCTGTGCAGGTCTGTACATCCTGTACAGAATCCGTTTTGCCCTGCGGGAGGTCAGGGCGTGCGCTGAACGTCCCGGGACCGCAGCTTCAGAGCCAGCTCACTGATTCAGCTTCAGCACCGCCATGAAGGCCTCCTGGGGCACCTCCACCCGGCCCATGGCCTTCATCCGCTTCTTGCCCTTGGCCTGCTTCTTGAGCAGCTTTTTCTTGCGGGAGATGTCGCCGCCGTAGCACTTGGCCAGCACATCCTTGCGGATGGCGCTGATGCTTTCACTGGCGATGATGCGGCTGCCGATCGAGGCCTGGATCGGGATCTTGAACTGCTGCCTGGGAATCAGCTCCTTGAGCTTCTCCACCAGGCTCTTGCCGACGTTGTACGACTTATCGCGATGCACGATGGTGGTGAGGGGATCGGCCCGCTCGCCGTTGATCAGCACATCGAGCCGCACCAGTTCGTTGCGGCGATAGCCGATCAGGCTGTACTCCATCGAGGCGTAGCCCTTGGTGCGGCTCTTCATCTGATCGAAGAAGTCGGTCACCACCTCCGCCAGCGGCATCTCGTAGTGCAGCGTCACCCGGTCGGTGGTGATGTACTTCATGTCGATGAACTCACCGCGCCGTTCCTGGCACAGCTCCATCAGGGCGCCGTTGTAGACATTGGGGGTGTAGATCTCCAGTTTCACGTAGGGCTCTTCGATCGATTCGCGCTTCTGGGGATCGGGGAGCGTGGCGGGGTTATCCACCATCAGGGTGCTGCCGTCGACCATGTTCACCTGGTAGATCACCGAGGGGGCGGTGACGATCAGGTCGAGGTCGTATTCCCGCTCCAGCCGCTCCTGCACGATCTCCATGTGCAGCAGGCCCAGGAAGCCGCAGCGGAAACCGAAGCCCATGGCGCTGCTGGTTTCCGGCTCGAACTTCAGCGCCGCATCGGAGAGCTGCAGCTTGTCGAGGGCCTCGCGCAGGTCGGGGTATTGATCGGCATCGGTGGGGAACAGGCCGCAGAACACCATCGGCGTGGCCTCGGCGTAGCCGGGCAGCGGCTCGGCGGCTGGATTGGCCGCCAGGGTGATCGTGTCGCCGACGCGGGCATCGGCCACCGCCTTGATCGAGGCGGCCAGATAGCCCACCTCACCGGCATGGAGGCTGTCCACCTGGCGCTGGTCCGGCGCCATCACGCCCACCTCATCCAGCTCCACCACCTTGCCGCTGGCCATCAGCAGCACCTTGTCCTTGCGGGCGATCACGCCGCTGATCACCCGGAAGTAGACGATCACGCCCCGGTAGGGGTCGTAATAGGAGTCGAAGATCAGGGCCCGCAGCGGTTCATCCGCCTGGTCCGGCGGCGCCGGCACCCGATCCACCACCGCCTGCAGGATCTCGGGCACCCCCAGGCCGGTCTTGGCGGAGCAATTGATCGCCAGCGACGTATCGAGCCCGATGATCGCCTCGATCTCCGCCTTGATCCGATCGGGATCGGCCCCGGGCAGGTCGATCTTGTTGAGCACCGGAATGATCTCCAGATCGTTCTCCAGCGCCAGGTACACATTCGCCAGCGTCTGGGCTTCCACCCCCTGGCTGGCATCCACCACCAGCAGGGCCCCCTCGCAGGCCAGCAGGCTGCGGCTCACCTCGTAGGAGAAATCGACGTGACCCGGGGTGTCGATCAGGTTGAGGATGTAGGTCTGACCGTCGGCCGCCTTGTACTCCATGCGGGCGGCCTGGAGCTTGATCGTGATGCCCCGTTCCCGCTCCAGTTCCATGTTGTCCAGGAACTGGGCCTGCATGTCCCGGGCCGCAACGGTGCCGGTGTCCTGCAACAGGCGGTCGGCCAGGGTCGATTTGCCGTGGTCGATGTGGGCGATGATGCAGAAATTACGGATCCGCTGGGCGGGAACGTCGGTCATGGGCGCCCGCGGGCTTGGCGGCGAAGGGAACGAGGTGCCGATCCTAGGCAGTGTCTCCGGCTGGCCCCGGCGGCAAGCCAAGGCCGAGCCGCCGCAGCACCGGCAGGCGTTCGCGGGCGAAGGTTTCCCCGAACTGCCGCAGCTGGGCCATGGCCTGCTCCGGGTCGTTGATCGGTCGTCCCTCGGGGTCTTTCATGTTGCCGCCCGCCATCGTGATGCCCATCCACACCAGCTGCACCATGTCTTCGGGGGGCAGGTCTGCCTGGGCAACCTGCAGGAAGAAGGCCTCCAGCAGGGTGGTGGGTACGGGCTGGAGCAGCACAGGCGAGAGCAGGGCGCCGATCTCCTCACCCGCCGTGATCTGGTCGAGGCACTGTTGGTTGAAGCGGGAGATGGCGTCCCCTGAAGCCCCAGCGCCGGCGCCACTGCAGACGCCCACGCCCACCACTCCCGCACCAACCAGAACGGAAAGCCCCATCAGCCCATCCTCGAGGTCCAGCACGGCCTGATCCAGCAGACAACCGAAGCTCTCGGGCTGGGCGGTAAGGACGTTCTTCAAGGTCCCGACGAGGCTGGGATCCACCCCCAGCCGACCCAGCGCCGTGTCGAATTCGCACCTGTCCTCCTCCGCCCCTGCGCAGGAATGCAGCTGCAGGTCCGCCAGGCTCTGGCGGCGCCATGGCGTCGATGGCGGACAGGCGCCCCGGGCGAAGAGATCACGCCGGAAGGTCTGGTTGATGACCAGATCGAGCACCACCTCCCGCATCGGAGCGTCCACCGCCTCCATGACCAGGGCGCGGCGTCCGGGATCCAGCAACGCCGGGAACATCTCCGGCAGGTTGGCCGAGCCGATCGGTGTGAGGCCATGGGCCCGGCAGAGCCTGTGCATCGGACCCACGTAGAGCGGCTGATGCGCCGCCTGGTATTCCCCCACCAGATAGGCCTCCGGCAAGGGCAGCAGCTGCTCGAGCTGTGATCCGAGTCGGGGCAGCTCCGTAGCGAGGGGCCAGGGGTCGTCCGCGGGACCGGCGCAGCGCAGGAGGGTGTCCGCCGCCTTGCGGACGCCCGCCAGGGTCGTGCTGCCCCCGGTGCGCAGGGCCTCCTCCACGGTCAGCATCTGCAGGGTGCTGCGCGACAACCAGCCCGGATAGGTGTTGTAGGAGCAGTAGAACAACCCACCCGGCCGCAAGAGGGCGCCGGCCGCGGCGATGAGGGCCTCCCTCACCTCCGCCCCCACCCAGCTCGCCAGCCCGTGGGCCACCACGACGTCATAGGCCTCCGGCCAGCCTCGGCAGGGGCCCGTGCCGGGCAGCCCCGCCGCGAAGGTCGTCAGATCCGCCAGGGCGAAGTGCACGTTGCTCAGGCCCAGCGCCTCCGCCTTGGCCTGGGCGGCGGCGATGTGGGTGGGATTCAGATCCAGTCCGTAGAAGCGGGCCGCCGGATGGGCCGCCGCATTGAAGAGCAGGTTGAGGCCGTGGCCGCAGCCGAGATCGAGATAGGTGAAGCCCCGATTGAGCAGGCCGGGATCCAGCCGATGGCGACCGCCCATCAGTGTGGCCAGCACGAGCTACGACACCGAAAGCTCCCGGTGCAGGAAGGCCCCTAGGTCTTCTCGGTGGGATAGGCGGGGTTGGGGGCCATACCGGCGTTGCAGTGCAGTGCGCGCAGGATGGCTCAGGAATCGGCCGCTGCCAGCGACATGGGCCGAAGGTCAGCCTTGATCTTCCAACCAATCAAACTAAGACTTAGTTTGATTGGTTGCGTATGTCGGCGACAGAGCCTCCCTCCGCACCCCTGCAGCAGGTGGAAGCTGGACAGGACGATGTGATCCCCCGGCTGGTGCCCTGTGGTGGCAAGGCCGGGGGGATCGCCCCTCCGGGTGCCCTCGCCGGTGCGATCAGCCTGTCTGACGATTTCGACGCCCCGGTGGACGGCCTGTTGGACGCCAACCTCTTTCCTGCGGACGGAGGCCGTGGCACGTCTGCTGCTTGACACCCATCTGGTGCTTTGGTGGCTGAGCGCCGATCGCCAGCTGGCGCCCTACGGACCGACCGTGCGCCTCGTCTGAACCGGCCTCGCGCTTCCTAAGCTCTGGGCAAGCAATGGAGTACCCATGACCACCGAAACAGCCACCCCCGACGCCGGCACCGATCCCCGCGCCCTCACGATCGAGAACGTTGAGCGGGTGCTCGACGAGCTGCGTCCCTACCTGATGGCCGATGGCGGCAACGTGGAGATCGTCGAAATCGACGGACCGGTGGTGAAGGTGCGGCTGCAGGGCGCCTGCGGCTCCTGCCCCAGCAGCACCATGACCCTCAAGATGGGCATCGAGCGCAAAATGCGTGAATCGATCCCGGAAGTGAGCGAAGTGGTGCAGGTGCTCTGAAATCCTGCCTACAGCACTGTGTTGCCGATCCAGTGGTGGTCCAGGCCCAGGGCGGCGGCGGCCTGAATCAGCGCCTGGTCGGCCGTGGTGAGGATCAACTGCTCCCGGCTGGCGATGGCCAGGTGGAGGGCGTCGCCACTGCGCAGCGACAGGCCCTCCATCTCCTGCAACCACTGCCTGGCCTGCAGGAAATCGGTGCCCCGCGGTTCCAGCAATTGCAGGCGCTCGCGGCGGAAGCACTCAAATTCGGCGTGAATGGCCCCGGCACGATCGTTGCTGAGATCACCCCGGCGCACACACAGAGAGACCACGCCGGCGAATTCCACCAGCACCCAGTGGCTGACCCAGAGAGGCGCATCGCCTTGGTCGAGAAACCACTGCTCCGCCGCAGGAAAGCCGGCGTTGGGGCGTCATCCCCGATCCCGCCGCAGCTCACCGACGAGGGCAACCGCGTTCCCCGTAAAGGGGGGCTGGTTGGCATGAAACCGCCGCAGCCGCTCCGGCCATGAAAGCGCGCCATCCTCGGCCAAGGCAGGGATTTCACGCACCAGCCGGGCCACCGGTTGGCCGCGGCGGGTGATCACCACCTCATCGCCCAACTCCACCGCATCCAGCAAGGCGGAGAGCTGCGCTTTCGCCTCCGCCAGGCCGACAGAACGCATGGTCAGGTGGTCAGATGGTTTCAGAACTGTAGGGCCGATGCGGCGATCAACATCAGCCTCAGCCGCGACCTGATCCTGGATGCAAATCTGGAACCCCCGGTCCGTAGGCTGCCTCCAAGACGATGGGCCCTCCCGTGCTGGATCAGCGCCTGCTGCGCAACGACCCGACGCTGATCACCGGCCCCCTGGCCCGGCGCGGCCTGGCCACCGACCTCTCCGGCCTGCGCCAGCTGGCCCTGGAGGCCCGCGACCTGGAGCAGCAGCGCAGTGAGCTGCAGGCGGAGGGCAACCGCATCGGCAAGGAGGTGGGCGAGCGCATCCGGGCCGGCGCCGCCCCGGGCGGCGAGGAGGTGAAGGAGCTGCGGGAGCAGGGCAACCGCATCAAGCAGCAGGTGGCGGGGCTGGAGGAGCAGGAGAAGGGGATCGAGGCCCAGCTGCTCGAGCAGCTGCTGGTGCTGCCCAACCTGCCCTCGCCCCTCTGCCCCAACGGCCGCAGCGAGGCCGACAACGTGGAGGTGAAGCGCTGGGGCACGCCGCGCCTTCCCGCCACAGGCGAGGAGCTGCAGGAGCACTGGCAGATCGCCGAGCGGCTGGGCATCGTCGACAGCGAGCGCTCGGTGCGCATCGCCCAGAGCCGCTTCGTGACCCTGCTGGGCCAGGGGGCCCGGCTGGAGCGGGCCCTGATCAGCTTCATGCTCGACCGCCACAGCCAACGGGGCTACACCGAGGTGCTGCCGCCGATCCTGGTCAACACCGCCAGCCTCACCGCTTCCGGCCAGCTGCCGAAGTTCGCCGAGGAAAGCTTCCGCTGCGCCGAGGACGACCTCTGGCTCACCCCCACCGCCGAGGTGCCGCTCACGTCCCTGCATCGCGGTGAGGTGCTGGGCGCCGAGCAGTTGCCGCTGAAGTACGCCGCCTACACCCCCTGCTTCCGCCGCGAGGCCGGCTCCTACGGCCGCGACACCCGCGGCCTGATCCGCCTGCACCAGTTCAACAAGGTGGAGCTGTACTGGTTCGTGGCCCCGGAGGACTCCGAAGCCGCCCACGAGCAGCTCACCTTGGATGCCGAGGCGATCCTCGAGGCCCTGGAGCTGCCCTACCGGCGCCTGGAGCTGTGCACGGGCGATCTGGGCTTCTCCGCCGCCCGCACCTACGACCTGGAGGTGTGGCTGGCGGGGGCCGGCACCTACCGGGAGATCTCCAGCTGCAGCACCTGCGGCGATTTCCAGGCCAGGCGGGCCTCGATCCGCTGCCGCGACGGCAAGACCACCCGCCTGCTCCACACCCTCAACGGCAGCGGCCTGGCGGTGGGCCGCACCATGGCCGCCCTGCTGGAGGCGGGCCAGCGGGCCGATGGCAGCGTCAGGATTCCGGCGGCGTTGGTGCCCTACTTCGGCTCCGAGCGGATCGGGGCTGGCTGAGGCGCAAGGGATTCCGACAGCGCAGAGCCGTTCAGGTTGCTGGCCCCCGTGGTGTAGAGCCGGCCTCTGGAAAGAATGCGCGGTCCGGCTGGTTAGCGAAGCCATTGGAAAATTGGAGCATGCAGACCTAATTGGCCTGTGAACAGCAATATCGCCAGAACGAAGGATTCAACGAAGGGGAAATCTCTGCCCCCCGCGCCCTGGAGGGAGGCAGGTTTGCCGTACAACCACCCACCCTGATCAGCCGTCTGCGAAGCCCTGTCGCGCCTTCAGGGTCTGATCAAGGTATTGATCCAGCATGGTGCCCGGCAGCAGGGGCCCCTGGGAGAAGACCACTCCCACCAGGGTGTTGTAGCTGCGGATGCTCACCCACTGCACCCGGGCCGGCAGGGAGAAGTTCTGGTTCTGCTCGTAGTTGCTGATGTCGAGGAGCAGCTCTTCGTTGGCCTCCACCTCCAGTGAGCCGCGCCGGATCACGCAGGCCCCCGTGCGGCTGATGTCACCCACCGTGACGTAGACCGTGCGCCCGGTGGACAGCCGGAGGCTGGCAGAAACCCCCGGGGGCAGGACGTGGCGCAGCGCCGTGCTCAGTTCCTGCAGCTGGGCTTCGCCTTCGCCTTCGGTCTCTTCCGGTGACATCCAGCCAGCTGATTACATCGACACGTTCATGCTATCTCCCTACCCCGGCCGTACCACCGCACCGGGGCGCCGGCACGGCGGTGGGGCGGTTCCCGCAGAATGGGACCAATGGAGCCGGACGACGGAATGGGTGTACTGACGGCTTTGGCGATCCTGGCGGGCCTGATCCTGGTGCATGAGGCCGGCCACTTCTTCGCCGCCACCTGGCAGGGCATCCGGGTCAGTGGCTTCTCGATCGGCTTCGGTCCGGCCCTGATCCAGCGGCGGCGACGCGGCGTGCTGTTCGCCCTGCGGGCCATCCCCCTGGGGGGATTCGTGTCCTTCCCCGACGACGAGGAGGACAGCACCATCCCCGCCGATGATCCCGACCTGATGCGCAACCGGCCCCTGGCCCAGCGGGCCCTGGTGATCGCCGCCGGCGTGATCGCCAACCTGCTGCTGGCCTGGAGTGTGCTGCTGGCCCAGGGGCTGGTGCTGGGCATCCCCTCCGGCTTCAGCGCCACCCCCGGCGTGTTGGTGGCCGCCGTGCAACCCGGCCAGGCGGCCGCCAGCTCCGGCCTCCAGCCCGGCGACCGCATCGTGGCCATCGATGGCACGCCCCTGGCCGGCGGCCAGGAGGCGGTGATGGCCCTGGTGGGCCGCATTAAGGACGCCCCCGGCCGCACCCTGCGCCTGCAGGCCGACCGCAACGGCACAACCGTCACCCTGCCCCTCACCCCCACCGACAACGGCGGCATCGGCCGCATCGGCGCCCAGCTGCAGCCCAACGGCAGTGAGTCCTTCCGGGCCGCCACCAGCCCCCTGGAGCCGGTCCTGCAGGCCAACCACGACTTCGTGGCCCTCACCCGCCGCACGGTGGAAGGCTTCGGCACCCTGATCACCCACTTCGGCGAAACCGCCCCCCAGGTGTCGGGCCCGGTGAAGATCGTCGAGATGGGGGCCTCCCTGGCCAGCCAGGGGGGCAGCAGCCTGTTCCTGTTCACCGCCCTGATCTCGATCAACCTGGCGGTGCTCAACGCCCTGCCCCTGCCCCTGCTCGACGGCGGCCAGTTCGCCCTGCTGCTGCTCGAGGGAGTGCGGGGCCGCCCCCTGGCCGACCGCTACCAGATGGCCTTCATGCAGTCGGGCTTCGTGTTCCTGGTGGGCCTTTCGCTGGTGCTGATCGTCAAGGACACCAGCCAGCTGCCCGCCATCCAGCAACTGCTCAGCCGCTGAGGTGCCCCGCTTCCCCAGCCCCCGCACCCGGGCGCCGCTGATCCTGGAGCGGCTCGGCGGGCTCTATCCCGACGCCACCTGCTCCCTCGACTGGCGCACCCCCTACGAGCTGCTGGTGGCCACCATGCTCTCGGCCCAGTGCACCGACGAGCGGGTCAACAAGGTGACCCCGGCCCTGTTCGAGCGCTTCCCCGATGCCGCCGCCGCCGCGGCCGTTGGCAGTGAGGCGGTGGAGCCCTACGTGCAATCCACCGGCTTTTTCCGCAACAAGGCGAAGCACATCGTGGCCGCCTCGCGCCTGCTGATGGAACGCCACGGGGGCGAGGTGCCCGCCTCGATGGAGGAGCTGCTGCCCCTGCCGGGGGTGGCCCGCAAGACCGCCAACGTGGTGCTGGCCCATGCCTTCGGCATCAACGCCGGCGTCACGGTCGACACCCACGTGAAACGGCTGGCCAACCGGCTCGGGCTCACCCGCCACGCCGACCCCAAGCGGATCGAACCCGACCTGATGAAGCTGGTGCCCAGGCCCGAATGGGAAACCCTCTCGATCCGGCTGATCTTCCACGGCCGGGCCGTCTGTGTGGCCCGCAAGCCCCGCTGCGCCGGCTGCGGCCTGGCCGATCTCTGCCCCAGCCACCCGGGCCCCGAACCGGTGCCGGCCACTCCAAGAGGTAAGGTGAAAGGCTGAAGTTTCTCCCTCCTCCGGCCGCATGGCGAAGAAGTCGATGATCGCGCGTGACGTCAAGCGCCGCAAGATCGTGGAGCGTTTCGCGACGCGCCGTGCCGCCCTCAAGGAGGCCTTTGATGCGGCCGGCGATCCGATGGAGCGCCTGGAAATCCACCGCAAGCTGCAGTCGCTGCCCCGCAACAGCGCCCCCAACCGCATCCGCAACCGCTGCTGGGCCACCGGCAAGCCCCGCGGCTACTACCGCGATTTCGGTCTCTGCCGCAACCAGCTGCGCGAGCGGGCCCACAAAGGTGAACTCCCCGGCGTGGTCAAGTCCAGCTGGTGATCAGCCCGGCAGGGCGGATGCGAGAATGGTGCGTGACAACAAAACGGACATAACGCCCAGTGCAAGGACACACTCAGTCGATCTCCTTCGATGGTCGGGAGATCCGGCTGACCAGCGGCCGATTTGCGCCCCAGGCCGGGGGCTCGGTAATGGTGGAATGCGGCGATACGTCGATCCTGGTCACCGCCACCCGCTCGAAAGGCCGCGAAGGCATCGATTTCCTGCCCCTGATCTGCGATTACGAAGAGCGTCTCTACGCCGCCGGCCGCAT
>Ga0247843_1004851_pt1 | contig 19536 bp, 19 predicted proteins | sample LaCruzMarch2017__FD_192420 | JGI IMG/M metagenome (GOLD analysis project Ga0247843, IMG submission 192420) | Freshwater microbial communities from meromictic Lake La Cruz, Castile-La Mancha, Spain - LaCruzMarch2017_8m | ecosystem: Environmental > Aquatic > Freshwater > Lake | place: Spain...
TGAAGCAAGTCATGATGTCATTAACGATGACCGGCCCTGCAAATATCCCTATCTGGATGGAACCATTAAATGGAAATAGTTCAGATAAAAAAAGCTTTCATGAAACAATTAGTCGAGTACAAGCATTCCAAAAAGAGTTATCTTACAAAAACGATTTTTTTTGGATTGCAGATTCAGCGCTTTATACACCAGATAAATTGTTATCATGTCCCTCAGTAAAATGGATTAGTCGCGTACCAGAAAACATCAAATGTTGTTCAAAGTTAGTAAAGACCCCAGCGCATCAATTTGAATGGCAGATCGGAGATGGGGGATACCAGTGGGTAGAAGTTGGAACACAGCACGGAGGCATTAACCAACGGTGGTTACTAGTGTTTTCCAAGCAGGCTTATGAGCGCGAGAAAAAAACGTTTATGAGGCGTTTGGAAAAGGAGAAGATAGCGTTATCAACAAGCTGTTGGCATCTTGGCAATGAAGTTTTCGATTGCCCTGGCGATGCAGAAAAATCGCTACAACAACTCAAGAAAAGTCATCGATTTCACCATGTTACTTATGAAATAAAAGCGCTGGAAAAATTTGCTGTGCCCGGTAGACCAAATCCTATGACTCCTAGAATAACGCAGGGTTATCAAGTGCTTTGCGTCATCGAAGATAACCAAGAATCGATTAATGAAGCGCTCCTTAAAAAGGGGCGATTTGTATTGGCAACAAATGACTTGGACGATACAAAATTACTATCAAAAAACATTCTGGAACAGTATAAAGAGCAGCAGAATGTTGAAAATGGATTTCGGTTCTTAAAAGACCCATGGTTTATGGTTAACTCGTTTTATGTAAAAACCAGACGGCGAATTGAAGCATTAATGATGGTGATGACACTTTGTTTGATGGTGTATAATTTTTCTCAATATCGTGCTCGACAAGCATTACAAGAAACAAATGAAACTGTACCTAATCAGGTAGGAAAACCAATCAATAACCCAACATTAAAATGGATTTTCCAAATAATGGAGGGGATGTCTATTGTTAAAACAAGCACAGAAGCAATCATTACAAACATTGATGTATTAAGATGCAAAATCATAAGGCTATTTGGTGTTACTGCTTGTCAGATTTATGGATTGCAACCGGAGTTAGCTAAATTGTAAATTATGCGGACAATAAAGCTGAATTGGCATGTTTTTATACTAACTCATAAAGTGATTAAAAACTTCGCTCGAATGTCGGATACTAGACAAACTGTTGAACAGGTATTTGGTGTTGCTAAATCCGATCTGGATCTTTTGCCAATACGATGCCACTCAAATGCAACAATTAGAGGGTATTTGTTTTTACAATTTTTATTACTAATTATTTTTCTGGAAATCAGAGAAAAACTTAATGAACATTTTACCGTTGATCAAGCATTAATGGCATTACGTACATTAAAATGTAAGGTCTATGATAGTAAAATTATCGTTCAGGAAAAAACAAAAATTCATAAGAAAATCTTTGAATTAGCAGATCTTCAACCCGAGTCGATCCTAGTGCCTAACTCCTGGGGAATTTAGGAGAATGTAGATTTAACATAACTCCCTGCTCTAGATAAGATTTGGCGTGTCAAATTTAAAAACTTGATCATCGAGTTATATCCACGACCTAAGGGACGGGGATATAAGGCTCACATGATAAATTTAAGTAGGGTTAGTGTTTAATTTCTTAGAAAAGCAATAGTAGAATCTACGACAGGTGTTACTTCAATCCCTCCGGCTGCTGCAATTGACAGTTTTGACATTAAGGCTTGATAGCGCTCCCAAACATAAGTAAAACTTGGTAAAGCGCTCTTCTTAATCTCGTTTTTTTCAATTTTAGACATAACATCTGACGCAAGCTCTAATTCAAATTTAGACCAACCAGATTCATTGAATGCTAAAATAGGATAATGTGAGCATACATCTGAGATTGCAACATGTAATTGTCGAATATAAGTATTTTTTTGAAAAATGACAGGATTTTGCATATACCTGGGTTGATATTTTAGTGTATGTAATTTGTTTCCAGGATTAGGCACTTTTTTTGGTAGAGTTAATTCGACAAAATCTGATTGTAAAAAAAATTGGGGCACTGGCACTACTTTGGTATGATTAAAAACAACAGTTCCTTGTTCTGAAATTTGTTCAGTGATTTGTGAAACACCAGCTTGTATTAGAGCTAGTCTAATCAGGACTGCCAAGTCACCCTTGTTTTTTATCAAAAAAACCTTACAATTTTCTTTACCAACCCACGTCAACTCATTTAAAAGAAAATGGAAATCAGTTTTAGTGTCGGCGTGAGTCAAACTGATACGCTTAGTTTCCTCTGAGTAAAATATTACGGCTACACAACCAAATAATCCAACCGTAGACAAATAAACATTGGCTTGGCTTCCAGAACTTCGTCCCGTCTCATTTTGACCTAAAACAACTAAATCCCGATTTTCACTTGACATACATGTTCCTTGACAATAAAAAAAACAATAAATTGTAACAAAAATAAATATTTAATGCAATTTATTAGCAGAAAAAAATTATTTGCACATTTATCTGTTTTCATTAGACTTTGGATTAATAGCATTACATCGAGCCTTTATCTCGGCTTGTTCATCAAAGAGCCAGAGTCCTATTTTAAAATATATTAGTCAAAGCGCTGCATAACCAAGCTTCCAACCAGACTAATTGTAAACAGTTATAAAGATTCGCGGCATTAACTCGTCCAAAACAACTCTATTGTTCACTTTGGAAAAATTTGCGACTGAATATTTTTCATAGCTCCCGCATTATACCTTACACATTTCATATTTTTTAAGTTTGCTACAAAGTTCGCCTATATCAGAAGCTTTTCAGATTGATATAGATCATTAAATAGAACTTTTCATTGAAATTTGGATTGGGGTGTGAAAAATAAGATTAACCTGGTTTAAAGTCATTGCGAGATGAAAATCATCCTGGATTCCTGACCTAATTTTACGAATGCCCCCCAGTAGTGATCTTATAAACAGCTCAAGATAATCTTTTGGCTTTCATTCAGATTAAGAATCACCTTTATATCTGGGATGAACATTTCTTTTTTTTCGAAGCTTGGTTCTGATTAAGTGCTCAAAAGCGAACAGCTCATTAGCGTCATTAAAGCCTCGATGCGTTGGCGTCTTCAAAAACCGCGATCTGATTTGTCCGAACAATAAATACGGCGAACGTGATTGCATTGGGTTTTTACTTTCATGGTTGGTAATTTTTTTAAACTGATATTTTGTTTAATTGATTGGTGAAACTCTTCAATTTTTATCCGTTTTTGCTAGACCTCTGAAGTTAACATTGGCTTTCCTGCGATGCTTCTTTGAATTTATATCACAGTATTTGATGTCTTTTTTGATGATTTCATAACCAATGGGTAGGCAGAAATCGACCTAGCGAACCATGCACGAAAGGAAATGGATGCCTTTGATATCATCGCCTTTAGCGTTAGCATAATGCCAGCAGTTCACCTCATTTTATCGGTGTAGGGTTTGAATCATCAAGGATAAGAACAGCGTTTTGACAAATCATAAAATAAGTATAAATATCAAGCATATCGATGCTATCGCCTCCCTAAAATTAGGAGGTAAATTTTAATCAATCTTAGTTATGAGGCAAGGGCAAGTGAGTAAGGTGAGTTATATACTTTCCCTATAAAAGCTCTGATTTTTTCAGATGTGCTCAATGTTTTTTGTGTAAAAAATATGTTAATATAACTTAACTTGGTTTTTTGTGGTTTTAGATGAATATCGATATTCGAAAAAAAGCGAATCATGTCAAAAGTGACATTCACACATTACTATTGGATGAAAGATTACCTTTTTTTGTAGAAAAACCCTTTGAACTTCGTTTTGAGTATTCTGTAGAGCACAAAGGTGACATTTATTATCTGGTTATTGACGAGGAAGGTATGGTCCCGCTTCTGTGCCAACGATGTTTTGATGAATGTATTTATGATTATAAACATCGCACAGAATTAGCAGTTTGCAAAGATGATTTAGTCGCAGAAAAGTATCAAGATTCATATGATATTATTGTTTTACCTGATCTCATACTAGACATAAAAGGTGTTTTGATAGATAATATGTATTTATTTTTGCCTGAAAATCATGAAAATGTTGATCAATGTAATAAAGATCAACTAAAATTAATGCAAAAGGACTCGTTTTTATAACGAAGTCTCTTGGCTTGTATCTTAAAAAAGATTACAATCCGTCCCAAATTGGAATAATCCTGAGGAGAGGAAGCAATGGCTGTACAACAAAATAAAAAATCTCGTTCGCGTCGCGACATGAGACGTTCGCATGATGCTTTAACATTACCAACTTTATCAGTTGATCCTGTGTCTGGTGAAACCCATTTACGTCATCATATGACTGCAGATGGTTTTTATCGTGGTCGTAAAGTGCTTGATACTGATAAAGCTGTGCACGTGGATAATGAGTAAGTCCTTTGGAACTTATCACTTTAGCCATTGATGTAATGGGGGGAGACCATGGCTTGCCCGTGGTTATCCCGGCATCTATGAATGCCCTAAAAAAACAAAAAAACCTAAAGCTACTTTTAGTAGGAAATGAAGTCTTAATTAAGAAGGCTTTATCTACTTACGCCCCGAGCTTAGTTTCTCGGTGTGAAATCATTCATGCCCCTGAAATTGTTGAAATGGATGAGCTTCCTTCCGTAGCATTACGGACTAAAAAAAATTCATCGATGCGAATTGCAATAAATTGTGTCAAAGATGGTACTGCACATGCATGTGTCAGTGCTGGAAATACCGGCGCATTAATGGCTACCGCACGTTATGTCTTAAAAACGCTGCCTGGAATTGATAGGCCCGCTATTATTGCTGAGCTTCCTGGATTACGTCGGAGAACCCGCGTGGTTGATTTGGGTGCGAATGTGGATTCCTGTGCTGAACATCTTTTTCAGTTTGCTGTCATGGGATCTGCTTTAATTCAAGCTGTAGAACATGTGTCGACCCCAAGAATTGGGGTGTTAAATATTGGTATAGAAGAAATTAAGGGCAATGACCAAGTTAAAAGAACTGCTCAAATGTTAGCCGATTGCAAGTTGTTGAATTATATTGGCTTCGTCGAGGGTGATGGTTTTTATGTTGGTGATTGCGATTTGATTGTTTGTGACGGTTTTGTAGGTAATGTCGCATTAAAAGCAAGCGAAGGATTGGCTAAGATGATGATACGTCAAATCAAAGATGTATTTTATCAAAGCTTCACTTCAAAATTAATAGGATTTATAGCAAGACCCGTATTAAATCGCTTAAAAAAACGTTTAGATCCCGCGCGATATAACGGTGCAACGCTAATTGGTCTAAATGGCATTGTCATTAAAAGTCATGGTGGAGCATCGATTTTCGGTTTCGAAAATGCCATTGCGCAGGCCTCCTTGCAAGTTCAAAGTAATGTTGTTGTATTGGTTCGTGATAAAATCAATGATTTTATCAATCAAGGTTTAATTTTATAAATAAAGGAATAGGCTTATGCAGTTGGCTTGTATGTTTCCAGGTCAAGGTTCACAATCGATTGGAATGCTTAAAAGCATCTATGATGCCGATACTAGCATTGCACAAACCTTTGATGAGGCTAAAGCGGTTTTAAATATTGATTTTTGGTCAATCGCCCAATCTGGGCCAGAAGACTTGTTGAATGATACCGTAACCACTCAAGTGGTGATGCTAATTGCTGATGTGGCCATGTACCGATTCCTAGAAAAGCATGGAATGCCAACACCATTAATGATGGCAGGGCATAGCTTGGGTGAATATGCTGCACTGGTGTGTGGAGGAGCTATTGAATTTACAGATGCGATTCGCTTGGTCCGTCGCAGAGCTGAATTGATGCGCGATGTAGTAGCCCATACCGATGGTGCAATGGCTGCAATTATCGGTCTTGACAATGCAATGGTACAAGACATTTGTGCTAACATCTCTAAAGCGCATTCCGAACAAGTGATAGAACCAGCCAATTATAATGCCCCAGGACAAGTCGTGATTGCAGGTAATCGACAATTGATAGAATTCTCATTGTCTCAATTTGAACAGGCTGGTGCACGCATGAGTAAAGTGCTAATGGTCAGTGTTCCATGTCATTGTCGTTTAATGGAACCTGCGGCTCATAAATTTTATGAAGTGTTGAGAAATACACCAATGATGACGCCGAAAATCAAATTAATAAGCAATGTAGACTTATCTATTTATGAATCTGTTGATACAATGAAAAATTTATTAGCAGAACAATTGTATAAACCAGTGCGTTGGACAGAAACATTGGCATTATTAAAAAAACATCAGATAAATTCCGTTATGGAGTGTGGTCCAGGAAAAGTATTATCAGGTCTTGTAAAACGGACCGAGCCCGATCTGAAGAGCATTTTTTGTTTTGAAATCAATCAGTTGCCAACGTGGGATGCCATTTAACATGAGTGAAAATACAAAAAAAGTAGCATTGGTGACTGGAGCAACCCGAGGTATCGGACAGGCTATTGCTTTAGAATTAGCCCAGATGGGATACTATGTTATTGGTACTGCAACCAGCAACAGCGGTGCTGAAAAAATTACAAAATACCTGCAAGACGCCTGTGGTTGCGGAGAAGGTGTCGAGCTCAATATCAAAAATACAGATGCTGTTGATAACCTGATGGATCGATTGGCCAAAATAAATTTGGCACCTGCTGTTTTAATTAATAATGCAGGGGTAACAGCAGATAATTTGTTATTAAGAATGTCAGATGAAGAGTGGTCGGATGTCATTGATACAAATCTAACTGGGGTCTTTAGAATAACACGTGCTTGCCTTAAGTCCATGTTTCGTGCACGCTTTGGAAGAATTGTGAATGTGTCTTCAGTTGTAGGATGTATTGGCAATAGTGGCCAGGTCAATTACTCTGCAACCAAAGCAGGGGTAATTGCCTTTGCTAAATCATTGGCTCAAGAAATGGCAAGCAGAGGAATTACGGTAAATACAGTTGCGCCAGGCTTTATTGAAACAGATATGACTGACGTTTTACCTGATATGGTTAAACAAGAATTAATGAAAAGAATTCCAATGAAACGTTTGGGACAACCTGCAGATATCGCTAAAGCAGTTGCTTTTTTAGTTTCTGATGGTGCTGCTTATATCACAGGTCAAACAATTCATGTGAATGGTGGAATGTACATGGCATAAAACATATACTATTATTATTATTTATTTGATTTAATTTAAAGAGGAAATCACTATAATGAGTACTGTAACAGAAAGAGTTCGTAAAATTGTTGTTGAGCAGCTCGGCGTTAAGGAAGAAGATTTAAATAATGATGCTTCTTTTGTTGATGATTTAGGTGCGGACTCATTGGATACTGTTGAACTGGTGATGGCTCTTGAAGAAGAATTTGAAACTGAAATTCCAGATGAAAAATCTGAGAAGATTACGACAATTCAAGAAGCTATTGATTTTATTGAATCTAATCTCAATAAAAAAGACGAATAATTTTACTAAAACAGTGGTGAAAATACATTATATTTTCCCACTGTTTTTTTTATTTTTATTTTTAGCGCGCATAAAGGAGAACCTTCTTGAGTAAACGGCGTGTAGTGGTTACCGGTTTTGGAATGGTAACGCCAGTGGGCAATAATACAAAGGAATCATGGGCCAATATTCTTAATGGCGTCAGTGGTGTAGATCAGGTGGAAGGTTTTGATACCAGTGAATATTCGACTAAAATTTGGGCCAAGGTAAAAGACTTTAATCCAGAAGAACATTTTGAAATTAAAGATGTTAAAAAAATGGATTTATTTATTCAATATGGGGTGGTTGCAGCCAATGAGGCGATTGCCCATGCTAATCTATCGATTAATGAAAAAAATGCCCATCGTTGCGGTGTAGCTGTCGGTGCTGGTATTGGAGGAATTCGAACGATTACCCATAGCCAAGAAAAATTACTAGCAGGGGGCCCTAAAAAAGTTTCTCCTTACTTTATTCCTGCAGCAATCATTAATATGGTAGCAGGACAAATTTCGATTAAACATGGCATGAAAGGTCCCAATCTTTCAGTCGTTACAGCGTGTACGACTGGGACGCATAATATTGGTTTGGCAGCTCGCTTAATTCAGTATGGTGATGCCGATGTCATGGTGTGTGGTGGTTCTGAAATGACCAACACCCCTCTTTGTATCGCAGGTTTTTCTGCAGTTAGAGCATTATCCAGACGTAATAATGAACCCACTAAAGCATCTCGTCCATGGGATAAAGACCGTGATGGTTTTGTCATGGGTGAAGGTGCTGGTATTTTAGTTCTGGAAGAGTATGAACACGCCGTCAAGCGCGGTGCGACTATTTATGCTGAATTTGCAGGTTTTGGGATGTCAGGTGATGCTTATCATATTACCGCTCCTGATGAGTCTGGAGAAGGTGCTATCAGTTGTATGCAGGTCGCCCTCAATGATGGACAAGTGCCAGTGGAAGCAATTGATTATATCAACGCTCACGGAACATCAACCCATATGAATGATTTGAATGAAACCAGGGCCATTAAAAAATTATTTGGTGATCATGCCTATCGTTTAGCGGTGAGTTCCACCAAATCGATGACTGGGCATTTATTGGGTGCTGCAGGTGCGGTGGAAGCTATTTTCAGTATCTTAGCTTTAAGAGACCAAGTGGCCCCCCCGACCATTAATCTCGATAATCCCGATGAGGAATGTGATTTGAATTATGTGGCTCATGAAAAACAGTATCGAACAATCAATTACGTTATGAGCAATTCATTTGGTTTTGGTGGCACCAATGCATCCCTTATTTTTAAATCTTTAGGATAATGCATTGATATGAAATCATTGCCACATCAATGGCTTAAGACCTTGTTGATAGCGTTTTTAGCAGCGCTGTTATTTGGGGTATTCAAGATGTGGCAAATCAAACGCTATCTGATTGATACCCCTATACAACAAAAACAACTTTTACATTTTCCCCCTCGGTCCTCAGCAAAAACATTGGTTTCTATTTTAGAAGATAAGCGCCTGCTTAAAAACAAATATGCATTACTGGCCATTTTAAAATTTAAACATGTTTCATTGTATTTAAAGTCTGGCACCTATCTGCTTGAACCCCAGGACACCATCTGGGATGTGGTGGAAAAAATAATGCGGGGAGATGTTTATAAAGTGCCCTTTAAAATTATCGAAGGTACTCGCCTTTGTGAGTTATTGTCGCGCCTTAATACAAGCCCTGACTATATGTTTTCTCCAGCAATGTTAGATGGTATTGCCAATGAATCGAAGTCTTTAGAGGGTATGTTATTCCCATCGACGTATCTTCAGCCTTATGGAGAAAGTGTCTATCCTATTTTAAAACTTGCCTATGATACAATGCAAAAGAAGTTGTCAGAAGTTTGGCAGACCCGTGATTATAATTTACCTTATCAAACTGCCTATGAATTGCTAACCGCTGCGTCTATCATTGAAAAAGAAGCTTCAGATGAGCTTGAGCGACGCTTAATATCGGGTGTGATTGTCAATCGATTAAAATTCCATATGCCTTTGCAAATGGATCCTACCGTGCTCTATGGAATGGGTGGGTGTCAACATATTCTTTTAAAAGGCTCTGATCTGAAACAAGACAGTCCCTATAATTCGTATTTACATCGTGGCTTGCCACCTACTCCCATTGCAATGGTGAGTATGTCAGCATTACTTGCTGCCGCGCATCCCGCATCCACCCCTTATCTTTATTTTGTTGCTAAAGGTGATGGCCACCATGTTTTTTCTGTAGATTATCCTCATCAGAGAAAAGCGGTAGATTGTTTTTTAAGGAAGCCTCATGAATAATAAGGGAATTTGGATAGTCATCGAGGGTATCGATGGTGCTGGAAAAACCTCAGCAATAGCAACAATTGAAGAGGTCTTTAAACAAATTCAATTGAAGACCAAAAACTATCGTGAACCAGGCGGTACAGGGCTGGGTGAGCGTGTTCGCCATATTCTAAAAGCCGACAATATTGAGATGCTTCCTATTGCGGAAGTGTTATTGTTTTATGCCGCACGTGTACAATTGTTGGAAGAGTGTATTTTGCCAAATTTGAATCAAGGGATACATGTGATTTTAGATAGACATGAATTGTCGACATATGCATATCAAGCGGGGGGGCGCGGGCTTGATATTGAGGTGATTCAACAGATATCCAATAGCTGCATGCCTAAACGAAAACCTGATTTAACCTTTTTTTTAGCCCTTGATCCAAAAGTTGCCCTCGAGCGGGTTATCAATAGAGGAGATCTCGACCATTATGAGTCTCAGCCGCTCGCATTTTATCAGCGTATTGCCTTATCATATGAACGTTTTGCTGCTGATTATCCGAATGTAGTCTGTATTGATGCCAATCAGTCATTGATAGAAGTACAGCAAGATATTCGCAGTGAATTAGAGAATTTTCTTGCAGCGAAGTTTTCATAATGGATATGCTTCCCATTTTAGATAAGTTATTTAAAAATGGTCAATGGCCATATGCAGTCTTGTTAGAAGGGCCGGCATCGCTTGGCTTAAAAAACGCCCAGCAACTGATAGGCTTATGGTTTTGTGAACATCATAGCGATTGTGGTGCTTGTAGTACCTGCAAATTGCGTGCCTATGACCATCATCCTGATTTGCATGTGATCCGACCCCAGCAGGCTTTGCATCCCATAAAGATTGAGCAAATTCGTGAATTAAATGATAAAAGTCATCAACATCCACAGTTGCTTTCTTTTCAATTGGTGGTTATTGAATACGCAGATACAATGAATGGGTTTGCAGCCAATGCATTACTTAAAACCTTAGAGGAACCTATCTCTAACTTTCACTTCATCTTATTGGCTGAAAATGCTAAGTTTTTACCCAAAACGCTATTAAGCCGATGTTGGCAAATCAAGCTGGATGCGCCTTTGGCACTTCATTATCAACAAGCGATGCAAGACGATATTTCTGAGTTTAAGGCCAAGCTAATGTGTTCGTTTACCCAATGGCGACAATTGCTGCTTGACTATGTCAATGATAAGATTGATATGATAAGTCTTGTCCGCCGTTTTGATGGATATGCTTTGGATGATATTTTATGGTTTTTACAATTTATGTGTGGGGATCTGATACAAAATCAATTAACAGGCGAAGATGAAAAAACCATCTCGATTACGCGTTGTTGGCTATTTTGGGATGGCCTTACTCGCTTTCGAAAACAAGTTCGAACCCAATCGAGTTTGAATCCAAGTTTGGTGTTATCTCGCTTGTTTTTATTATTACACGGGGAGCATGTATGAATACCTATGATGAAATTTTACCCCTGGTCGATTCACATTGTCATCTCAATCGTTTGGATTTGTCAGTATTTGATGAAAACCTAGCGCATGCTTTAGATGCTGCAAGAAAGGTTGGTGTGCAACATTTTTTAACAGTTTCTGTCGAGTTAGAGGATGTGGATGAACTTAAAGTCATCGCTACTCATCATCCAGATGTCAGTTATTCAGTGGGTTGGCACCCAACTAGTGTGGTTGTTCGGGATATTTCCTCTTGGTTGCTCGAACAGGGTGGAGAAAAGCAATGCGTCGCTTTAGGTGAAACGGGCCTCGATTACTATCATCTTGATCAATCTCAATCTAAGGAAGTCCAGCAAGCCTTATTGAGACAACATATCGCAGCGGCGCGTCAATTAAAAAAACCTTTAATTATTCATACCCGTCAATCTGCTGATGATACGATGGACATTTTAAAAGAAGAGAAAGCATACGATGTAGGTGGTGTGATGCACTGCTTTACCGAAGATTGGGCTACAGCCAAGCGGGCATTGGATCTGGGTTTTATGATTTCGATGTCTGGGATTGTCACTTTTAAAAATGCGAAGATTGTGCATGAAGTGGCACAAAAAACCCCTATCGATCGTTTGTTAATTGAAACCGATTCTCCATATTTAGCCCCGGTTCCTTTTAGAGGAAAATCGAATCATCCACAGTGGGTGCGCTACGTGGCGATGACCATTGCTTCTTTACGTGGCCTAAGTGCTCTAGAGGTGGCACAGACCACTACTGATAATTTTAGACGAATGTTTTTAGGACATTCAATAAATGCGTGATTTGGCATTGGGACTAATGTCGGGAACCAGTATGGATGGTATTGATGTCGCTATTATCGATATTCATACTAATGAGCTTATTTATGGAAAAACAGTGGGCTATCCACATGAGATGGCCACTAAGATCCAAAAAGTGATGGCAGGTGAGGCCTTTGACATGCATTTTTTTGCAAAGTTGCATACCGAGATTGGCATGGCATTTGCATGGGTTGCAAATATTGCTTTAAAGCAAATAGAACCATCATTAAGAAAGCAGGTCAAGGTGATTGGCAGCCATGGTCAAACTGTTTGCCACCAAACCGCAAGTGATGCTCCCTATACCTGGCAGCTGGGCAATGCCTTTGAGATTTACCAAACCACAGGGATTCCTGTGGTTTATGATTTTCGTAGCAAAAATGTTGCACAAGGTGGTCAAGGTGCTCCATTGGCACCATTATACCATCGGCATTTATTTGGACATCTTGAAAACCTGGCAGTGGTTAATATTGGCGGTATTAGTAATATTTCTTTGTTAAGAAAAGATACCCCATTGATTGGCTATGATGTGGGACCAGGCAATTGCATCATGGATGCCTGGGTATCCAAACATCTTTTAATGTCATATGATGAAGATGGTGCATGGGCGGCGTCCGGATGTGTTCATCAGGAGTTGCTCAAAGCGATGCTTAAGGATAAATTCTTTATGAAGTCTTACCCTAAAAGCATTGGTAAAGAGTATTTCGGTCTTCAATGGCTAGATTCATTTATCAATAGACAGGATATTTGTGCCAGAGATGTGCAAGCTACATTAGTCGCCCTAACAGCAACTGTGATAGCCAGACAGGTCCAGAAATACTTGCCTGCCCATCATCAGGTTTATGTTTGTGGGGGAGGGGCCAAAAACCCCATTTTAATGCAAACGCTTAGGGAGTACTTGCCGCAATATTTGGTTAATTCAACCGATGATAGTCAAGTATCTGCTGAGTATTTAGAAGCGATGATGATAGCATGGTTGGCATGGTCACGCATGCAAGGGAAAGCCCATGATTTAAGACAGATTATGGGTGGAAAAGACCAACAACTGTTGGGTGTTTTATGCGACTAGAGATAATACGATGAACTTTTCAAACAATAAAACCAAAATGAATGCTTATATTATTTTCTTTTTAGCATCCAGTTTTTATCTTTATGAATTTATTTTGCAAGTTGCCCCCAGTGTGATGGCGGAACCCATGATGCAAACATTCCATATCAGAGCTGAAGCATTTGGGATTATTTCAGCATTTTATTTTTATGCCTACGCACCGATGCAATTACCGGCTGGGCTGATGTTTGATCGCTTTGGCCCTCGCCGTTTGATGACATTTGCGATTCTTTTTTGTGCCTTGGGTTCATTTTTCTTTGCCTCTACAGAAAGTGTCATTACCGCTTCACTAGGCCGTTTTTTAATTGGTATCGGTTCAGCTTTTTCCTTTATTGGTGTATTGGTATTATGTTCTCGTTGGTTTCCAGCGCATTATTTTGCCATTCTTGCAGGTGTGGCGCAGTTGATGAGTTCTGTAGGCGCAATTTTTGGTGAAATGCCTTTGGCGCACTTGGTGGCACATGTCGGTTGGCGAAATGCGAGTTTTATTTTAGCTGTCATTGGTGTGGTATTGGCAGGACTCATTTGGCGTTATATCAGGGATTATCCCGATCACCATGAGCCTTTTCATACCCCAACAGGCATTAAAGAAGAGTTTCGTCGTTTGATATCTGTCTGTGGAAAACCCCATACCTGGATTATTGGCACCTACGCATTTTCGATTTGGACACCCATTGCTGTGTTTGCAGCCCTTTGGGGAGTTTCTTATTTGCAAGCTAAATTTCAAGTGTCGGTAGCCATAGCCTCTGGAATGTGTAGCATGATTTGGATAGGGATTGGAGTAGGCAGTCCCTTATTAGGATGGTTAAGCGATCATTTAGAGAATAGACGTATCTCAATGGGTTTAAGCGCTATAATGGGTCTTATTGCTACCCTATTTATTTTATACGACGAGCATATGTCTATGGGATTTGCCAGTTTGATGTTATTTTTATTGGGTTTAGGGGCAGGTGGTCAATCGGTCAGTTTTGCTGTTGTTCGTGATTATAATCCACCGCAACTGGTCGGCACTGCTTCTGGATTTAATAATCTTTCGGTGTTGATTGGTGGTTCAATCTTTCAGCCACTGGTAGGAGTCTTATTGCAGCATAGCAATGACTGGCATATGCACAATGGTGTGCCAGTTTATAGTGTCCATGCCTATCAACATGCACTCCTTGTCATGCCCGTTTGTTATTTACTCAGTTTAATTATCGTGTTGTTTTTCTTAAAAGAGTCTCATCCTGACCGGGATAATTAGGGGTGTATACTCATAGCCTATAATATAAGTAGGATTGATCAGGAAGAATAATAGGCCCCTATTTGGGGAATATTGTAATCGTAACCACCTATAACAAGGCTGCAGAATTTATTCCTTTAAAATCTTTGAGATTAAATAAACGCATTGATCCTAAGACAAATTAAGAGGGGATAGAGCGTCGTTTCTTCTGTAAAAACTGTTTTATTTATGAATAGTTGAAGATTTTTGGTAATCATGCCCTGGCGTATAACTATAATGGCTAGCTATCAATCCGTGGTGTTGATTTTTTCGGAGCGAGAACAGCCCCTTGTTCAATTAACAATTCACTAATCTTATCACCTACAGGAGTACCTGGGTCAATTAAATCAAGAGGGTATGCAGAATTATCATCGCTAAGATTTACATTGATACCAGGCACTGCCAATAATAGCTCAACTGAGGCTAGATTATTAGCTTCAACAGCATAATGTAAAGCACTTCGTCTAGCATCATCTGTCAAGTTAACTTGAACTCCAAAATCTATAAGTTCTCTAATTGCACTGTGATTATTCGCAATTGTTGCCAACATTAATGGAGTTTGACGTCGTTTATCTATGGAATCCTTGGCTATTGGAGTATGCAAACAAATAGCGACCATATTTTTGTCATCATACTTGGCTGCATAATGAAGTGCATTACGTCCTTTAGAATCGGTTAATTTCTCTACTCCAGGAACTGCAGCAAGAACTTTAACACATTCATCTTGACTATTTAAAATAGCGGAGTGAATAGGGTAACGCGTAGCATTATTGGAAATAGATGCTAGTTCTTTTGAATGAACAAGAGTATCTTCAATTAATTTTTTGTAGCCATAAACAGCCATGGCATGTAAAATAGTATCACCTGACTCATTACGCTCCTGCAATAGATTTTTAGCTAAATTACTTAGCAACACATAGATTGCTTGTTTATTTTTAATCATATCCTCATCATGATTTATAGGGAGCATTAAGCTAGCAAATAGAATATTTTCTAATGGTTTAGCTCCAAGCGATAACAAAGCCTCTATTGTATGAAGATTGCCACGAACGGCGGACAGATGGAGAAGGTTTATTTCACCAATTTTGGTATTCACCTCTTTTGGGCTTGGATGAAGTGCTTTTAAATATATATCGAGTCCTGCATACACAATTACCTGTAAAGCAGTCATGTTATCGAATAAAGCGACTGGTTCTGTTAGTTTATCAGCTTTAATATTCGGTTGGAAATTGGTAAGAAAGCCTGTTGCCAGAGCTTTATAATAGTCAAAACGATCTTGCAGATTTCCTTGCAAATGGAGATCAGTACTTATTGTACTCTCACACCAATTAATTAATTTATTCAAGTCATCATCAGTGGGATCTAGCGGATTGATTTGTTGTTCGTTACAAAGATCATCAAACTTAGTAATCATGAGTTTGCTCCCAAACCAATTATTAATATTATTTTAACGCTGACATAAAAAGACTTATAAGACATTCCATGTGTAAATTATAACCTAGAATTTATTTAAATGCGAATCGTCCTGTCCGAAAAAGTACTGGCATTATACTTTTCTCTCACCAAATGTGTTTAGCATTGTTTCTTTAAATTTACAGATAGAGCTCTTATAAGGCATTTGGTACATAAGTATACTATACTATAAATTAATTGGGCTATTATTGGGGAAACTAACGATGCCATTCAGTATATTTGATTTTTTCAGGCCTAAAGTTCCTTCTGTTTTAGCTCCGGGTCTAAACCTCGAGAAAATACCTAAAGATAAACAATCCTTAGGTTTAGAAAAAGAGATTTATAAAAAATTCCGTAAAGATATTAATACTGCCATAGCTGAATTTAATAAAAATGATTCTACTGAAGCTAATATAATTGCCTTAGCAAAGATGGAAGAGGCAATACATTATGTTAATTCAATTTCTACGCCAGCTCATTTAGCTTTAGCAGAAGAATTCCACAAGCTAAAAGCTTCTCTATTTACCAAAATAATACAAGCTAAGCAAGCTAATGCTTTATCCCTGTCGAAAGTAAACACCGATCCCTCTATTGACTGTATTTTGGCTGATATGCACCCAGAAAAAGCAGATAAATTAATGGAGATTTTGCACCGAGATAATATAGGAAATGATGTTGAGCTAGGAAATCTTCTGCTTGATTTATATAAAGATGAAACAGGGCTCGAGGTGGATAAATGGAAGAAATTTTTGTCTAATTACTCAATTGAGTTTCTTGGGGGAGGAAATTCTAAGAATTATAAGGTAACTAATCTTTAAACTAACAAAGTTCACGTACTCAAAGTTGATAACCGTTTAAATTTGCCAAGAGATTTAGATGAATATGTACGTGAAAAACTTCCTAAGGTTGTAACGCCAATTTATGCGCAGCGCCAGGTTAGAGGTCTCGATCACAGTAAACAAATGGTATCAAGAACACTACTAGTTACGGATTTCTGCACATCTGGATCAGTGGATGAGCATTCTAAACAACAATTTGAAAACACGGAAAAGTTTCTTGGTGCCAGTGATATCATGATTCAAATGACCAAGGTATATTTGGAAATGAAAAAGATAGATATAATATTTCCTGATTCTAAACTGACCAATTGGTTGGTTGATTCTGATGGTATAATCCAGATTGCTGATACAAAAAGTTTTTTAAAAACACAAGACGGGCAGCTCACAAATGTTCCACATGGACTTTTGGGGACAAAAGGATTTTTACCAAAAGAAATCTTATCATGGCCATATGATGCTGAAAAACTACATGCATCGCTATTAGGGCGCAATATATATGCTTACCTTACTGGTTTATCACCTAGTGATGAAGCACTTGAACCCTCTGGTAGGTGGCCTAGTTCTGATAGTTCAAGAGATCTTTTGGATGCACCTATCTTTAAAACAGCAATTGGTAAAGAGTATAAAGTTCTGATCCAGAGTCTTATTAAAAGTGAACCCGGGGATAGAATCAATTTGACTCAGGCACTTGCTAAATTACAAGAGTTGGGGGTAAAAGCAACTAAGGAGTTAATTAAGAAACCAGAAATAGGTCCAGCTTTAAGTTCTATTGTTTCAAAAACAGTAGCATCAGTTTTGACTAAGCCTGGGTTTTCCAAATTATTAGATGACATTGAGGCTATTTCCAAAAGATGTGATCACTTGATGGATAGAAAAACTAGAGAAATACCTTCTCTTAAAAGTGTGCTTTACGCTCAAAAGAATGAAATAATGCAGACTGCTGCCTCGTTAGATGATTTAAAGAATAAACTACACGAATTTAAGACAACACTCATGACTCCGAAGCTGGAAACATTACTTGATCAATATAAACAACTAGAGAGCAAGATAAGAGAATGTAATACTGGTTATAATGAAAGTGAAATTGATGAAATTTTGAATTATTCTGCAAAAAATATAATTGTGGGTGGTAAAATAAATGACAAATGTATTTCTGATATGGAAAAAGTAAAAACAGGTTTAGAACTAAATAAAATTGAATTTAATAAAAAAATGAAACATTATGAGCAACTAAAGAGCAAGATAAGAGAATGTAATACTGGTTATAATGAAAGTGAAATTGATAAAATTTTGAATGATTCTGCAAAAAATATAATTGTGGGTGGTAAAATAAATGACAAATGTATTTCTGATATGGAAGAAGTAAAAACAGTTTTAGAACTAAATAAAATTGAATTTAATGAAAAAATGAAACATTTTAAACTACTTAAGCATGACATAGAAAAAACAAAAATTGGTGATAATGATAGCGAAATGGCCGATTACCTGTCTGAATGTGAAAAAAAGATAATTGTGGATGGTAAAATAAATGACAAATGTATTTCTGAGATGGAAAAAGTAAAAACAGGTTTACAACTAAGTGAAAATGTTTGGGTGAAACAAAAAATAACTGACTATAAAAATATGAAATGGTATAATCTAAATGCGGGTGAGAAAGCTCGTCGCATCGAGGATGCTATGAAAAGAATCCCTATAAGTGATCGCGCCGAATTCTTGGCGTCAACACATAAAGGAGTAATGACTTTACTATCAGCCCTTGCATGGCATAGGATAAATCCATTTGCTAAACCTATACAGAATGAGCGGATTGTTGTTTCTAGTTCGGCAAATACATTTAAATCATTTAAAACGGAGTTTGACCGTAAGATTAGAAAAGAATTAATTGACGAAAATCTGGAATCAACTCCTCCTCTTGTGCCTCCTTTAAAGTAAACATTCTGCTCTAATATAACCGACACCCGACTTTTAGAGTAAAATCTGCAGCTGAAGTTGAATATTGATAATATTAAACAAAAATGAAAAGTAGTCTGAAAGAAATACAATTCTTAGTTTAAAGAGTTAGTGTCTTAAGTGCCCATTTTTATTTTAGAACAATCGCTTATATATTCACGGAAAGTATAACTGACTTACCTTAAGCACGGGCTCATTAACAGGCCATGTTTTTTTAACTCCTGCATCGCTATCTGATTTGCCCGAACAATCAATTTTATATTTGATAGCAAAGTGATTATATACTGCGCGTGGCCACAAACTGAGGTTTTCCTTAATCCCCAACTATGCTAATGTATCCTGCAAATAAATTAGACATGGTGAAATGGTGCGAAAAGGTTATGGATGGGTCTATGATCCGCAAAGTGGTGGAACTAAAATATCTGAAAATAATAAATGGATGTTTCAACAGCAAGCAGAGAAATTTGCTAAAGATCGCCTACGGTCTTCAGAATATGAATTAATAGTTCGGTTTAAAAGTCAGTTTTGTTACCTTTATGTCTTAAAAATGGCGAAAGCAGACCATTTCCAATAGGGCGATTGCGCTACTTCAAAGATAACGTGTGGAGTTTAGCCTTTTTTACTTATAGCAATGAAACTTATCAGCCCTGTATTTTCTTAAATGGCGAGTGGGAAGGAACTCTGGAAGAAGGTATTCCAGTATGTGAAGCACATATAGGCGATTAGGCTGCTTTTTTGATTTGTTCCTCTGTGAACAATTGAAATTTGAGCGTTAACAAAGAATCCAGCTG
>Ga0247843_1004852_pt1 | contig 19530 bp, 17 predicted proteins | sample LaCruzMarch2017__FD_192420 | JGI IMG/M metagenome (GOLD analysis project Ga0247843, IMG submission 192420) | Freshwater microbial communities from meromictic Lake La Cruz, Castile-La Mancha, Spain - LaCruzMarch2017_8m | ecosystem: Environmental > Aquatic > Freshwater > Lake | place: Spain...
TGTTGGACATAGACTTATTTGCCATACAACCATACGAACTCACAAATATTTACTTTGTGTGGGAACTCAACCTTATACACTTTTGTTGGACATAGACTTATTTGCCATACAACCATACATACGTATGTATGGTTGTATGGCAAATAAGTCTATGTCCAACACAAAGTGAAACCGAACAGTACGATCTTTTTCAGCTGTTTGGTACAATAGCAGAAATAATAAGTGAGCTGCAGCATAGATTTGATGGTATACCTATTCACAGATTGATCTACTACCAGTCTTACAATCAGGGTGTGCTACAGGACCTTATTGCTGTGATAAATATGAGATCAGGCAATAAGCTGAATCCAACCGGCAATCAACAAGATTGTCTTGGTATGACTCCCCTTCATACTTTGGTATGCTCGTCTGTCCATAATCTTGCGCTGTATCGTGTGATCATTGAGAAGTATCCAACAAATCTAATTACTGAAGATAGGTGGGGGCACTGCCAATGCTGTATGCATTTTGGGGGGCTGCACCAAGTGAGATTATTCAATTCCTGATTGAGAGCTACCGAGCACCATACCCCGATCACGTATTCAATTGGACCATGATGGTGGAGAAAATGGGAAGGACTGACACACCCAAGGACCAAGGAAAGCATAGAGAACCTTCTACAAGTCAGACAAATGCACTTCCCTGAGCAGCCACTTTTGGATCTTTTGCTTGACAAGTTTTCATCATCTTCAAATTGTCTATCTGTTTCTTCGTATACAGTGTCGTGTTACCTGTGGAGCTGATATACTTGTGCTGCCGTATTGTAATGTGCAGGCAAGATATATCGTTGTCGAGATAAGGCTGACCTGAGGCTGAACAAGAATCTCGATGTTGAGACATGATTAAAACAATGAAAGGTCATTGGTGCAAGTGATGAATCCAACTCTTTATATGATTGACAATGATTATGTTTCATAGACACCTTTGTTAGATTTTATCAGCATATTGCATTTCACCATTTATTGCGAGTAGACTAAAATTGAACTGCATCTACATTATAGTTTGTGTACTCCTAAATAATCATGAGCGGTGATCAGATTGTTACCAAGTTGTTGAGAATGCAGGAATAAGAAGTAGATGAGGGCGTTGATTTTATGACATAAGGTAGGGTTTACGTGCGGTTTGGACGTTGCCGTTGTCCAGCCCTTAATCGATTAAAATGCTCATTAGCATCAAATTTGAGTATTATAATTATAATTCTTAATATAGGAATCGAACGGAAGTGTTGTTCGTTCTCACTCTTGAGCATAATTAGGATCACATCTCCATTTTGGCAAGTGTATTGTAATGATTACCTTTTCAAAGCATTCAGATTGAAGATATTTTCTCTCCTACATAATCTCTCGGTGGTGTGGTATCAGCGTTTACGGAATGTGATTCTACCCCTCGTTAAATCATACGGACTCAATTCAATCGTAACCTTATCCCCCACTAATATCTTGACAAAGTTCTTACGAATTTTTCCACTAATAGTTGCCAACACCGGTTCCTGTGTATCGGGCGCTCCATCAATTGTACAACGGAACATGGCATTTGGCAAACTTTCAATAACTGTACCCTCTATTTCAATAACATCATCTTTGACTTTTTTCACACGTTCTGTCCGTCCCTTACGATCATTCCCCGCCGCACGAGCCTCCTTCTTTCCAAAGAGTGCAGTTGGTGCACGATGTTCAGATCCCTTTGACGGTGGATGGTGTACGATAATGAATGACGACGATGACGATTGCGATGCTATCCGAGACGATGATGATGTAAGTAATGATGTTTGTGGGAATGCCGTACCATTGTTGGAGGATAGGCAGCAAATCAAGGCACCGAATAGAAACAGCAGAAATTGTCTCATGACTGGTTCGTTATAATTCAGGCTGCGGCGTCAAATCTACTATCACAGCTTACGGGCACCGGTTTACATCAACTAAAACACGAGGAGTGACTGGAGTCTGGAGGGGGTTCGCTTGTGGTTTGTCGAAATGAGAAAGGGCGGGAACATAAAAACCACAACAAAAAGACAAACACCAATCTCAATATGGCGAAGTCAGAATCAAGCGATAGTAAGCGACGTCGTCGCAGCAAGCGCGACGACGATGATATCGTCGTGAATGATACTGCGTCGTTGGTGGATGATTCAGAGCTATTCGTCGTTGATACTGCGCCGACCGGAGTTGACGACGAGAAAGATACCGAATCAACGAAAGAACAGCTCGCGGGAGATGTGGACGAGGGTTGTGGTAGCAAAGACAACAACGACGATGACGAGGGCAAGGATGAAACTACGAAGCGGAAAAGGAAACGCAATCGTAAAAAGAAGTCAAGCGGAGACGACGGTGGTGAGAATACTGGCGGATCATCGGCAGATGCAGCCTCTGCCAAGAAACAGCAACTACTATCGTCGGTCGAACACACGGTTTTCATTGAAGGATTACCCTTCACATCGACGTCCGAACAAGTACGACATTTCTTTGAGGTACATGGCTGCAAAGACATAATAGACATGAGACTGCCGACGTGGCAAGATAGCGGAAGACTTCGGGGATTCGGACATGTTGTATTCGCATCCGCAGAGACAAGGGCTCGAGCGTTGTCTGACGACGTTAATGGCAAAGAGCTTGGAGGACGGTATGTTACTGTACGTGAGGCAAATGCTCCACGTGCCGGCACGACCATGGGTGCATCGACGGGAGCAACGAGGGATCAACCCAAGGGGTGTAAAACTGTATTTGTGCGTAATTTGCCTTATGATGCATTGGAGGATGACATACTGGAATCGTTCCGAATATTTGGCAAGATTATTGAGGGTGGTGTTCGTGTGGCAAGGAATCATGTCACTGCCACGAGCAAGGGGTTTGGATATGTCGAATTCAAGAATGAGGAGGGAGCGCTTGCAGCTGTACAGAAGGCTGCCAAGCCTTTTGGGTTGTTGGTAAAGCAACGTCCTGTGTTTGTGGATTACGACGAGGGCACCGTGAAGGGTAGTTTCCGAGATGGCGATGGCAAATTATGGAATAAGGAACATAACAAAGGTGGGTCGGGTACTGTTTCTTCTGGTGGACGAGGCGGAAGGGGTGGTGGAAGAGGCGGTTTCAGTAGTGGCAGAGGCGGTTTTGGTGGCAGAGGTAGTGGTACAAGCTTTGGAGGAGCGAGATCAAGATAGACGAATAATCTATTACTCCAAAGTTATTGTAACAGCTTAGTGTATGTTGTCGGACACAACAATGGTACCCACTACTTATCATCACTTATTCAGGGCGGGAACAACCTCTACACACAACACAACACTTTGGCATTAGTAAGGATGTCCTGGATACTAGTCGCCTCATCATGGCTGGCTGTATTATTCCTCAATGCGATATCATCCGCCCTCGCCACCGCCGCCCCACTCAATTACATCAGCAAAATCCCAGAGGGTAAACTCGATTCAATCCTCGGGATAAACGAAGCATTTAAATCCTGCACTGATCCTCGCAAGGTAAACGTCTGCGTTGGTGCATATCGTGACTCATTGGGCAAGCCGTGGATACTACCGTCGGTCCGTAGCGCCGAACGTCGATTACTTGAGGATCCGTTAACCAACAAAGAGTATGCGCCAATATCGGGTGATCCAGTCTACGTCGAACTGGCAATGAAATTCGCATATGGGAATGATGCAGATTTAAGTGTTATTGCGGGTGTACAGACATTGAGTGGTACGGGTGCTTGTCGTGTGGGAGGACACTTTTTATCCAAATTCGTACCAAAACCAGAGGGCTGTAAAAAGATACCCATTTACATCCCAAATCCAACTTGGGGGAATCACATTGCCATCTTCGATGAATGCGGGATGGACGTGCAACGATATCGATATTATGATGCCGGAACCAATCGTCTTGATTATGAAGGACTTATTGAGGATTTGGAAAATGCACCAGAAGGTAGTGTTATACTCTTGCATGCCTGTGCTCATAATCCAACAGGATGTGACCCCAATATGGATCAATGGGCTGCAATATCTGACATGATAAAAACAAAGAAGCATGTTGTATTCTTTGATTCTGCATATCAGGGATTTGCAAGTGGGGATGCCGAGTCTGACGCCAGAGCTTTACGATACTTTGTAACACAAGGACATAGTGTCATACTGGCACAAAGCTTCGCCAAGAACTTTGGATTGTATGGCGAGCGTGCCGGAACTGTCAGCGTCGTTTGTTCCAACGCCAGAGAGAGATTGGCAGTATTGAGTCAATTGAAGCTCATAATACGTCCGATGTACTCCAGTCCGCCGGTTCACGGATCGAATATTGTACGTACAATTCTCACAGATCCGGAATTGACATCCGAGTATTACAACAACTGTCGTGAAATGGCGAGTCGAATACATGCCATGCGAATCAAGTTAGTAAACGTATTAAAGGACGTTGGAAGCGTCCATGATTGGAGTCACGTGACCGAACAAATTGGGATGTTTGCTTTTACAGGAATGAATAGCGACATGTGCGACGAACTCACGGCGAATCACTCGATTTATTTGACACGGAATGGCAGAGTCAGCCTCGCAGGCTTAAATGACGGTAACATCGAGTACGTGGCTCGGGCGATGCACTTGGTGACGGACGGGAAGAGCATTACTAGCTAACAAATTTATCATTAAAGATACACAATCAACTACGAGAAGCAATGCTTGTCTGTCGATTCAACTCAACCTGTTCAAGCCTACGTTCGAGCATCGTTATCTGAGCCTTCAATAGTTCAATCTCAGGCGAGATTTTTGCATTTGTTTTGCGAAGTGAGCGTACCAGGTTCTTTGGGACATCAGAGTCACTACTCCGCCTCCGAACAACCTCCTTCGAACGTCGTTGCCGAAAAAAAGGATCATATGATAGTCGCCTATTCTCATTATCATGACGCGTTAGTCGTCGCTCCATGCTCACGAGAGGATACGAACCGACAGATCCACGTACGACTACGAATGCTGGAGCTGTGAAATCAGCCTCCGAGTATGATCGCCGTCGTCCGGCAACGCCCAAAGAGCCAAGCACCTTGGGTACTTCAACTGCCACCTCGTCCTCTGAGGCGCCGAGTAAACGAAGTGCCTTCTCCCGTTTCATCCTCGCAGCAGCATATCCTAAAATCCTCTCCGCCTTGTTTATTGAACAGAATGAGATCTGTTCCAACAACTTTTCAGCCAAGCGAACGTCGTCCTCCGTAACTCCAAGCTTCTTTAGTCCGTGCGATCGAGAGTGTGAGGCATGCTGCACTGGCTGATTGTTGTGTCTTCCACTCATTATTTTGACATTAGAAGAGTCCGAGCCACTTCTTGTGGATCCATCACAATGAGTGAGGCTCGTAGGTGATTGATCACTCATGCTGTAGTACCGCTGGTGGTGGTAATGAAATGAAACCACCGTATGTATGAAAAGGACAAAAAAATATGATGTTTGTTTTTATAGTTTTATTGCAGCATATAAATTGATGTTACTGGAAGTCAGGACAATGATCATCGCAATCGAAGGAAGCACTCATTGCAGTACCGTTTACCGTCATCGTTCAAATTCCTGCCAAAGTCGGGGCAACGACCTACACGTACAGGAAATTCCTTCCACCAGGTATGTAATACATCGCCACAACACATTTCTTCGTCAACAGGCGGCTGCCATCTCATATTCATCGACGAGGGGTTTAGGTAATAAGGAAAGTTATGAGCATCTCGAAGAAGTACCCATTCGTCCTTGGCTGGTATATCGAACGCTGTACCCATTGCTTTCGGCTTTGTCCAAGAAGAATCTCCCGTGTGGTTAACGTAGTAAAATGCATGACTACTTCCATCATACCTCTTTTCATATACATCTAAACATAGTCGCCGCAAATGTCTCCGTGCGAGCCACTTGCGGCACGCCTTTGCTACTAATGAGGCAGCTTGTATGGTTGCTCTTTTGTGTGCTTCCGCGGCTTTTGCTTCTTTTTGCAGCTTCTCTCGATGCAATCTCTCTTGGCGTTCAACAAATTCCAACTCCATTTGATGAACAAGTTTGGTCCTTTCTTCCTCGCCAATGATATGTATAATCTCTTCCCTTGCAATTTTTGTAGCTTCAGGCGTTTCCATAGGAATATGTCGCTCGTCCGCCCTCTTCAGTACATCCGTGACTCGCCCCTTCACTCGCTTTAGAATATTCAATCGCATTTGTTTTTCTGACGAATTATCAGGCTGGTTAAGACAATGGAGACAATGCGATTTGATTTCCTTTACACCAGCTTCTATTCGCTCCATCCAACCAAAATTCCACTCCTCTGTTGCCAAATATTCATAGTCCGGCTCTGAATTCTTCAACTCTTTTAGTTCCTCATTCTTGAGAGCTCTTCGTAGCGTCCGAATCTGTATTTGATCATGCGAGACTTTGGTCTCGACATGAGCACTATTATCGTGTTCTTCCCGCATCCTCCTGTAGAAGCCTTCTAATTGACGTTCATAAATCTGTCTCTCGCGAAGGAACTTTTTCCTATCTGTCTCCATCGCACGCTGGATTTGCAACTCTCGTTGTAATTTTTCTCTTAATTCGACTACGGTTGCAATTGCAATCTTCCTCCGGCAACACGCTTGAAGCTTGGTCAAACACCAGCAACCTCGTTCCATTTCAAGTCTTCTTCGCTCCATAACGTTCTCCCTGTGTTGTCGATCGACTAATGTCATGAGTTTCCTCAATGCAAGACGTCGCCCGAATGCACCGCGGACCCTGCGCTGTATTTCAACAATTGCCCGAAGATATCTTGAGGAAAGAGCGTGTAATATCTTCTTTGCACGATAAATCCGAAAATGAGTTTGTATCAATGTAGCAGCAATGAATATCATCCAGAGCTGTCTCGCTTCGAGCCTACCCAAGAAGCCCCGAAACACACGCTGGATATCCGTTGCGGCAAATTGCCATCTCCTCCATTTTGAGAAAGCAAATAATCCTCGATATTTTCTCTCACGATTCACGCTGCAGATTATCTTGTTGAATATCGATCGCATTCTACCCTGATTCCTTGCGTAGTCAAGCCATTTTGCATACACACTGCGTTTGGTCTTTTGACGGTCGCAATCGAATTTGTCACGAATAGACTCTTCACGCCTACTCGATACGACAAGTTGGAGCAAAGTCTTATTATACAACTCTTCCTCCCATCGAAAGATGCACACGGGAAATACCCGACCCCTGCCCCACGATGAAGTCGATTGTTCAAAGTACCCCCTTAAGCCCTCTGTGTCTAACATTTCCTGAAGAACTTCTGTTGTTACTGCTGTTGACTCTATATTGTCAGCACGAATTTCGATCTTAGAGGCACACCCCTGAGCCCAAGACTCATCCAATAGACACAAGATATTTGCGATTGCATCAGCTTTGACCAAAGGAAATAAAATCGCATCCAAGTCTTGCAAATCAGTGCATGGTTTATCCCCAATGTGGACGAATGCAGCCAGTATTTGTTCTTTTACAGTTCGTGTTGCATCTAAAGCAAAATGAAGATAGAACAGAAATCTTCGCCAATCGAAGGCCTCTGTGGAAAGCAAATCGAATGAATTGTATACAGACTCTAACAAGGCGGTCATCTTTCCATCCGCTGCGTTCATCTGGCTGTATCCATCTCGCAATGTCTTTACGAAACAACCGACAAACTGTGGTTTGGATACACATCTTTTGGGTGTAACATCCAAGAAGCTGTCATGTAGGTCACGTAACAGCCTCTTCTTCTGATGATCAGACCACAGTTTTCCGTTGCCAAATATAATTTCTTGAAGATGCAAAGAAATCCTCCACAATGAGTCCTGTGCAGCAACTTCTCGTTCTGTGCTTTCCGCGAGGTAATCATCAGTTCCCGTCGACAAACTTCGAAATCTTGAAAACTCCCAATCATAGCGTACTCGATTGTACTGTTCCTCCTTGTTGGACATGAACTTTTTCCCATATGCCCTCACATCGTCATGGTGAAGAGCAGCGTTTTGATCGTTTGAGTCCATGCTGTTACGATGCTGCAATTATTATATAGTGTAGCAATGAGAAGGTCTTCACCCCCACCATCTTCATCGTGTGCGCGCTCGTGCTTAAAAATGAAGACGACAAATACGATGTGCGTGCACATGCGGTACGTGATCAAACCGGCAATCCGAGACGATCTCCAGTACGATATGCACAAAACAGCGTAGCTTTGGTGGTGGCGGGAACTCATAATCAACTCATTTCTCTCTGATCCACCTATTCATGACGAAAAATCGAGTCCTTGCATTGCTACTTTTGTTTAGTGGTGGTGGTTATGGTAGTTTGAGCAATGCCTTCTCCATCAGATGTTCATCATTGGTGGTGGGAGCGAGGTCGTCATTTGCAAAGAGACAAACTGGAGCGTCTACGACATCAGGTACACATCACCGTCCTCTTGCTGCTGTGCCTATTGAAGTAATTGATCCATCATACAACCTTGCCTTGGGATCTCTGGCTCTGGGTGGTATATTCGTGCTACCAGGATCTCCATTGAAATCGACACTATCATCAATCCTAGGTGGGATACCATTGACTCTCTTTGGATTGTTTTTAGCATTTCAAACAACAACATTACGATTCACATTTGATGATACAAACGTTTCACTAGTACGAAGTAATGGAGAATCCACGGGGGAAAATGTGGTTGTGGGTGGGGAGAATGTATGGGCATACAACAAGTTTGTGAACTATGATGTTTTGTGAGTCTATTAGTTCTTTTCATGTGATGTACTATTTATTTCATGAAAATTACACTGGACATTATTTTACTTATCTTCTACTAAATCATACATCTGCTTTATATAGTCCAAGTCGATCCTTCCCTATCCTTATTTATTTCAAGGAAACTCAAACTCCAGAAGAGAATTGGAACATAGGACCTGGAGAGCAAGCAAATTCTCCAGATGCAATTGCGAAGGGTGCTGGTAAGCAGTTATTGTTAATTCCCTTACATTTAGCTTGAGCTGAAGATCTATTATTAACACCTCGTCTTTCTAATTTATCGCTTACGCGAGACAGTTCCTGGTCAAGTCCACTTCTTTCCTGCAATTGGCAACACTGATGACATAATGGATGGATTTCAGAATCATGGATGCGCAAAACTTGGAAGTACAGTTTGATAATGATGATGCTACTCAATAACGATCAGCTTATTGTGCTTCTAAGAGGTGGAGAAGATGATGGGTCATCTTTACACAGAAAGGTGTCTATTTAAGACCCAACTTCAACTAAAGTTTACAAATACTATACATTCTTTGTGTTCTCATCATGTTCATTCTTTGGCGTAAAGATGTAGCCACATATTATTATGTGCACACCCTCTCCTCGCTCTACTAGACCTCCTAAACCGATCAATTTTATCGCCTTCCTCTTAAACTCATTGGCCTCCTCGGCTTCCTCCACCAGATTTTTTTGCTTCAGCAAGTTTTCTTTTTTTTTGCTCCGAAAAGCGCCAACAGAATTCCACAAGCACGACCACCCCGAACATTGGCATCTCCACGGGCCACTTAAATATCACGGGGAAATCATAGAAATGGTAACAAAGAGAGCGTCGCCTCGTGTTGTTGTCATGGATAACGACGACGAATCATCATCTCCTATACCACCCACCAAGCGTCTCTCTGATAGTGATAGCAGCGACAGTAGTAGCGAAAGCAGTAGTGAAAGCAATAGCAGCGCCAGCAGTGACTATGAATGTCTATCATCATTAAATAATAACCACGATCGTCCCAATCGAAGGAATTTACGACTGAAGAAGTTCACGCGTGTTATATCACATGGTGTGGCTGCTAAATTCCAAAGAGTTAAGTTCCCACGAAGATACCGGAAAAAAGAAACATTTGATGAGGCCAAGGCCGATGCCTTCTTAAATAATCGTGTAATGACCCCAATGCAAGAACGATTTAATGCCATTACTATGATCCCGGGGATGATATATTGTGTTTATTTTATCTTGGCTGGATGCTGGATTACATTAGCATCACGGGAGGATGAGCAACGGTTGGAGGAGGTGGGGGAACACACTGAACATAATAGTGATTGGACGGCAGAACAGGACGTGACATCTGGCGGAGGAGGACTGTTTGGCAACAACAATAACAACACCGACGAGCAAGGATGGTGGGATAGCTTTGGGTGTATACAAAGCTCATTATTCCCATATTTGACGGCCCTACCACCCCTACCAGTCATCGCTGCGGCAGTGGGTATACTAATCCATGCTCCAGTCTCAATCATGTATCACTGGGTCTATGCCGCATCGGGAATAGGCGTGAAGCATTGGAGTAGACGTCTCGATCATGCATTCATACATGTCGCGAGTGCATTTGCTTCCTATGCCACATCGGGACGATTAGATTTCTTCTTGGTCAATGTTGCGTTTAACATGGATTGTGCCTACCGACAGTTTGAATCGAAGGTTAGACCGAAACGCAATTTGAATCGTATTGCCTCGTCGGTATTGCTATATCTTTTACCAGTGCTGGTATACAAGCAGTACCTTCTATTTGCCCAATTTTTCGTCATGTTTGCTACGTGTGGATGGTTATTTGTTAAATACCCATTGGGGGGCTGGTCACATGGAGTTTTCCACTTGGTATTGTCGTTTCTTCCATATCTTATAATGCAAGTTGCGACAAGGTTAGAATCTAGTCAGCCGCAAATTGAATTGGCACTAAAATGTGCGGCCGTGACACGAGGGTGAGGAGGGGGGAGATGAAACGAGGGATTCGTATCATAGAGTTTTTATCATCACTTTGTATAGTGCCAGTCATAAAATAATATAATTAGAAGGGAAACGAATCCGACGCCCGCCTGAGACCTTCCTCTTAACGATCATATTTCGCGCCGCCATGCTCTTCATTCGCAATCTTCAGTAGAGGACCATTTTCTGATGCACTCAACAATCACCTCATTCTCAGCTTGTGCCCAGAACTTTTCAGTGAGGTCGTTAGTTGCCTCATTCCACTTTTCATTCGCAATCTTCAGTAGAACCCACGGCGTTCCAATAGCCGCCACGCCCATCGTTGCAAATGCTGGTATTAACCAAGGTTGAGTAGCGGCTGCTGCAATAGACAAACCGATGGTAGATTTACCGTAGCCAATAGCAGACGAGTGAAGATACACCGATGCCTGGAATGTGCTCCACCGGCCGGTCTTGCACCAAACGGCAATACATTCACTGTTCGCATTGAGGATGTGATATGGGGGCAGGATACTTTCTCCATGCTCAAGGATGAATCGTGTACGGGCAAGTACAAGGAGAGGTGGATCACATCTTGGTATGGCTTTCGTTGGTGTGGCTTTTGCGCCATTTGTGGAGTTGGTAGCCTCACGTTTTACTTCTCCGCCGGTAGATACTGTCGACGGTAGTTTGGTTGATGATTTGGTGAAGTTGCCTATGTTTTTTAGAGAGTTCATGAAGGACCCGTAATACGATTTCTGTTTGACAACCGTGGGCTTTCTGTCGGGCGATTGATGACTTAGTCTGCATTGTCGTTCAACCTCATTGGCTTCCTCAATCATTTGAGATAATGACTTATTGGTATCAACCTCCTCTGCCACACCACCGCCAGAGGTAATAGTATCATCAAAGGTGAATATTTTGGCTTCATTTTCCGTATTATTGGATGTCGGTAATGCTTTTAGCTTCACAGGGTGACTAGGTGCTTCAATACTAGTACCTTCGATTTTCGCTCTTGATACCTCGACCACTGTGATGTGGGAATGCTCGCCCTCACTACTCGAGGAATTTGATACCTGGTCCAGTAGAGGTGTCTCTGCTGTAGATGTGTCATCACCCAGCATCACGGGACAATCCTCCTTGATGCATTCCGGGCATTTCTTCCGAATAGCAACCCACGAACCATCATCCGTTCGCTCCTTGATCTGGATTTCATTATGATACAAGCAACGTCCCATGTCATCAACTTCATTCCGGATAGTTCTGTACGCCTTAGTACCACCACCTTTTTTCTCCCCAGCATCTCCGGCAAATAATGGTTTCATAGACAGCCACAACTTTTCCGTCTGCTTGCCCAAATGCTCCAACCCCTTTCCTGTCTGCTTTCCTAAATTCTCCAACCCCTCCTTACTCGCGGCTAATCCCTTTTCTGTCTGTTTGCCCAGTGTCTCCAATCCTTTTCCGATACCTCCGCCAGCCTTCCCTGAGAATAACCCGCCTGCATAATCTACCTTGCTCCATTTTCGTAGGTCGGACCACTTTCTAAGTGTTATCACATTCAGTCGCTGATGTTTGTTTGCCTTCTTCTTCTTTTTCTTCATACTCTGTTCTGCTGTAGTAGTAGTCGTTCCATCCAACATCATCAATTGCTCAGCATTGCTGACATATAAAGGTTCACTATGAATTGCACTGGTGAAAATAGCATTGTCTTCTTCCAATTTTTTTATGCTTTGCGACTCGACTGGTTTCTTATCCTCGTCTTCACTACCTTTCACAGATGTCATTCCAAAGTCACATATAATGACTTCACTTTTATCTTCACTGACTTCTAACACAATTCCATGAATTTGGATTGGCCAAAGAATGGGTAGCATATCCCATCGAATGATATGATCACCTGGTGCAAAGTCATGTTCATATGGAGTTTCATCCACCACTGCGGTGTCAGCTGGAACATCGGATGGAACATTATCGGCGGGTAGAGTCGCATCAGCATTGTTATCAAGGGAGGACGAGAGGAAGTCCAATTGCTGGACTAGGTTAGATACATTTGTTGTCTTCGTCTTCTCCTCCTCATTCGTCCCTACTACATTGTTGTGGAGGAAAGTGTCAGATTGCGATGTCAGCGATTCATGGGTGACGCCATTCATCATCATAACGGAGGGGACGATATTAATTTGAATATTATGAGTGTTGTTGACGAGCTACTATCATTTCTTTTTTAACAAAGGTTGACAAGCTACCACCTTCTAAAGAATGCCGTTGCCTACGATACCGTTGCCAGGTTTGAAGCGCTTTGTTTCTTAAGTTAATCATGTTTTACATAAATACGATACGTGGTGGAGGAAATCAACATAACATGGCGAGTCAACCCACCTCATCTGAAGTTGAACCTGCCGCTACAGCGCCGGAAGCGGTAGATCGTAATAACAACCAGACAACGACGACGGCTGCATTTTCTGACAACTTATCAGTGCCAGGTCCAGTTCCAGTAGACCCAGCACCAGTTGAAGTGCAATGTAGAATTCTTCCACATGGCCCTTTGCCCTGTATCATCGCACTTTTGTCAATATTTGCATGGGTTGTAGGCCTATCCAAGGATGGATGTAATTATGCACGTATTGATGGACCGAACATATCTGAAATTACGAGTAATCCAAATGTACCCATCCCCTTTGTCATTGTGGGATTTCAGGGTTATAGAGAACCGATACTAAATCCTTTGGATGGGGAATGGATCTTTGACTACGATCTTAAGTGTTTGGAGTACAGTACCGATGAGTTTAAAGACGCTGCTTGGATGTTTGCATACTGCACTTCGTTTCTTTGTTTAATTATTGGTGGAAGTGGTGGACTATTCATTTTGTTCTCCACGTGCTTTGTTTTTGAACGAAATGTATGGCGTTGGGCAGGATATGAGCTCCTAGTAGCAGCTATGTTACAGTTACTGACATATATCTGGTTCGCAACAAGTGTATGTCGAGAAAATAAGTGCGTCATGCATTATGGTGCACGCGCCGACTTGGTTACAACTTTCTTCTGGATCACTTCGGCAATTCTGATTTTAGGAAAATATCCGATCAAGAAGAATGACCCTACTGCTCCTACACAGCAAGGAAGGGAGGAAATTGAATTGTCTAATCGAAATGCAGCCCAGTTACCCGTGGCAGGTGTACCTACACAAGGACCTACATCAGAACTTGTATAAAATGAGGGAAGAGAGAATTCAATGTTATTGTAATATTTAAACGAAGCGACCTGTATTATTTTCCTCCTGGTAGATTGAGCTGTCACTTCTGTCAGTCAATCGTTGGTGTTTTGCCTCTCCTGTCCCAGCTAATATATTCGAGAAATATGACATGCATGAGAACATATTCTCATCGTTTAGGAGCGATCGCATACGTTCAATATCCCCCGCAAGCGCCATTATCTTCTTACTGACATGTTGCGTTTCATGTTCAAGATTGGATAATAAACGTTCTGTGTCCACGTCGGTCTTCGATGTGCGTGACTTTTTAGGTTTCATAGGAATGTCATGGTTCTCCACGGCATCCGTACCATTACTACTCGCAAATTCACGGACTGAAATAGTTTTTTCTGCTGATGGTTGTAGATCTTTGCCTATCTTGGCCGCGAGCCTTTCCAACTCTATCTCAAAATCACGAAGACATTCGGTGAGGAGTTCTTGCTGACTCAAGGCCTTGGGTGTTAGTGTGAACTTAACTGCCTCTTTTAGCTTTGCACTCACGGCTCGTTCAGATTCAAGAGTTCGTACCATTTGCATTATTTCATGCTTCGCAGACATCCTCTTCTTCTTATGCTCTTCAGTTTCGCTAGCATACTTTTCAAGCTCCTGCTCCACTTTATTCCCTGCCTCGTGCAATTCTTCGGAGCTCCTTTTCATGCGATCCATATCTCTTTGAAGTTCACGATTCTTTATCCGAGTTGCATCTAGTTCCTTCTGCAATACCTCTTCACGATCACGACTGGAACGAAGAGACGCACGAGTCTCATCCAACTCCTTCTGCATGTCCCCTGTACGTTCTTTGGCTACTTTTACCTCCTCTGCTTTCGTTTCAACAAAAGTTTTCATCTTCTTCTTTCGCTCTTCATTGAGTTCCCGTTCCTCTGCGAGAGCAGTCTCTGCTTGTTTGACACGCTCGACTGCTTTTGCCTTCAGCTTTTCCATATTTGCTTCCAATTTGGACTTCGCTTTCATAGCTTCATCAAGTTGACTCTGTGTTTTCTCCAAATCCTCTTTCAATTGCTCGTTCTCCGCATCTAAACGCCCCGCAGTCGATGCTTTATTGGCTTCTTTCTTCTTTGCCTCATTTAATCGGTTCGAGAGCACTGCCTCCTTTTGTTCTGATTCCTCCATCATCTCACGCAACTTACCTACCTCCGATTCAACTTTTGACTTTTCTGCGGCCATAGTCACGAGACTTGAATTCACTTTCTCGAGATTGACTTTCATAGACTCATAAGCTTTGAGTTTCTCATCATATAATTTCATACTTTCACGAGTTCTACGTAATTCCGAATCAGATTCAGCACGCCGATTCATTTCAGCCTCGAGTCGAGATTGAACCTCATTAAAAAGCGCTTCGACCTTTGTTCTACGATCATCCTTCTCTTGGCAAATGACAAGAGCTAAATCTCTTTCATCTGTCAAGGCGACAATCTGACGAAGAGCATCTCCAAGACCAAGTCCCATGGAGAGCCACTCATCCTCTTCCTCTGTACGTTCCTCAACAGGCTCGTTCGCAACTGAAAGAGAAGAATTGCCATCAACATTTTCTTCTCTACCCACTAACTGTTTAGAGTTCGTCTCAGCCACTGACATTAAAGGAGAGGTCGCAAGCGTACTATCATCATCGGCAATCAGAGTATTTGTGGCATCCATGCCGTTCGTTTGTTGTTCCTGAGACATAGCTGGGGCAGTGGTCTGATCGATATCTGAATCCCCTTTTTTCTCTTTTGTAGTACTGCTCAAATTGTTGGGAACAGATCCTCTGTCATGATGGTGAATATTTATCAACGTGTCAGCAATACCATTCTCATTTTCATTTCCGTCAGGAAAAATAATTGCTTCATCCCCCGAGGTTTCGACATTTGATAAAACTTGCGTTGTATTAGACAAATCCTCATTATTAGTTGTTGCATCGTTGGATGATGGAAATATTTTCCCCGGCGATCCGAATCCCAGCAGATCAAAATTATCGGCTATTTCAGAGTCGTTGAAATTTGTGTTTACTTGAGTATCAGGGATGATTCCAAAATCTCCAAAATCTAACATCATGTCGTCGTTAACGCTAACGTTTGTAGTGGCGTCATCAATCTGCTTTTCATCCGGGATCGTCTCGATCTGCTGATTGTGGTTCGTACTCCCCTCCAATTCATCTACAATTCGGTCGTGTTCGATTCCTTCACCAGCATTCGTCGGGGCAACGAGCAATTCATTGCCAATTGCGGGTTCAGACGATTTTATAATCGCATTAGAGTTCTCTAGGTGCGTGTCGATAATATCATTCACCTTCCCCGCATTCGGTTCCTCAGTACCACCCACAACGTCCTCAGTGAAGACAAGATCGTCGGTGGTGTCCATTTGCCTGGGGCCTAGGCTGCGCGACTTTGGGCAGACAGACGGAGGAAAAGGAAGGAGGAGGGATCTTTCAGTTTTCATGACGTCTCCTCGGGAGTCGTTGTCTCTATCCCATCTCCGACTACCTTACCGTCAAACGCAAACATTTCACATTACATGTGTTATTTCGGATCAGGACTTCTAATTTATTGATAGCTTTCACTGACTAAGATTATTTAGAGTACTGGCCCTACGGGTGCTTCTGACCCCTCGGTCCCCGCTTGGCGGTGTTTCTCCCCCAGCAAGGGCTCCCCCGACAAAAGCAAACTGTTGTCCACCATAATATTTACACAGAATATATGCGCATTCATCATCATGAACGCACAAGGCCCAATGACTTCACGACCTTTCTGTAAGACTCAAAATCCTTCCTTTCCATGTAATCCAAGACCTTCCTCCTGCGTACGAATAATGCCTGCAATCCCCTCTTCGTCGAGTTATCCTTCTGATGTTTGGCCATGTGTGTCTGAAGTTGTTGAATTCTGGTTGTTAATGCCACTACCTGTACTGCCGAGCTGCCCGTATCTCCCTCTCGTAATTGAAAGAGCTGTGTGTGTGTGTGTTACAATCATTGTGAAAAACATGTAAACAGAATCGGGAACTCAATAAAATCGCATTGATTAAATATCACTCACCTCCATTCCCCGTCGTTTTTGTGACCACACTACCTCACTTTGACTTCCATTCTTTAAAGCGAATAGCTTTCGTACCCTCTCGGACATCTCCAATCCATCAAATCCAAAACGTAAATTCTCATCCGCCTCGACCTGTCGTGCAATCTTAACCTTCATTTCCTCGGCAGCCGCGGCATCCGACCGACGAGCCTCATCGTCACGTTCCTCTCGAGACAAGGCACCGATGACCGGACGTGATTTGGGGATAAATTTTGGTGGGTTCGGCTTTGCCGGTAGGCCACGTGCGATTCGTTTTTCACGTTCCGCCATTTTATCACGTTGTCGACGTTTCGTCTTGGTCATGGACATATGCCGGCTTTGCTGTGATAATAATAAAGATTGTTGACACCCGACTATGGAAGACGATGGTGGGAATAGCTGCTGTACAAGGATAGAGGATGAAGAATTGACGGGAATAAATGGATAATTTGCATTCATCTTCCCCCCTGTCATTGTTGCGAGGCCATTGGTGGCGACTCTGCCAATCATGGGAGACCTGGTGAAGAGAACACGTAGCGAGGCCATGGTGGAGGGAGGGACGCGTTTTTTGGTTCTGTCCCTACCCTATCCTACCTAGGTACTCAATCATCATGCTGGTGGAAGACTTTTAGATCTCCCCGAAAGGGGGGAGAAAGGGGGGAGGAAAGAGAAAAAGGAAGAAAAAGGAGAGGGGAAAAAAGGGAGGAAAGGTCGCCCCCTCATCTTCTCCTCTCTCAATTGAATGTAATCGTCAATATTGGCACAAATATTATATATGCATGACAACCATGGTAGCCGTACTCTTGCAAGACATGTATGAGAGGGTCTGAGGTGCAGATTTGGTGGTTGTAGCCACGATACGGCTGCTATTACCATTAGTTTGATATGCCATCCGAGAGGTGAAACAATAGTAAGCTAAAATGATACATAGTAGTAGCGGTTAAACTAAATATTATTCTTAACCAAGCTCAATTATTAGTTATTAGTATCTATTTAATTGATCTGTGTCGTCGGATTGTTTGCGTAGCCTTTCATTTGGATATATTGCATCGTCTTGGCATGACACTCAAAATACCACAAAAATGGCACATGCGTGGTTCTACTGGCGCGTTGTAGGTAATACTCTGTATCTATCCACACCAACGCCCAAATCCATTGTCGATACTATATCGGATGCCACCTTGTGCTCGGTTTGACCAAGAGCGGTCAAAACCATCGACATATCATCGGTAGAACAGCAGCGGCAGCACGCATGAAAAACGTACACACCACGCTGGAAGATGGCGTATAATACGCCCATCTGTCGGATTTGAACAAAACCGAGCGCGTGGTACATCTTCAAGTACCTATTGACGACGCCTGTATGCTTGGAGGGGCGCTAATTAGCGCATGGGTTGTGTATTAGCCAACGACTCCTTCCCACCAGTTAATTGTCACATATTTCTGCATTGACAACCACTCAATTTTCTCATTCCAATCATTGAATTGGCCCAAATTGAGCAAGTACATACCCATCAATGGTGTTACGAAGGGGCCCGCGTACTCAGCCGGGAGGCGTTGACCGTATTGTCTCGTCAATCCATCATTCCCCTCTCATAAACAAAATGTGACACAATTGATGCAGCGCGGCGTCGCCATATTCTCTTTTCATCACAGGAATTTTCCCAAACCAAGCGCAGACCACCTCACCACTCGTTCTTGGTTCGTCTGTTGCATATACTGCGTACGTCGCAAATTACTGTCGTCGTGGCTGTTTAACGCGGTATTAACGGCGTCGCCTCAACCTGCCGGTTTAATGCACCACAAGGATACAACTGAAAGTTCAGCGTGTTACGCACAAATTCCTTTCCCGGGGGCGAGTTGACACTGCGCAAACAGCCACAAAGTAATTTTGCGACGAAGAGACGCGTACGCTTTCACGGAGACGCGAGGCTTTCATGCTAGTGGAACGTCCCGTCCCTAGATAGTGTGATGGAGACGACGGAGCTGTTGAGCTGTCGCGGCTCTCTGTTCAGAGGCGAGGCTCCTATCGGCTTCGTTCCTGTTCCGGCGGATGGTATGACAGAGTATGACGTGGCAATGATTAAAATACTTATCAAATCTATTTAGATGTTTCTCAAATCTATTTAGATACTTAACAAATCTATTTAGACACTTAACAAAATACTTTGAGAGTTGATTGGGTCTAATACTAATTACTTAACGCTTTGATCTAAATACTTTCAGCATAAGCTGAATGCCAACCATCTCCTCTCTTTGAGTCACCTCGTCTGTCCATCACCCCAATTATTTGAAACGAAGTGCTTTCTCGTCCCGCTGTTACGTTCCGACGATGTGGTCAACTTTGTCCACGAGAATACCACCTTCTGCTCCATCTGCCCAGCGCCGGCGCGATTTCTTTAGGCATTGTCCGCAGGCGGGGAGCCTTTTTCCTACTTTCGGACTTCAGGACTTTGTGTAATATGTAATTATGTGCTACATACTCTTGAGTACTGCACCTCGTCCGCACGCATGATTTTGATGTTT
>Ga0247843_1004853_pt1 | contig 19528 bp, 20 predicted proteins | sample LaCruzMarch2017__FD_192420 | JGI IMG/M metagenome (GOLD analysis project Ga0247843, IMG submission 192420) | Freshwater microbial communities from meromictic Lake La Cruz, Castile-La Mancha, Spain - LaCruzMarch2017_8m | ecosystem: Environmental > Aquatic > Freshwater > Lake | place: Spain...
GGTAGTTGCCATATCTGATTTTTTTCTAATAAAAGACCAAATTTCATTGTTCAAAAATTTTGCTTCCATAGATTCAAATGGAATCATCTTGGACTGTAATAAAGAGTGCCAACCTAGAACGCCAACTCCCAACGCTCTCTGATTCATAGCAAACTTTCTAGGTGCTTCCATGCATTTCATTCCTTCAGTCTTATCAATAAATTCCGACATTACTGCATCCAAGAAATAGACCAATGTCTCTACGGCATCAGTATTTTTCCACTCTTCCCATGTTTCTAAATTTAAAGATGATAAATCACATACGAAAGATTCATCTTCTGAGTTAGAAAGCATAATTTCAGAACAATTATGAGTTACTATACCATTGCATATCCAATGATGCTCTTCTGAATCAACGGTGCAGCAATATACTTCTTCCTTTCCTATGTGCTCAATAGAAGAAATTTTATAAAATTTCTTTGTATTATTTCTATATTCCTTTTTTTCTATTTTAATTTTTTTTCTACTCAAGAAACCCGTGTTTTTTTCAAAAACAAGTGCATCATTTTTATTTCCAATAATAAGTCGATAGCAATCTTTACATTCATAATATTTTTCACCACCTTTACCATCAGGTAATAATGTTTTACCAGCTTTTCTAAGAATTCTAATAGAAGTTTGCATTCCAAGATTAGCCAAAATTATCTGAATTTCTTCTAAAAATTCTTTATTAATAGATGCTAATGAAATTTGTACTGGTTCGCCATCAGATTTTGATTTAAAAACCGTACCATCTGCATAATAAAGACCTTTAATATATTGCCATTGTGTCTCTCCATTAGAAGACCAAATCCAATCTGGTACATATCCCTTTTCAAAATTGAGTGCCTTTTTCAGAGCCTTTGACGTTAATCTCTTTTTTAAAGATGAACCCTCTTGAACCACGCAGTCTCTAAAAATTGGGTTTTCATAAATTCTTTTATTATAACTAGAAATTTGAGTTTTATATTCATTGCAAACATAATCATGATATGACTGAACTTCATCTAAAAGATCAAAATTATTTTCCCATAAATCAATCATAATAAAATCTTTGTGTTGAGTACCGTCGGCTTGATATAACCCAAGCAGAAATGCTTCTTTTGGCATATTATTGTCTCCAAAAAGTCCTTTGTTTGTTTGAATTGCAACCGAATCACCAATTTTTAAATCTTCACATGCTACATCTCTCGTAATTATCACTTGAGGTTCGTTTGTTTTTTGAGTTCTTTTATCAAAAATAGAAACTTTATGGTAAGACGTAATTTTGTGTGTCATACCGTTTTCTAATGTAATTTTAAATACATCAGCGTTATTTTCTACAAGTCTCATTGGAGAAGATTTTACTATTTTATTATTGTCAAATAAAATTAATTCTTTTCCAATTTCATAAAGTTCCTTTGCTGTCAAAACGCCAAAGTTGGATGGAACTCTCTGATCACCCGTTACGCACAAGTTAGAATTATTAATTTTCAATCCTTTATCTTTATAAATTTGAGGAGCTTGGTTGTTAACATTATCGCTAAAAAGGATATATGGATAACCAGATTCAAAGCGTTTTTTGATAACAAGACCCCAAATTTTACGAGCATCTTTATCACCATCGATTATTTTTTTCATCCATTCATCGGAAACCGAAACACCAATTGATAGATTTTGAATATCACATCCATCCGATTTAATCTTCAAAAATTCTTCAATGTCTGGATGGTCTACTGGAAGATATGCGGCAAATGATCCTCTACGAACATTTCCTTGAGAGACAACATTCATAAGCTTATCAAACAATTCCATGAAATGAACAGATCCTGTAGATTCACCACCTGATGAAATTGGTGTTCCTCTTCCTCTAACATTACCAAAATACGCAGATGTACCACCACCATGCTTTGTCATTACAGCGGTTTCTGAAACCTTTTCCATGATTCCTTCCATAGTGTCGGGAATGTAAGAACCGAAACAATTGTGCAAAATCACACCAGCCGCACTAAAAGAATGATCTTCTTCCACCGTAAAATCATAAACATCTTCCTGTTTATTCGTTAAAATTAATTCTTTAATTGGTGTATAAAATAATCCATCGTTAAATTTTATAGCACAATTTGATATGTTTTTATTAGCTCCTGTTTTATATTTTCTAAAATTGCATGTATATACATATTTTGTACTAGACAATTTAGCTGGTTTTTCTTGCATTTGTAATGACATTTGGTGTCCTAATTTAAGACCAATTTGATATATTTGTAAAAGCATTTTGGGATTTGCTACAGTTATTCTATATCCGTTATCCTTTGTTATATGTCCATCTCCGCACAATAAACCATCCAAAAAGCTTTGAAGAGTTTTTTTGGGCAAATTTATAATCCAATTTGGAATTAACTTTTCCTTGCACCCTTTACCAAAACTTTCAAATAAATTTCCAATTATATGAGAGTTTATATTAGCAGTAAGCCAACTATTTATTTTTTCATTTCTTTCAATTTTACTAGAATATATATTTCCGTTTAAATTAAATTTATTTGTTATTATACTAACCCACCTTTCACCCAATTCTTTTTCATCTTTATCGTTGTATGTAATTCTTATACCGTTAGGAATATTATTTTTATCAACTGTTAAACTTCCTTCGGCAAACCAAAATCCAAATGCCCACGATAGGTCTTCATCTATTTCAATTTTTTCATTTGGTGTTGAAATATATGTAACGTAATTTGAGTTTTTTGTATATTTTTCTTTGGTATTTTCTGAAATTTTTTTACATATTTTTCCATCTACAATATATGGTTCATATTTTTTACAATAAGGCTTAAGGTTTAAAATGTGTTCTTTTTCTTCTATCTCAATATCTCCATTTATAGCTACTAAATGAATATCTTTGTTTAATTCATCTACTCTAACCCAACCTAAATTTGTAAGAATTAGATGGTTTTCTGTTATATATAAAGGAGTCATCCGATTAGCAACCTTAAGTTTGAATATGTTTTTTCTATTATTAGTTATAATAATATCTGTTACTTTTCTGTACCTTCCTTTATGAGTAAGAACTAAATCTCCAATTTTTATATCCTTAGCCATTTTCCCCCCGTCTTCTTTGGTATTAATCCAAGTTTCAGGTGTAACACAAGAGATAGGCAATCCCCTTTTGCGTCCGAAATTTGACCAGATTGGACTTGACAAAGAAAAAAATCCTCTAGCCATATAATCTTCAAATTTATCAGCAAAACCTTCACAATTTAAATATTTTTCTGCTGCTTCTGCAATATCTCTAATTCTTTTTTCTGCGGCTTCTCCTTCTAACAAGTAACCTCTTTCCAAAAATTTTCGTGAGTCTTTGTTTAACCAGTAGTATTTGTTTGTCATATAATATTTTAAATTAAGCGTGTATTTTTAACGCATCTGGTGAAATAATCCCTCTGTATTCTACAGTATCTCCTTGATTATCTAAAACGTTTTGATCGATGAACAATTTAGATTTATCTATTTTATCCGTATCTATAGTCAGAATAACAATTTGCTCTAACCAATCTTCTGATACTTCTTCGGAAGATTCAGCATAAGATTCGGCTACATCTGGATCTAATGCTAAATAAACATAACCACTAACGGAATCTTCCCAAACTTTTTTACTAACCGAGGTATCCAATCCTATTTTTTTTATAGTTTTCAATAAAGGTCTATATGTAGCATGATATAAATATTTTGGTATATTTTCTAAAGATTCTGTGATTTTCCATACAAGTTTATTAAATTTCATATTTAAAATAATTCAGATTCATCAAAACACTGTGATTTTTTAGAGTAACCAGTATCCTTACTATGGAAAAAGTCGGTCATGTTATTGCCCAATAATTCCTCCTGAAACCACATTGTAGAAGAAATAAGTTCTTTGTCAATTTCAAAAGCAGTAGGAAATCCAATCATTTTAAGAGATTCATTGATCCTATTTTTAACAAATTCTTTAAGAATAACAGCACTAAGACCCTCTTCTTTAATTCCATTTATCATCCAATCGATAATTTTTGCTTCTGCTTCATATGCTTCTTTAGCTTCCGCTACAATTTTATTTACAAATTCATCATCAAATAATTCTGGATATTCCCCTCTGATTGTATTAATAATTTGAGCACCGACCATACCATGAATATTTTCTTCGTTGCGAGTATATTTTACTTGTTGATCCGTATCTTTTAGAACATTTTTAAAACGAGCAAACCAATTAATTACATAAAATTGAGAAAACAAAGACACGTTTTCGACAAATAATGTAAAAAGAGTTAATGCATAAACATACTGTTTTTTAGAGTCTTTATAATAGCGATGGGTATACTTCTTAAGATATTTGACTCTACCTTGAATCCAATCAAGTTTTAAATTTTCTTCAAAAATATATTCTAACCCAAGAATAGAAATAAGACGTTCATATGCGTTGTTATGGATAACTTCTGTATTAGCCATAACATATCCTAAGTCTTGTAGTGATGGGTGCGGAAGATTCTCACCGAGCTTTGCCCAAAAAGATTTTACCGCAATTTCAATTTGTCCAATCGCTGACAAAGTACGTATAATTATTTCTCGTTCTTGGTCGGTTAAATTTACCTTAAACTGTTGAACATCAGATTTAAATGAAAATTCTTTATCAGTCCAAAATCCATTGTGCATACTTTCGATGAATTTTTCTGTCCATGGGTAATTGTTTGGTTTGCGTGAAATTTGTTCTTCGAATATCATATGGTTTGTTCTATACTTACATACTTTGACGAACTTTCAAATTGTTTTTTGTTCTTTATTTTTTTTTATTGCGTTTTTTGTTTTTTTCTTTTATATATAATTTTGATGATAATATACTTACAAATTCCATCAATTTTAAAAATTCTACTTGATTTATTATTCTAGATTCGGCGTACATTACCATAGATTCTGACCAATCGGGGTTTAAATAATGCAAACATTCGTGTATAGCTGTTACTATAAAATTTTTACGAGGGTCCAATTCTATCCAATCCCAATAACACATACCCCAAACCTTTTTTAATTTTTTTAAAACAAAAAAATTAGAGTCTTGTTTTTTTACGAGATTTATACATTTAACAATCAATACATCACAATCTTGTTTATTTAGACTCTTCATTTACCATATATACTTATTATATTGACAAAAATTTAAAATTTGATATTATCGTACAGTAATGATAAAAAAACTAAACGAAAATAAAATATATACTTTTGCTAAAGGATTGAGTATGTATACCACTAATAATACATCTGATTTTCCGGTGAATTATTATATATCCCACACTTTCGGGAAGTGTCCGGTTCATTTTTATGCTGATGATCTATTTGAAAAAGAAATTTATGAATTTTTATCGAAAAAAGGTAAATTGATTTCTTTTAGTTGTAACGGTAAATTGAAAAATATTACTGATAATTTCGAGGGTTTTCGTGGGGGTACATTTTATTTCGAATATAAAGATGTATTTGTAAAAATTATTAGAAAACATCAGGATGATTCAGATAGTCACTTCTGGGACGATTCTTCCTTAGATACCAATAGTAATAGTAACAATAATAAAAATATTTATAATCTTAGTTTTTCTGGTCCGGCTGGGTCAATTTTTCCTATTAAAGATTTTAAAAAGTTCATTCATGTGTCGGATGATTCAAAAATTCATTTGTTTCTTAAAAATCAGTATGGTGATTATGCGTTCGAACCGTTGAAAATAAAAACCCAAAAAAATATAAACATAGGATTAAATTATGGAAAAGATTTTGTGGATGTTTTTGATACTATAAAAACTAGACTAAGTAAAGAAACATCAGGTCTTTATATGTTTCATGGTCCTAGTGGTACAGGTAAATCGACATTTATAAAAAATCTAACAAATCATATCAAAAAAGACTTTATATATATTCCCACTACTATGCTGGAAACTTTCACAACCGATCCAGCTTGTTTACAGATGTTGATCCAAAAACCTAATTCGATTATAGTTCTAGAAGATGCTGAAAAATTGATAATGAAACGCCATGGAGATTCTTTAGACACTTCAGCCGTATCAGCTTTATTGAATTTATCCGATGGTATATTAAGCGATATATTGAATATTGCTGTTGTGATAACATATAACTGCGACACCAAAGAAATAGATCCAGCTCTAAAAAGAAAAGGAAGACTAAAGGTAGAATATAAATTTGATTTTTTATCTATGGAAGACGCAAAAAAATTAGCATCGACTTTAAATTATCCAAAAGAATTAATAGATGATAAGATAAAATCTTGTATGGCTCTTGCTGATATATATAATCTTGAGAGTGAAGTTAAATTTTATAAAGAAGTATCACAAGAAAAAAGGATAGGGTTTTAATGGATAATTATATACCTAATTTTAATTCGTTAGTAGATCTAGAAGAACCATTTAAAAATATAAATTTTTTTGAAAAAGACCATATCTATAAAATTAACGGCGAACCTGTAAAATACTCGGTAACTCGTTTACTTCATAAATATCAAAAAGAATTTCCAGAAAAAGCAATAGCTACAGCGGTATCGAGACGTGATGGTATTTCTATAGATGATGTGTTGGATAAATGGAATTTTGAAAGAGATTACGCTAACCATAAAGGAACAGAATTTCATCTTTATGTAGAATATTTTTTGATGCGTAAAAAATATTCTATAAACAAAAATGCTATAGAGGATTTTTTTAAACTTCGTTCTAATTTTTATTATGATGGATGTATTAAAAAATATTATGAAGATATAGCAAAAATGGTAAAAAACTTTTTATTATTTTTTGATTGGTATAAAGAAGACCATCATCTAGTAAAATCGGAATTTGTTGTAGGAGATCTAAAAACTAAATTGGTTGGTACTATGGATAATCTATCGTTTAATAAAAAAACAAACGAATTGGTAATTTTCGACTATAAAACTAATAAAAAAATTAATATGGTTAGTAAATATAAAAATAAATTATTAGCTCCTTTTAACCATTTAGACGACTGTGAATATAATAAATATACACTACAGATATGGTTATATAAATTAATTTTAGAAAGAAATACACCATTTTCTATAGGAGATTGTTACATTCTATGGTTTTCTGGTGATGGTTATGAAAAAATAAAAATTCCAAATTTTAGAAAAGAAGCAGAATTAATATTAGAAATAGAAGAAAAAAATATTGAAATGTAATTAAACTATGGTAAGTACTTGTAACAATTATGCAAGACGAATTGATTAACTCATACATGAATGTCCTCAATGAAGGAAAAACCGAAGTTCCTAGCCACGAAGTTAAAGGAACTGTTAAACCATCAAACAAATCAGCCTTTGGCGATTTTAAAGAAGGTAACGAATCCGATGAAAATGTATCCGATGAATTAGAAACACCTGATGAATGTGATTATAATTCGGATGATAATACTGATACAAAAAAATCTACAGGAAAATTAGACAAATCTAGTTTTTCTAATCCCTTTGATGCTTTGTATAGTAAAATTCTTGGAGAAAATTCCTTTAACTTTTCAACCGAAAAAGACAACGAAATGGAACCATCATTTGATATGGGTTCTGATAACGATCTTAATGACTTGGACGATCTCGGAGATTTAGATGAAACTGATGAAGAAGATCAAGACGGTGAATTTGGCGGTGAAGTAGATCTTAAACAAGTTTTAGGACAATTAAGAGATGTTCTTTCTGAACTTGAAAAAATTGTAAGTGACGATGACGAAGATGACGAAGAAGTTGATGACATAGAAGATATGGAAGACGAAGAAGAAGGCGAAGAAGGCGACGAAGAAGGCGACGAAGATGGTGAAGATATGGAAGAAGAAGAAGATTCGGATTTAGTCAAAGAAGAATCTTGGAAAGAAGCACAAGCTCGTAAAGATCAAAGAGATTCTCGTAAAGGTAAGTTAGCTTCTAAAAAAGTAAAAGCTGAAAAACTTAAAAAAGCTTCAAAATATGATAAAAAAAATGAAATTCCAGAAGAATCCTTTAAAATCAAAGGATTAAAAAAAGGAGTAAATTTAAAACCTTTTAGCGGTAATATCAAAAAGCTTCAAAATAAAAAAGCCGAAGTTTCTGAAAATAATCCAAAAGCAACAAAAGGAAAAGCTCAAACCCCTTCCACTGGATCTGGTTTCGATGGTATGCTAAAGAAGCTTTCTCCTACAGCTGGACACAATCTAACCAAGGCAAGTAGCCATACTGTTTCCGGTGCTGTAAAAGCAGGTAAGAGTTTATTCGAACAATAAAAAAAATTAAAACAAAAATAAAAAGGGTAACTTTTAATAGAGTTACCCATTTTTATTGGTAAGTAATTCTATAAAATTATGATGGATCTAAAGGTTATATTGGAAAATTGTTTAGAAGAAGCAAAACTAGCTAGTGATTTGTGGGGTCAAATAATAAGAGCCTTGGTTATTATTTATGAAAAATATAAAAATATGGATGTTATAGAAACAGCATTCGGTCTTTATTTTAATCATAGAAATATCACACAACCAGATTCTAAATTTTATGAATATCTAGCTGCTAAGAAAACCGAAGAAGAGGCTAATTCTAGTGCTGTAAACTGGAATGCTGATATTGCAACAGTATATAAAGACATAAAAAAATTAGTAGATCCTATTTTGGGAAAAACTGATGACTCTCATAAATCTTCAAAATTAAAAAAGAAATCTGCTCCTGACATAAACCAAAAACAATTTTTAATAGATTTAACCAATCAAAGAGAAAAAGGATATAATAAATTTATAATTAAATTTGCTTTCGATTTATATAAAGATTTTATTTTCGATAAAGGCATTCGTTCTGGTTGGTGGAATGATGATCCTAATTTAAAATTTGAAATTTTTGGTGGTGCTGCATATAAACCAGACTATAAAGATTATCAAAGATCTTTAAAACCTTGGGATAAAAAAGCAATAGTAAATGCCTTTAAAGATATTAAAAAAACATTAAATCCTGTTTATAATATAAAAGAAAACACTGAATTATTAAAATATAATAGTGCTCACAAAAAACCACACGATCAAAGTTTAGCAAGAACTAATGGTATAGGGCAAGAGAAAAGAAAAACATTAGGTATGACATCAAAGGTTGAATCTGAAAAACAAGACCCGTATATGGCCAATGTGATGAATAGAGCCGAAGAAAGTCCTGTTATATTAACCCCAAAAGATATGGAGGAAATAAATCGTTTTACATATCCTCCTATAGACTGGAACGATAGAAGAGTTAAAAGCCCTAAAGGTAAAACTGGTATGATATTAACCCCATTATTAAAAGGCGGTTGGAAATTAAGTCATAAATAAATGGAAACTCTTAGATATTTAAATAAAGAAGAAAATTCAAACGAACGTTCTTATATTTCTGATTTGTGGAAAGAACAGATAGAAATATACGGACAAGAAATTGAATTTAAATCTAATCTTTCTCAAATATCTGATATGAATCCTCTTTACGGTGAAGACCAATCATCGGGTTATTCTGATGCTAAAAAATTATTAGTACAGTTAATTTTAAATAACGATGCTTTCATGTTATCTAAGTTTGGTATCGTTGCTGATGCTGATTTAAATGGTGTTATACATCCATCGCATTTTACATTTAACTTTGGGGTTTCTTCTGAACCTAAAGCTGGAGATGTAATAAAGTTGACAGAATATGGTTCTGACAGATTAAATTTTCCAAAAAGAGGTGCTACTGTTTATGAACTAACCGAGGTTCGTGATGAATTTGAAATAAATGCATTAGGGGGTCATTATGTTTGGTTTTTCAAAGCTAAACGTGTTGATTTTAGCTTTGAAACCAATTCATTCGGATCTGGTGTTGGTAATAATCCTATAGACGATAATGATAAAATCGAAGAACAATCTAAAGATAATAATTTTAATTATGATTTAGAAAATCCTTGTGATGATACTAGTATATACGGAGAATATTAAAAAATATTATCGTTATACTCTTGGTTATCGTTATACTCTTGGTTATCGTTATACTCTTGGTTATCGTTATATACAACGTTAATACCGTATAGTTGATTCAATAATTTTTTATGATAAATATCCACAGTAGATTCAATATATTCTCTGACTTTTAATGGATTGATTTGTATCTTGGAAAAATCTTTTCCTAAATCTTCAGCTTTATCAGCGATAATGTTAACTGCTTCATATAAAGAAATCCATCTCGATAATTCTTCAGTTTTTTTATTAGCGTTTTCCCACCATTTAAGATTTGTTAAATCTTTTTTGAATTTTTTGTCTGTTGTCATATTGGAGTATATATTTTTTATTTATATATGTCAAGATATTTCTGCCTTGTCTGATGGTATACCTAAAACCTTCGGGATTTCTAAAGGTTCGGATATTTGAGAAACAATAAATTGTATATTTACTAAATTTTTTCTCTTACAATGTTCACATGTAAATTCAATTCTTTCGGTATTATCTGTATCAAAAATCATAAGATTTTGTTTTTTACAATAAGCACATTCTAATATAGTCGATAGACCTTGCAATTTTTCTAATTGTTTTTCTATCAATTGTTTAAAATTTAAATTTTTAATTATATTACCAATAAAAGAAAAAATAATAAATTGCGCTACAAATAAAAATAAAAATGTAACAATAAAAGATTTACCGATTAAAAATCCAGCAATCCCTCCTAATAAGGAAATTCCGATTAAAATTGTCGTTGATGTAATGAACGCTTTACTGTTATTTGATAATGTCATAACAATATAATATCAGATTTTTAAAATATGTCAATTTCTTTTGATTGATTTTTTGGCGATTGGAACTGTTGCATCAGGAGTAGACTGGCTACCCATATTAGCAGTATCTTGAATTTTCATTCCGATCTTAGATATAACATCCAATGCTTTTTTACCGTATGCATAAAAATGTAATAATTCTTTTTTTTGTCTATTATTTAAAGCTTTATTATTTTTACAACAAATTGATATTTTTTTTAAACCAGCCATTAGATATACATAACTATCAGCAAAATCCTCTACTACATTTTCTAATGGATATGGTAAAGATGCTGGATTTGGTGGTACTGGTGACGATTGTGGGAAATCGGCATTATTTTGTTTTCCGTATCCAGCCTGATCCTTTTTACTAAAAGGTACAAAATCTTTTCTAGGGGGTGTACTTGAAGCCGAATATTCAGAAGGATTCCATGTAGAATTTAATTCCTTTAATATTTTAGATTTCACTTTTATTGTATCAATTTACCTATACGAGAAACGTTATTACAACGACTACAAACCCAATGACATTCTTTTATAATTTCTTTAGTTTTAAGATCTTTTCTTTCAACTATTTTTGCTCTTGGTATATGAGCACCGCAAAATGTGCATCCCATTGGCTTGTTGTTTAATGGTTGATAATCGTATTTTGTGCCTAACATAAAATTACTTATCATTATATATTACATTTTCAGCATTTTTTATTAATCCTGTTTTTACCATTACAAATTGTAACAATTTAGATCTCTTAATATCATCATATTCTTTCAGTTCAAATGTATGTATACCATTATCTTTACTCTCTTGATCGCTAAACAATTCAAACATTTTTCTAAACCCTGCTTTATGACCGATATCATTTTGATTTGCACTATCACCTACAAAAAATATTCTTGTGTATTCACCACATCTGGATAAAATTAAAAATAAATCATCCCAACACATAGAACTGGCTTCATCAACTATAATAACTCTAGAGTTCCAACTTCTTCCTCTAACGAAACCAATAGGCATACCAAACACTCTATTATCAGTCTGAAGCCGTTTAGAATCTGCTTCTGATAAAAGTTCTTCCAATTTATCATAAAGAGGTCCGATGTAAGGAGCCATTTTTTCACCAGTGTCTCCTTTTAAAAATCCAATTTTTCCGGTTGTTGTTGCCTCTACCGGATTTCTAACATAAATAATTTCTGATACCTTTCTTTGGTTTAATAGTTTTAATGCTGATAAAACAGCTAATATGGTTTTCCCTGTGCCATATAAACCATCGATAAAAATACATCTGGTATCTTTGTGCAATGCTGTTTCGATTATTTTTTTTTGTTTTTCGGTTAAATCATCGCGTTCTTTGATATTGATTTCAAAGTTAATTTTATCACGTTGAAAAATTTTAGGTGATGTGTCTTTTCTCACCTCTTTCGCAGGATTAATTTTTTTTGCCATCTATTATTAGATTAGTGGTTTTGTTGCAGCATTAGAAGGAGATTGTTGTTTTTGTACTTGATCTAGTGTCGGATTTTGACCGCTAGTTTGACCTTTATTTTGTTGTGTAGTTGTATTTGTATTTACAGGATTTAACATTTTATTCAATGCTTCTTTTTGTTCAGGTGTCAATTTTTGTATTATAGTAGGATCTTTTTGTACAGCTGTCAATAATTCGTCTACAGGATTATTGGAATCTAATGCACCCGCAACGCCAGCTAAAGCATTTTTAGTATCAGCAGGTAATGTTCCGATTCTTGCATTGATTTGATCTTTCATCGTCTGAGGGTTAACCATAACGGTGCTCATTACAGCTTCGTATATTTTTTTAAATTTACTCATAGTTTTATTATATATTATTTATTAGACTTTGCAAGATTGATATAGATTTAATTTAATAAATTTATCATATTATTTCCAATCAGCACATGCGGCAGCTTGAGGGCTTCCTTTTTTTGCACTCCCACATCGATGTCTTGCTTTAAACGATTTCTTTCTTTTAGTATTTCCAGATTTTCCGGTTACTCTTACCCCAGCTTGACCCCAATGAATTCTTTTATATGAACCGTCTGGTTGTCTGGCGCATTTAGACCATTTTTTTCCTTTTCTATCTGAATGTGCTTTTTTAGTAGGTCCGGTACATTTTCCAGCCTCTTCTAATATTTCTTTTACTGTATCGTTAAATTTAGACATAATTAAAAGTACTTATCATATTATTTTATTTTTTCATATTTAATAAAAATGGTATTTAAAAAAGATAAGTAATTTATATAAATTATGGCAACAAGAACTATAGCTTCACCCGGTGTACAAATAAATGAACTTGATTTGAGTATAATCGCTCGTCCAACAGGAGGAACTAACGTATTCATGGCTGGTTTCACACCTCAAGGACCAACCGATGAAATTATCAACGTTGGATCAGTAATAGAATTTGAAGATGTTTTCGGTCAACCTGAAAATGCAGCAGAAAGATATTTATATCATTCAGCTAAACAAGTTTTAAATAATAATGGAAATCTTTTAGTTTCACGTTTACCTTATGGTTCTGAAGAAGGCACTGGATTTTCCAATAGTTATAGTGCATTAGTTTATCCAATAGAAGCACAGGTTAGTACTTCGATTGCAAATTTAAGTTCATATAATGGCACTATTGCTTTAAGTTCTGGTTATAGTGCTTTATTTACTGCTAATTTAAGTTCATATAATGGCACTATTGCTTTAAGTTCTGCTAATAACATCGAGTTTTATCCAATATTTACAGGAATTTATACTGAATTACCAAAAACAAGATATAAAAGTACATCAAGAAGTATTTCTGCGATTTATAATAATACTATAGTAAACGTTGTAACTGGTTATGATATTGATACTAATGTTCTATATCCAACATTCCCAGTATTTTTAGGAACATATACTACTATTAATACTAGTTCTAATTTTACAAATGAAGTTGCTGATGTTGTGTATGAAAATACAATAGTAACAGTTTTAACGGGTATAAATTCTCTCACAAATTCGCCTGTTTCTTATGATGACGCTGACATTTTAAATATTAAATCTCCTTATTCAATTTTATTAGATCAATCTCAATATGAATCCATTTTAGAAGGTGATATAGATTGGAGTCTTGGTTATGATTCTAGCGCAATTAATAGTTTTACAGATATCAATAAGTCTGGTATAATTGTAATAAATTCAGCAAAAACAACTTTAAATGATTTATTTGAAGGATATTATTTAGCTTTTGCTGATAATTCAAACATAAACCCATCAACTAATTTTGATTCGATTTCTTCTATACAAGCATATAATCAAATTATAAGCGAACAATATCAATTACCATCAACTGTTCCAGCATCTAGATTTTCATTTAGAGTTACAGCGTTATCAGGTAGCTATGGAACCGGAAGTATATCTGAAACAATTGAAAGTTTACCAACACAATTTGATTTTTCTGGTAAAGAATTTAATGACAGTTTAGTATGTGGTCTATTTAAAATACGTTCTTCTATTTATAATAGAGATACTGTAACATTAGATTACGTTTTATCTGAAGGATATACTGGATCTTTATATCACAGAAGAACTCAGAATGATCCTAATGGTGGAACACCAAAAACATTCTTCATAGAAGACCAAGTAAATCAAAATTCACCCAATATTAAAATATTGGTTAATCCTAATATTTCTAACTCGGGAAAATGGACTTCTTCTAACGGTTTACCATCAAAAAAAGTAAATGTTGATACTAGTGCTAAAAATGCATATTCTGTAGGTGTTTATAAATCTGAAAGTAATAAGAATACCAAAGATATTGGAAATGTTCCAAAAAAATTAGAAAGAGCTTTAAGAAATCTTGAAGTTAATGATGATATAGTAGTTGATATAGTTACCGAATCAGGATTAGGAACAATCTGGACCGGAAAAAAAGCTCGCGTTTCTAAACACCCAACAGAAGGTATTTTTGATGATACCTTCCCAGTGAACATAGATATATTATACACAAACGACAATACTATAGTAGCTGGTGTTAGAGATGATTATTTATCAGTTGTTAATCAATTTATATCATTTTCACAACAAGTAAGAAAAGATCATATTTTCTTGGCTGATGGGTTACGTTATATTTATGTTAGTGGTAAAGATTATAAAATAACAAAAAGAAAAGATTTTATATTCTCTAACAACATTTATTGGCCTCTTAAAAATTTGTTTGCTGGAATTGAAACATCGTATGCATCCGTATATGGTAACTGGTTAAAAACTAATGATAGTGCCTCAGATTCTCAAGTATGGGTTCCTCCATCTGGTTTTGTTGCTGGTAATATGGCGGCTAGTGATAGAATCAATTATCCATGGAGTGCTCCTGCTGGTTTCAATCGTGGAACTTTAGTAGGTGTAACCGACATTGGTGTTATTTCAACCCAAAAGCAAAGAGATTTATTGTATAAAATAAATATTAATCCTATTGCGTTTTTCCCTGCCGATGGATTCGTAGTATACGGACAAAAAACCTTATACAAGAAACCATCAGCATTCGATAGAATTAACGTAAGAAGATTGTTTTTATTTTTAGAAAAAGCTACTCAAGGAACTTTAAAATTCTTCTTGTTCGAACCAAATTCAATATCAACAAGAACACGTTTAGTTGGTGCTATCAGTCCTATTTTCGAACAAGCAAAGGTTAACGATGGTATTTATAACTATCAAATTATTTGCGACGAAAGAAACAATACACCTGATGTTATAGATAATAACGAATTAAAAGTTTCTATATATATTCAACCAGTAAGAACCGCAGAATTTATATTGGCTGATTTTATTGCAACCAGAACTGGTATAGATTTTCAAGAAATAATCGGATAAAAAGATAAATATTTAATATGGCAAACGAAACTTTAAACACTATATCAACTGGGTTATTTACAACTCTAGGCATCGAAAATTTTTACGATACGATCTCTACTAATGATTTTGCTCGTACTAATTTATTTAGAATTCTTTCTTTAGGAGGAACAAAATTTTCAGAAACTGAATTGCTATATGTAACCACAACCACTTTACCCGGTCGTGAAATTACAAATATTGCAACTCCTTTCATGGGGTTACAATTCAACGTACCCGGTACGGCCAAGTATACTGGTTCTGATAACTGGCAGATTACTTTCAGAATGCCTCAAAATTTCTCAATACGTAGAAAATTTGAAGATTGGACACATTTAGTTTTCAACGATCAAACTTCTACTGGTGCTTATAATATACCAAATAAAGGTCAAGATAATCAAATTGTTATGAGTCTTCTTGATAAAAATGGTGGTCAACTTCAAGGAAGAACTTATACATTTTATGGTTCATATTGCCGTTCATTAGGTGCTATAAATCTTGATATAACACAATCAGGAGAAATTATAACACAACAAGTTAATCTTGCTTATCAATATTGGAGAATATCCAGATAATAATATAGTAGTTTTGTATAAATATTTATATGGCATCTAGCTCGTATGAATATTATCTAGGAGAAATCTTAGGCTCTTGGGCTGGAAATCCTGTTTTACCGTCCCAATGGCTCGTATTATTTCATTTTGATAATCTTCCGGTATTATCTCAAAATTTTCAAAATGCTTTGAATAATTTAGAGTATGGTCAAGAGTGGAAATATAGTAATAAAACTCGAACCAAACTTCTTAGTGATACTTTTCAATATTCTTTAGATAGTATGGTTGGTTGTGCGTTTGCTAAACAAGTTAACACACCTAGAGAGACGTTTAGTGCTCAAAACAGAGGTCTTTCTTACGGTGGTTATATGGCCCCTGCTACAAGTGATACTAGAGCTTCCTATGATAATCTAACTATAGATTTCTTAGAAACTAATGGATCGTTTGTTGATTTTTTTATAAGACCTTGGTTAATTTTATCATCTTATTACGGATTAGTCGCAAGAGGTGTAAATTCTCCTAAAAATGTAAAATGTGCTCAAGTTGATGTTTTTTTCTACGCTAAAACCGGACCTTATACATCTATGGTTCCGAGAAAAATATTTACTTATAAAAATGTTGTTCCTATTAGCGTTGGACAAGAATCTTATAGCCATCAACCGGATGCTTTAAAAATACAAAAAGTTAATTTTGTTTATGATAAATATTCTGTATCTGAAGGCGAAACTTCTAATTATATAGACAAAGGAACTGATTACAATTCTTTATTAGGGTTTCTTAAAGGATTAGGATAAAATGAATAATACATATTATGATTATTTTTTAGAATTTCCGTATTCTAAAATAAAAACAAATTATAAAGAGATATCAACCAGAGATCAATTGTATTTATCTAAATCTCGTTTAACTTTTAGCGATAAATTAGAATATATTGTTTTTGTTAAAGATATATATAAATCCATAACAAAAAATAAAAAAGATTTTGATTCTATAGACTTGATAGAATTTTTATTTTTTATAATAAAAAACAGAATTATTAGTAGCGGTCACATGATGGAACTTATGACCGAAATTAATGGTATGACTGCAAAAATAAATCTAAACTTAAATGATGTGTTAAAAAATATATTTAACAATTTAAATATGGATTTATTACAAATTAAAGATGAAAATTATAATATAAATATAGGATTTCCTTATCTGAAAGATTTTGAAAAAATTTTTAACTGTAGAAAAAACACATTAGATATTATAAACACATTTTATCTTTTTATAAAAAATATAAATGGTATAGATTTTATAAATTTAACACATGAGCAAAGAGAAATTTTATACAATCAATTGCCTGTTTCTTTAGTATTTAAAATTAAAGAAAATATTTTAAAATTATTTGAAAATTTTGATAATATGAATGTATTTAATATAGATTTTTTTAAAAATTTTAAATTGAATATTTATAGCGAATCTTATATAGAAATTATTAAAATTTTTAGTTTATATGACATAGAAAGTATACATCGAGAAATATATATTTTATCTGATATGAATCCAGAATATTTAATGAAAACTTCTCCGTCTGAAAGAAAAATGTATTTAAATTTTTATATTACAGAAAAAAAACAAAAATCTGGTGATAATTCAAATCCATTTTCTATGGGATAATATTGATTATTGTTTAAATTGTTATAAATAATATATATGGAAGATAATATTTTAGATTTTAATAAAGCCCTTAATCAACTATCACAAATTGCTAATAATTATTCGTTTGATGTTTGGATTCCTTCTGAAAATAAAAGTATAAAATTTAATGAAATAAACGCTTTTCAGCAAAAACAAATTTTATCAGGATCGATGGATAGTAGCATATATAGTAAAAAATTTAATAGTGCTCTTTATGATATAATACAAAATAATTGTTCAGAAGATATATCAACGTTTACTATTTTAGATAAGATTTTAATATGTTTACAATTAAGAGAAAAAATATCAAATGTAGTTAAAATTCAAAACGATAAAAATAAATATGATATTGATATTTCTGAAGTAATAAATAATTTAAAATCATCATATATACATCCTAAAGAAACTGAAGTGGTTCACAATAATATAAAACTAACAATTTATCCTAGTTATATATTAGAAGAAAAATTATACGATGATACTATTTTAACCGATAATAAAAAAACCGAAGATATTAAAAGTACAGATGATATACAAAATATTATATCTGATGCATTTATAGGAGAATTAGCAAAATCTATTAAAATTTTAAAAATTGATGAAAATATTATAGATTTAAAACCTTTAACATTTAAACAAAGAATTAAATTGGTAGAAAAAATGCCAGCTAGTTTGATACAAGATATATTAAATATTGTATCAGAATGGAAAAAAACAATAGATACATTCTTAACCGTTAAAAAAGAAAATGAAATGGTTTTGATAAAAATAGATCCTTTGTTTTTTATCGGTTAACAAACTTTCTAGCCATAAATATTTAAAATGGCTGATTTCGATTTTAATAATATTTTTGGTAATGATACAGATACATCAAATATCTTGTTTGATGAAAATCAGTTATATATTATTCGTGATCAATTTCAAAAAGAAATTGTAACACCATTATTTCAAAAATATAAAAATTTATATAATAAAATAGAAAATAATATAACAGAAAATATTAATAATAAATCATTTATAGATAAATCTTCCGATCCAATAGGGTTAAAAACTTATAAAAAAAATAGAAATATTGATAAAAAATTAGATGATATTGCAAATCCTTTTTTATTAAAACTTGAAAATTATTATAGTGAACTGAGTAAAGGATTAGATTCTCCTTCAATTTTTAATTTTTTACCAAATATAAATTTTACAGATTTAAACGATAAAATACAAAAAAAAGTTTCTGATATAGAAAATAAATTAAACATTATAGATGTTAATAACACAGAAGAAATAATTAAAAAAAGAAAACCTTCTAAATTAAAAAGTAGAAGCATTCCTATCGATATTGACAATATAAGCCAAGATATAACCGATAAATTAGAACCTGTTAAAGATAAAAATATAATAAAAGAACTAGAACCTGTTAAAGATAAAGATGTAATAAAGGAACTAGAACCTGTTAAAGATAAAGATGTATTTGAGAACTTAGAACCTGTTAAAGATAAAGATGTATTTGAGAACTTAGAACCTGTTAAAGATAAAGATGTAATAAAGGAACTAGAACCTGTTAAAGATAAAGATGTATTTGAGAACTTAGAACCTGTTAAAGATAAAGATGTATTTGAGAACTTAGAACCTGTTAAAGATAAAGAT
>Ga0247843_1004854_pt1 | contig 19526 bp, 1 predicted proteins | sample LaCruzMarch2017__FD_192420 | JGI IMG/M metagenome (GOLD analysis project Ga0247843, IMG submission 192420) | Freshwater microbial communities from meromictic Lake La Cruz, Castile-La Mancha, Spain - LaCruzMarch2017_8m | ecosystem: Environmental > Aquatic > Freshwater > Lake | place: Spain...
CCATCGAGGACGACGGCGCTCCCGGGGGCGAAGAAATTTTGTAGGACAGGCGTCCCGCCTGTCTTGTTGGATAACGAACGCAGGCGAGCCTTGTGGAGTAGGCTGAAGACTCCACGGGCGAACGACGACTGCGCTCCTTGAGACGGCGCTTTAGGCGTCTGAAATTTAGGCGCTGGCAGAGCAGCGCCCTCCAGAGAAACGATCGCAGGCGAGCCTTGTGGAGTAGGCTGAAGACTCCACGGGCGAACGACGCCTGCGCTACGATTTTTTGGCGACGCGATGGGTGGCGGAGAGAATGGAAGAGAGTGGCGGCTCATGAGTTGAAAAAGATTCCTGCGGTCCGGAGTTGGAGAGAGGGCATCGGGAAAATGTTCGAAGGAAACATGCGTTCGTTAGGGTAGGCGGCTGGTAATGACCCTCGATGGGCGGCGTCTCTCCGATCCGGAGGCTCTGCGAGCGCGAGACGCCGCCTGCCGGATTGGGAAAAAGAATCCATCCCGTCCCGCAAAGCAGGTTTCGTGCCGCAGTCGATGCGTTCGAGAGGAGCTTCGATCATCATGATTTGCGTGTTGGGCTGTCCGTGCCGTGGGGCAGTTTTACATCAATTATTGCTCACACTGCCGCCCTGGAAGAAGGAGGACTCCTTGTCCGGCGAGACATTGGGCATTTGGAGGTTGCCGAGGACTTTAAAGGTGCCCGCGTTAAGATTGTGAAGGATGATGCCCTGGTAGCGGGTGAGGCGGCGGTCCGAAGTCGAAGGCGTGAAGGTGCCTTGGAAGAATCCCCCACGGAGGTTCCAGGCGGCTTTCATGTTGTAGGTGTCGGTGGCTGCCTTGTTCGGCCGGATGCGACCTTTGGATTCCACAAAAGTGGCCAAAATAGGCGGCGGGACGCCATCATCAAAAGTGAGCGTCAGATTATTGAATCGCGATGCTGCAGGCACATCGTAGAAACCGCTGCCTAATTCGGCTGTAAGCGGAACATCATTGAACCCTGCGAAGTTTGTGGAGCGGGGCACACCGGGAGGCTTGGTCCAAAGGAGTTCAGAGGTTACAGGCTTGCCAGGGAGCCCTACTTGCAGAAACAGGTCACCCAACAACATACCATGATTACGGTAGAGCGGTATCCAGAGCGGGATGGCATTGGAGGCATCCAACGCTTCCGAGTCACGACCGAGCAACATGGTCGAGGAGGTGACCTTGGTGCCATCGGCCAGAACACCCGCCGCACGCACCGCTCCGGTTCCGCGGTTGATGGTCATGGTGAGGAAGCCGTAGCCAGGATCCACTTCGCCGGCGCGATCGGGATCGCTCTGAAGAGCCACATTGTATTGTCCACCATAGAGGGTGGCGGGGAAAGTCGTTGACCACGGGACGATGGCAGCGGCGACGAACGCAACCTCCGTTCCATCATCCAATTGACTGCTGGAGTTGAACTTGAAGTAACTTGGGGCATTCGCCATATCGAGCTCCAGATTGAGGGTGAGAGTGCTCTTGGCCCGTCTCGGAATGGAAATCGTCATCTCTCCCTCTTCAGAAAGAAGTCCCGAGAATCGGAAGGTGGCAATAGAGCCTTTTGGCATCTCTCCCATGGTGAGCGTGCCAGTGACTACGCGGGAGCGAGAGACGGCCAAGGAGATTTGACCACCAATGTTGCCGTTGAATCCGGCAGGGGCCACGATGCCGATGGCGCGGAAGCCACTCGACGGGGAGAGACTGGGTTGCTCGGGCCAGATGGGCACCAGATTGAGCGAATTCCAAGGCGCCTTGGTGCGGTCGAAACCGGACTTGCCAGCGGTGTATTGCACTTGGAAATCCAATGCCGCCCCGAGGAAGGTATTCGCGGCAATTGAGGTGGGGGCATTGCCGGAGAATGTGGCTAGGGCGAGCGAGGGGATGGCGGCGAAGGCCTCGTTCTGGATCGTGCGAATACCAGTTCCAATCGACACGCTCACAAGGCTTTCGGCTGCATAGAAAGCCCGGATGTCGATCTCGCGCACGGAATCGGAGAGGAGAACGCTTTCTAGATAACCATCGCCTTCGAAAGCCCCGGGGGCGATCCTTTGGGTGCGGGCCGAGGTGGTGAACGAGGTGGCGAAATTACCAGCCGGATATTGCACCAGCACGCCCAAATCCTTCGAATAGAGCACGCCGCCCACGGAAGTGAAATTCCGGTTTGAGGGATGGACGATGAACTGGGTCAAGTCCGTGCAGTAGGCGAAGGCCCCGTCACCGATGGTTTCCACATTGGCCGGGATGAAGATGCCGCGGTCGCTGCCCAGCCACCCGTCGGGCGAGCCGAGGTTGCGGCAGTTGGCGAAGGCATAGGAACCGATTGTTTTGAGCGTGTTCGGGAATTTGACGGAGCCAATATTGAAGTTTCCTTCAAAAGCTCCCGAGCGGGCGCCGGTTCTTCCCGCGATGGCTGTGACGGGCAACCCGGCGAGGGTTTCCGGGATCACGAGCGTGAAGTTGGAGACCTTGATCCAATCCGTGGGCCGGTTGCCAGGGGAGGCGACCTTCTGGTAGAAGAGCGGGCCATTGGAATCCTGCTGCTTGTAGATGGTGCTTAGCGGCAGGGACGGGGAGGAGGCGAGGTAGTTGTCCACGACGAGAATCTCCCACACATTCTGAGCGGGATTGTTTTCCGTGGCGGCACGCACTTCCTTGAGGACATACACGGTATCGTTGTCGCGCTGCAGCACCTTGTAGCCGATCTCATTGGTGGTAGAAATCGCGTCGCGGGCGGCCCGGTTGGCTACGATTTCCTGGGGTTCGAGGCTGGTCGGGATCACATAATCCCTCACGCGGCCGGGGATGCCGGTGTATCCGGTGATGGTGATCGTGCCGCCGACCACTTCGAATTCAAAGTCATCGATGGTGGTGAGGGCCACGGCGGTGTATCCGTTGGGCGGGTTCGGCCAAATACCCGGCGACTGGGCGGGGAAGCCGGCCTTGCCTTGGACATAGCGCACTTGGAATCCAGTGGCAGGGGGTGGGCCAAAGACATTGGTGCCTAGGAAGGCAGGGGAATCGCCCAAGAAGGTGGCGGAGTCGAGCGAGGCGATGCCGGCGAAGGCCTCGCTTTCGAGACGAGTCAACCCTGTGCCGAAGGTCACCGAGACCAGACGCTCACTCTGGTAGAAGGCGCGCTCGCGAATAGTGGTGACCTGCCCGGGCAGGGGCAGCGTGACCAGGGCGGTGTTGCCCTCGAAGGCGCGCTTGCCGATCTCGACCACCGTGGTCGGCAGGCTCAGGAGGCTGGCACTGAAGGATCCAGAGGGATACTGCAGGACAATAGTGCCGGCTTTGTTGAGAAGAATGCCCGCCACGGATTTGTAGGTGGGATTCGAGGCGCTCACGCCGATCGAGAAGAGGTTCAAGCAACGGCCGAAGGCGGCTTCACCGATGGATGTGACACTCGCTGGGAGGCTCACGAAGAACAGCGAGTCGCAGCGGTAGAACGCCTGGTAGCCGATGGTCTTGAGGCCGCCGCCGAACTCCACGGTTTGGAGATTCGGCATATTCTGGAACGCGCTGGCTCCGATGGTAGTTACCGAGTTCGGGAAGACCACCGACGTGATGATGGTGTTGTTTTCGAAGGCTCCCGGGGCGATGGCCCGAACCGGGAAGCCGCCGATCGAGGCCGGAATTTCCACCGGGCCGCCGAGGCCGATGTAGCCGGTGATGGTGGCCTCGCGATTGGCATCAATGGTGAATTCAAAGTCGCCTTCGGAGGTCAACGGAAGAGTCGGATAGGGCAGGTTGTCGGTATTCGGCTGCCACTCGGGAGTGGTAAAGCCAGTGGCCCCCTCGTAATAGCGGACTAGGAATCCTAGAGAGGCTCCGACGAAAAGATCTGCGCCCATGTTTTGGGCCGCCGGGGCATCGCCTTGGAAGGTGACCGTGGAGAGAACGGCGATGTCCGCAAAGGCTTCGGCGCCGATCGCGGTGACACCCGAGCCGATCAGCACACGGGAGATGCCAAAGGCGCGATAGAAGGCGCGGGCGCCGATGGCGTTTACCCCGTTCGGGATGTCCATCGCGATGAGATTGCCGTTTTGCTCGAAGGCGCGTGGGCCGATGGCTTTCACCGTTGCGGGGATCGTGTATAGCTCACCTGACAATCCGCCGGGGTATTGGAGAAGGGTCTGCTGGGACTTGTCGAAGAGCACGCCTCCGGTGGAACGGAAGGATGGGTTGGCTGCATTCACAGTAATGGATTGTAGCGATTCGCAAACGCCGAAGGCTCCGGCACCGATTTCTATCACGCCGGCCGGGAGGGTGACTTCCGGAAGCTTCGAGCAGCCGAGGAAGGCATCCTCGCCGATCGAGACGAGGCCTATACCGAATTGGACAGAAACGAGTTCGTCCATGCCTGCGAATGCGGAGTTTTCGATCTTCGCGACCGAGTTGGGAATCACGACTGAGGTGATGCTCTGGTTGAAGGCGAAGGCTGCGGTGCCGATCACGCGGACGGGCAGGTTGCCCAGAGAGGCCGGGATTTCGATGGCTCCGCCATTGCCGAGGTAGCCGGTGATGACGACCACGCCATTCTCGATCTTGAACTCATAGTCGCCCGCCACATTCACCACATCGATCGGATAAGGCGGATTGTCCGCTACAATCCATTCACCATCCACGATGTTGTAGCCAGTGGCACCGACGAAGTAGTTCACTTCGAAGTTGTCCGAGGCTCCGGCGAAGACATTCGCGCCGAACGAGCCGACCGGAGGCACAGGAGCGTTGCCCGCGAAGACGGCCGACCCGAGGGATGGGATGGCGGCGAAGGCTTCGTCGCCGACATTTTTCACACCGGCCCCGAGGCGCGCCTGCGCCAAGGCTTGGCTGCCGTAGAAGGCCCGCTTGCCGATGGTATCGACTCCTTGCGAGAGCGTGACGAGAGCGAGGAAGCGATTGCCCTCGAAGGCCCGCTCGGTGATGGTGCGCACATTGGCAGGAGTGGTGAATTCGATGCCCAACTTGCCGACCGGGTATTGGCGCAATTCGGCGAGGTTTTTGGTGTAGAGCACACCCGCCTGCGAGGTGAAGACGGGATTCGAGGTGTGCACAAAGAGATTCTCCAAGGAGCGGCAACGGCCGAAGGCTCCTGTGCCGATCTGGTTCACCGCCGCCGGGATGAAAACGCCCTTCGGCTCCGTGAGCAGACCGAGTCGCCCGAGTTGCTCGCAATTCAGGAAGGCATTCTCGCCGATCTTTGTGACAGAGGGCGGGATCACCACGGATTGCAACAGCTTGTTGTTCGCAAACGCCGCTGTGCCGATCGAGGTCACCGGCAACCCGGCGATTGTCGAGGGAATCTCGAAGTTCACTTGAATCCAATCCTCTGGATTGAAGCCTGGATTGGCGATTTTTTGATAAACTACCGGGCCGGTCTGATTTTGCTCTAGGATCGTTGCTCCCAAGCTGGTGCTGTTTGGTAATTCCAAGCGTGCATCGAAGGATTCGTAGACTTCCCAATCGACTGAATTATTAGCTAGATAACCGCCAACGATCCAAATTGTATTCGTATCCTCTTGAAGAACATATGCTCCAACCGGCAAACCATCAGTGAAACTCAGACTCAATCTTTCTGCGGTGTTCTCGACAATTTTTTGCGGCAGCGGCCGTGCATCAAAATCCGCCTCCACTTGCGGAGGCTGACCCGGCAGAGGCGGAACCCCTGTAAACCGCGTGATCTCGACGGTGCCGTTCACACTGGTGAATTCAAACACGCCATCATCCTGGAATGGCTGCAGATTATAACCAGCCAACCAAGTCTTAGCCCCGGGACCAACGAAACCGGACCGACCGCCAAGATACAGAATCCGGAAGCTGGAGCTGGCACCCGCGAAGACATTGTCGCTACCATCGGGAGCATCCCCGAGGAAAACAGCCTGATTCAGCGCAGGAATAGACGCGAAGGATTCCGATCCCAACACTTTCAAGCCCGCACCAAAGCGAAGCGAAACGAGGCTCTGGCTTCCATAGAAGGCTTTTTCGAGCACCTGCTCGACATTGTCCGGGAAGTCCACGGTTACCAAATTCAGGTTCCCCTCGAAGGCATTCGCGCGGATGGTGCGCACCGTGCCGGGCACGATGAATTCCGAACCGCCTTTGGCCATCGGGTAGAGAATCAACTCGGTGCGGTTCTTGTTGAACAGAACTCCCGAGCCGGTCGTGACCGTCGATCCGGAAAGCACGCTGTAGGATGAGCTGAATGCCGGATTGCTGTCGTTCACATTGATGGCTTCCAAGTTGAAGCACTCGGCAAAAGCCCCCGCTCCGATGCTGGTGACACCGGCCGGCAGATCGATCGAAGTCAGGCCGCTACCGCGGAATGCATTCGCACCGATTGTCGTCAATCCCGTTCCGAGCGTTATACTTGTGAGGTTTTCCGTTCCGGCGAAGGCTTCCGATCCGATGATGCTCACCGAGCTGGGAATCGTCACCGAGGTGATGACCAGATTGCCCTTGAACACATTGCTGGCAATGGCGCGCACAATGGCTCCACCGATGGAAGAGGGAATCTCCACCGTGGCGTTCGTGCCGGTGTAGGCAGTGATCGTCACCGATCCATTGGTGCTCACGAATTGGAACTGCTCGGAAGTGGTGATCATCGTCGGGTTGTAGGCGGTCCAATTGCCCGTCGTGTAACCCGTGGCCCCAGGCATGTAGAAGACCGTGAAATCCGGAGCGGCATTGTCAAAGGCCCCGGCAGCCAAATCAGGAGCCGTCAGGCGCAGGAATGTGGCCAGATTGAGGGAGGAAATGTTGGCGAACGCCTTCGCTGCGATCGTCTGAATTCCCGTTCCAAAGGTCGCCTCATAGAGCAAGAGGCTTCCCTCGAACGCCCCGGCTTCGATGGTTCGCACCGTGTCTGGGAACTTGAGGCTGGCCAAGGTGGCATTGTCCTTGAACGCCTGCTGGCCGATGGTTGAAACCGTGGCAGGGATTTGGTAGGCACCGGTTTTTCCGCCGGGATATTGGACCAAGCGCGCTTGGAGTTTGTCGAGCAGCACGCCGTCCAAAGAGCTGTAGACCGGGTTATCCATCGAGACTGGGATCGTGGCAAGGTTGTCGCAGCTTCCGAAGGCTCCCAAGCCGATGCTGGCCACGCCGGCAGGCAACGAGATCGTGGTGAGCGCATCGCAATCGGAGAAGGCCTCCTCGCCGATGGAAACGAGCCCGGTTCCGAGTTCAACGGTTGCCAGATTCTCGGCCCCGGCGAAGGTGCGATTTCCAATCGCGGTCATGGAATTCGCGATCCGCACCTCCGTGATGTCTTCATTGCCCGCAAATACCAGATCACCGATCGCCCGAACCGGGTTGCCAAGCAACGTCGAGGGCATGATGACATTTCCACCCGTTCCACGATATCCCGTGATAGTGGCGGCCCCATTCGCGGATGTGAACTCGAAGTCTCCGAAGAAGTTCACCGTGTCGGCCTTGTAAGTTTGCCCGGGAACCGGAGTCCAATCGGGCGAGTCGAACCCGGTGGCTCCCGGGAAATAATTCACCTCGAAGGTGTCCGAAGCACCTGCGAACACTTCGCTGCCAAAGGTGAAGTTGCCACTCCAGTTGCCATTGAACACGACCGAGCCCAGCGAGGGGATGGAGGAGAAGCTGGAGTTGCCGAGCGAGTTGAGCCCCGTGCCGAAGCGGGCCTGAACCAGCGCTTCACATCCGAAGAACGCGCGAGCGCCGATCGAGTTGAGATTATTTGCCGTTTCCAAAATCGCCAAATAGCGATTGCCCTCAAAAGCACTTTCGCGAATGGAGCGGACAGACGACGGCGTAAGGAATCTCACTCCAAGCTTTCCGGCCGGGTATTGTAGCAATTCCGTTTGAGTGAAATTGTAGAGAATACCCTCTTGGGATTTGTAAATCGGATTCGAGGAGTGGACATACAGGTTTTCCAGAGATCGGCAGCGGGCGAACGCCGCCACACCGATCTGACTCACGGCCGCTGGAATGAACACGCCTTTGGGATCGTTCGCCCCCCGGCTTCCCAGGCTGCCGAGGAGATCACAATTGTAAAACGCGTTGGCACCGATTTTAGTGACCGAGGATGGGATCACTACGGATTGCAGCAGTTTGTTATTGGCAAAGGCTCCCGCAGCAATAGAGGTCACTGGCAACCCGGCTATAGTCTTCGGAATCTCAAAGTTGACTTGAATCCAATCCGAGGGGCTAGTGCCATTGCCTGAGACTTTTTGGTAAATCACAGGCCCAGAGCTGTTCTGCTCCAGAACCGTGGTTCCTGGAGCAACCGATGTAGGCTGGGCAAGATAATCTCCGTTGTTCTCGAAGGAGACCCAGTTTATGCCAATAACTCTGTTTTCCGAATCCCTTAATTCCTCCGCTATCCAAAGCTGGTCTATATCTGCTTGCAGAACAGATTCCCCAAAAGTAATTTGACTAACAGTAAGTGCACGCAAAGCCTGATCATTGGGGACAACAAGCTTGGGTTGCGGCCGGGTATCAATATCCGCCTTGACTTGGGGCGGTTGATTGGCCAAAGGAGGCACTCCAATAAATTTCGTGATTTCCACCGTTCCGTTCGCGGTCGTGAATTCAAAATTCTTATCTTGTTGGAACGGTAGCCTCGTGTAGCCGACAAGCCAAGACTTGGCAGAGCCTCCAACAAATCCATTCTTTCCATTGAGATAAAGAATCTGGAAGTCTGGATTGGCCCCTAGGAAGACATTGGCATTGCCTTCAGGCGCATTGCCAAGGAAAATCGCTTGGCTGAGGGTGCGAATTCCCGCGAAGGATTCGGAGCCCAGCAAGTTCAAGCGCGTGCCGAAGCGAAGGGATACGAGGCTTTCGCTGTTATAAAACGCCCTATCTCCAACAGTTAGGACATTATCTGGAAACTCCACGCTCACGAGGTTGAGGTTCCCCTCAAAGGCATTCGGCCAAATGATCTGAACCGTGCCAGGCACGATAAACTCGGAGCCACCCTTGGCCATCGGGTAGAGGATCAATTCGGTGAGGTTTTTATTGAAAAGAACTCCCGAGCCTTGGCTTACTGAAGATCCTGAAATGAAGCTAAAGGTGGAGCTGTATTTCTGGTTCGCGGGGTCCACTTCGATCGACGCAAGACTCGAGCACCCAGCGAAAGCTCCAGCACCAATTGAAGTGACGCTGGCAGGGATTTTTATCAATTTAAGTCCCGTCGCGCCGCGGAACGCCCCTGCGCCGATGGTCGTGAGACCGCCGCCGAAGGTGATGCTTTCGAGATTCGCAGCTCCAGCAAAGGCATTTTCGCCAATAATATTAAGGGTATTTGGCAGGCTCATCGAGGTGATGAAGAGATTGTTGGCGAAGGCCGAGGCTTGAATCGAGCGCACCGGTTTGCCAGCGAGTGTCTCGGGAATCACAACGGTTGAGTTGGTTCCGGAATAGCCCGTCACAACAGCCGCCTCATTCTCGATTTTGAATTCCATGCCGCCTTCATTAACTTGGAGGTAGTTGGTGGCGTAAACAGGATTTCCCTCAGGCTTCCAGGAACCGAGTGTCTGGCCCTGCGGGGGTATTTCATATCCCGTCGCCCCTTGGATATAACGCACCACAAAGCCGCTTGGGGCCGCTCCGTTAATCGCAAACACATTGGTTCCCATCGTCGGAGCCGTGAGCCTCAGGAAGGTCGCGCTTCCCAGCGCCGCGTTCTCGGCGAACGCTTCATTGCCGATATTCGTGACTCCCGTGCCGATCACCACTTGCGTGAGCGAGGACCCTCCGTAGAACGCCCCGGCTCCGATCGTCGTCACCCCGTTGGGGATCGTCAGTGATACCAGGTTGCTATTTGCTTCGAACGCTCTCTCTCCAATCGCGGTCACCGTCGCCGGGATCGTGTAGGCGGAGTCGATTCGGCCTTCAGGATATTGAATCAGTTGCGTCTGTCCTTTGTTAAACAAGACGCCGCTATTTGAACTCAAGTTCAGATTGTTCGGATGAACGAAGAACGAGGTAAAAGATTGTCCAACATTTGCGAATGCTTGAAGGCCGATCGAGGACACGCTGGCGGGAATGAATACCGCGCCTTGGAGGTTTGTTTTGTAAAAGGCTTTCTCACCAATTCTTGTGAGCGAGTTCGGTAGTGCCACCGAGGTGATTTTGGAATTTCCTTCAAACGCACTTTCCGCGATGGAAACAACGGGCATTCCATTAATTTGGGATGGAACTTGGAAGTCAACTTGAATCCAGTCATTTGCGGCAACACCAGTGTTAGAAACCTTTTGATAGAAACTGTTATCTGATCCAATAAAAGCCACAGTTCCTAGTGCAAGGTTGGAATTGAGGCTGTCAAGAGTGCCTTGAGCTGTAACTTCTTCCCAATCAGACTCGCGCAATCCGCTGCCTGCAATTTTTTGATAAAGAGTGTTTGTATTCGTTTGAAGAACCAGTGTTCCATTGGGCAAGTCTGCTCTCCATAAATCTCGCCTTGCTTCGGCAGTAGGCACAACAAAGTTTGGAGACTGTCCAGGCACAATGAGATACTCGTTAATTGTGCTTAAAGTATCTTCACCTATAAAACCGGTAACCTCAATTGTTCCTCCTAATTCTTTGTATGTGAAGCCAGTCGGCGTGGCCGGCAGCACCACAGTAAGCACAAAGGATGTCCACGGCGATGAGTTGAAACCTGTTGACCCTTCAAAATATTGGACAATCAAATCAGAGGGCACACCTAAAAAGACATTATTTCCAAGAAGAACGGGCGCAGAGAACCGAAGGAAAGTCAGTTTACCGAGAGCCACGGACTGCGCAAAAGCCTCCTCTCCGATGCTCGCCACTCCCGTGCCGATCACTACTTGCGAAAGCGATGCCGAGTTGTAAAAAGCCTGAAAACCAATCGACTCAACGCTGTTCGGTATCGTTAGCAACACTAGGTTGCGGTTTCCTTCAAAAGCCAATGCAGAAACTGTTTTGACGGTCGCCGGAATTGCATAGGAGGAATTCAATCGACCAGCCGGATATTGGACCAACTCTTGTTGACCTTTCTTGAAAAGAACGCCATCGGCCGATTCGTAAGCCAGATTGGAGGGGTGGACGGTGATGGACTCGAGTTTGTCGCAGGCGGCGAAAGCACCCGGTTCGATGGAGGTGACACCGGCAGGCACGAAGACATTGCGGAGGCGGTTCACCTCGGCAAAGGCTCCGGCTCCGATGGCGGTGAGGGAATTCGGGAAGACCACGGAGTCAATGACGGTGTTGCCCTCGAAGGCCCCTGCCGCGATCGAGGTGACCGGGAAGCTGCCGAGGGTGGCTGGAATCTCGAAGTTCACTATAATCCAATCCGAGGCATTCGTGCCGGGGCTGGCGATTTTTTGGTAAACGGCGTTTGTGCTGAGTTCCTGGACAGTTGTGCCGAGCGGCAGAGTTGCCGGGAGATCAGTGCGGGACGAGACCGTTTGCGGTGTCAGGACACGCCAATCAGCCTCGGAGCTGCCGGGGTTGGCGACCTTCTGGTAAAGAGTATCGGTATCCGTCTGGAGGACAATACTGCCCACGGGCAGGGTGGTCGGCAGGAAGAGACGGAAGAAGGAATTCGAAACAGTCAGGCTTGGCGTGCCGGAGAGCACGAGGTTGGGAATAATGGTGGGCGAGGTGCCGACATAGCGCTCGATTTGAGCCTTGTTGTTGGTCACCGTGAATTCGAAATCGTTGATGACATTGAGCACGGTCGGCGTAAACGACTGCCAAGCAATTGCGTCGTAACCCGTGCGGCCAGGGAGGTAGTAAACCCGGAAGGCGTTGGAATTACCTTGAAAGACCTGATTTTCCAGAGAAGGCGCGTTTCCGTAGAAAGTGGCCGATTGCAAGGGAGCGATGGATGCGAAGGCTTGGCTGCCGATGGATAAGAGGCCTGTTCCCATTGTCGCACGCACGAGGGCCTTGGAGCCGAGGAAAGCTTGGGAGCCGATGCTGGTCACGCTATTGGGAATCTCCACGGCAGAGAGGTAGACATTCCCCTCGAAGGCGCGAGGCATGATCTGCGTGACGGTCGAGGGCACCGTATAGGTGGAGATGGCGAAACCCGCAGGGAATTGCCAGAGTTCCGATTGGGACTTGTTGAAGAGCACGCTGCCAAGATTGCTGAATTTCGGGTTGAAGGGGCTGACGATCAAGCGGGTGAGCCTGGAACACGAGGCGAAGGCCCCGTTACCGTAGGACTCGAGCGAGGCTGGAAGGAAGACCGAGGTGAGCAGGTTGCACCCCTCGAACGCGCCTTCGCCGATGGTGGTGAGGCTGTTCGGGAAAACGACGGAATTGATGACCGTGTTGTTCTTGAAGGCCCGTGGGGCGATCTCGGTGACAGGAAGTCCTGCCAGCGTCTCGGGGATGTTGAAGTTGACCACGATCCAGTCGTCTTCCTCATCGCCGGGTTGGGCGATTTTTTGGTAGACCACTTTGCCGGTGGTATTTTGCTCAAGAACAGTGGTTCCTACAGCCAAGGAGGAGGGGAGGTCTAGGCGGTCACCAGTCGTGGTGTAGATCGACCAACTTGTGGCAAATCGGAAAATTTCATAGAGGATTCCGTTGTCTTCTTGATAAACAAGAGAGCCCGTCACTACATTCGGATCATCTTCCAGTGCGAACCTTTGAGCTTCGTTGGCCACCGTATAGTTTGGCTGTGGCAAAGTGGAAACATTGGCTTCAATCTTTGGGGCCAAGCCGGTGTAGCCGGTGATTCGAATCTTATTGTCGACGACTTCAAACTGGAAGTCATCGAGTGTGGAGATTTCCTCAATCGGATACGGCGGATTGCCGGGGACAATCCACTCATTATCCACAATATTAAAATTTTGCGCTCCTTTGACATAGGAGACCTTGAAGGTGCTAAAAGCCCCCCCGAAGATATTAGAGTCTATGTAGGCAGGGGCGTTGCCAAAGAATACAGCGGAGACGAGCGGCATGGCCACGCCAGCAAAGGCCTCATCCCCGATTGTATTGACATTCCGACCGAAACGGATCGAAACGAGGGCCAAAGCATCATAGAATGCCCGATCTTCAATGGTTGTGACACTGTTTGGAATCTCAAGAAGGGCAAGATTCACATTGCCCTCAAAGGCACGGGAGCCAATGGTGCTCACCGATCCAGGGATTTCATAGGAGGTGACAGCCAACCCGGACGGATATTGGACAAGCGTTTGCTGCGTTTTGTCGAACAACACCCCGTTCCTGGAGCTGTATTTCGGATTGTCCAAGGCCACGGTGATCTCGGAAAGGCTGTCGCAGGAGCTGAAAACGCTATTGCCGAATTCCGTAACCGAGGCGGGGATGTGGACCGTCAACAACGAATCGCAATTCATGAACGCTTCGGTATAAATTCGAGTCAAGCCACTCCCAAAAACAACCGATTCCATATTGGTCGCACCAAAGAAGGCTCGCTCTTTAATCTCGGTCACCGAATTGGGAATCGTCACCCGGGCCACATTCGTTTTGCCGAGGAATGCCCTCTCCCCTATCGAGCGCACGGCCAACTGGCCGATCACCGAAGGAATGGTGACATTCCCGCCCGTGCCGACATAACCGGTCACCTCGGCGGTTTCATTCGGAGAGGTTCCCTTCACGGTGAAGAGGAAATCACCTACCTTATTCAGGGTGGCGATGGTGTAACCCATGGCTTGAAAAGCCCCGAAGCCGGTAAAGCCTTGGAAATAGTTGATCTCAAAGCCATCCGCCGCACCGTCGAAGACTCTGTTGCCAATGACTTTCGGAGCATTCCCGTTAAAGATCGCCGAACCCAAGACGAGCACATCCTTGAAGGCCTCGTCTCCAAGGCTCTCCACATCCTTGCCGAAGGTTACTTGAACGAGGGACTCGCTTTCCGCGAAGGCTCTCTGGCCGATGGTCTTCACGCTGTCTGGCAATTCAATCGTGACCAGATAGCGGTTGCCTTCGAAGGCCTGAGCTCCAATGGCTGTAAGAGTCTGTGGCACTTCATAGATGGCTTGATATCGGCCGGACGGGTAACAGAGTAGCGTGGTTTGGTCCTTGTTGAAAAGAACGCCGTCTCTCGTGAAGAATTTCGGGCTGGATGGATGAACGAATAGACTGTCGAGCCTGCTGCACGAGGCAAATGCCCCATCCCCGATCGACGAGACGCTTGCAGGTATGTAAACGCCGGTAAAACTACCCAAGACTCCCAAGCTGTCGCAATCGTAGAAGGCGTTGGCACCAATATGGGTGAGCGATGTCGGCAATACCACAGAGGTAAGGAGGTCATTTCCCGCAAAAGCCCCGTTGGCAATTTTGGTGACGGGCTTACCGGCGATGGTATCCGGTATGCCGAAGTTCACACTGATCCAATCGGAGGGGTTTGACCCAGGGAAGGCGACTTTTTGCCATACGATCGGCCCGGTGGCATTCTGCACAATCACGGTGGAGCCGAGGGCCAAGAGAGGATCAATTCTCAGCTGTTCGCCATCGGTTTGCACGACTGCCCATTCCACACGAGCCGGCTGATTTTCGGTGGCATCCACGATATTACTGACCGTCCAAAGGGTAGCGGTATCGCTCTGATAAACATACTCGCCTTCATCCACTTGACTTGCAGTCAAAGCCAACCTGGCGCTTTGGTCCGGAACTGTTCTGTCCCGGTCCGGAAGGGTTGTGAAATCCACTCTCACTTGGGGAGGCGCACCGCGCGATGGTGCAGTTCCAGTGTAACCGGTAATTTCAATCGTATTATTCTGAAGAACTGTAAATAAAAAGTTTCCGAATTCCGAGAATGGCACCGCATTGTAGCCGTTCCAAGGACCACCCAGCGGATTTGCGGGGAATCCAAAGGAACCTGACAAGTAGCGCACTTCGAAAACCGAAGGTGATTGCGGAAAAGCATTCGCTTGCACGGTCGTCGGAGTCTTTCCGAAGAAATACGCGGCGTTTAGCACACTGAACGGCCCACTGAATGCATCAGCGCCGATAAAGTCGATCCCTGTTCCAAAACGAATCGTAACGAGACTTTCGCTATTGTAAAAAGCGCGGTCGCCGATTCTGACAACACCGTTCGGAATGTCGAGTGTCACGAGGTTTCGATTGCCCTCGAAAGCCCGGTCACCAATCTCGGTAACGGTCGTGGGAATCGTGTAGGTGCTGACCAAGCCACCCATGGGGTAAAGAATCAACTTTTTTTGATTCTTGTCGAAGAGCACGCCGCCATTTGAACTGTAGTTTGTGTTGGATGGGCTCACATCAATGAAGGACAATTCCGTGGAACCACCGAAGGCCTGGTCACCGATGAAAATGACGCTCGCTGGAATTTGGATAAAACGAAGACTCGTATTCCCAAAAAATGCCTGGTTTCCGATCGAGGTAACCGTGCTGGGGATCGTCACAAAGCTGATGAACTCATTTCCCTCAAATGCACTGTTTCCGATCGCTCGCACGGGGAACCCTCCAATCGATGTTGGAATCGTAATGAAACCACCCGCACCTTGATAACCGGTGATGGTGACTTGGTTGTTCGCCACGCTGAAGGTAAACTCACTTTGGCTTGCAATAAATTCCGTGGGATAAGATTGACCTGAAATAGACCAAGTCGAAGGCGAAACAGTCGGGAAGCCTTGAGCCCCTTGGAAATAGCGGACTTTAAAGCTTGGAGAAGCTCCAGCAAAGACATCTGCCCCAAAATTCGCCTCCGCAGGTGCATTCCCTAAAAAGATCGCAGAATCAAGAACTGGGATTTTGGCAAACGCTTCATCATCCAAGATTTCTACCCGATTTCCAAGACGAACGATGGCCAACGCAGAACTTCCGAGGAAGGCCTGTCTTTCGACAGTTGTAACCGTGGAAGGGAATTCCAGAGAGACAAGGTTCCCGTTTTCCTCAAAAGCTCTTTCACCGATTGTGGTGACTGTCACCGGGAAGACGAGGCTTTCGCCAGGAAGACCACCGGGATATTGAATGACTTTCGACTGTATTTTATCGTAAAGCACTCCATTTAAAGAGCTATATTTCGGATTGGCGGCACTCACCGTAATCGATGTCAACCCATCGCAGCTTCCAAAAGCGCCCAAACCAATGTCGGTGACACCGGCAGGAAGCGAGATCGCAGTGAGCGCATCGCAATTGAAGAAGGCATCCTCCGCAATTGAAACCAGTCCAGTGCCAAATTCAACCGAGGCAAGTGAGGAAATATTGCGGAATGAATCGACACCTATTGAAGTAACTCCACTTGGAAATAAAACTTGCGTAATTCCATCTTTGCCAAGGAAAGCATTATCTTGAATAGCTCTAACAGGCAGTTGGCCAATCACAGAAGGAATGCGAACAATCCCTCCAACTCCCACATACCGCTTTATCGTTGACACCTGTTGCCCACCAACCGTCTCAATTTCAAAGAGGAAATCTTCGAATTTGTTAAGAGTGGAAATGTTATATCCAAGAGCAACAAATTGATTGAAGCCGGTAAAGCCTAGATAATACTCGATCAAGAAATCCGGTGCGGTGCCATCGAAAATTCCGGTGCCGAGTGTGGTGGGGGCATTGCCATTGAAAATGGCCGAACTGAGAACGAGGACATCGCGGAAAGCGTCGTCTCGGATCGTCTTGATGTTTTTACCAATGGTAACTTGAACAAGCGAATCGCTCTCCGCAAAAGCACGAGTTCCTATGGTTTCCACACTATCCGGCACATCCAGCGTGACGAGATAGCGGTTCCCCTCAAAGGCTTGGTTGCCGATCTCGAAGACCGTGGCCGGAATTTGATAGGTGGGCTGGGCCCGACCAGCGGGATAACAGAGGAGAGTGGTTTGGTCCTTGTTGAAAAGAACGCCGTCTCTCGTGAAAAACTTGGGACTTGAGGGATTCGCAAACAAGTTGCCAAGAAGCCCGCAGGAGGAAAACGCTCCGTCCCCGATTTCCGTGACACTGGCAGGAATGTAAACTCCCCCCCCAAGGAACCCCAAGAGCCCGCAATCCGCAAAGGCATCGGCACCAATCTTCAAGAGGGAAGTAGGCAGCACCATGGACATGATCTGTGTGCCGGTAAAAGCCCCATCCGCGATTGAGGTGACAGGCTTTCCGGCAATCGTGTCGGGAATTCCGAAATTCACAGCGATCCAGTCGCCGGGATTCGTGCCAGGGAAAGCCACCTTTTGGTAAACGATAGGACCACTGGCATTCTGAACGATAATTGTGGTGCCCAAGGCAATCCAATCTCCAAGGCCAAGCTGGGCCCCATCGGTCTGGACGACCGCCCATTCCACCCGGGCGGGTTGGGTATCCGTGGCATCCACGATGTTGCTCACAGTCCAAAGTGTGGCAGTATCACTCTGGAGGACATATTCTCCCTGATCCACTTCGGCCGCCGTCAATGCCAACCTAGCGGCTTGATCCGGCACGACGCGATTGGCGGGGGGCAAACTTGTGAAATTGATCCTTACGCGGGGCGGAGAGGTATTGGAAGGCGGCACGCCGTTGTAGCCTTTGATTTCGATGGTATCGTTCGGAAGAACCGAAAAAAGAAAATCCTCGAACTCGTCGAAAGGTTTGGCGGCATAGCCATTCCAAGCGCCTCCCGGACTGGGTGGGAATCCTTGGGCCCCTTCAAGATACAGCACCTCAAATGGCTGGGGAGGCTGAGGAAAAGCATTGGATCCCAGAGTCGGAGCATTGCCATAGAAATACACCGTGTTCAGGATGCTGAAGATGCCCGAGAAGGCATCATCTCCAATGTTCGCCACTTTGTTGCCAAAATAGGCGGTGACCAAGCGACGACTGTTGTAAAAGGCCCTGTTCCCGATTGTGGTAACGCTATCCGGAAAAGTGATGGTCACTAGATTGCGGCTTTCCTCGAAAGCCCTTTCAAAAATGGTGATGGTGGTCGAAGGCGGAAAATACTGCGTGGAAAAGGCATTTGCCGGATAGGAATAGAGGATGGTTTGGTTTTTGTTGAAGAGAACGCCACCGGGGGAACTGAAGTGCTGGTTCAGGGAACTGACATCGAAGAAAAAGAGACCCGTGCATCCGGCAAAAGCCCCTTTGCCAATGTCGGAGACGCTGGCGGGAATCGTAACGAAAGAGAGCGCTTCGCAGCCCTCAAAAGCACTCGTTTCGATGCGATTGAGGGTCTCGGGAAATTGAATGGTGTTGAGCGAGGAAGCACCAATGAAGGAAGCGGCACCAATCGCCCGAACCGGAAGACCTGCTATTGTGGAGGGAATGACCGCACTGGGTGGCAATCCCGTCTCGGGCGAAAGGATGACCACCCCGGTGCCTTCCACGCGGTAGGTGAATTGTCCATTCGTCTGGATGATGCGGGATTTGTATTCAGGGTTGTTGGCCGGGGTCCATGTGGGCGCGTTGAATCCGGCGACGCCTTGCACATAACGGACCTCAAACCCGGAAGGCGGCAGGTTTCCGAAGATGTCCGCACCCAAGGTGGCGGGAGCATTTCCCAGAAAGGTGGCGAAGGCGAGAGAGCCTGTGCCGTTGAAGCTGGAGGCGCCGATCGAGGTGACTTGGGTATCGAAGGTCACGCGGGCGAGGCGGGGGGCACTTCTGAAAGCATCAGCCCCGATGGAGGCCACGGAATTCGCGAATTCCATGGAGAGGAGGTTCTGGACCTGCTCAAAGGCGCGTGAGGCGATGGAGATGACCGGTTCGGCAGTCGCCAAAGCAATAGGAATGGAATAGGAATTTCCAGGGCGGCCGGCGGGGTATTGGAGGAGTATGGCATTGCCGGCGCTGGTGACGAGATCGTAGAGCACGCCGTCTTCCGAAGCGTAGGCGGCATTGGTGATATCCACTTCGATGGATGCGAGGCGGTCGCAGGCGGCGAAGGCCCCTACGCCGATGCCAGGGTCAATGCCGTTCCCGGTGACGGAGGCGGGAATGAAGACGGAGCCGAGGTTGTCGCAATCGCGGAAGGCGTTCGCGCCGATGGTGGTGAGGGAGGTGGGCAGGGTAAGAGTGGTGATGGTATCCTGGTTCTGGAAGGCCCCGGTGCCGATCTCAAGAACGGTGCCACCGATCTGCAGGGGAATCACAAGATTCGCGGGAACTGTGCCGGTGTAGCCGGTGATGCGGACACCGCCGGGGATGGCTTGCGTGGTGAACTGGGCCGAGGCGGTCGCCAAACCCGTGAGGGTGATGGCGAGAACAGCAACGAGTTTTTTTAGGAACGAGGAGGTCATAGGAGAAATGCTAAAAAGCGGAAATGCTGAAAAGTGGAAAAGATGGGGCCTTGTGGAGTAGGCTGAAGGCTCCACGGGCGAACGACGCTCGCTTTCCAATGGTCCCGGGGAGCGCGCGGGGCGGCGTCAAGGAGGGTGGGCGTCCCGCCCACTGGATTGAACGATGTGGGCGGGGGCGCCCAAGCTCCTTGAGGACCAGCGCTGCCGCCCCATGGTGTATTGAAATCTGGAAGGTGAAGCCTCATAACACTTAGAATCCGGAGACGCTGCCGCCGACCCAGAAATCGGGGTTTTTGGCGGCGTTGGGCATGATGAAGAAGCCGAAGAAGACCGGAGCGCCATTGCCGGTGAGAGCGATGGCCTCGTAGGAGACCCGGCG
>Ga0247843_1004856_pt1 | contig 19525 bp, 18 predicted proteins | sample LaCruzMarch2017__FD_192420 | JGI IMG/M metagenome (GOLD analysis project Ga0247843, IMG submission 192420) | Freshwater microbial communities from meromictic Lake La Cruz, Castile-La Mancha, Spain - LaCruzMarch2017_8m | ecosystem: Environmental > Aquatic > Freshwater > Lake | place: Spain...
GAGCGTCGCGGCCAGCAGCGCGGCGGTGGTCGGATGCGCCTCGAAGGCGTCGATCCGGCCTTCGGGCCCGATCGCGGCGGCCATGGCCAGCGTGTGGTAGCCAACATTGGCGCCCACCTCGACAACCCGCCCGCCGGGCTGGAGGAGCCGTCGCAGCAGCCTCTCCTGCGCTTCCTCCCAGGTGCCGCGCAGCGCGATGTGGGGCGTGAGGGAGAGATCGGCCGGGTCGAGGAAGATCGCTGCCCCCGCATGGGTTTCCGCCAGCAGCCGCGCGCCGAGCGGCACACAGCGCAGCGCCATGGCTTCCAGGGCGACCAGCGCCGCCTCGGCCGCGGCGACGCGGCCTTCAAGCTCGGTGCCGGCGGCAGCCCGGTTCAGCTCGGCGATGGCAGCGCCAAGGCCCGTGAAGGCCGGCGCGAAGAGCGGGCTGTCGGACAGGCTGGGCAAGGGGCGGGGATCCCGGCGTGGTGGGCGCGACAGGGATCGAACCTGTGACCCCTACCGTGTCAAGGTAGTGCTCTCCCGCTGAGCTACGCGCCCGCCCGCGGAGGCCGGTGATTAGGCGTTCCGTCGTCGCCGCGCAAGAGGATCAACGGCGCCCGGAAAGGGTGGCAAGCGGCCCCCGTCTGTGGCTTCATCGGCGCATGGATCTCCCCCTTCCCGCCAGCATGGGCGAGGCCGCGCCACCGCCCTTCCTGCTGGCACGGCCAGTCGAGGCAAGGCTGCCGCTGATCCTGGCGAGCGGCCATTCGGGCACGCATTACCCGGCCGACTTCCTGGCCGCCGCGCGGCTGGATGCGCTGGCGCTGCGGCGCAGCGAGGATAGTTTCGTCGACGAGCTGTTCGCCGCGGCACCGGCCTTCGGGGTGCCGCTGCTGTCCGCCACCTTCCCGCGCGTCTTTTGCGACGCCAACCGGGAACCCTGGGAACTGGACCCGGCGATGTTCGACCAGCCGCTGCCGGCCTGGGTGAACAGCGCCAGCCCGCGGGTCGGCGCCGGCCTTGGCACCATTGCGCGCGTGGTTGCCACCGGCGAGCCGATCTACCGGCGCAAGCTTTCCTTCGCCGAGGCCGAGGCGCGGGTGCGCGACTATTGGCAGCCCTACCACGCGGCCCTGGCCGGGCTGATCGCCGAGACCAGGGCCCGCTTTGGCTGCTGCCTGCTGATCGACTGCCATTCCATGCCCGGCCATCCGGCCCATGGCATCGAGCCGCCGGACATGGTGCTGGGCGACGCGCATGGCACGGCCTGCGCCCCGCGCGCCACGCGGATCGTGGAGGAAGCGCTCTCCGGCATGGGATACCGGGTGCGCCGGAACGACCCTTATGCGGGCGGCTTCGTGACCCGCCATTATGGCCGCCCGCGCGAGGCCACGCATGCGTTGCAGATCGAGATCGCCCGGCGGCTCTACATGGATGAGAAGAAGGTCCAGCGCGCCGCCGGCATCGCCGCGCTCACACGCGACATGAGCCGATTGCTGGAAATCCTCGCGGCCACGGGCTGGGACTTTCTGCGCTGAGCGCAGCCACCCGGCCGCCATCCAAAAAAAGTGGCGGTACCTTGCGGTACCGCCAAGTTAAGGGAGGAAACGTCCAAGAAAACAGCAGGGGATCGAAACCCCCGTGCTGCACTGCACAATTAGGCCCTCCCGCCGGCCCTTGCAAGGTTTTTTGTGCGACGCAGCGCAGACATGCAGCGGATGCAAAGCAGGCTCAGCCTGCGGGTGCGGCGAATTCGGCCCTGATGGACGCATTTTGTGCACCAAGCGCGGGGACCGGCCCATAGTTGCGCGAACCCTCGGCCAGGCGCACCGGCGGGGCGGCCATGCTCACGGTGCCCGAGGGCGTCGCCACCGCCAGGCGGCGCAGCGCCGGGTGCCGCGCCAGGTCGGCCACCTCATTGACGAAGCCAAAGGCGATCCCGGCCGCTTCCAGCGCCATCGCGGCGGCGCCGCGGTCGAGCTCCGCGAACCGGGCACCGAGCGCCGCATCCACCGCGGCGCGATTGGCCACCCTCTCCTGGTTGCTGCGCCAGCCGGCGCGCTGCGGCAGCGTGGCATCGCCCATGATCGCGGCGCAGAAGCCGGCCCATTCCCGCTCATTCTGGATGCTGACCAGCACCAGCGCCCCGTCCGAACAGGCAAAGGCGCCGTAGGGGCAGATGGAGGGATGCGCCAGGCCAACCCGGGCGGGCGCCTTACCGGTGCCCTCGAAGTAAAGCAGTGGCACGTTCATCCAGTCGGCCATCGTGTCGAACAGGCTGATGGCGATGCCGCTGCCCTGGCCGGTGATGCCGCGCGCCAGCAGCGCTTCCAGCACCGCCGCATAGGCGTTCAGGCCGGTCGCCACATCCACCACCGACACGCCAACGCGCCCCGGCCCGGCCGGGTGCCCGGTGATGGAAGCGAGGCCGCTTTCCGCCTGCACCAGCAGGTCATAGGCCTTCATCCGGGCATAGGGGCCATCCTCGCCATAGCCGCTGATGTCCACCGTGATCAGCCGTGGATGCCTCTCCCGCAGTTCCGCGCTGCCAAAGCCCGCACGCGCCATCGCACCGGGTGCGAGGTTCTGGATGAACACATCGGCGCGCGCCAGGATCCGGCCGAGCAGCGCGGCATCGCCCGGATCCTTGATGTCCAGCACCAGGCTTTCCTTGCCGCGATTGAGCCACGCGAAGTAGCTGGATTGGCCGGCGGCCGCGGCATCATAGCCCCGCGCGAAATCGCCCTCCGCCCGCTCGATCTTGATCACCCGGGCGCCAGCATCGGCCAGCTTGCAGGAACAGGTGGGCGCCGCGACCGCCTGCTCCATCGCCACGACCAGCAGGCCATCCAGCGGGCGCATCAATAGCTCCGCGGCATGCCGAGAACATGCTCGCCGAGATAGCTCAGGATCATGTTCGTGCTGATCGGCGCCACCTGATAGAGGCGGGTTTCGCGGAACTTCCGCTCGATATCGTATTCCTCGGCGAAGCCGAAGCCGCCATGGGTGTTGACGCAGGCCTCGCCGGCCGCCCAGCTGGCCTCGGCGGCCAGCATCTTGCCCATATTGGCTTGCTCGCCACAGGGCAGCCCGGCCTCGAAGCGCGCCAGCCCCTCTCGCACGATCGCCTCGGCGGCGCGCATCTGGGCATAGGCCCGGGCGATCGGGAATTGCACGCCCTGGTTCTGGCCGATCGGGCGGCCGAACAGCACCCGTTCCTTGGCATAGGCGCTGGCCTTGGCGATGAACCATTTCGCATCGCCCACGCATTCGGCGGCGATCAGCAGCCGCTCGGCATTCATGCCATCCAGGATGTAGCGGAAACCCTTGCCCTCGACGCCGACCAGGTTCTCGGCCGGCACTTCCATATTGTCGAAGAAGACCTCGCAGGAATTGTGGTTCATCATGGTGCGGATCGGGCGGATGGTCAGGCCTTTCGCCGTGCGCATGTCGACGATGAAGGTGGACAGGCCCTCGGTCTTCTTGGCCACCTGGTCGCGCGGCGTGGTGCGGGCCAGCAGCAGCATCAGGTCGCTGTGTTCGGCGCGGCTGGTCCAGATTTTCTGGCCGTTGACCACATACTTGTCGCCCTCGCGCCGCGCCGTTGTCCGCAGCGCGGTGGTGTCGGTGCCACTCGTCGGTTCGGTCACGCCGAACGCCTGCAGGCGGAGCTTGCCCTCGGCGATGGCGGGCAAGTACTGCGCCTTTTGCGCGGGCGAGCCGTGCCGCAGGATGGTGCCCATGATGTACATCTGCGCGTGGCAGGCGGCGCCATTGCAGCCGGCGGCCTGCACTTCCTCCAGGATCGCCGCCGCACCCGACAAGGGCAGGCCGGCGCCGCCAAACTCCTCGGGGATCAGCGCGCCAAGGTAGCCGCTCTCGGTCAGGGCGGCCACGAACTCGGTTGGGTAGCCGCGCCGCCCATCCAGCTCGCGCCAATATTCGCCGGGGAAGCGGGCGCAGAGCTTGCGCACCTCGGCGCGGATCTCGGCGTGCGGGTCGGTCTCGGCGAGCATGTCCATCGGGCGCATCCTTTTGTGCCCCCGATTAGGCCCCGAAGGCGGCGCCTGTCCAGGCGGGCCGCCCCCAGCCGACCGCGCCCTACCAGCCGCCCAGCTGGATCTTCTCCACCGCGGCGAGCGTCAGCGTGGCGGTGCCAAAGGTCAGGTGGCCCGAGAAGGATGCCGGCTCCCCCGCGGCATTGGTGAAGGAGAATTTGCCGTCATTGCCCCATTGCAGCGTGAGGCCCGGCGTCATGGTCGAGGCCATTGCCAGCGGTGGGGGACCAGACGAGGGTGTCGTCGCCCTCCTCGCCGCTGAGCATGTCACAGGCCCCGTCGCCGATCCCGTGGGCGGCCGAGCCGTCCAGCGGGTCATTGCCCTCGCCGCCGGAGACGGTGTCGGTGCCGCCGCGGATCGTGTCGTTGCCGCCAGTGCCGGCGATCCGCTCGCCGCCGCTGACCCGCGCCAGTTCCGCCGGGTTCAAGGGGATGGGTCGGGTGGTCATGCCGGCGTCCTCCGCGCTTGTGTCGATGCCGAGGCTGGAGCCGTCTCGCCGGAAGCGAAGACGGCGAAACAGCTCTGGCCTCTGGTCGAAAGCCGGCGCGGGACGATCGGCGCCATAGACTGTGATCAACAAAGGTTGATCACAGTCTGGCCTTTGCCGAGAGGCTGATTCACGCCTTTGGTGATTCCACCAAAGGCGATCAGGCTCTAGGCCCAGCCAATGGCGGGGGCCTCAGCGCAGGGACAGGTCCACCAGCGGCCAGAGGCTGGCCGCCAGCACCACCCCCATGGCGATGTTGAAGGCGCGCAGCCGCGCCGGGCTGGTCAGCAGCCGGCCGGCGCCGGTGCCGATCGCCGCCCAGGCCAGCAGGCAGGGCATGGAGACGGCGGCGAAGACCAGCGCGATGGTGGCGATCTGCGGCGCCAGCGGCTCGCCCGGGCGGGTGAAGGCCGGGATCACCGCCGCCGACAGCATCCAGGCCTTCGGGTTCACCCATTGGAACAGCGCCGCCGCGCGAAAGCCCATCAGCGCGCGCGGCGCGGCGCCGGCTTCGGGCAGCGGGGCCGCGGCGATCTTCCAGGCCAGCCAGAGCAGCCAGGCCGCCGCCGCCCATTGCAACGCGCGGTGCAGCGTTGGGCTGGCCAGCAGCGGCCCGGCCAGGCCAAAGCCCACCACCACCAGCATGCCGCTGAACCCGACCGTGATCCCGAACATGTGCGGCAGCGTCGCCCGCCAGCCGACCCGTGCGGCCGAGGCCGCGACCATCAGCACATTCGGCCCCGGCGTGACCGAGCCCGCGATGGCGAAGGCGAACAGGGCGGCGAGATTCTCCATCCGCCCATAAAGGTCAGAATTACTGACCTTGTCAACGTGGGTCCACCCGCATGCGCGTCTCCAGCCCGGCGAAGCTGGCCCCGTCATGCGCCAGCAGCACGATGATGGTGGCCACCTGCCCATCCTGCGGCCGCTTGGCGCGGAAGCGGCATTCCAGGGTGACCGCGGGGTCGATGGTGCCGCACTGGAAGCCCATGCGGGTGACCTGGCTGACCACGCCGCCGATCGGGCTGCCCAGCTTGTGGGCCGCCAGCAGATCGTCGCGCAGCGCCGCCGCACCGCCGCGAACGCCCTGCCGGACATAGGATTCCACCTCGAAGCGGATGATCGGGTTTTCCATCAGGCGCGAGACGATGGCGAGCAGGCCCAGCAGCAGCAGGCCGGCCAGGATGGCCCGGGCCGCGACATGCGCGGTGGCGGGGCCCGGGACGTTTACCTCCCGCTCCGGCAGGCGCTGCCAGGCCTGGCGGAGACGTCGCAGCCACCTCATGCGCGATGGCGGGTGATCAGCCGTCCGGGCCGCTCGCCTGTGGCGCCGCCCGCTGCGCCCTGGCCGTCGACGAAGGTGGGCCGGCCATTCACCCAGACGCGCTCGATGCCGATCGAGCGCTGCTTCGGATTCTCGAAGGTGGCGGCATCCATCACCGTCGCGGGGTCGAACAGCACCAGGTCGGCATAGGCGCCCTCGGCCAGGGTGCCGCGATCCACGATGCCATAGGCCTCGGCGCAGCGGCCCGTCATCTTGTGGATCGCCGTCTCCAGACTGAACAGGCCAAGGCCGCGGCTGTAATGGCCGAGCACGCGGGGGAAGGTGCCCCACAACCGCGGATGCGGATGCGCATCGTGGGGAATGCCATCGCTGCCGATCATCGACATCGGGTGCGCCATGATGCGCTGGACGTCATCCTCATCCATCTGGAAGCTGATCTGGCCGGCGGGCAGCAGGCGTTCCGCCGCGGCGCGGATGTCGGTGTTCCAGCCGCGGGCGATGTCGGTCAGGTATTTCCCGTTCATCTCCGGGTGCGGCACGGACCAGGTGATCATCACCGGCACATCGTCGCGCAGCCGATCGGGCATCAGCACGGTGGAGCCGGCCGGATAGGGGTAGACGTCGAAGGCCACATCCTGCGTGCGGGCATATTGTTCCAGCACCGCCAGCGTCTGGGTCGAGCGGCCGTAATTCTCCGGCAGCGAGCATTTATGGTGGCTGATCTGCACCTGCACGCCGGCGCGCCGGCCGATCTCGCAGGTTTCCTCGATCGAGGCCAGGATGCGGTTGGCTTCGTCGCGCATATGGGTGGAGTAAAGGCCGCCGCTTGGCTTCAGCGCCTCGGCCACCGCCACCACCTCATCCGTCGTGGCATGCATGTTGGGCTTGTAGTAGAGGCCGGTCGAGAAGCCGCTGGCGCCTTCCGCCATGGCCTGCCTGACCCGCGCCTGCATGTGGGCGATCTCGCGATCTGTGGCGGGGCGATGGACGTCGCCTGCCATCGCCTCCACCCGCAGCGTCTGGTGGCCGACCAGGGCGTAGACATTCACCTCCGACCCGGCGCGGTTCACCGCCTGCGCATAGTCGCCAAAATCGCCGAAGCGCCACCAGCCTTCGGCGCCGATCAGGTCGAGCGGCGGCGGCGGCGGGGTGGTGAAGCGGGCGGGGGCCAGCGAGACGCCGCAGCAGCCGCAGACCACGCTGGTGACACCCTGGCTGGATTTGCACAGCGTGCCGGCGGGGCCCATCAGCACCGCGCGGTCATCATGGGTGTGGGCATCGATGAAGCCCGGCGCGAGGGCGCGACCGGTGGCGATCACCTCCTGATCGGCGGTGGCGCCGCCAAGGTCGCCGATCGCGACGATGCGTTCGCCCGTCACGCCGAGGTCCCCGAGCCGGCGTGGCCCGCCCGTGCCATCGACCAGCGTGGCATCGCGGATGATCAGGTCGCAGCGCAAAGCCATGGCAGAAGCCCCCCCGTGCCAAAAACATCAGCCGGTATCGGGCCGGTTGGCAAGGCGCCCAGAGATCAACCGGCCGCCCGCGGATCGCCAAACTGCGCCGCATGCAGCCGGCCATAGGCCCCGCCCGCGGCCAGCAGCACGGCATGCGAACCCTGTTCCGCCACCCGCCCCTCCACGATCACGGCGATCCGGTCGGCGTCGCGGATGGTGGCCAGGCGGTGGGCGATGACCAGCGTGGTGCGGCCGCGCGCCAGTTCCACCAGCGCCGCCTGGATGGCGCGCTCGGTCTCGGTATCCAGCGCGCTGGTCGCCTCGTCCAGGATCAGGATCGGCGGGTTCTTGAGGAACACCCGCGCAATGGCCAGCCGCTGCTTCTGGCCGCCGGAAAGCCGCACCCCCCGCTCACCCACGATGGTGTCGAGGCCTTCGGGCAGGCTGTCGATCAGCGCGCCGAGCCGGGCGCGGCGGGCGGCTTCCAGGATCTCGGCCTCGCTGGCGCCGAGCCGGCCATAGGCGATGTTCTCCCGCAGCGTGCCGGCGAACAGGAAGATGTCCTGCTGCACGATGCCGATCTGCGCGCGCAGGCTGGCCTGGGTCAGGCTGCGAATGTCGATCCCGTCGATGGTGATGCGGCCCGCTTCCGCCTCATAGAAGCGCGGCAGCAGGGCGCAGAGCGTGGTCTTGCCGGCGCCCGAGGGGCCGACCAGCGCCACCGTCTCGCCGGGCGCGATGGCGAGGTCCAGCTGGTGCAGCACCGGCCGGTCGGGCTGGTAGCCGAAGCGCACCCCCTCGAACCGTACCGCGCCCTGGAAGGCGGGCGCGGGCCGCGCATCCGGCGCATCGACAATGTCGGGCGCGATCGCCAGAAGTTCCTGGAAGCGGCGGAAGCCGGCGATGCCCTTCGGATAGGTCTCGATCACCGCCGCGATCTTGTCCATCGGGCGGTAGAAGACGGCGACCAGCAGCAGGAAGGCCACGAAATCGCCGATGCTCATGGTGCCGCGCACGATCATCACGGCGCCGACCAGCATGACCACCACCTGCACCATGCGCAGGCCGAGATAGTTCAGCGTGGTGCCGGTGGCCATCAGCCGATAGGCGTCGAGCTTCACGCGCCGATACTGGTCATTGTCAGCGGCGAACAGGCGCCGCTCATGCGGTTCGTTGGCAAAAGCCTTCACCACGCGGATGCCGCCCACCGCTTCCTCGATGCGGGCGTTGAAGGCGCCGACACGGCTGAACTGGGCCTGCCAGTTGCGCGTCATCCGCCCGCCATAGCGCGTGACAATGAAGGCCATGCCCGGCACCACCGCCAGCGTGATGGCGGCCAGCCAGGGGTTCACCAGCATCATCAGCGTGAAGGCGCCGATGAAGGTCAGCATGGCGATCAGCAAATCTTCCGGGCCGTGATGCGCGACCTCGCCGATCTCCTCCAGATCCTTGGTCAGGCGGCCGACCAGATGGCCCGTCTTCTGACCGTCATAGAAGCGGAAGGACAGTTTCATCAGGTGATCGAAGGCGCGGCGGCGGAGTTCCGTCTCGATCGCGATGCCCAGCACATGGCCGAAATAGGTGATCACCGCATTCAGCGCGCCGTTCAGCCCATAGACGAGCAGCAGGGCGCCGACCGCGAGTGCGATCAGCGGCAGATCCTGCCCCGGCAGAAGATGGTCCACGAAGGCACGCACCGCCATCGGGAACATGAGCTCCAGCAGGCCCGAGGCGGCGGCGCAGCCGAAATCCAGCAGCAGCAGCCGCCGGTGGGGCCGATAGAGGGCGAGGAACGGGCGCAACATCGACGGCTGGTCGCGCGCGCCGCCGGGCTTGTCAATCTTCGGCCCGCGCAAGGGTCTCGCGCGGCGCCGCACGGACCGCCGCGAGCAGATCCTCCAACAACTCCGGCAGGGCGAGCGGCGTCGCGTTGCCGCCCCCGCGCGCGAAATGCCCTGCCGCCTCGGCCGGCGTGCGGCCGAGCCGCGCGGCCAGGCGCAGGAGCGCGGCCTGGCATTGCTCGCGCGTCGGCAGCGCGTTCAGGTGGAGGCCTGGCGGCAGAAGGTCGTTCGCCCCGACCAGCTTCAGCCGCTCGGTGCCCACCTGCCGCGTGGCGACGATCCCATGCGCGGCGCGCTGTTCGCGGGCCAGGACGAAGCTGCGATGCGTCAGGCCCGGTGCCACCCAGGAGATGCGGTCGGTATAGATGTCACCGAAGCGCAGCAGCGTCCGCGCCACCATGTCCGACATGGCATTGTGCATCTCGACATAGGCGCGCTTCTCATTGGCGCCCCAGCGCCACTTGCCGGGCCCGACGCGGCTGGCCGTGCAGTCCGCCCGCCAGGGGGACACGGCATTGCCGCGTTCCTCAAACAGGCCGGGATCGTCATAGGCCACGGCCGGGGATTCGCCGCCCGGATAGGCCAGCATATGCTCATAGGGCACCAGGCCGAGCGGCTCGCTGATCACCGCGCGATGCACCATGATGCCATCGGGATGCAGCAGGGGCGCCAGGCTGAACAGCGCCTCCGCCTCGCCCGGCATCTGTTCGCGCAGCAACAGCGGATCGGCCGGGCCGGTCGGCGCGAAGCCGGCGGCCAGCAGCGCGGCATTGATACGGCGATGCTCGGTGGAATGGATGTAGGGCTTGGTGGCGGTGCAGGGCAGCAGCAGCAGCACGCGGCGCGGCGCGGCCGGCAGCATCGGGCGATAATCGTTCAGGATGAAGTCGAACCAGGCGGTGATCCGCGGATGGGTGAGTGAATCCACATTGTCCTGCGGGCAGTAAAGCGCCAGCGTCGGGTCCAGCGTGAAGGGCGGGCGGTATTTCTGCGCGGATTCCAGCAGGCGCTGCGCGCGATCGTCGGTGGTGACCATCGTCAGGTCTCCAGCAGGGAAGCGGGGAAGAGATCTTCCGGCGACAGCGCTGTTCGCAACATGCCCTCGGCGCGCATGTAGCCGATCAGCGTCGCCAGCGTGTGGCGGTTGGCGGCGAAGCCGGTTGCCCAGAAGGCGGGGCCGAGCAGCCGCTCGGTCTCCTCCAGATGCTGGACCAGCCAGGGCAGGCCGACGGCCAGCGTCGCGCTGTCATGCAGGCGCAGCCGCGCCAGACGCTGGCTTTCGGCGAACGCTTCGAACAGCGCGCGCGGCAGGTGCGGATTGCCTTGCACGAATTGCCGCTTCACGCAGATCAGGTGCATCGGCGGATAGATGCCGCTGCGCCGGAAGTAATCCAGCTCGGCCGCCATCGGGTCGGCGAACAGCCGGCCCACCCGGTCGGGCGCGGTGAAGAAGCTGTCTGGCGCGCGGGCCGTGTACAGCGCGTCGATCTCGCCCCGCGCCAGCATGTCGGACAGCGAGGCATCGGTGACATGCTCGATGACGGCGCCGGGCGGATATTCCTGCGGATGATCCTCGCCGGCGCGCGGCGCGTTCAGCCCGGCATTCACATAGATCGGCGCCTGCCAGGGCAGGCCGTAATGTTCGTCAAAAATGCCGCGCAGCCAGACCGCCGCCGCCATGTCCCACACCATGGTGCCGACGCGCCGGCCCGCCAGCTCGGCCGGGCGCGTGATGCCCGCAGCGCGGTTCACGAAGACGCAGGAGAAGCGGAAATGCCGCGAGGGAAACACCGGGATGCCCACATAATCCTGCGCGGCCCGGTCGAAATGCCTGAGCCAGGTGGCGATCGGGAATTCGCACGCGTCGAAGCGATGCTCGGTCATTTGCAGGTTGAACAGCGGCTGCAGTGGCATGACGGTCACCGCCGCATCCACGCCCGCGATGGCGACCTGCCCCTCGGCCAGGGCGCGGGCGCGGTCGCAATCGGACACACCGATGGTCAGGCGTTGGCGCTCAATCATGCGGGCGGATTCTCCGATGGAATCTTGGCGGTCATGGGGAAGGGCGCGGCGCTTTCGCGGGCGGCATAGGCGGCCACGAAGGGTTCCAGCCGCGCGGCCAGCGCGCGGGCCGGCGCCAGCCGGGGCATGAGTTCGGCCAGCGCCGCATCGGCGCGGGCGCGCAGATGGTTGCTCGCGCGGCTGCGCCCGGCCGTCACCATTTGCACGCCGCCCACGAACACCTCGCGCACCGCGCCGGCCAGGTTGCAGGTGACCAGCTGGTTGCCGGCATCGTGGCGCGGCAGGAAGCCGCGATGATCCAGGTCGAGCAACGCCAGATCGGCCGCAAAGCCCGGTGCGATCCGCGCGCCGAGCCCGAGCAGCGCGGCGCTGCCCTCGGTCGCCATGGCGCGCACATCGGCGGCCGCCAGCCAGGCTTCGCGCGGCACATCCCGCAGGCGCGATGCGTGCGCGGCCAGCCGCATCGCCTCCATCATGTCCAGGCTGTCGGCCGAATTGCAGCCATCCGTGCCGAGCCCGACATTGATCCCGCGCGCCCGCGCCGCCGCCACCGCCGCCACGCCATTGCCGAGCCGCATGTTGCTGGCCGGCATGTGCGCGATGCCGGCGCCGCGCTGGGCCAGCAGGTCGAGCTCCCGCTCTTCGAGCCAGATGGCGTGGGCGGCGGTGAAGCCCGGGCCCAGCAGCCCGTGCCGATCGAGGTGCGCCACCGGCCCCATGCCCCACAGCCGCCGCGCCAGCAGCGCCTGCAGCTTCGATTCCGCGACATGGGTATGCAGGCGAAGCCCGAGCCGATCCGACAGATCCCGGCAACCCAGCAGGAATTCGTCGCTGCAATGGTGCGGGATGGTGGGGGCCAGCGCCAGCGTGATGCCGGGCGGCAGGTCGGGCGCCACGGCGAAGGCCTCGCGCAGCGCGGCCAGCGTGACCTCGGCCGGCGGCAGGCGAAAGCGCGACGCCGCGTCGCGCAGGTCGGGCGGCAGGGTTTCGAGGAGGCCGGGCAGGATCTCGAACAGGGCGCGGTCGGCCACCATCGGCGCGATCATCGCGCGCATGCCCGCTTCCGCATAGGCGCGCGCGGCGGCCAGCAGGCCGGCGGCGGTGGGCGCGGGGAATTCGTAGAACAGGTCGTAGCAGGCGGTGCAGCCGCCCTCGATCATCTCGGTGGCGCCGAGCAGCGTGGACAAATGGATGGTCGCCGCATCGCGCTGCCCGCCCATCCAGGGGCCGTTGGTCAGCGAGGATTCCAGCAGCCAGCGATCCGCGATCCCCTTCATCAGGTTCGCATGCCCATGCGTGTGGGCATTCACCAGGCCGGGGATCACCAGGCGATCGGTCGCGTCGAGGCGCGGCACGCCGGCCGGCCCGGCGCCAGCCGCGAACAGGGCCGCGATCCGCCCGTCGCGCAGCAGAATATCCTGCCGCGTGCCATCGGCCAGCAGCCCGCCGGCGATCAGCAGATCGCTCATGGCGGCGGCACCTGGGCGATCCAATGGCGTGCCAGATCGAGGCGCGTGCAGCGCCAGACCTCGGGCGCCGCATCGACCAGGTCCAGGAAGCGGCGCAGCGCATCGAAGCGCGCCGGGTGGCCGCTGAGCCGCGCATGCAGGCTGACCACCATCATCCGCGTCATCCTGCGGCTTTCCGCATGCAGGATGCGGAACGCGCCGCCGAGCAGCGCCAGGAAATCATCGGCCGTCTGCACCTTGCCGCTGGCATAGCGATTATCATTGTGCAGGAAGCTGTGCGGCACCATCAGATGCGGCGCGCCATCCACCCGCGTCCAGCAGGGCAGGTCATCGGCGTAGAAATCGGCATCGTAGAGAAACCCGCCCGCTTCCCGCAGCAGCCGGCGCGTGTGGATGGTGGGGGAATAGCGGCTCTGCCAGCCCTGCGGCCGGCGGCCGGTGGTCGCTTCCAGCGATGCCACGGCGCGCGCGATCTCGGCGCGCTGGGCGTCTTCGCTCAGCTGCCAATGGCGGCGGAAGCCATACCCGTGCGCCGCAACCTCATGCCGGGGGGCGGCGCGGATGGCGGCGGCCAGCGGCGGGTTGCGTTCCAGCGCGCGCCCGCAGGCCGAGAGCGTCAGCGGCAGGTCGCGCGCCGCCGCTTCGCGCAGGATCCGCCAGACGCCGGCGCGTGCGCCATATTCGAACAGCGATTCCGCCACCAGGTCGCGCGTGCCTGCCGGCACCTCGCCCGGAATCCCGTCGGTGAGGGCGAGTTCCGTCGCGCTGTCGCCATCCGCGATCGAAGGCTCGGCGCCTTCCTCCAGGTTGAGCACGACCACCAGCGCCAGCCGCCCGCCATTGGGCCAGGTCACGTCTGGCGGTTGGCCGGCATGGCCGACGAAATCCCTCATGCCAGCGCGTCGACCAGGGCCAGCAATTCGGCATCGCGGTGCGGCGCGGCCAGCAGCGACAGGCCGATCGGCAGCCCCTCCACCGTGCCGGCCGGGATGCTCACCTGCGGCAGGCGGCACAGGCTGGCGACGCAGGTCAGCGCCAGGGTGGTGTCGCGATAGGCGATCTGGGCGGCGACCGGCGTATCGCGCAGCGGCGGCACATCATGCGCGGTCGGCATCAGCAGGATGCCATCCCCGGCCAGCAGCGCGTGCAGCCGTGCCGCCAGCGCTTCCCGTTGCGGCCAGGCGGCGGCGATGGTGGCGGGCGTGACCTTGCTGGCGATCACCATGCGTTCCGCCACCAGCGGCGTCAGGCGCCGGCCGGGTTCCAGCGCCCAGCTGCCGTGGGTGGCGAACAGTTCGCCCAATTGCAGCGGGCGGAAAGTGTCCAGCCAGGTGGGCAGCCCTTCCTCGTACAGTGTCACGGGCTGCATCGGGCCGAGCCTGGCGGCGAAGCTGCGCAGCGCCTCGCCCACCGGCCGGGTCGCGAAGGCGAAGGCATCCTCGGCCAGCAGCAGGCGGGGGCGCGGCATCGTCGCGCGGCCAAAGAACAGCGCGCCGATGCGGGCCAGCAGCGCGGCATCGCGCGCGAACCAGCCGACCGTGTCGAAGCTCGGCGCCATCGGCATCAGGCCGGCGGTGGCGACGCGCCCATGCGTGGTGCGAACCCCGTACAGCCCGCAAAAGCTGGCCGGCACGCGCACCGAGCCGCCCGTATCGGTGCCGAAGGCGAAGTCGCACAGCCCCGCCGCCACCGCCGAGGCCGAGCCGGAGGAGGAGCCGCCCGGCACCCGATCCGGCGCGCGCGGATTGATCGGCGCGCCATAATGCGGGTTCTCGCCGAACATGCCGCTGGCCAGTTCATCGGTGTGCGTCTTGCCGATCAGCGTGGCGCCGGCGGCCAGCGCCGGCAGCAGCGCGCTGGCGGTGGCGTACGCCACCGGCGCCTCGGCCAGCCGATCCGGGTTGCCCCAGCCGCTCCGCGTGCCCGCCACCTCGAACAGATCCTTGGCCGCGAAGGTCAGGCCGGCCAGCGGGCCCTCCGCCGCGCCGGCGATCCGCACATCGCCATGGGCGACGAAGGCGCTGGCGCGGATGGCTTCCGGCGTCATTCCGCGGCCTGGCACGTCGTGGCGCGCGGCAGCGTGTAGCTGTCCATGAAGCCCTCGACCATGGCCTTCGGGCCGGCCCAGTCGTGGAAGCGATAGGCATTGCCGCGGATGGCGAATTGCGGGCCGGAATAGAACATCTCGTATTGCAGATGGCGCGATCCGAATTCGCTGCCGATCGCATCCCAGACCAGCTTCATCAGCTTCACGCGCCCTTCGCTGTCCGTCACCGGCGAACGCTGGGAGGCATGGATGATCTGCTCCACCTCGCCACCGTCGAAATCCGCGACCGAGGAGGGCACCATGATCAGCCCGCCGCCGCTGAGGCCGCGGATCGCGTCGATGAATTCCGGATAAATGGTCTGCGCGAGCACCTGCGCCGCCACCAGCAGGCGGCGGTCGGGGACGAAAGTGCCGTGGAAATCCTCGCCCGCCGCTTCCATGGCAATCACCAGCCCCTCGATCGTGCTGGCCTTGGCGGCGAGCAGGCCGAGTGTCTCGCGGGTCTGCGGGAAGCCCAGGATGCCATTGGTCTCCGCCACCTTGTGCGCCAGGCCCAGCAGGAAGCGCAGCTTCACGGCCAAGCGCACGATGCACTGGTAATTCTGCATCACATGCGCCCGCGTCTCATGCCATTGCGCCTGCATCATGCGCAAATCCTTGTGGACGAACACACGCTCCCACGGGATCTTCACATCGTCGAAGAAGGCGACGGCATCATTCTCGTCGAAGCGGGCCGAGAGGGGATAGTCGAAGCCCGAGCTTGCCGCCGCCTCATAGCTGCGGCGCGAGGTCAGCTTCAGGCCCCGGGTGGCGACCGGCGTGACCGCGGTGAAGGCATAGGGCTCGTCGCCCGGCATCAGGGCCACGATGCCGGAGATCATGATCTCATTCGCCATCACGCCGGCCGTCGCCAGCATCTTGGCGCCGCGGATGGTGATGCCCTGCGAATCCTCATCGACGATCTGCGCCACCAGGTCGCGCCCGGGCTGGTCCTTCGCCTGCTTCGCCTTGTCGGCCTGCGGGTTGATGATGACGTAGCCGAGCCAATGGTCCTGCGCGCGCGCTTCCTCGAAATAGGCGGCGAGCGCGGCGGCGCGCTTCGGATCATGGTCGCGCCAGACATGCAGCCCGGCCATGAAGCCCACGAAGGTGGAGGCCACATGGTCGGGGCTGCGGCCCATCATGCCGCAGCTGGCGGCGGCGATGCGTTCCATCGCGTGCCGGCGCCGCACCAGATCGGCATGGTTGCGCGGCTGCATCCAGGCGAGGCCCGTGCGCGTGCCACCGGGCAGCTCGAAGGTCATCGTCTCGGCTTCGCGCGCCTGCAGCGCATAGAGCCCTGCACCCGAGGCAACGGCGCCCGCGAAGGCGGGATCGGTGGTGACATCCGCGACGCGTCGCCCATCGATAAAGATGGTGCGGCCGTCGCGGAGGCTGCGAAGATGGGCGGCGCCGTCCTTCATTGGGCCGGGCTCCTGGAGGGTTCTGAGGCGAGGGTCATTGAGACAAGCTCCGGCTCATCATAGGCGGCGAGCAGCGCATGGTCGGCGCCGGCCTGTTCCAGGAACAGATCATGCGCGATGCCGCGCGCCATCCGCTCCACCGTGGGTCGCATCATCGAGATGCCGGCCGAGGAAATGCTGCTGACCAGCGAGCCGAAGCTGCAACTGCGCACGCGCCGTATCCAGGGTGCCGTGCCCGGCACGCGCTCGGTGAAGGCCAGGTCGGGGGCGAGGTAGGGGAAGCCGCCGATCGTGGCGCTCGCTTCCTCGGCCGGGGGCGCGTAGCGGTCGCGCCACAGCGCGGCGTGCGGCGCGATGGCCGCCAGTTCCGGCCGCTGCGCCAGGTCGATGACGAGGCCGGTGCCGAGGATCAGGAAATCCGCATCGAAGGTGCCGCGCGGCGTCACGATGCGGATCGCGTCATCCGCCATGCCCAGCGTCTGCATCGGCGCGCCGAGATGCACGCGGAATTCCGCATGGCGCGCGCAGCGGTCCCAGCTTTCCTGCGGCGGCGGCTGGCTCATGGCGAACAGGGTGCGCATGTAGCGCCAGCGCAGCGCGTCCGGCAGGTCGGCATAGTGGCTGAGGAAGCCGTGGAACTCGATCCAGCGATTGGGGTTGGCGCGCGGCAGGCTGGCGCGGCGGGCCAGGAGATCAACGCGCGCCGCCCCCTGTTCCAGCGCCACCGCCGCATTGTCGAAGGCCGAGGCGCCGGCGCCCACCACCACCACGCGCTTCCCCACCAGCCGCGTGACATCGATCGGCTCGGCGGTATGGGCGTAGCGGTCGCGCGGCAGGTTTTGGGCGACCTCGGCGGGCACCGCCCAATGGCCGGTGCCGTCCATACCGGTGGCCAGCACGACGTGCCGCGCCAGCAGCCGGCGGCGCCCGCCGGCGGCATCCTCCGCCGTCAGCGCCAGCACGCCCGGCGCATGTTCGCCCAGCGCCGTCACGCGCCAGCCATGCTCGGTCGGCAGATCGAGCTGCGCCGCCAGCCACAGCAGGTAGTCGTCCCAGGTCTCTCGCCCGATCTTGCCGAGCGCGTCCCAGGCGGCCGCGCCGAAGCGCGCTTCGAACCAGGCGCGCGCGGACAGGGATGGGAAGCCAAGCTCCGGCCCCGTGACATGCTTGGGCGTGCGCAGCGTCGCCATGCGGGCGAAGCGGCGCCAGATGCCGGTGCGCCCGGGTGGCGCGCAATCCAACAGCAGCAGGTTGCGAATGGCGCATTGCCGCAGCGCGAAGGCGGTGACGAGGCCGGACTGCCCGGCCCCCACGATCACCACATCATGCACATGCCCGTCCGGATGCGCGCGCGGGCGCACCCAGGGCCGCGCCGGATAGCTCAGCGTCGCCAATTCCCACTGCGCGCGCTCGGCCAGCGCGGCCAGGCGGGCCGTCTGGTCGGGAAGCGGGCTCAGCGCAGCGGTCGGAAGGGCATCCATGGTGATTTGCTCGTGGCGACGGATGGCAGCGCACCGGGGTGCTGCGAACATGTCGCCCAGGTCCCGATCTCGGGCTCACCAGGGCAACGGGAGGATAACATCGGGCGCTAGGGGCGCCAACTGCTCATCCGGTCTGGCCGAACCACTTGGCGTCCAGGCCGGGCAGGAAGCCGTCGGCCGTCATGGCCGCCAGATGGCGGTTGATCTCGGCCATCAGCGCCGTGTCCGCATGGCGGGTGTTGATGCCGATGTCGCGCGCATCCCACACGGGTGAAACGCCAAGCCGCACGCGGCTGTTGCGCGCCACGTTCCAGCGCAGCACGGGCTGGGTGTTCACCACCGCCTCGATGCGGCCGATCACCAGATCCTGCAGCGCCAGGGGGAATTCATTGTAGACGCGGATCTCCTTCACCTGCGTCGCCAGATTGTCGCGCACGAAGCGCTCGCCCGAGGTGCCGACCTGCACGCCGACCACGCGCCCGGCCAGGTCCTCCGGCCGGTCGAGCGCCAGGCCCGGCCGATACGCCGCCGCGATGCCCGTGCGGTAATAGGGGGTGGAGAAGGCGATCCGCTCGGCCCGATCCGGCGCCCAGGCCATGGCGGTGATCAGGCAATCGACGCGGCTGGAGGTGAGGGCGGCGATCAGGCCCGCAAAGGCGATGATCCGCCATTCGATGCGTAGCCCCATGCGCCGGCCGAGCTCATCGCCAAGGTCGCGGTCGAAGCCGACCAGCTGGCCATTCTCGATGAATTCGAAGGGCGGGAAGGCGCCGCCATTGCCAACCACCAGCTGCCCCGCGGCGCGCGCGCGGGCCAGCGTGTCGCCCTCCTGCGCCAAGACGATCGCGGGCGCGGCGAGCGTCCCGCCGAGCCCGAGCAGGGCCGTGCGCCGTGTGATCAAGCTCATCGCGATCTCCTTCATGCGGGGATGGGTTGCGGCCGCAGCAGCCGCCCGAGGAAAGCCTGGGTCCGCGCCTCGCGCGGGGCGGTCAGCAGCGCGTCGGGCGCGCCCTGTTCGACGATCAGCCCCTGATCCATGAACAGCACGCGATGCGCGGCTTCGCGGGCGAAGCCCATCTCATGCGTCACGACCAGCATGGTCATGCCATCCGCGGCCAGGCCGCGCATCACGGCCAGCACCTCGCCCACCAATTCGGGGTCGAGGGCGGAGGTGACCTCGTCGAACAGCATCACCTCGGGCCGCATCGCCAGCGCGCGGGCAATGGCCACCCGCTGCTGCTGGCCGCCGGACAGGTCGGCCGGATAGGCATCCATCTTGTGCGCCAGGCCGACGCGGGCCAGCAGCGCGCGCGCTTCCTGGGCCACCTCGGCGCGCGGCCGCTTCAGCACATGCAGCGGCGCCTCCATCACATTGGCCAGCGCGCTCATGTGCGGGAACAGGTTGAATTGCTGGAAGACGATGCCGATGCGCCGGCGCGCGGCGATCATCGCGCCCTCGGGCACGCGCTGGCGGGCGCCGCCGCGTTCAGGCCCCCAGCCGATGGGCTGGCCCGCCACGGTCACCGCGCCATCCTCGAAGGGTTCCAGCCCGTTCAGGCATTGCAGCAGCGTGGACTTGCCGCTGCCCGAGGGGCCGATCACGCACACCACCTCGCCGCGCGCCACCTCCAGGTCGATGCCGCGCAGCACCGGCACGGCGCCATAGGATTTGTGCAGGTTGCGGACCTGGATCACCGCGCTCATGGCGCCACGGCGCTGAGCGTGGCGGAGGTGAGCATGCGGTCGCGCATCAGGAAGGCGCCGGCGGCCATCACATGCACCAGGTCGCGCGGGCGCGCGGCCATCAGCAGGCGGGGTGCCAGCTCGGTGGCCGTGGTTTCGATGAAGGCGGCGCCGCGCAGGTCGAAGGCGATCAGGTCCGCCACCGCGCCGGGCGCCAGCGCCGCACCATCGGTCGCCATGTCCAGGATCTGC
>Ga0247843_1004857_pt1 | contig 19524 bp, 13 predicted proteins | sample LaCruzMarch2017__FD_192420 | JGI IMG/M metagenome (GOLD analysis project Ga0247843, IMG submission 192420) | Freshwater microbial communities from meromictic Lake La Cruz, Castile-La Mancha, Spain - LaCruzMarch2017_8m | ecosystem: Environmental > Aquatic > Freshwater > Lake | place: Spain...
ACGGCGACGCAGTTACCTTCAGCTACACGGCGCCATGCCAGCACCGTACTCGGTCTTTCACCGGTTAGTCGTTTCAGTTTCATGTTCACACATGCGGCGTTCCTTCAGAACGCTCCGGTTGTGCGCAATACCCGGGGTTTCACCCCGGGCTGGTATGCAGTGCCCCGTTGGGGCACTCCAAACGCCTCACTTACCTACGAGCGCTGGCCCGGTCTCGCGGAGCCCGCTTATTTGGAGGCCGAAGAATCCCCCCCGAGCCGGCGCTCCAACTCCTGCACACGTCGCAGCAACTCCGGCAGGCGCTCCATCGCCAGGTACTGGCGCTTCATCACCCGATCCGGGCCTGCTGGAGAACCCAGCCATTTCTGTCCCTCCGGAATGTGGTGCATCACCCCGGACTGCGCCGCAATCGTCACCTTGTCCGCGATCCGCAAGTGTCCCGCCACCCCCACCTGACCCGCGATCGTCACGTAATTTCCAATCTTGGTGCTGCCCGCGATCCCCACCTGCGCCACCAAAATGCAGTGCTCACCAATGGTCACATTGTGGGCAATCTGAACCAGATTATCGATCTTCGTCCCCCGGCCGATCACCGTCGCCCCCAGCGCCGCCCGATCGATCGTCACATTGGCACCGATCTCCACATCATCATGGATGATCACCTGCCCCACCTGCGGCACCTTGCGGTGCTCACCCTTGTCGAACACATAGCCGAAGCCATCCGAACCAATCACTGAGCCCGCATGAATGCGCACACGCCGTCCCAGCGCACTGCGCGGGTAGAGCGTCACATTCGGATACAACCGACACTCCTCACCCACCACACAGTCATCGGAAATGAAATTGCGGCCCACCAGAACCGCATCAGCCCCGATTCGGACCCGTTCCCCGATCACACACTGAGGTCCCACATGCGCCGAAGGATCCACACGCGCTGAAGCTGCAACTACCGCCGACGGATGAATCCCCGCCGGCAAAACCGGCTCAGGGAAAAACAGCGGCAACACCTGTGCAAAGGCCACCCGAGCATTCTCCACTTGCACGATGGTCTTGCCCGTTGCCGACCGGAAATCGCCAGCCACCAAAATGGCTGAAGCAGCACTTTGATCGGCCCTCAGAAAGTACGCTTCGTTCTCAGCGAAAGTGAGATCACCGGTCTTGGCTCCGTCCGCCGGAGCAAAACCGGTCAATTCCAGAGAAGAGTCACCCACAATGCGGCCGCCGACACGCTCGGAGACCAGGCTGGCAATCAAGGTTGGCATAAGAAAACGGTTCCCCCGCGGAACACCTCCGCGCACCGGCAAAAACCGGCCCCGCAGCATCAACGTCCCCGCCCCCAACACACAACATTTCCTTTCCCCCACCCACACCGATGGCAGCAGCGGGACCGGGCCGGAACGAGCATTGGAGGCGATCACCCAATCCCCTCGCGCAACAGCGCGAAAGCTCATCCTCCCCCGAGCCTACCTGCGAGTGCAGGACCGATCTCGCGGAGCGCCGTCGAGGCACTGATCCCCAGCGCCAGCCCCGGCACTCTGCCACCGCAAAACAGGTGAGTGCACCCGGGTGTATGCGGCGTTCCTTCAGAACGCTCCGGTTGTGCGCAATACCCGGGGTTTCACCCCGGGCTGGTATGCAGTGCCCCGTTGGGGCACTCCAAACGCCTCACCTTCTCCAGAGGCTTCCTGCGCCTCCACGAAGCGGCAGCGGGCTCGGGCCGGAGCGAGCATAGGAACGTCGACATCCTGATCCCCCTCGCGCGACAGCGCGAAAGCTCAGCCGGCCCCAACGTTCCCTGCGAGCGCAGGACCGATCCCGCGGAGCCCCCACCGCCAACAAGCCTCAGGCGCCAGCCCCAGCACTCCGCCACCGCAAAACACGTCCGGAGAAGGTTGCGGATCGCTCAATCGTTGAAGGGAGGCCAAGTCCTCGAACGTGAGGGAGTGCGGTAAGGCTGCCGCATAAAGCGCCATCGCTGTTACCCATCCGGCCATCATCGCCCGAAACATCATCGGCCCAGTGAACCGCAGCTCCGGATCCGAAGCAACCGAGCCTGAATCTCTGGTTTTACCAACGAGCCAGATTCGAACCCCTCGGACAGCCCTTGTCCTCAGGTCGGATGAATTCTGGTCACTCCGGAAGGATTTGGGTTTTACCCGCGGAAGGGATGCCTAGACTGATCCCCCGACCCGACTCCGGTCACTGCCATGCCCGCCGACACCAAGATCATCGAACTGCGGCAATTCCTGGCCGAACGCCTGCCACAGGCTCGGCTCGGGATGGCACCGGAGCGGATGGTTCCCGCGGCCCTGCCCACCGGCATCGAATCCATTGATCAAGGCCTCGGAGGCGGGTTGCCCCAAGGAGCCTTCACCGAACTGGTGGCGCCTGGAGAAGGCTCCGGCAGCGCCCAGTTCATTCATTCCTTGCTGCGACACACCGCCTCGGCCGGGCGTTTCCTGACCTTGGTCGACGGAGCCGACAGCCTGGACATCGACGCCCTCGAACCGGAAGCCCTGGCCCACCTGCTCTGGGTGCGCTGCCGGAGCACCGCCGAAGCGTTGCAAACCACGGATCTGTTGCTGCGCGACCGCAACATCGCCCTCGTGGTCCTGGACCTGAAACTCAACCCAGCCCACGAACTACGCCGCATCCCAGGCACCCTCTGGTACCGCCTCAGCCGACTCATGGAGCAACACGGCGGAACCGTGCTGGTCGTCACACCCCAGCCCTTGGTGGCTGGGGCCGCCGCTCGCATCGTTTCCCGGACCCGACTCGACCACCGTGATCTCGAGCGCAGCCCCGATACTCTGGACCTCCGCTTCGAGACCGAGCAACGCCGAGTGCGGGAGGCCGGTGCGCGGCAAACCGCCTGAAGGCGCGCCCGCCGATTCTTGCTCCACGCGCCATGTACGCCGTCATTCACTTGCCTCAATTCCCGCTCCAGGCCGCACTGCGGCTGGCGCCAGAACTCTGGGAACAACCTGTGGCATTGGTAGACCCGGCGCGCAGCACCCCGGTCGTCCTGGAAATGACCCCGCCGGCCCGAGACGCTGGCGTGGAACGCGGACAAACCGCCACCCAGGCGCTGGCGCGATGCACCGGCGTCCGCGTCCGCCACCGCGCCCTCGCACAAGAAACAGCCACCACCGACGTACTGCTCCAGTGCGCCTACGGATTTTCTCCGCACCTGGAATCCACCGCCCCGGGCTTGTGCACCTTGGACTTGCGGGGATTGAGCCGGTTGCAGCCCCCTGAACCCAACGCATTGCATGCTTGGGCCCAGGAGTTGCAATCGAGCCTGAGCGCACAAGGACTTCGCTCCCACATCGGCTTTGCCACGACTCCCAATCTGGCACGGCATGCCGCCCAGTCTGGATCGGCGGTCCACGTGGTCACCGATGCCGCCCGCTTCGTCGCCTCGCTCCCACTGGCCGCACTGGAGCCGTCCAGCGACACCGCACGAATCCTCACGGGCTGGGGCTTGCGCACCGTGGGAGAATTGCTGGCCCTCGACCCGGCCGAGTTGACCGATCGCCTGGGGCTCGAAGCCCTGGGTTTGCTGGCCGCGGCCTCCACTCGAAACACACGCCCCCTGAAAACCGTTCGCCCGCCGGAAGTGTGGACCGAGTCCTGGGATTTCGAGGAACCCGTGGAAACGCTCGATCCCCTGCTGTTCCTCCTGCGCCGCTTCACCGACAATTTGTGCGCACGGCTCTCACTGGCAGGTCGTGCGGCTGAACGCGTTGACCTGTCGTTGCGCCTCGAATCTGGAAACCGACTCGAGCGCCAGCTCAACGTCCCGGAACCCAGCCGCGATGCCACTGTTCTCCTGCGACTGCTCACCACGCACCTCGACACCGTCCGCAGCGAAAGCGCGGTCGTGGGTTTGCAGCTCACCCTGGAGACCACCGTGCCGGCCCAGCGGCAGTTCGGCCTGTTTGAGACAACGCTCAAAGACCCGCGCCAGTTCCAGGAAACCCTCGGCCGCATCGCCGCCATCCTGGGTTCCGATCGGGTGGGCACACCCGTGAAGCTCCATCAGCACGGGACCGATGCCTTCCGGTTGGTTCCTCCCGAATTCGAAGGAGTCGCACCTTTGTCCCAACCGCGCCCGGCCCTGCAAGCGCCCGGCTTGCGTCGGCTGCGACCCGCGCCTGTGGCCACCGTCGAATCGGTCGATGGACGCCCCTCATCGATCCACTGCCCGATCGCCCAAGGTCGATTGGTGGTGACGCTCGGCCCCTGGCGCGCCTCCGGGCGCTGGTGGGAAACCGGCACTTGGCAGCGCGAGGAATGGGACGCCACCACCCTGCGCGGGCAAGTCTTGCGACTGGTCCGCCAACCCGACGGTTGGACCGTCGACGCCGTGCTCGACTGAACACGACGCACGATGGCTGCCGCTTCCTCCAGTCCCGCCTACGTCGAACTGCACGCCCGCAGCGCCTTCAGCTTCCTGCGTGGAGCCTCGCTGCCCGAAGAATTGGCCCGCACTGCTGCCAGTCTGGGACTGCCGGCTCTGGCGGTGTGCGACCGGATGGGACTCTACGGCGCGCCCCGGGTCTTCGACACCGCCCGCGAACAAGGCATCCGCCCGATCATCGGCGCTGAATTGGCCATGGACGACGGCTCGGTCTTCCCAGTGCTGGTGCGCTCCCGCGAAGGCTACCGCAACTTGTGCCGATTGCTCTCGCAAGCCCACCTCCGGGCCGCCAAGAACGATGCCACACTCCGCTGGGAAGAATTGCCGGAATTCGCCTCAGGCCTCATCGCCCTCAGCGGCGACCGGGAGGGCCCGGCCTTGCGAGCCATTCGAGGCGGCCGGGATGCCGAGGCGGCCTTGCGCCGACTGCTCCAAACCTTTGGTAGCGACCAAGTCTACGTCGAGATCCAGCGTCAACGCCTCCGTGGCGAAACCCGCTGGAATCAAGCCCTTCAAGACTTGGCCGCAGCACACCGCCTCCCACTGCTGGCCACAGGTGGTGTCAGCCATGCCACCCCCGAGGGCCGGGAAGTGCTCGATGTCTTCGCCTGCCTGCGCCACCACACGCACCTCGACGCCGCGGGCACCCATCTCAGCGTCAACGACGAGGCGCACCTCAAGCCCGCCGCCGCCATGGCTCGGCTCTTCAGCGACCTCCCGAAGGCAGTGGCCGAGAGCGTGCGACTGGCCGAGCGGTTGGAGTTCACCCTGGAAGACTTGGGCTACGAGTTCCCGCGCTATCCGGTGGGCCCCGGCGAAACCATGGAAGGCGTGCTGCGCGAGTGGACCTTCCGCGGCGCACGAACCCGCTACGGCGACGAAATTCCGGAGAAGGTGCGCCGGTTGCTGGAGAAGGAGCTGTCCCTCATCGGACGCCTCGGATTCTCAGGCTATTTCCTCATCGTCGCCGACATCATCCGCTTCTGTCGGAACGAGGGCATCCTGGCACAGGGGCGCGGCAGTGCCGCCAACAGCGCCGTCTGTTTTTGTCTAGGGATCACCGCCGTCGATCCGATCAAGTTCAACGTGCTCTTCGAGCGCTTCCTGTCGGAAAGCCGCAAGGGCTGGCCCGACATCGACATCGACCTGCCGAGCGGTGAACGCCGCGAACGGGTCATCCAAGAAGTCTACCGACGCTACGGCCGACACAGCGCCGCCATGACGGGCACGGTCATCACCTACCGGGGCCGCAGCGCCGCCCGCGAAATCGGCAAGGTCCTCAACTTGCCGGCCGATGTGCTGGACCGTTTCTCGAGCCTGCAAGCCGGTGGCGATTTTCCGCACACCCTCGAACTCGAAGAGCAAATGCGCCAAGCCGGCTTGCCGGCCGAGCACCCCAGGGCCGCCGCCTTTGCCCGACTTTGCCGCCGCATGCGCCGACTGCCCCGACACCTGGGTCAGCACTCCGGCGGCATGATCTTGTGCCAGGGCGAGCTCACCGGAATCGTGCCACTCGAGAACGCGTCCATGGCCAGCCGCGTCGTGGCCCAGTGGGACAAGGACGACTGCGAGGGCTTGGGTATCATCAAAGTCGATCTCCTGGGCTTGGGCATGATGGCCGTGCTGCAAGACACCATCACCTTGACCACCCAGCGCGGACGTCCGGTGGATCTGGCCCAGCTTCCCAAGGACGACCCCGACACCTACGCGCTCATGCAGCGGGCCGACACCATCGGGGTCTTCCAAATCGAGAGCCGCGCCCAAATGGCCACGCTGCCGCGCATGAAGCCCGCTTGCTTCTACGACCTGGTGATCGAGGTGGCCATCATCCGACCCGGCCCCATTCAAGGCGATTTGGCCCATCCCTATTTGCGCCGCCGCAGCGGCCTCGAATCGGTGACCTACCTCGACCCGCGGCTCGAACCCATCCTCCAGCGCACTTTGGGAGTTCCGCTCTTCCAGGAGCAAATGCTGGAAATCGCCATGGTCATGGCCGACTTCAGCGGCGACGAGGCCGAGAACCTGCGCAAGGCCCTGAGCTTCCACCGTTCCGACGAGAAGATGGCCCTGGCCACGGCCAAGTTGCGCGAGTCCATGGCGCGCAAGGGCGTTGCTCCGAACGTCATCGAATCCATCGCCAAGGCCGTGGGTTCCTTCGCGCTCTACGGATTCCCCGAATCGCACGCCATCAGCTTCGCACTGCTGGCCTACGCCAGCGCCTACCTGAAGGTGCACCGGGCTCCAGAATTCTTCGCTGCACTGCTCAACAACCAGCCCATGGGCTTCTACGCGCCCGCCACAGTGGTCCGGGATGCCAAGAACCATGGCGTGGCCGTGCGCCCGGTTTGTGCGGCGCGCTCCGACTGGCAGACCCGCGTGGAATCCGACGGATCCCTGCGCCTGGGGCTGCAGCTCGTGCAAGGGTTGCCCGTGGCCCAAGCAACAAGGCTGCTGGAAGAACGCACACGCAAACCCTTCGCCTCGCTGGATGATTTGAAGGCGCGGACCGCCCTGGGACCGGAAGCGCTGCGAGCCTTGGCTTCCATCGGCGCGCTCAATGCCTGGAGCACCGACCGGCGAGCAGCTCTGTGGCAGGCCGAACGCCCGCTGCGCCATGAAGAGTTGGGCAGAGGATTCTCCGGCACAGACGCCGCGGGCCGCCTTGAAGGCTCAGCCTCCCCGCTGGCTCCCATGTCACCCGAGGAGCGATTGGTGGCCGACTACGCCACACTCCGCCTCACCACGGGCCCCCATCCGATGGCCTTGCGCCGTGCCACTTTGAAGGACGTCTGGCAAAGCGCCCAACTTCAGGAAGCTCCCGACGGTGCCCGCATCCGGGTGGCCGGACAGGTGATTTGCCGTCAGCGCCCCGGCACTGCCAAGGGTGTGTGTTTCTTGAGCTTGGAAGACGAGACCGGCATCACCAACGCCATCGTCTCGCCCGAACTCTTCGAAGCCGAGCGCCTGCGAATCAGCACCGAACCCTTCCTGCTGGTCGAGGGCTTGGTGCAGCGCCGTCACGGCACGATTCATGTGCGCACCCTGCATCTCGAACGACTCCCGGATCACCACCTCCAGACGTCTGCCTCACACGATTTCGCCTAAATGTTCGGCTAACTGTTCGCCAAACTGTTCGCCTGAAAAAACCTCAGGTACACGAGGCTGAAACGCTCACCGCGATCTCAACCGGAACAACCGCCCGGTGTTGGTTGCGCTGAAGGACCACTGGAAACGAACCCCGTCGTTCAATGGCGTTCCATTCACCCCACGCCATTGCCGCGGCCCATCCAGCGTGGATTCCTGCAACTCCACATCGGTGACCAGTGACGACCAACTCAAGACCCAGAGGTCATCGCCGAAGCCGGTGAGTTCCAGTCGCAAGGGAACCGCGGTCACTGAGACGGCGGCGCGATTGTCCGTGAGATCCACATCCGGCGTGAGCGTGCTGGCCACCCACTCGAAGCGGGATATTGCCTGCACCGGAATGCGGACACGCACCAGTGCGGTCCACTCCGACTTGGCGGGCAAGGTGCCGACCACAAAGCTCACGCCCGTGGCGCCCATCTGGAAACTCCCGCCGCCTCCCAGCGTCGCCCCCAGAAACTCGGCCGAACTCGGCAAGGTCAGACTGCCGGTGACATTGGTGGCCGGCAGGGGCCCCAAGTTGCGGGCCTTGAGGGTCAGACGAAACTCCGCCCCGGTGACCACCGGTTCCGCCGAAGAGGCGATGGAGACATCGAAATCCGCCGTGCTTCCCACGAGGAAATCCTGCGCCGAAACGGCCGCCCCCGCGCTCGTTTCCACGGTGATCCGACCGCTGACGGCACCCACAGGAACACGGGCCATCAACCCATTGGTCGTCGTACTGACCACCGAGGCTGTCACTCCGCTGAACCGCACGGTCGCCGGCAAGGCCAAGTCCACACCGACGATACGCACATCCGTCCCCACCGCGCCCAAGGCCGGAGAAAACCCGCTGATCACCGGAACCGGACCCTGTACGGAAATCGGTCCACCAAACGCTTCACCGCCCGGCGTCACCACCCAAACCCACCCGGAGGAAGCCCCCTCCGGCACCTGGGCCGTGATGCGGCGATTGTCGACAACCGTGAAGACCTTGGCCGGAAGCCGGTTGGTCCCAAAAAGGACGGCCGATGCTCCCAAGAGATTGGTCCCGCTTACTGTCAACAGGTCACCCACCTTCACGAGGGCTGGGGTAATGGCCGTGAGTTGCGGTGGCGCATAGTAGAGCGTCAGAGATTCGTCCGAGCCGAAACTTCCTGAAACCTTCACCGGACCGGTTCCCGCACCGAAGGGCACCTTGACCGTCACTTGCGTGGCCGTGACAGAAGCGGGCGTGGCCGGGATTCCTCCGAACGTCACCTGCGTCACACTCGAAAGCCCTGAACCACTGAGGGTCACGAGCGTCCCGGCCGCACCATTGGAAGGAGAGAATCCAGTGATCCGCGGCATCAGAACGAAGTTGGACACCGAGATGAACCGCCCTCCCGGCGATTCCAACGTCAACGGCGCGGCCAACGGTGCTCCGGGCGGGACGACCACCGTCATGACCGTGTTGGACACGACCGTCAGATTGGTGGTGACCACACTCCCGAACGAAACCGAGGACACCGCACGAAAACTGCGCCCACTCAAAGTGAGTGTGTCCCCAACCCGTGCCCGAGACGTGAAGGCCGTGACCCAAGGGGAAAGATAGAAGTAGCCACTGGTCACCGTCGCGCCGGCATTGTTGGTCACGGTGATGGGGCCCGTCATGGCTCCAGGCGGCACCACCACCGAGACGGAACCTTCGGTCACCGTGTCCAAGCCGGCCCGGATGCCATCGAAGAAAACCCCCAAGCGGTAGTTGGGATCCGCGGCATCCAGAAAGTTGGAACCAGTGAGCGCCACGGAGTCTCCGGGCACACCCCGCACCTTGTCAGCTTCGGTGAAGGCCCCGTTGCGCGCGAAACGTTGAACAATCGGGGGTAATTGAAAATTCCAAGAGGTCTGCGTCTGCCCCAGTGCATTCTCAACAAAAACGGGTCCGATGGTGGCCCCCAGGGGAACCCTCACCGAAATTTGGTGATACCCCAAGCCCAGCGACCGGATGGATTCCACGGTCGCCGGCGTGAAGTTGAAGGTGACGGCCGTGAGGGGAGGATTGAGGAAATTCAGGCCCGTGATGGTGATGAGCGCCCCAGGCTGGGCACGGTTGGTGGAAATGGCCGTCAACTGAGGAGCCCCCTGCCCCAGCAGCACGGCTGCACCCCATCCGCACCAAGCCCAAAGGAGGGCCATCCAAGAGCAACATCGATTCATGACTGGTGAGTATATTCGTCGTCCGAGGCAAACTGGATGCCACCTTCAATGAGTAAAGCTTCTCCGATAGGGGTCAAAGCTCACGCCCGGAATCTCAGGACCCCACTTGCTGATCCATTGAATAAGAGATTATTGCATACGTCGATCTCGCTAACTGTGAATACCCAGTCCCAAGACGGTGGCATCCTTTCCGAAGGTATTCCGTCCAGGCCGGCAAAACTCCTCCGGTGGTCCCTCTGGGGATTTTCCGCCATCTGGGTTCATCCACGTTCCTGATTTCCCGACCTTCCCCAAGAGCGAGCCTCCTTGAAGGCAGGTTCGCGACCTTGGATCGACTTTTCCCGCGAAATACCTGTCCCTAACCCTGCACACAATGAAAGCACCGCTCATGCGTCCATCCCGCACCACCCTGGGGCTGATTCTGGCCTGCCTGGGAATCGCCGCCGGATGCGACACCGGATCCAAGACCGTGGTTCACACCGCGCCACCGGCGCCAACGGTGAGGACTGTGGTCGTTCAGGCGCCTTCGGTTCCCGCGGCCTTGGGCAACCGAGCTACCCCACCCCCGGCTCCAACTCCGGGCCCAACGCCCACCCCGCCACCCCCTTCGATCGCGCCGACTGCGGCCACTCAACCTCCCGCCTCGGTTGATCCTGCGGCCACCGTGGCCATTCCGGCAGCACCGCCCTTGCCGGGCCCGGTAGCCGACGTGGTGCAACTGACCCGAGGTGGCCTCGATGAAGGGGTGATCGGCGAATACATCGTCAACATCCGGGAACCCTTCGCCTTGGGCGCCGCTCAAATTGTCTACCTGAACGACCTGGGTGTGTCGTCCAACGTCATTCACAGGCTCATGCGCAAGGCGGCCGAAATCCGACCGGATGCATCCGCCCCCTCGGCGCAGGTGGCTCTTGCAACGCCCACGGCCGTTGCCCCGTACGGTGTGGCTCCTCCCGCAGCAAATCCTCAGACTGTGGTGACAACCCTCGAAGGAACCCCGCCGCCGCCGCCGACCTCGGCGGTGACCACGGTCGTGGCCGCACCGGTGGCACCGACGGTCGTCAATCAACAGGTCTTCTACCAATCGCTCTCACCCTACGGCAGTTGGATGGATGTCCCCGGCTATGGCTGGTGCTGGCGTCCGTCGGTCGCCGTGGCCAACACGACCTGGCAACCCTATTGCGACGGTGGATCCTGGCTGTGGACTGATGCCGGTTGGTACTGGAACTCAACCTACACGTGGGGCTGGGCACCCTATCATTACGGCCGCTGGCACCAGCACGCGCGATTCGGTTGGGTGTGGAATCCGGGCTATGACTGGGCGCCTGCCTGGGTCGCCTGGCGCAGTTCCCCGACCTACTGCGGTTGGGCCCCCTTGCCTCCAGAATGCCGTTGGAATGCCAGCGTCGGCTTCTCCTGGGTGAATGGGAACAGCGCCGTCAGCATCGGGTTCGGCATCGGTGCCGGCGCCTGGTACGCGACGACCTGGGATCGCTTCTGTGATCCCCACCTGTACCACCACCGCTTGCCACGCCAGCGCGCCGAGCAGTTTGTTCGCGAGAGCAATGTCCAGGTAGCCAATGGCCAAGGAGTCAATATCCGCGGCAACAACAACACGGTGATCATCAACAACGGGATCACCCGCGAAGAAGTTCAACGTCACAGCCGCGAAGAAATCAAACGCACCGAAATGCGGGACGTGAACAGCCCGGCTGCCGCCCAATCCTTTGCCAGCTCCCGGCCCAACCCTTCCGGAGGCCGACCGGCCGAAGTCGCCGTGTACCGTCCCACGGTGCCGGTTCATGATTCTCGCCCGCCGGAATCCGTGCTCAAGCGGCCGGAGATTTCCCGCATGGCCCCTCCGTCGTCCTCCAGCAGTTCGGTGGACCGCATCGGCATCGCCACTCCCAATTCGCGACCGCTGACGGTTCCGTCCGGGGGCGGGTCACTGAATCCCAACCGCCCGGCCAATATCCCGGCCAACATTCCAGCGGCTGGCCTGGCCCCCTCGGCGTCACCCAATCGGCCCGCACCGGTTCCCGCCGGCATCCCGACAGAACGAATGACGCAAACCCTGCCTTCGACGACCCGCCCCAGCAGCAGTGTTCCCTCGACGGTGGCTCCGAGGATTTCGACCATTCCTTCGCCTCCGACGCCCACGACGACGACGACTCCGGCAACCACCATCGTCACACCTTCGCGCCCGCCGGAATCCCGCAGCACACCTATCCCGCGCACGGAATCCAGCGCACCGTCGGTGTCTCCGTCTTCACGCACCATCGTCATCCCGAACGCGGGGGTTCCCTCACGACCTGCGTCGATCCAACCGACACCGTCGGCATCGACCTTCGCTCCGACCCCTTCGGCCCCGCCGATAGCCCGTCAGGAAACCTTCCGATCGGCACCAGCGCCTTCTGCCTCACCGTCCTTTTCCCCGTCGCCCGCGCGCTCCATCACGCTGCCGCCCAGTGCCATTCAGAGTCGTCCAATTCCCGCGGCCCCAACTCCGGCACCAACTTCCGTCGCTCCGGCCCCTTCGGCCCCGCCGATAGCCCGCCAGGAAGCCTTTCGATCGGCACCAGCGCCTTCTGCCTCACCGTCCTTTTCCCCGTCGCCCGCGCCCTCCATCACGCTGCCGCCCAGCGCCATTCAGAGTCGTCCAATTCCCGTGGCCCCGGCTCCGGCACCGACTTCCTTCGCTCCGGCCCCGACCCCCAGCTTCGCTCCGTCGCCGCGCCCGTCTCCTGCCCAAATCCCGTCAGCTCCGTCAGCTCCGCCGCCCCCTTCGTTCCAACAGTCACCCCGGCCCGCGCCGTCGGCGGCGCCTTCACCGGGTCCGGCTCCCTCAGGCCGCCCCGGTCAGCGCGGCCCGATCGAACGGTAATGGCGGCAAACAATGATTCTTCATCGTTATGAACCGGACGATCTTCCTGAGAATCCTGCTGTTGGGTTGGATTCTCTCCGTTTCGCGTCTATTGACGGCCCAGGACTTCACCACGCCTAAAAGCGCCGGCACCGGCGGGCGCGTGATCTTCGAGACCGGCTTCGAGCGGTTCGAAGGTTACGACCCCGCGCTGGACTTGGTGGATGCGCTGGGGCGTGGTCAAAACGGTTGGATGGCCGTGGGCCAAGGTGGCAACGGCTTGCTCACCAACCTCATGGACGGCTTCACGGGTCAGTACGCTTACGTCGGCTATCAGGGGCCGACCAACAGTAGCAACAGCGTCAATTTGTTCCGTCCCTTCCAATTGATCCCGGATACGAACTCGCTGCCCGTGGTGGTCTTCCAGGTGACCTTCAGCCTTCGGGATGATTCCCCATCGGGATCTGCATCCGACGACTTTCGCTGGAGCGTTTACACCCCCAACGACCAGCGCCTCTTCACCCTCGATTTTCACGGACCCGACCAGTCCATCAACTACGCCCTGGATGACGGGAAGAGCTTCATCGGCACGGGTTACCAGTTCGAGTACGGCGTGGTGTACCAGCTGGAAATCTCCATGAGCTTTGGCCGGAACCGCTGGTCGGCCTCTCTCAATGGCACCTCGGTGGCCTATGAACTCCCACTGAGCACCCGAATCAAACGTCCCTCACTGGGCAGCGTGGATGTCGTCTGGGCCGCCAATCCCAAGGGCACCTGGAATGACAACTACATGCTCTTCGACGACTACCGCATCGTCAGCTACCCGCCCAACGCCGTGGCTCCGCTCATGGAGTTGTCCGGGATGGATAGCCAAGGCAAAACCCTGGTCAAGGTTTGGGGCGAGCCGGCCGTGCGCTACCGGATCCAATCCAGCAACGACCTACGGACCTGGATCGACCGCGACATCGTGACCGCCACCGCGCCGGACGGTCTGGCGTCTTGGACCGACACCCAACTCACCGCCACCCGCTACTACCAGGCCGTCGCGCTGCCTTGAGCACCGGCATGAACCGGTCGCTCGAGTCGCCATCGCAGTTCTCCGTTGGAATCCCGCACCTCCAATCGGTTGTCCCAGCAGCGCAGCTGCAAAGCACCGATCCGTTCCGTCCACAAAGTCGTCTCCGGCCGCCCCTGAAGCGGGTCTCGAAGCCGCTCTCGAAGCCGTCTCCGCAAGGCAGGCGAACTGCGCTCGGTGGCGGGACGATCCCCCGTGGCCACCACCAATAGCCGTGGATTTACCTGAGCCAGGAGCGCCTCCGACGCCGCTTCGCCCGAGGCGGGATTGCCCGTGATGAGGACATCGGCCGCCAGCGAAGCCCCGCCGCGCTGGATCAAGGCCCGCTGCCCTTCAGGTCCGAGATCCGGGGCCAACAGAATCCGCCAACCCGCCGCCTCCAGAGAAAGAACCAATGCACCGTCGTCCGCCCGGCTGAAGGCGTCGGACTGGTCGGGATGAAGCACCGGTATCCCGGCCACAGCATCACCCCGTCGCACTCGCTGAAGCGGGACCCCATTGGATGCGGCCAAACCATCCAACCCCCGGAACGACGGCGAACGCACCCGGCCCACCGGGAGGACCAGTCGATGCGGTGAAGCGTTCGTGATCATCACCGGGACTCCCCCCACATGGCGGACATCCCCATGGGAAACTGCCAAGGTCGGCACCCGATCCACTCCCTGCGATTGCAGCCATGGCAACACCACGGCCTTGGCGGTGGCTGCGTCACCGGTATCCAGCAACAGGTCCGCGGCGCTTCCCGGGCGATCGATCCACACCGCTTCGCCCGATCGGAACACGGTCACCGACGCCGCAGGCTCGCCGATGTGTCGAGCCCCCAACAGGAGCACCAGCCACACGGCCGCGCCTCCCCACCACAGCCGTCGACGGCGCTGGGTATCGAGCCAACCCGCAGCTGCAACGACCCAGAGCAGCGCATAGGGAATCCACACCCAGGCACCCGGAGAGGCCGCCGACCACCAGCCTCCCGGAATGGCCTCACACGCACGGCTTGCGGCCATCATCCCGTGCATGCCCACCCAGGCGGCGGAATTCCACAGCTCGGTCCCCAGAGGCAAACCCATCGACAAGGCATTGGCGATCAACACCAGGCTGCTGAGGGGAACCACGATGAGGTTGGCCACCACGGAGACGACGCTCACCAGGTGGAAGCATTCCACCGACATCGGCCATGAGGCCACCAAGGCGGCCAGGCCAGTGACACACCCGCGGCACAAACCCCGTTCGGCCCATTCCCAAACCCGTCGCGTGCGAGACCACTGCGAGGGCGGCAGCAAAGCGTCGGGACGCCAGGGGCGATGTTCCAGCCACCAAGCCTCCCACCTCGACGGGAAGACCGCCAAAGCCGCCACCACCAAGAACGACAACAGAAAACCCGCCTGGAACAGTTGCCCTGGTTCGGCAATTAGGATGAGCAACGCCGCCAGCGACAGGGAATTGAGCAAGTCGCCGGGGCGTTCCAGCATCCATGTTCCCACCACCACCGAAGTCATCACCGCAGAGCGGACGGCCGACGGTTGCCATCCGGTCGCCGCGACGTAGAACCAAATCAGCGGCAAAGACAACCCACCGCACAGCGCGCGGCTCCAACCCAGCACCCGGAACGCCTGGACCAACAGGACGGCGATCAAGGCGATGTGCAGGCCGCTGATAGCGAAGACATGCAGGGTTCCCGACCGCATGAACCCATCATCCACATCACCGGCCAGGCCGGTCCGCCAGCCCAGGGCCATGGCCCAGATCAGGCGGGTCGCCCCGTCCTCGGGCAAACCCTGCGAGAGGCGCACCCGGGCCCAAGCCAGAAATCGCTCGCTCCAGGGCGCGGCCTCGGTCGCTCCAGGGCCCAATTTCCAATCTCCAGGAGCCTCACATCGCAACTGGAGGCCGATGCCTTGTCGGCGCAAGAAGGTGGCGTAATCGAACAAACCGGGAGCCACCGGGCCCGGAGGCGCGGAGACCAAGCCTGAGATTTCGACGGACTGTCCGCGGAAAAACCGCCCGTCGGGGACGCCCTGACTGTTGACGAGCACCTGGCCCGAGGCCGGTTCCCACGGTTTGCCGTGGGGGTGCCACCCAGTCACTTGGAGCCGGACCACGGTTCGCTCGACCCACTGTCCTTTGCGCTCGGACAAGCGCACCGAGGGCGTCTCCACCAAAATCCCCCGCACCCGTCCCAACTCCCCGTGGGCATCGATGCGGCACCGCACATCATCCGGGCTCAGCGGCCACTGCGTCGCCTGATATGCCAGTGCACCGGCACCGAACAAGGCTAGGCCAATGCCTGCAGCAAAACCACGGGCCCAAAGCCCGGCCATCGCCAGCCCAACCAACGCCACGGAGAGAGAAACGACACCGAAGTCCCACGGAGCCCTCTCGGCAAACCAAATGCCAGCCGCAACGCATAGCGCAGGAATGAGGAGGGGGCGTTGCATCGGGAGTATCCCTGCATCGAATGTTTTTCGACGAAACCTGAACTGTTTTTGATCCTGCGATGCGCTGACTTACTTGCGATTACGCCAGCGCCACCAGACAGCGGCCAAAATCAAACCCAGCGCAGCGCCGGCCGCGTCGATCGCCACGTCCCAAGGGGTTCCCACGCGAGTCGGCACAAAGGTTTGATGCCATTCGTCCGAAGCGGCGTAAAGCACCGACACCCCCCAGGCCATGAAAGCCGCCCGCATCGGTTGGGGTTGATCCGTGGACCGGCGTGCTCCCAGAAAAAAACGCCAGGCCAACCACGCCAGCACCGCATACTCCGTGACATGGGCCCCTTTGCGGACCATGAAAATCACCTCATCGATCGTCGTGCCCGACGCATCTGGCATCAGCCAGCGCAACACGGGGCCAAAAAGACGCGAACCACGACGTCCCGATCCGGAATCGGCGGAGGCCCAGTAAATCACGCCCATCCACAGCACCAGGGGACCCCAGTACCGGAGTCTTTGGAACACCCCTGACACACCTCCGATGGAATCAATTCGTGAGCGAATGGAAAAGGTCAAAGCCTGAGACACCGGGCCACCCTCTCGATATCGCCCGAAGGGAACGGCAACACGAGCACTGCCAGTGCGACCCCAGCCCGTGAGCCTGCGGTTATCCATCCCACGCCCCGAATAACGTTCCAGGCAAGCCATCACGAGCGGTCCAACGACACCGTCACTGCCTGCGGAGCTTCAGTTCTGCCCGCGACCATCATCCGCGGGCCAATTGCCGACCTCTAGATGGGCCTCGTTGTCGTTGTTCCAGCGTGCGCGCCAAGTGGTGCTTAGAGGATTGACAACGTCACGACGCCGAGCCGACTCGGCATGGCCATCGGCGAGCATGATGTTGCACCGGAGGTTGTGTCGCTTGGCCGGCCATTGGTCCTTCTGCTTCGGATCGATATTCCCGTCCCAAGAGCGGTCGGTGAGGCTGTCGGCCAGCATGATCATGTCGGACGGAGCCTTGACCCGGCTTTCCGGCATCTCCGGTTGGCTCGGAGGATTAATGTCACCGCCCAGACCCAATTGCTGGTTGAGGTCCGGATTGGGATCGCGAAGGCCCCAGTCATTGTACCCAAAGCTAAAGCGCGTGCCCGAGCCCGAAGCCAACACCAGATTGATGCCTTGCGGGAAGGTCTTGTTCACGTTGGTGTCCCACTGGGCATCCTTCGGATTGGCCGGGCAGTAGAACGAGGCCCGGTTGGTGCCCATTTCGCCAAAGAGGCGCAGCGGCCAAAGGTAGTAGAACTCGGGCACTTTGATGCAGCCCGGGTACTTCTGGTAATTCTGCGTGTACATCGCGGTGGCCAGGCCCATCTGCCGCTGGTTGTTGATGCAACTGATGCCCAGAGCCTTGGCTTTGGCCTTGGCAAGCGCTGGCAACAGCATGCCCGCGAGGATCGCGATGATAGCGATCACAACGAGCAATTCGATCAGCGTGAATGCAGCCTGAACGCGTCGCACAGGATTCGAGGCAGGGTGGGGCAGCATGGCAACCGGGAGCTTCATCTGGGGGGAGATCTTGAGGTCGATGGAATCAGAGGTTGCGGGACTTCGCCATGTGAATGACGCACGGGCACCTATTCCGAAACCACACGCCACGGGCCCAGCGGTTGATTGAAACGCGTACGCGCCAGCCAGCTTCCCAAGGCTTCTGCCTTCCCGTCGTTGCAATCCACGAGGCTCAGGGCGTCGTGGTCTACCCAAAAAACAGCCGCCTGCCCCCAGCGGCGACCCAGTGCCATCGCCTCGGCCACTGAACCGGTCGCCACAGCCCATCCGGGTTCTTGGTGCTGGAAATCTGGAGAACCTCCAACCACACGGAAGCGGCACCAGCCGTGACGATCCAGATCTGCAACCAAGCCCCTGTCCGCCTGCTGATTGGTCGTCTCAGAGCACCCGCGATCTCCCGGATCGCAGGCCGTGACGATGGCAAAGCAATCGTGTCGGATTTCCTCAGGTCCAATCGCGCATTGAAAATGGGCTGTCCGGTAGAGGGGATTCATGGGCTTTCCCTGAGAATGGCCAAGAGATCGATCAGCGTGTCCGCCGCTGGGTTCATCTGCCGCAAATGAAGAACCAATTGGCGAAGGAACGACCCGGATTTCATCACCAATGCGTCAACATCGGGTCGGAGCGGCCTCCATCGATTCTAAGATCAAAACCCGTTCCACCGCGACCTCGTCCCAGGCGAGTCATTTCACCTCTGAACCGGGACCCCGAGAAATTCTGAGTGACTGAACCTCTCCCTATCGCAGAGAGAAAATTCAGAAAGCGCAACCGTTGCAACGCCGCTCAAGAGTTCGGAGAACCGAGATTCAAAAACGCGAACACCAATGCTCCGATGATGATCAATAGCAAGATGCCTCCCACCGCGAAAAACACCTTGTTGGCCTTGTTGGACTTTTTTGAGAACGCCGACCCGCCAACCGCAGCGGTTGCACCAGCATCACCGAGCTTCACCGTTTGCCTCGAGGCCTCAGTCTGCTTCTTGCCTGTTTCGAAGCGAAGTTGCACTTGGCCCAATCTGAGAATCTGGCCGGGGCGAAGGGTGGCCTCTTTCTCAGCAGCCAACTGCAATTCGTTGATGAAACTGCCGTTGGTGGAACCGAGGTCCCTGACGATCAGATCATCGCCCTTAAGCCAAAGCTCGCAGTGGTGACTGCTCACGCTCGCCTCGGGAATACAGATGGCGTTCTCCCCCAGCCTTCCGACTGAAGCCTTTTCGGGTTTCACCTCGAAGCTGAGGCCGGTGAAGCCCTCTGTAAGAACTGTGAGTTTCGCCATATTGCGGTGCTCCAATGTCTAGCTACCCGTTCCGGGCAGAGTCAAATGCCGAATCCATGACCTTGGCAAAAGACTGGCAAAGGATGGACAGCTTTTGTCTGACCCCATCGTTCATTTTAGAAGGATGAATCGATGGAAACTATGGAACGCCAACGCATCCCAAGAGCGTCTGATTGCCCGCTTTGGCACAGGACGTCTCCTCCATTGCGAGGGGGCTCGTTATGAACTGCGGGGAGGCAACGACTGGGACCTTGCTGCCGCTCAGGAATGGGTGGCCCATTTTCTTCACGAAGCGGTCATTGATCGGCCGGCTGACCCGCGAGTGTGTATCCATCGACGCACACCCTCCCAATTGCCCGGGACCCAAAACCTTTGCCTGAAGAACCCTTCGGCGAACCGCAGCAGAATTTACACAACTGGTGATGTCTAACTAGCCCTCCGACTCCTAATCCCCTCACCCCACGACATCGACGCGGAGGTCGCGCAGGGCCATGAGGCCTGGCAGAGGCACAGCCCGGATAGGGCGTGCCCCGCTGCGGCGACGAGGACCAAATCGTTCCCGGTACCGCTC
>Ga0247843_1004860_pt1 | contig 19520 bp, 10 predicted proteins | sample LaCruzMarch2017__FD_192420 | JGI IMG/M metagenome (GOLD analysis project Ga0247843, IMG submission 192420) | Freshwater microbial communities from meromictic Lake La Cruz, Castile-La Mancha, Spain - LaCruzMarch2017_8m | ecosystem: Environmental > Aquatic > Freshwater > Lake | place: Spain...
TTCCTGGCCTTCTTCGAGGCCCATGCGCTCCATGACCTTGGTGATGCGCTCGGAACCGAAGAGGCGCATGAGGTCGTCTTCCAGCGAGATGAAGAAGTGCGACGAGCCCGGGTCGCCCTGGCGGGAGCAGCGGCCGCGCAACTGACGGTCGATGCGGCGCGACTCGTGGCGCTCGGTGCAGAGCACATGCAGGCCGCCGAGTTCTCCGACCCCGGCCCCCAGTTTGATGTCGGTGCCGCGTCCGGCCATGTTGGTGGCGATGGTCACCGAGCCTTTTTGTCCGGCGCGGGCGACGATCTCGGCCTCCTGTTCGTGGTACTTGGCGTTGAGCACCGAGTGGACGATGCCTTCCTTCTTGAGCATCCGGCTGAGCATTTCGCTGGCCTCCACCGAAATGGTTCCCACCAAGATCGGCCGGCCTAGTGCGTGGAGCTCCTTCAGCTCTTTGAGCACGGCGTTGTACTTCTCGCGGCGGGTCTTGTAGACCGTGTCGTTGAAGTCTTTGCGGATGTTGGGCCGGTTGGTCGGGATGGTCAGCACCCCGAGCTTGTAGATGTCGAAGAACTCCTGGGCCTCGGTCTCGGCGGTGCCGGTCATGCCCGCCAGCTTGGTGTACAAGCGGAAGTAGTTCTGAATGGTGATGGTGGCCAGTGTCTGAGTCTCGCGCTCGATCTGGACGTTCTCCTTGGCCTCGACCGCCTGGTGCAGGCCCTCGCTCCACCGCCGGCCGCTCATCAGACGGCCGGTGTGCTCGTCGACGATGATCACCTTGTTGTCTTGCACCACGTACTGCACGTCGCGTTCGTAGAGGCAGTAGGCCTTGAGCAGCTGGCTCAGGGCGTGGATGACGCCGGCCTTTTCTTCGAATTGGGCCTGCAGTGAGCCCTTGGCTTCCATGCGGCCCTTGGCGTCGAGCTCGGGCGAGGTGTCGATCTGGTGGTAGAGCGTGGGCAGGTCGGGCAGCACGAAGGCGTCGGGGTCGTTCGGGCTGAGGTGGGCGCGGCCCTTCTCGGTGAGGTCGGCCTCGTGGGATTTTTCTTCGATGGCGAAGAAGAGTTCTTCCTTCTGGGCGTAGAGTTCTTTCTTGGATTGGTCGGTCAGCAGCAGGGCTTCGTAGCGCTGCACCAACTGCTGGTTGCGGGGCTCCTCGAAGAGGCGCATGAGGCCTTCGGAGCGGGGCTGGCCCAGCTTGACGCGGTACAGCAGCATGCCGATTTGCTGTTCGAGGTCGGCGGCGTTCTTGGGCTGCGTGCCGCCTTCAGGACGGAGCTGAGGGAGCAGGGCTTCGGCTTCGCGCAGGAAGCGGTTGCAAAGTTCCTGCTGGGCGTGGACCAGGCGTTGGATGGCCGGCTTGAACTCCACAAATTTCTGGTCCATCGAGACGACCGCGGGACCCGAGATGATGAGCGGGGTGCGGGCTTCGTCGATGAGGATGGAGTCGACTTCGTCGACGATGGCGAAGTAATGGCCGCGCTGGACTTGCTCTTCCTTGCGGGTGGCCATGCCGTTGTCGCGCAAGTAGTCGAAGCCGAACTCGGCGTTGGTGCCGTAGGTGATGTCGCACTGGTACATCTCGCGGCGCACCGAGGGCGGTTGGTCATGCAAGATGCAGCCGACGGTGAGGCCCAAGAACTTGTACACATGGCCCATCCAGTCGGAGTCGCGCGCGGCGAGGTAGTCGTTGACGGTGACTACGTGGACGCCGCGTCCGGACAGGGCGTTGAGGTAGACGGGGAGGGTGCCGACGAGGGTTTTGCCTTCGCCGGTGGCCATTTCGGCGATGCGGCCCAGGTGGAGCCCCATGCCGCCGATGAGTTGGACGTCGAAGGGGACCATTTCCCAGCGGATGGGATGTCCGCGCACTTCAACGTCGGTGCCGCAAAGACGGCGGCAGGCGTTTTTGACGACGGCGAAGGCTTCGGGGATCAGGGCTTCGAGCTCGCGCTTGAGTTCGTCGTTGTCCTGGATGGTCGACAGCCGGGCCTTCCAGGCGGCGGTCTTTTCGCGCAGCACCGACTCCGGTTGGGACTGGAGTTCCTGCTCGATCTGGTTGATCCGGGCAACGAGCGGACGGAGGCGCTTGACCTCACGGTCATTGCGGGACCCGAATATCTTACGGAAAATCAGACCGATCATGGGTGTCTCAAGTTAAAGAGCGTGCAAGCTAAGTAACCCCACCCTCAGCGTCAAAGGCTTTGACCGGGGCGTTCTGGGGAGGTTGGGGTTGTTGGTGGGCTCCGCGGGACCGGTCCTTCGCACGCAGGGAACGTGGGGACAGGCTGGGTTTTCGCGCTGTCGCGCGAGGGGGACCAGGGTGTCGACGTTCCAATGCTCGCTTTGGACCGATCCCGCTCCGCCTGGCGTATTTGGGGGCTCCGCGGGACCGGTCCTTCGCTCGCAGGAAGGCTCGGGGGAGGATAGAGCTTTCGCGCTATGCGCGAGGGATTTTGGTGATCGCCTTCAATGCTCTCTTCGGACCGATCCCGCTCCGCCTGGCGTATTTGGGGGCTCCGCGGGATCGGTCCTGTGCTCGCAGGAAGGCTCGGGGGAGGATAGAGCTTTAGCGCTATGCGCGAGGGATTTTGGTGATCGCCTTCAATGCTTGCTCCGGACCGGTCTCGCTCCGCCTGGCGTACTGGGGTGGGCTCCGCGGGCTTGGTTCTGGGTTTGCAGGGTGCGTTGGGGAAAGCGGTGCTTTGGGCGTGCCCTGACTTTGATCTGGCGCGGAATTCCCCGGCCCGGGCAGCTTACCCGAATCTGCATGAAGCGTTTCGTTCAACCTCTGATCTCCAGTACCATCTTGGCTTTGGCGAGCGGTTGGATTGCCAGCGGCTGTAAGCCGGCCGAAACGCCCGGGGCGGCTGCGGCCAAGGGGGGCGGAGGCATGGCATTTCAGGTGGTGGCGGTGGAGGCTCGCTTGCAGCCCGTGGCCGAGGTGGTGTCGTTGGTGGGGACCGTGACGCCGAATGAGTCGGTGGAAATCAAATCCGAAACCGATGGGGTGGTGCAAACCATCGGCTTCTCGGAGGGCCAGTCGGTCGAGTCAGGCGCGCTGCTGGTGGCGCTGGATCACACCAAGTTCCAGACAGCTCTCCAGGAATCCGAGGCTTCGCTGGAGCTGAGTCGGGCCAATTTCGAGCGGGCTGAGCAAATGTTCCGGGGCAAGCTCATCGCCCAACAGGAGTTCGATCAGGCGTCGGCGACCTTCCAGGTCAACCAGAGTGCGGTTGAGCTGCGCCGGCGGTTGCTCAAAGACGCCCGCATCGTGGCCCCGTTCTCGGGCACCACCGGGGCTCGGCAAATCAGTCCGGGGCAGGTGATCTCCCGCAATACGCCGCTGACCACCTTGGTGGACTTGTCGGTCATGAAGGTGGAACTGAGCTTGCCGGAACGGTTCCTGGGCCAGGTGCGCATTGGCCAGAAGGTGGACTTCCAGGTGGATGCCTACCCTCAGGAGCGTTTCTCGGGTGAGGTTTATTTCATTTCACCACAATTGGACTCAGGCACCCGAACCGCTTTGGTCAAGGCTCGGGTGGCCAATCCGGAAGCACGCCTTCGGGGTGGGATGCTGGCGCAGTTGGGTTTGTCGGTTCGACTTCGGGAATCGGCGTTGGTCATTCCGGAGCCGTCGGTGATCGCCAGTGGCGACAGCAATATGGTTTTTGTGGTGAGCCCTCAGAACCAGGCCGTGATGCGTCCGGTTCGCCTTGGGTTGCGCTTGGCCGGCAAGGCGGAGGTGCTCAGTGGTGTGGAGCCGGGCGAGAAGGTGGTGGTGGAGGGGGTGAAGAAGATTTTCCCTGGGGCTCCCCTGAAGCTTTCGGGTCCGGAGTCCACGGCGCCCTACTTGAAGTAGCCGCCCCCGGGCGCTTTCTTGCCTGCGGCGCTGATTCGCAGAAGCGCATGCTGGAATCAAAAACGCTGGAATCAAAAACAGGTTGACCCAAGCACGGTCTTCCGGGCTTCCTGTTGGGGTTCCCCCGTTACACCGAGCATGAGCGAGGCTTCTGCCATGACCTTGCGCCAGCGTTTGGCCACTTTGCGTGCCTGTGAGCCCGCCGAAGTAAGCCGCTGGGCGTTGATGGAGTGCGTTTCTCCCTGGAAACGGCCCCAATATCGGCTCGCTTGCTGGATTCAACCCAAGGCCTTTGCTCAGGATTTGAGCGTGGTGGAGGACGCCCTGAATGCGACGCGTCCGGAGCAGGTGAAGCTGGCCATCACCGACTTGCACGACCGGGCCCGTCGACGCCCTCTCTTTTGGAGGGATTCGCTGGGTCTGCGAGTCTCCGGGCGCCGGTTGTTGGCCGTGGCCCAGATGGGCTTTCAGGGCGGGTCGTCGCAGTAAGGCCTCTCGGGTATTCTCTGCGATAGCGTCTCCGGTACCAATAGGCTCCGGTGGCGTGTCTTCGGGACTCCCTCGTTCCATGAGGGTGATTCAATGGAGGCGGGCTGGGTTGGGGACGCCCAAGCTGGACAGTGTTCTCCAACAAAAAAGGCGCCTGCGTTGCCGCAGGCGCCTTGGATATTCGATGGAGTGGATTACTCCTGAGCGTCAGCGCTGCTACCGCCGTTGGCGGACTCGCTGGCGGCAGGTGCGTCGCCCGAAGCGGCCTTTTCGCGCTCTTCCATGGCAGCCTTGCGGCTGAGGCGGACGCGGCCCTTCTCGTCTTGGCCGAGGAGCTTCACCCAGATCTCGTCGCCGAGCTGGACGATGTCTTCGACTTGCTTGACGCGGAAGTTGGCGAGCTCGCTGACGTGCACCAGACCTTCGCGGCCCGGGAGAAACTCCACGAACGCTCCGAAGTCCTTGATGGTCACGACCTTGGCCCGATAGACCTTGCCGACTTCCAAAGGCTCGCCTGAGGTTTCGCCTTCGCCCCCGGCCGGGGCATCGCTGCGACGACCACCGCGCTCACCGCGACCGCCACGGTCGGGGCCACGGTCTCCGCCACGGCCGCCGCGATCACCGCCACGATCACCGCCGCGAGGACCACGGTCTCCGCCACGATCACCGCCGCGCTCGGGGCGCTCAGCGCGCTCCGGACGGGCTTCGCCTTCGGCGGCTGCAGGGGTTCCCTCTTCAGGGGCACCGGTGGAGGGCGGGATTTCTCCACGCTCTTCCATGGCGGCCTTGCGGCTGAGCTTCACGCGGCCCTTTTCGTCGACGCCGATGCACTTCACCCAGATGTCGTCACCCATCTTGATGACGTCTTCAACGCGGGCGACGCGCTTGTTGGACAGCTCGCTGACATGGACCAGGCCGTCTTGGCCGGGGAACACTTCGATGAAGGCGCCGAATTCTTTGATGGTCACGACGCGGCCCTTGTAGACCTTGCCGATTTCGATCTCGGCGCTCAGCGCTTCGATTTCGCGGCGGGCGATTTCCATGCCTTCCGGGGACACGGAGAACACCTTCACGGTTCCGTCGTCCTCGATGTTGATTTCGCAGCCGGACTCTTCGACCAGGCGCTTGATGTTCTTGCCGCCAGGTCCGATCAGCGCGCCGATCTTCTCGGGGTTGATCTTCAGGGTGACGATGCGCGGGGCGTACTTGGAAATATCCGAGCGCGGAGCCGGCAGCGTGGTGAGCATGTGGGCCAGGATCACGCCACGGGCCACGCGGGCCTTCTCGATGGTCTGCTCCATGATCGGCAGCGGGATACCCTTGAGCTTCAGATCCAGCTGGAAGCCGGTGATGCCCTTGTCGGTGCCCGCGATCTTGCAGTCCATGTCGCAGAACGCGTCTTCCCAGCCGATGATGTCGGTGAGGAGCTTGTAGCGGGAGATCTGATGATCAGCGCCGTATTCGGTGCAAATACCGATGGAAATACCAGCCACCGGGCGGGTGATGGGCACGCCGGCATCCATGAGGGCCAGGGTCGCACCGCAGACCGACGCCATGGAGGTGGAACCGTTGGATTCCATGATTTCCGCAGTGATGCGGACGGCGTAGGGGTACTCGGTGAGGGGGATCACCGGGCGCACGCTGCGCTCGGCGAGGGCTCCGTGGCCGATTTCGCGGCGGCCGGGGCCGGTGATGCGGCCCGTCTCACCAACGGAGAAGTTGGGGAAGTTGTAGTGCAGCAGGAACTGCTTCTTGGTCTCGCCTCCGGTGTAGGAGTCGAACTGCTGAATGTCGTCGCTGGTGCCCAAGGTGGCCAAGCAGACGGCCTGGGTCTCGCCGCGGGCGAACACGGCCGAACCGTGGGCTCGGGGCAGGAAGCCGACGTCGCTGGACAGGGTGCGGATCGCGTCGAAGTCGCGGCCGTCCAAACGCTTGGAGTGGTCGAGGACGAGGCTGCGGATCGCTTCCTTCTGGATGTAGTACTGAGCGTCCTTGAGGACGAACTCGGTCACCTTGTCGGCGCCGAATTGGGCGACGAGCTTCTGGCCGACTTCGGCGAAGATGGCGTTGACGGCGGCTTCGCGGGCCAGCTTCTGCTGCGTGAGGAGGGCCGGGATGATGCGATCACCCGCCAGGGTCTTGGCGGCGGTGAGGATTTCTTCCGGAACGATGGTCACCGTGATGGCGCGCTTGGTCTTGCCGGCCTTGGCGGCCAGTTCTTCCTGGGCGGCGATCAAGGGTTGGCAGGCAGCCTGGGCGAACTTCAGGGCGGAGATGAAATCGGCCTCCGAGATTTCGTTGGCGGCACCTTCGTACATGACGACGTCGGTTTTGTTGCCGACGTAGACGAGGTCGAGGTCGGACTGGGCCTGCTGTTCGTGGGTGGGGTTGACCACGAACTCACCGGCGACGCGGGCGATACGGACTGCGCCGAGCGGGCCGTCCCAAGGAATGTCGGAAACGGTCAACGCAGCCGAGGCTCCGAGGATGGAGAGGATGTCGGCGTCGTTCTGGCCATCGGCCGAGAGCAACAGCGATTGGACCTGGACTTCGTTGTACCATCCCTTGGGGAAGAGCGGGCGGATGGGACGATCGGTCAGGCGGCAGGTGAGGATCTCCTTCTCGGAGGGACGACCTTCACGCTTGAAGTAACCGCCGGGGTAACGGCCAGCGGCCGCTGCCTTTTCGCGGTAATCCACGGTGAGGGGGAAGAAATCCTGACCGGGCTTGGCCTTGGAGGCCGCAACGGCTGCGGTGAGGATGATGGTTTCGCCGAGTTGAACGGTGACGGCGCCGTCGGCCTGCTTTGCAAAGCGGCCGGTTTCGATGGTGATGTGTTGACCACCGACGGGGATTTGAACGGTATGGGACATACTAGCAGTTGCCCGACCGCCCTGAGGAACTTCACTCGATCTCCGGCGAATCTCCCTGGATGGGGAAGGTTCGTGGGTGGAGAGCGAGTGAAATTTCCCGGGCGGACCGGGCGTTTCTTTCTAACTTCTTTGACGCGTCTTTTGGGTTTTGGTGCGGGGGACTTGGCGCGCGCGTCGAACGGGCGCTGCCTCCGCAATTGTCCGCTTTGGACAATCCGAACAACCCTGTGGTCGCGGGAATCGCGGCCTGCAGGGTGTCCTAAAGCGAAAACCGGGTTGGTGGCCCGGTGTCGCAAAAATTACTTTCGGAGCTTCAGCTTCTTGGTCAGCGCCTGATAGCGGACCGAATCCGTGCGGTTCAGATAATCCAACAGGCTGCGGCGCTTGCCCACCATGAGCAACATGCCGCGACGGCTGCTGTGATCCTTCTTGTTCTTCTGAAGATGCTCCGTCAGGGAGTTGATCTTCTCGGTGAGAAGGGCAATCTGGACATCGGCTGAGCCGGTGTCTTTTGCGTGGATGCGGTGTTCGGCGATGGTTTTGTTTTTCTCAGACATGATTCGGTGTCGGGAAGCCTTATACCTCCCTGTAAGCGTTTCCGTTTATCTTGAAAAACCAAATTAGGGGTTGGTGATCGATGGGGCAAGTCTGGAGTTTTCCTTGTCCGGACTGGTGGGTGCGTTGGGGGTGGAGGGTGGGTTCTTGGTTGGGTCCGCGGGACTGGTCCTGCGCTCGCAGGGAACGTTGGGATAGGAAGAGCTTTCGCGCTGCGCGCGAGGGGGAGTAGGGTGTCGACGTTCCTATGCTCGCTCCGGCTCAGTCCCGCTGCTGCTTTGGTCGCCGCTACTGCCAATGCCATTTCTGCCACGGCTATTATTGCTGCTCCTACTACTGCTCCCACTGCGTTGCTGGGAGTTTTGGGAGAAAGGGGATCAATAGGGACAGGCTCCAAGACTTCTGGTGTGGGTAGGAAGGTGGGGTGGGAAGGTGGGTCGTGGGTTGGGTCCGCGGGACTGGTCCTGCGCTCGCAGGGAACGTTGGGATTGGAGGAGCTTTCGCGCTGCGCGCGAGGGGGGTAGGGTGTCGACGTTCCTATGCTCGCTCCGGCTCAGTCCCGCTGCTGCTTTGGTCGCCGCTACTGCCAATGCCATTTCTGCCACGGCTATTATTGCTGCTCCTACTACTGCTCCCACTGCGTTGCTGGAGGGTTTTGGGAGAAAGGGGATCAATCGGGAGGATCAATAGGGACAGGCTCAGAGACTGCTGGTGTGGGTGGAAGTTGGGTGCTTTGGGTTGGGTTCTTGGGTTGGGTCCGCGGGACTGGTCCTGCGCTCGCAGGGAACGTTGGGATAGGAGGAGCTTTCGCGCTGCGCGCGAGGGGGAGTAGGGTGTCGACGTTCCTATGCTCGCTCCGGCTCAGTCCCGCTGCTGCTTCGGTCGCCGCTACTGCCAATGCCATTTCTGCCACGGCTACTATTGCTGCTCCTACTACTGCTCCCACTGCGTTGCTGGGGGTTTTGGGAGAAAGGGGATCAATCGGTAGGATCAATGGGGACAGGCTTCCAGACGGATAGGGGTAGGATCAATAGGGACAGGCTCCGGGGCTTGCGGAAAGGGCTTGGGGTGGGAAGGGTGGGGGCTGGAGGGCTCCGGTTCTGAGCTTTCCGATGGGTTATGATTACTTACGAAGATGCGTTGGAGCGGGTTTTGAAGCCTCTGGTTCCGGTTTCTGTGGTTTCGATGTCGTTAACGGATGCGCTGGGATGCTGTTTGGCCGAGGAGGTCACGGCTCGGGTGGAGTTGCCGGGATTCGATACGGCTTCCATGGATGGGTATGCGGTCCGGGCATCGGAGGTGCCGGGGGGCGGTGTTTACTTGCCGTGTTGCTTTGAGGTGGCGGCAGGCTGTGCTGCCGATCGGTCTTTGGGGGCGGGGGAGTGTGCTCGGATTCTGACGGGGGCTCCGATGCCGGCGGGGTCGGATGCGGTGGTGATGCAGGAGGATACGGAGCGGGAGGTCGATGGGCGGATTCGTTTCCTGGATGGGGTCCAGCCGTGGGAAAACGTGCGGTTTCGGGGGGAAGACTTCCGGGTGGGAACTCGCTTGCTGGACGCCGGACAGCGGATGGGTCCGCCTCAGTTGGCTCTGGCCGCGGCGGCGGGGCATGCCGAGGTTCGGGTGCACCGAAAGGTTCGGGTGGTGGTGGTGGTTTGCGGGGATGAGTTGCAACCGCCGGGGAGTTCGTTGGCCTCAGGGCAGATCCACGACAGCAATTCGGTGCTGCTGGCGTCGCTCTTTCGATCCGCGGGCGCGGAGGTAGTGGTGCTTCCAGTGCTTCCGGACCAGTTGGAGGCGACGATGGCTGGGCTGGATTCGGCGGTGTCCCGGGGAGATCTGGTGGTCACCGCCGGGGGCGCTTCGGTGGGGGATCGGGATTTTCTGCGACCGGCCTGGGAACGGTTGGGGGGGCAGCTCGATTTTTTCCGGGTGGCCATCAAGCCCGGGAAACCACTGTTCTTCGGATCGCTGCGGGGGGTGCCTCTGGTTGGGTTGCCGGGGAATCCGGTTTCAGCCTTTGTGACGGCAGTGCTGATGGCCTTGCCAGCCCTGCGTCGGTTGCAGGGACAAGCCTGTTCGGAGTCGCCGACTATCCTGGGCACGCTTTCGGCCCCGCTTTCCAATCCAGGCAATCGACGCCATTTCATGCGGGTGATTCTGGATGATGCAGGCCAGGTGTGTTCGGCGGGGGTTCAGGCCTCGCACATTTTGCTGTCCTTGTCCCGGGCCAATGGGTTGGTGGATGTGCCTCCAGGAACGGAATGGCCGGCCGGAACTCCGGTTCGGGTGCTGCGCTGGCCGGGAAGCTGATCGACGGACGACAATGGGTTGCACTTTCGCGACACGTGTGGACAGTCAGGTCCTTCAATGAAAACCGTTTCCATGATGGTGGCCGCGTCGGTGGCTGTCGGCAGTGCTTGGGCCCAGGATCGATTCGCCGCCGCGCCCTACACGGGAAACCTTGAAGTGAACACCGGCTACTCGGCCGGTTCGGATATCCGTTTGGGAACCCGCGAGTTGGGCAATCTCAATGCCACTCGCACCCGGCTGGAGTACAAAGGGGTCTTCAATCCGGCGGCCGAATTCAATTGGGGGGTCGGTGCGGCGTACGCGCGCTGGGACTTTGGACGTGATCCGGGCAATCCGCTGCCGGCCAATTTGCAGTCGGTGGCTCTCCCGATCTCGGTGTCGTGGCGTTTTCGTGAGGGTTGGCAGGCCTTTGGAGAGGTGTCCCCGGGTCTTTATTCCGATTTCGAACAAATTAGCGGTGACGATTTCAACGCGCCGTTCATCGGCGGGGTGGGCTACACGGTGAATCCCGACCTGCAAGTGTTCTTCTCGGCCAGTGTGGATCCGCGGCGGGACATCCCGGTGGTGGGTGGGCCGGGCGTGCGTTGGCGCTTCGCCGACCAGTGGACGTTGTCGTTGCTGCTGCCGCGGCCGCAAATTCAATACCGCCCGTCGGCTGATTGGACCTTCCACATCGGGGCCGAGATGATGGGTGGGGCTTACCACCTGAATCCCACGTATGGCCGGGACAATGGGCTGCCCGCCATGGACGATCAGATGGCCACCTACCGGGAGATTCGCACCGGTGTCGGGGCGCGTTGGGGTGGACTGAAGGGTTTCTACGCTTCGCTCGAGAGCGGTTGGATGATCGATCGACGCTTCGTGCTCAATGACGTCCGTCTGCAGTTCAATGGCGACGGAGCCGTCTACGGTCAGTTGTCCATCGGGTACCGGTATTGAGCCGGAACGATCGGTCCGGTAGAGCGTGGCTTACAACGCGTTGAGGATCCGGTTCAGGTTCACGTTCTTGGAAATGATCTCCTGGATGAGTTGGATCTTCTGGCTGTCGTCGGGCCGGGTCTTGACGATCAAATCGTGGACGACCGATGCCGCGTGGTAGCTGTCCTTGTTGGTGATGATCACCGGGCAGGGGAGTTCCCGAAGTTGTTTGAGCATCGAGGTGGTCGGCTTGATGTCGTCCGACAAGACGATGCCGGCGATGGGGGCCTTGGTGGCCTTCATGTGTTCGGTGGCCGCATTCAATATGTCATCCCGGTCGGCAGGCACGATCATCACCACGTTGGGTTTGAGCAGGGTCTTGGCCCGTTCGGCACCCATGGCTCCGATGACCACCTGATTGACCATTTGGGTCAGCGGGGATTTTCCGACGAGGATCTCCGCTTCCAGTTCGTCGGCGATGGCCCCAAGCGTTGGGCGTGAGAGGATGGGTTGGTAGGGAACCACGCCCAGCAGTTCGAGCCCCTTGCGCTTGAGTCCGCGCTGCGCGAACTCGGTGATGTAGTCGAGTTTCTCGGGCAGCACCTTGTTGATGATGACCCCGATGACTTGAACTCCCTCTTGTTTGAAGAGGGCGTGGTTCATGACCGTTTCGTCGATGGGCTGGCCGATACCGCCGCGGGTTACGATGACCACCTTGGCGTTGAGCAGTTTGGCGACGTTGGCGTTGGAGAGATCGAAGACGCTGCCGACGCCGGCGTGCCCCGTTCCTTCGCAGAGGACAAAGTCCTTCTCCCAAGCTACGCGGTCGAAGGCCTTGTGGATGCGCTTGACCAAGGCCTCGAGGTTGGCCGACTGCAAGTACTTGCGGGTGAAGTCGGGTTCCACCGCGATGGGCGACATGTCCACCAGCGGGCAATTGAGACGGAAGACGCGGTCCATGATCACGGCGTCCTCGTCGATTTTCTGCTCGTCGATTTCCACGAAGCGCTGACCCACCGGCTTGATGTAGCCCACTCGCCCGTAGCGTCGCTGCAATGCCGCCAGGAGACCGAGCGAGGTGGTGGTCTTGCCGTCGTTCTGGCGGGTGGCTGCGATGAAGACCCGGGGAGTCAGCAGGTTTTGGAGCATGGACCGGAGGGGCTCTGGTGGTGCGGAAGTTGGGGTAGGGTTCAGAGGTCGCCCGGCAGGTTCTCGCCGGATCCCGGGTAGAGCTGCTGGTAGTCGATGCTTTGCAAGCCCACGATGGCGGCCACGCCCAGGATGTCGTGAGAACTGCTGCCGCGTGACAAGTCGGCGGCGGGTCGGTCCAGGCCCAGCAGGATCTGGCCGTAGGCGTTGGCCCGGGCCACGTGCTGGATGAGCTTGCTGGCGATGTTTCCCGAGTTCAGGTCGGGGAAGATGAGGACGTTGGCTTTTCCGGCTACCTTGCTGTCGGGCAGTTTGCGCAAGGCGATCTCCGGGATGAGTGCGGCGTCGACTTGCAATTCGCCGTCGAAGTCGGCTTCGAAGCCCATGTCATGAGCCTTCTGCTGGGCCAATCCCGTGGCGGCCTTGACCTTCATCAAACTGGGTTGGGTGGCGCTGCCCTTGGTGGAGTAGCTCAGCAAGGCCACCCGCGGGCGGACCCCCGAGATTTGCCGGGCCAGGCGCGCCGTCGAGATGGCGATGTCGGCCAACTGGTCGACAGTGGGTTCGGGGATGACGCCGCAATCGCCCATGAAGAGCACTCCGCGGTCGCCGAAGCGGGTGTCCTCGACCTCCATCACCATGCAGGAGGAGGCGGTGGTGGTCTTTGGCGCCACCTTGATGATTTGAAAGAGCGGCCGGAGAACGCCGCCAGAGATTTCGTTGGCTCCGGAAACCAGACCGTCGGCCTGCTTCATGGCCACCATCATGGCACCGAAGTAGTTCGGCTTGATCATGGCTTCGCGGGCTTCCTGTTCTTCGATGCCTTTGCCCCGACGCAAGAGCATGAATCGCCGCACAAAGCTATCGAGATCAGGGCTTTCCGAGGGGTTGATCAGGCGAATGCCTTCCAGGGACACGTTCAGCGCGGCGGCGGCCTCTTTGATGGCCAGTCGGTCGCCCAACAAGATCGGTGCCCCAAGGCGCAGGGAAAAGAACTGGCGGGCGGCCTGAATGACCCGGGGCTCGGTTCCTTCCGGAAAGACGATCCGCTTGGGGTGACGTTGGAGCTTCTCGATGACGCCGCCAATGAAACGCATGGCTGGACCATGGCCGAGCTGCCCACGTCCGACAAGGATGGCGTCGGACCGAGGTTCCCTCGCGCCAGATCCTTTGCGGCACTTGGGTGGCGGGCACAAAAAACCCGCGGCTTCAGGTCTTTCGACCGATGCCGCGGGTTCTTCGGTGGAGTGGCGAATTCTCCCGAAGGAGGATTCGCTGGAAGGCCGATCAGGCCTTGGCCACGAGCTGGCGCAAGACGTAGGGCAAGATGCCCCCGTGCTGGTAGTATTCGATTTCGATGGGGGTATCGATGCGGCAGGCCACCGCGATGTTCTCCACCGTGCCGCACTTGCGGGTGATGCGGAGGGTCAGGTCTTGCTGCGGCTTCACGGCGGGGCTGAGACCGATGACGTCGAAGGTCTCGGTGCCGTCCAGTTTCAGGCTTTGGGCGCTGGCGCCGTCCTTGAACTGCAGCGGCAGCACGCCCATGCCCACCAGGTTGGAGCGGTGGATGCGTTCGAAGCTCTGAGCGACGACGATTTTCACGCCGAGCAAGTTGGTGCCCTTGGCGGCCCAATCGCGGCTGGAACCGGTGCCGTACTCCTGGCCGGCGATCACGATGAGCGGGGTGCCAGCGGCTTGATAGGCGACGGCCGCGTCGTAGATCGAGGTCTTCTGGCCATCGGGGCCGAAGGTGTTGCCACCCTCTTCGCCGCCGAGCATCAGGTTCTTGATGCGGACGTTGGCGAAGGTACCGCGGGTCATGATGCGGTCATTGCCGCGGCGGCTGCCGTAGCTGTTGAAGTCGACGAACTCGACGCCGTTGTCGACCAGGAACCGGCCCGCCGGGGAGCTCTTCTTGATGGCGCCGGCCGGGGAGATGTGGTCGGTGGTCACCGAATCCCCGAAGATGCCCAGCGCACGGGCCCCGCGGATCTCGGCGATGGTGCCGGCCTCCATGCCGAACTGCGTGAAGAACGGAGGCTCCTGGATGTAGGTGGAATTGCGGTCCCACTCGTACACATTGCCCACGCTCGAGGAAATCTCGTTCCACTTGGGGTTCTGGGCTGCGAAGTCGGTGTAGAGCGCCCGGAAGACCTCGGGCTTGAGGGCGGCCTGCAAGGTGTCGCGCACCTCGGTCAGGCTGGGCCAGATGTCCTTCAGGAACACCGGTCCGTTCGTGCCCTGGCCGATGGGCTCGGTGGTCAGGTCCTTGTCGACCCGGCCCGCCAGCGCGAAGGCCACGACCAGCGGCGGTGACATCAGGAAGTTGGCCTTGATGTTCTGATGGACGCGGGCTTCGAAGTTGCGGTTGCCCGACAGGACCGAGGCGGCCACCAAGTCGTTCTTCACCACAGCTTCCTCGATCTTGGCGTCGAGCGGACCGGAGTTGCCGATGCAGGTGGTGCAGCCGTAGCCGACAGTCTGGAAGCCCAGTTGGTCGAGGTAGGTCTGGAGACCGGTTTTGTTCAGGTAGTCGGTGACCACCCGGCTGCCCGGAGCCAGCGACGACTTCACCGACGGGTTGAGCTTCAGGCCCTTCTCAATGGCCTTCTTGGCCAGCAAGCCCGCTGCCAGCATGACCGTGGGGTTGGAGGTGTTGGTGCAGCTGGTGATGGCGGCGATGAGCACCGAGCCATGTCCGATGTGCGAGCCATGGACCTCGGCGCTGACCGACGCGAAGTCTTCGGCCTTCTTGCCGAAGCCACTTTCGGTCACCGGCTTGCTGAACGATCCCACGAAGCTGGACTTGAGGTTCTGCAGTTCGATGCGGTCTTGCGGGCGCTTCGGTCCGGCCACGCTGGGAACCACGGTGGAGAGGTCGAGCTCGACCACTTGAGAGTATTCGATCTGCCCCTTCTGCGGCATGCCCCACAAGCCCTGGGCCTGGTAGTAGTTCTTGTAGAGGGCGACCTGCTCCTCAGTACGGCCCGTGGCGCGGAGGTAGTTGACGCATTCGTCATCGATGGGGAAGAAGCCCATGGTCGCGCCGTATTCGGGGGCCATGTTGGCGATGGTGGCGCGGTCCACCAGCGGCAGCGCCGCGGCGCCCGGGCCGAAGAACTCCACGAATTTGCCGACGACCTTAGCCTTGCGGAGCATTTGCGTGACGGTCAGCGCCACATCGGTGGCGGTGACGCCCTCACGGATTGCACCGGTCAGATGCACGCCCACGACATCGGGGGTCAGGAAATACACCGGCTGGCCCAGCATGCCCGCCTCGGCCTCGATGCCGCCCACGCCCCAGCCCACAATGCCCAGACCATTGATCATGGTGGTGTGGGAATCGGTGCCCACGAGCGTGTCGGGATAGTAGACGCCGCCAGCACTCAAAACGCCCTTGGCGAGGTACTCGAGGTTGACTTGATGGACGATGCCAATGCCCGGGGGAACGACCTTGAAGGTGTCGAAGGCTTGCATGCCCCACTTGAGGAACTGGTAGCGCTCGCGGTTGCGGGTGAACTCCAGATCGAGGTTCTTTTGCAGCGAGTCACCGGAGCCGGCGAAATCCACCTGCACCGAGTGGTCGACCACGAGGTCTACCGGCACCAAGGGCTCGATGATCTTGGGGTTCTTGCCCAGCTTGGCCACCGCCGAGCGCATGGCCGCCAAGTCCACCAGCAGCGGCACGCCGGTGAAATCTTGAAGGACGATGCGCGCCACCACGAAGGGGATCTCGGCGGTCCGGGATTCATTGGCCTTCCAGTTGGCCAGTTCGCGCACATTGGCCTCCTGAACCTTCAGCCCGTCGCAGTTGCGCAGCACGCTCTCCAGCACCAGTCGGACGGAGACCGGGAGTTTGGAGATCGGGCCCACGCCGGCCTTTTCCAGGGCAGGGAGGCTGTAGAACTGGCCAGTATGGCCATTGCCCAGATCGAAGGATTGAAGGGTGTTGAACAGGTTGTGCGGAGTGCTCATTGACAGAGATGCTTGGGGAGAAAGCGGCGTTTTGTCGGCAAACTGCGGTTTGTGAGCCAGAGCGTCAAGAAACCGAAGTCGGGGCCAGTGGGCAAGAGGGCGCTGAATCAGGAGGTTTGGCCGGGGGATTCACCGCGGCACAGCTTGCGGTAAGTGGCCAAGCCCAGCAGCGGCCAGGCGTTCCGATACATGTCGTACTTCAGGTAGAACACGCACGGGAATCCGGTCCCGGTGATCTCATCCTCGGTCCATGAACCATCCTCGTTGTGGTTGCGGATGAGCCAGTCGACCCCTCGGTGGATGGCCGGATCGGTGGGATCGCCCATGGCGCACAGGCCCATGATGGCCCAGGCGGTTTGGGAGGCGGTGGCGGGCCCGGTGCCCTTGAAGATGGGGTCGTCGTAGGTGTTGCAACGCTCGCCCCAACCGCCGTCGGGCAGTTGGACGCTGCGCAGCCAATCGGCCCCGCGTTTCAACCAGGGCTCGTTCATGTTCCAGTTCATGGCCCGCATGCCCCGGAGCACTTGCCAGGTGCCGTAGATGTAGTTCACCCCCCAGCGGCCGTACCAGGAACCGTCGGTTTCCTGCTGCTCCTTCAGGTAGGCGATGGCGCGCTGGACTTGTGGGCAATTCTGATCCCAACCCTCGTAGCCCAGAAGCTCGAGGATGCGCGCGGTGATGTCGGCGCACTCGGGATCGAGCATGGCGTTGTGGTCGGCGAAGGGCACCTTCTCGAGGATGGACTTGGTGCAGTCCTTGTCGAAGGCCGCCCAACCGCCGTCCCGGCACTGGAAGGTCATCATCCACCGGATGGCCCGGTCGCGGCATTCATCGCGCCGTTTCCGGTCGCTACTAGGGGTGAGCCGCAGGGCCAGAATGACCATGGCCGTGTCGTCCACGTCCGGGTTCCACTGGTTGGCGAATTCGAACACCCAACCGGAGGCTTCGACGTTGGCCGGGTTTTTGTGGATCCAGTCGCCCCGGAAACGGATTTCCTTGTCCATCAACCACTCGGCCGAACGGCTGAGCTTGGGGTGATGGGCCGGGACGCCGGACTCACGGAGGCAAATCGCCACGATGGCACTGTCCCACACCGGTGAGAAGCACGGCTCGATGCGCACGGAATCTTCCGTGAAGTGCATGAGCTTCTGGAGCTCGTGGTGGGCTCGGATGACCTGCGGGTGATCGTCGGGATAGCCCAGAGCGATGAGCGCGATGAGCGCGTTGAGCATCGCCGGGAAGATTGCCGCCAGGCCATCGCTGCCCTCGAACCGCTCCAGCATCCATGTCTCGGCCCGCTTGAGCGCTCGATCGCGGAATGGATGGAGGCCTTGGCGACTCACCCATTCGGCGAATTTGTGCAGTCGGTCGAGCCACAGGAAGATGTTGCGCAGCGAAAAGTCGAAATAGCGCGGATGCAGGGTTTCCTCGAGTTCCCACTTTCCGTTGGGAAAGAGTTCATCGAGATCTACCGCCAGCTTTCGGGTGGGCCGGAAGTGGTTGATGATGGCCAGCGGAATGAGCATGGCCCGCGACCAGTTGCTCATCTCCCAGAAGTTGACGTGGAACCACTTTCCGATGAGGAGCACCTCGCACGGGATGGTGGGCACGTGGTTCCAAGTCACCAAGCCGATGAGTGCCAGGTAGAGCTTGGAAAAGGTATTCATCCGCGGAACGCCGCCCAGAGAACGGGCCATTTCACGCGCGCGGAGCATCCGGTGATCGGTGGTGGGGATGCCGGCCAGCTTCAGGGCCAAGTAGGCCTTCACGGTGGCGTTCACCTCGGCCGGGCCATGGGGATAAATGTTCCATCCGCCGTCCGGGAGCTGTTTCTCGAAAATGTGGTGGACCGCCTTGCGCTGCCAACCCGCATCGACTTTGCCCCACCAGTGGTAGAAGGCCACCATGTCGGCAACCAGGGTCACATCGACCATCAGTTCGCCCACCCAGTAGCCCTCAGGCTTCTGCTCGGATAGCAGGTAGCTCTGGGATCGGGTGATCGCAGCATCAAGTTCGGGATGGATGGGAAAGGCCGGCTTTCCCAAGGCGCTGTCCGCAATCCGGAGCGGCGCTTGGCTCACTGACATGACCGCGAGGATGCGGTCGGAACTTCATCGCGCAAAGTGATTATTGACCATCCTCCCCGGCCGCTTGCTGTGTTGCACATCCCAGAAAACGCCTTTGAGGCTTGGGCTTTCTGAAGCCTGTCCCTAGCCTTGGACCGTGTTCGGGAATCTTCGCAGCGTTCACTTCATTGGGATCGGCGGCACCGCGATGGCCAGCGCGGCGGTTGCCATGCACGAGCTCGGGTATCAGGTCACCGGTTCGGATCAAGATGTGATCTACCCGCCGATGTCCACGTTCCTGGCCGAACGGGGCATTCGCGTGATGGCCGGATACGCCGAAGTCAACCTGGCCCACCGCCCCGACTTGGTGGTGGTTGGCAATGCCATTTCCCGCGGCAATCCCGAGGCCGAGGCGGTGCTCGAACGCAAGTTGCGCTACTGCTCGCTGCCCGAATTGTTGAAGGAATTCTTCATCCGGGGCCGCCGTTCCCTGGTGGTGACCGGCACGCACGGCAAGACCACGACCGCCTCGCTCTTGGCCTGGGTGCTGGAGAGCGCAGGGTTGAATCCGTCGTTCCTCATTGGTGGTATTCCTCGGAATTTGGGGCAGGGAGCGCGGTTTACCGACTCGGAGTGGTTTGTCATCGAGGGCGACGAGTACGACACGGCCTTCTTCGACAAGCGCTCGAAGTTCGTCCACTACCTGCCGGAGGTGGCGATTGTGAACAACCTGGAGTTCGACCACGCCGACATCTTCCCGACGCTGGCCGACATCCAGTTGAGTTTCCGCCGGTTCATCCACCTGATCCCACGCAATGGGCTTCTCTTGGCCAATGGCGACGAAGCCAACATCACCCCGCTGCTCGATGTTCGGCACTGCCCGGTCAAGCGCTTCGGCCTCGGTGCGGCCAATGAATTAAAGGCCAGCGGACTGGTGCTGAAGGACGACAGTTCGGAGTTTGAGTTGGGCGGCACCCGGTTCCGGATTCCGATGGTGGGCGAACTCAATGTGCGCAATGCCTTGGCGGTCACCGCGGCAGCCCGTCATTGCGGCATTCGCGATTCGGTCATCCAATCGGCCTTCGACTCCTTCCTCAGCGTCAAACGCCGGATGGAGGTGCGGGGGGAGGCCGGCGGGGTGACGGTGATCGACGATTTTGGTCACCATCCCACCGCCATTCGCGAAACGGTCCGTGCGTTGCGGGTGAAGTTTCCCGGTCGTCGCATCTGGGCGGTGTTCGAGCCCCGTTCCAACACAACCCGTCGCAATGTCTTCCAGCAGGAGTTGGTGGATGCTCTGGAACGGGCTGACGCGGTGGTAGTGGC
>Ga0247843_1004861_pt1 | contig 19503 bp, 11 predicted proteins | sample LaCruzMarch2017__FD_192420 | JGI IMG/M metagenome (GOLD analysis project Ga0247843, IMG submission 192420) | Freshwater microbial communities from meromictic Lake La Cruz, Castile-La Mancha, Spain - LaCruzMarch2017_8m | ecosystem: Environmental > Aquatic > Freshwater > Lake | place: Spain...
TAGCACCGGCAGGACCAGCAACACCAGCAGGACCAGTTGGACCAGTTGTTCCACCGCCTCCAAATCCACTTGCAGGATAACATACCCACAATGCACCATCCCAATAGCAAAACTCACTAAGGTCAGTATCATACACCAACAAACCTTGCGCTGTAGCCAATGGATTCATCAAAGTACGCTGCAACGTATTCAAACGTGGCGCTAAGAAACCCTTAGATGATGAAGAAACATCCAAAATTGCATTTGGATGCGGAGTTGAAGTGCCAATACCCACATTGTCTGTTTGGGCACTTGCTAAAAATGAACCAGTAGCAAGAAGGACAGTTAAGGCGGCTGTACTTGCTGAGCGTAAATTAAAGGTCATGTGACTTGGGTTGTTAAGGGGTCGAAGATAATAGAATGAATTGCATTTGAGCAAATTCTAAAAAATCCAATAAAAAAGGCAAAATAAAGCACTATCTCACTAAAGTAACGTGGCCAGTATATTCATGAAGTCCACCTTTTAAGTCAGTAATTTCAATTCGATAAACAAAAACGCCTGAATCAACTTGAGCACCTTTGTATGTGCCATCCCAAGGACTTTCGATATCGGCTGTATAGTAAATGAGTTCGCCCCAACGGGTATAAATGGAAAGCTTAAGCGTAGACCAATCCACTCCTTCTCCATAAGGTCGAAAGCCTTCATTAGCGCGGTCGTTGTTTGGCGTAAACGCATTAGGAATGTAGAATGTAAAGTCAGGTTCTATAACCAATTCGCGGGTGGTTACATCGGTGCAGCCATTGATGGTGGTTACAGTTAAAGTTATCACAAAAGTCCCAGTATCGCTGTATTGATGCCGTGGGTTTGACTGCGTGCCTGTTGCTCCATCGCCAAAATTCCATGCCCAAGTAGCTATGTCCGCAAACGAACCATCGGTGAATTTCACATTGGCATTAAGCAGCGTTGTTAAACTTGGGTCGAGGTCGAATATGGCGCTAGGTAATGGATACACCTCAATAAACGCAACCATGGTGGTGTCGCTAGTGCAGCCTTGGGCCGTCCAAGCCGTTAGGCTAATATCATACACTCCTGGTCCTGAAAACTCATGGAACGGATTGGCCACAGTGGCAGTGTTGGCATTCGAATTTGCATCTCCAAAGTTCCAACTCCATTGCGTTGACGCGGGTTGCGTGAGGTCGGTAAATTGCACGGTATGCACATCGCAACCATCAACGTCATTTGCGCTAAAATCAACTAATGGAAGTGGTAGAATTGTAACCGTGCTACTGGCAAAGGCGGCAGGTGTGGTGCATCCATCGGTAACCATAAAGTTGAATGTGGTGGTTACAATAGGTTGGGTATCCAACGGAAGCGCAATTGGATTGACCATATCGGGAAGAAGAAAAATGGAGTAATTACCATCTCCACCTCCAGCTATAAGGTCGATCGTTGCAAAATCATAAGGACAAATAGACGTGTCGGGACCTGCCAATGGGCGAGTTACATCAAGTGTTAATGGTTCTCCTACAGTGATAATTATGTCCTTTGGAGCAGAAGGACAACCATTATTGTCTTCTGATGTGAAGGTGTATGTGGTGGTAACTACTGGCGAAACCACTGGGTTTTGGTTTGTGGCCACTAGGGTTGGGTCTGCGGGAACACTTGTCCATGAGAAATTACCATAGTTCGGGTTGCCGCCAGTAATAGCCGCATCAAGTGTGGCAGATTGCCCAATGCACAAGGTGGATAAATCGCTACTCAATTGGGCGTCTACCAGCGTTGGACTTCCAACAGTAATCGTGGCTATTTGAACACAATCATTATTCTCCGTTATTTCCACTTCATACACACCAGCGCAGAGTGCTGTGGCTGCATCAATAGCACTTACGTTCGGGGTCCAAACATAGGTGTAAGGTCCAGCGCCATTAGCAGTTACAGAGGCTGTTCCATCGCAGGTTCCAAAACAGGTTACATCGGTAAATGCTGTGGTAAATGTGAATGCCGATGGCATAGTAATCATGAATGTAGAATCAAGACTACATCCAGTTGCATCCGTAACTGTAACTGTAACCGGGCCAGCGGGCAAATTTGTTTCGATTGGATTTGTTCCACCCGAAGACCACAAATAATCATAAGGCGCACTACCCCCCTGAGGCGCTACTACAATTTGTCCATCGCTTACACCACAGGTAGCACCAGTAACAACTGCTGGAATGCTCAATTGCGAGAAGGTAATGTCCACGGCATCGGTGGCTGTGCATCCAACCCCATTATTCTCTGTCCATGTAAAGGTGTAAACTCCATCCGCAGGCACATTAACTGTAGCATTCGCGGTTGTTGCATTCGGTGTGAAAGTGGTGCCTACTGGACCTCCAGACCAAGTCCCTATGCCGTAGCTTGGCGTGGGTTGTAGCACAAAAGATAGCGCACAACTTGTAGCATCAACACCAGCATCCGCTATTGGAAGTGCCACAAATGGGCCTCCTGAAATTTGATGTGTGCAGCCCGAGGCATCCGTTACATCAAACGAATACATATCGCCATTTACCAATCCATCTATAACTATCGAACCATTATTCGCAGCGGTTGTATTGACAAACGATGCATTAGCGGGCAATAGGTTTGAGCCAGTGAAAACGCTTCCATTATTGGCAGGCATTCCTCCTGTTAATACCACAGTAACTGTGTTGGCCTGACAATCGGGCGTAACAGTAGAAGTAATAGGTTGCAAATACGTAACGGGAGTCACTGTTCCAATATCCCAACAGTTAGCATTCACAATGTAATTGGGAGTAATTGGGTCGAAATGGTATAACGTAATCGGTGCCAGAAATATCTGCCCGTTGGTAAACGTGCCTGGAGGAACTTGCGCCACAAGTGAGTTTGGGTCGTTAATATCTCCTACGTTTTCCTCAATTGGAATTACTCCTACAAAACATGGGTCGGCTGCTGGAAATACTCCAGGAGTTGGTGGACAATTGAACACCAAGTACACCAATGCGGGTTGGTAGGCAAATCCACCAATAGGCCCTTCATCGTCTGGATAAACAAAATTGTTGTTTGTAACTACCGTCAATATATCATTCGCGCAAAGCATTGGAGTAAGGGTATTTACTCCATTAACTGCTGAGGTTGTAGAACCTGCTTCTGCTGCGCAACCACAAATCACGGATTGGGTTTGGGAACAGCCTGCAAAATCGGAGAAATAGAACGTAATGATATAGGTAGCAGCTGCTGGGTCAAGACCATTTACTGTCCACGCTTCAGGACTTACAAATGGAGGCTGGATAGTGGTTTGAACAGTATTTGTTCCATCATCAATACTTACCACCAAGGTTCCAGTAGTTGGAGGATTTAGAAACTCAATGGTACCAGTTACCTCTCCAGAACCTATAACACATCCCGAACTAAAAAAAGTTATGGTAGGCGGGGCACTAACCGTTACTGTTTCCGTACACGCCACATCATCACTAAACACCGCTACAAAATCGCAGTTGTTGCCATCTTGTGGCAACCCTGTAAATGAGAAGTTTTGACTCGTTCCAAAAGGCGGACTGAATATCTGTTGCTGACCAAAGCAATTGGTCACAGTGAGAGTGCCTGTGGCTGGAGCGCTTGAATAGGTGATGGTTCCGTCTACATTATACTCCAGAAATCCTTGGGCTGATGTGTAGCAGTTGGATATAGCTGCCGTCATGGAACTGATGGTGCAAGTGGCACATGGTGCAACGACTACTGCATAGGTTACGGCTGGGCCAGCACCACAATTAATTGTTTCAATTACCGAAATGTCACCTCCCGTGGCACCAAAACTAACCGTTATAGAATTTGTACCCTGACCAGCTGTGATGGTTGCCCCTGCTGGAACTGTCCAAGCATAAGTAGATCCAGGCGTATTGGTTACTGAATACACCGACCCTGTAGCATTTGTGCAGAGGTTAGCAGGTCCTTGTATTGGTGGAGTATTCGTTACGCAGCAGTTATTCAGCATTGTAATCGAAACGTTGTCTGAAACAGTAACACAACCTGCGTTATCTGACGCTGTTAGCGTGTAAACAGTGGCAGCGTTGGGGCAAACCTGAGGCGCAAGCGTAGTTTGAGCACCTGCCTGCATAGCTGTGGTTGGTGACCAAATTACATCTGGAATATATTCATCCACTTCATCATCAAATGTGATGGACCAACCATCAAATGTACCTGTTCCAGTTAAAGCAGTTGTTGTTACTTCAATAGACCAAAGACCATTGGCTGTACATCCTTCCACACCTGTAAATGGTTGAGCTGAATTAAATGTGCCAGTTATTGGTGTGGCATTGGCAGCTGCTACCGCAGATAATGTAGCTCCACCAGAGGGAACAAAGCAGGTGTTGGAATAAGAGGAAGATTGTCCGAAAAATCCTCCAGGACCAGCTGGTGCACCGCCAGATGGCACCAACTGAACAGAACCCCCGTCTGGACAAACTAAGCTTAATGATATGGTCTCTACCCCACCTGGAGGAAGACCTAATCCAGAAAAAGTTAGACTAGAAATGCAAACCTCCACAACCGACCCAGGATTTACCGTGGCCATATTCAAATCCTGAATATTCACATTGACAGTGGCTCCACCAAAAGCTGAAGCATCAAAATCTTCAGTTTGATTGTTCGAGAAGGTTGTAATTCCTCCAGGGTCGTTTATTACCGTGGCAAAACCATCTAAGTTGATGCAGTCGCCTGAGCAAACTTGTTGATCCGCACCCGCGGTTACCTGCACATCTGGAAGAAGAACGACTACATCGACCGTTGCAGAGCAATTGCCTGTAGATGTGGTCATATTCACCGTGTAGGTAGTAGTAGTTAGAGGAGTTACTGGTGTTGGATTATCGCCCGGCTGCTGGGTGGTGTATCCATCATGAACCCAAGTGTACTGAACGGTTGGGTCATTTACAAAAATCTCAACGTTATCAATTCCCCAGTGGTCATATTCCGATCCAGAATCCGCATCCTGAAACCACCGAAACTGCACGCCATTAGTAAGTGCTCCTGGAGGAATTTCGAAACACCAGTTGTTCCAATTGATTAACTGAGGGTCACTCCCACCATTAGGATCGAAATAAGTAATGTCCGTCCATGAGGTTCCATTGTTTGTTGAGTACTGCAAGAACACTCCTTCTTGAGGTTCATCAGGTCCTTCACAAGGCGATACATCCCCTTGCTCTGAAAAAAGCATGTCGAAACAAATAGTACCTCCTGCGGGCGCTACAGCTGGCCCAAAGTTGAGGGGAAGTGTTACCAAAGAACGTGGCACTCCAGAAACATCACCCATCCATATGTGAGTGGTTCCGTCTACTCCACCTGGACTACATGGATTGGAGTAAGTGGCTTGTTGGGTAAATGCCCAACCCGTAGGATTTCCCGAATTAAAATTTTCTTGGAAACTGATATTGCCCGTGGTAGAACCAAAGTGAGATAGGGTTACGGACTCACCACACACAATCTCATAGCTAGTAGCCAATCCACTTACGTTACACTGCGCCCAGCTCTGACCAATTCCTGCAATCAACCAAATGATTACGTTGAAAAAAAGGAAGTTGAATCTCATTCTGCAGTGGTATTAGCTTGCAGTTGCACATTCATATTAACCACTTCAAACTTGGTCAGTTTTCGAGCCTTTTCTTGCCTTAGCATTCTAGAAAAAACTTTTAGCCGCTTATCCTTAGAATCACAGCTACCCACCAAACTTTCATTCGCAGCAACAACTAGTTCTGAGCGTCTTTCAGGACTATCACCGCTGCAATTGGAACAATTTCCGTTGTACCATGCGTTTTTTAAAAAACTTACCTCAACACATGTCGAATTGGAATTCACGATTTTCAAAAGAAGATATTCGTTTGAAGTTCCGTTGGCAAGGTCAGAACAATCTGCCGGAGTAGAAAAGATTTGGACATTATCCTTTTCGGCTTCTAACCTCCATTCTGTAGTTGAAGCATTAAGCGATAATGCATTTTGCGCATCTGCCGAAAACATCCCAGAGGCCATGAAAATCAGGAGTAATCTATGTTTCATGTGCTCTCTTTAGATTTGATTATCGCACCAAATTGACGTTACCATAATAGGTATGGCTTTCATAATTGGCATCTACTATTGTAATGGTGTAAACGTAATCTCCCGACTCAACTTGCGCTCCTTGATAACTTCCGTCCCAAGGATTGTCGATGCTGGCAGTAAAGAATATTTGTTCCCCCCAACGGTTGTAAATCGCCATAGCTAAGGTCTCCCACTGAACGCCTTCTCCATAGGGACGGAAGAAATCGTTCTTCCCATCCTCGTTCGGAGTAAACGTATTGGGGATGTAAAACATGAAATCGGGCTCAACCTCCACCGACTGCCTTACAAAGTCAGAGCAATTATCATCTGTGGTAACAATAAGCGTTATTACAAATGTGCCCGTATCTGTGTAATTGTGAACTGGATTCATCACATTGTCTTGCGCGCCATCACCAAACGTCCAATCCCAAGAGTTAACCGTTCCAGAGGATAAATCTGTGAAATGAAAAGTCGCATCAAGCAGATTTGTAATTGTAGGGTCAACCGAGAAATTGGCCTGTGGAAGCGGATAAACCTCCACAAACTGAGGGAAAATTGTATCGCCCATACATCCTGATGCCGTTATTACCTGTAATGCAATATCATACACACCTGGTCCAGAAAATGTATGATTAGCAATAGATTGGGTAGCTGAATTGGCTCCTGAATTGGCATCGCCAAAATTCCACAACCATTGTTGCCCAGCTGGAATACTCATATCTGTAAATACTGCGGTGTGCTCATCGCAACCAAATGGGTCGTCAACCGAAAACTGAACAATTGGAAGTGGATTCACCGTGATGGTGCTTGTAGCTGTGGCCAGTGGAGTGGTGCAGCCATCAATAACTGCAAAATCGTAAACCGTGGTAACAAGAGGCTGAACAGTAATCGGTAAAGCTAATGGCGTTGGATTTGGAGATTGCACGAAGGTGTAATTTCCATCCCCGCCAGTGGCCACAAGATTCAACGTTGCCAAATCACCATAGCAAATGCTAGTGTCTGGCCCAGCCAACGGACGAATTACATCCAAAGTTAATGGCGCGCGTAGGGCAACCGTAGTATTAGATGCAGCGGAAACACACCCATTTGCATCTGTAGCCACTACAGAATAGGTGGTATTTGAGGAAACGGGTATGACTGTAGGATTTTGATCTGTGGCCACAAGCGATGCATCAGCTGGCACAGCATTCCATTGATAGCCAGCAATTGGCGATGTTCCTCCATTAGCAGCTGCGCTCAATTGTGCTGTTCCGCCTATGCAGATTAGTGATAAATCGACAGATGCTGCAACTGTAAGTTGAGTTGGTTCGCCAATAGTAACCGTTGTGGTTGCGAAACATCCCAAATCATCCGTAACAGTTACATCATAGTCCCCAGCGCAAAGAGCAGAAGCAATAGCAGTGTTTTGAGGTGGAACTGTATTCCACAAGAAACTCAAGGGAGCTACAGCCATCAAATCGGGGTGAGCAGTTGCGGTTCCTGTGCAAGAGCCAAAGCAAATGGCATCGGAAGAAGTTAGAATCGATACTGAAAATCCAGGAGTAGAGGTGACATCCACATCCACATCAATGCTACACCCATTGTCATCCGTAACTGTGGCTGTGTAGGTTCCCGGAACAAGTCCTGTTGCAATTGATGTACTTTGAACCGGAACAGTATTCCACGAATAACTATAATCCGCGGCAACCATTCCTCCCGAGCCTGTAACCTCCACTTCACCATTGGGTTGGCCGCAATCGGATTGAACGTTCATTACCGCAACTGACGTTACTGGAGTTGGTTCGCCAATTATTACTTGGTCCGTAGCTAAGCATCCGTTTACATCCATCACTCCTACGTTATAGACTCCGGCACATAAATCAATGGCATTAGCAGTTAATTGGTTTGAACCATCATCCCAAGCAAATAGATAGGGAGCAGTTCCGCCAGCTTCCACTGCATCAGCAGTACCATCACAAGATACATTGCACAGGGCATCGGTAAATGTTGGTATGCTAACAGTTAAATCGCTTGGGTCGAAGGCAACAACTGCACTAACAATTAGCGAGCAACCTTCGTCATCAACTACCTCAACATCATAACTGCCTGGTGCCAAATCAATAGCTGTTTGGGTTGTTTGTGGCGGAACTGTTGCCCATGCATACGTAAACGGTGCTGTACCAGAAAGTGCATTTACAGTGGCAGTTCCGTTATCCGCGGTACAAACCGAGGCTGTGGCAGACGTGCTCAAGGTAAGGTCCGATACTGTAATGTCTATAGTTTTTACATCACCGCATGGGTCTGGAATGGTATGGGTAATAGTATGTAAACCAATACCTGCTGCTAATGGGTCAAACAACCCTGTTGCACTAACTCCAGTTCCAGTATATGTACCGCCAACACCCACCGAGGTTAGTTGAACTGCAGGACTAGCTGTACATAACTGATTAGTGGCATTAATTGGGTCTATAGTGGCGTCAGCATATCCAGTAAAATCAAACATTACCGAGTCGATAGCTTGACAGCCCAATTGATCCTGTATCTCCAAATAATACCACTCGTCATAAGTTGGAATAGGATTTACGGTTTGACTAAAACTATTTGTGCCCGGTGCTAAGCTTACTGGAACTCCGTTAATGCCCAATTGATAAGTTAATGTTCCCGAATTTGGAACTTGTTGAGGATTGGGATTGATTGGTGTGGTTAGTGGCACTACGTAAATGGAAGCCGTTGCGGGGTCGCACGAATTATCGTTGATTGTTGAATTGATTGCCCCAGAACTATAAACCAACTGTGATGGTCCATTATCGAACGTGATGGTAGCTGCAGTTAATGCTCCCACATCCGCTCCAATACAGTCGTAAATCTGAACAGCCCAACCACCTTCAGCTGCATTGCAACCATAAATATTGGAAAGACCACCGGTTGGATAGGCAGATCCTGCAACAGATCCATTATAGATTGCGTACGAACCACCAAGGGGTGTACCAGCCGAACACATATTTAACTGGTTTGCATTATTGGTACTAAAACATAAGTTGTTGATGTTATTTCCGCTATTACAACAGCAACCATTACCAGCATTCACAACTTCTGGATGTGGATAAAGTGCAAATGCTGGACTTCCGCAACCTGGTGGGCCTATCAATACAAACCCCACGTCAGAAACATAGGTATGGGTGGCGCTAAAACATACCGTAACATCAGTATTTGCGTCAACAATAAATGGAGCAGTTCCAGGATCAACTGGATCCCAATAGGTAAATCCAGTAGCACTGATGGTTCCGTTTACATCAAATGGCTCACAACCAGGATTTACTGGGTCCAAAGTTGTGCTTATATCTACCAATAATTCACTCACATACAACCATGTAATAAAGGTTTCCGATTGCCCTGCATTGTTCGTTATAGTAACGCTATAACCACCAGATGCTAATCCATTAACAGTCGAAGATGGCACTCCACTTTGGGTAGAAAAGGAAACGTAAGTATGCGATACATCATCATACAAACCCCAATCGAAGCTAAACCCAGGTCCTGCAATGGTTGGAGTTGCAGAAAGTGAGCCTGTGAGGGTGTTTCCATTTACATCAGGCGAGCAGAAAACGAATATCTCATCGTCTTGCATGCCATTGGTATACTGCGTTGGCTGCGTTAAACTGGCCGTTGGTGATACAATTTGAGCTACAGCTTTTTGTTGCACCATTGCTAGGCTAGCAATAAATACCAACCGAACATTCAACAATAAAACCCAAAAATATTTCTTACCTGTCATCAGTCCCTATTCCGATAAAGGCTTACTGACCCTGTGATAACCTTCGGCTCGAAGGTGTTGAACTTCTTCATAGTGAAGATGTAGATGTAAGTTCCATTCTTCACGACTTCCAAACTTCCTGGATCCATGCCATTCCACCCACGATTTGGGTTGTCGGTTTGCCACAGCAGTCCTCCCCAACGGTCATAAATCTGCATATTGTATGACTCGTATTCAAAATTCTCTCCTATAGGCTTGAATTCATCATTCAATCCATCGCCATCAGGTGTAAAGCTATTTGGCACATAGAACGTGAACAATGGGTCAACTTGCATATAACGGAAGGTTGTGTCACTACATCCATAGCGTGGTTCGTTGTAGGCAATAAGCATTACTAAGTATGCTCCAGGCGATTCATAGGCATGTTCTGGATGCAACGCATTGCTGATATCTCCATCACCAAAATGCCATTCATACGTTTCGGAAGCTTGCGATTCGTTAAAGAATTCTACCACAGGATTGGTAAGTTCTTCGGGTTTGGATCTACTGCTGAAGGCTGCCATGGGCGGCACAATCATCGGCACATTTGCAGTTCGTTCAATTTCACACGCATTCGAGTCTACCACAACCACCGTATAATCACCTGTGGGTAGATGCGATATATAATTCCAATTTTCAAGATTGTTTACTTCATAAAATATAGAATCGGTAATTGAGTTCCAGATGTAGGTGTAAGGCTTGGTTCCGCCCTGTGTTTGCGTTCGGATTGCACCATCCTGTCGAAGGCAGGTATCCGCTCCAACAACAAAGCTTAAGCTTAGAGGAAGTGGCTGCACAACTATCATAGTAGTATCTACCACACATCCCAAAAAGTCGGTAACGGTAATTCTATACGGGCCAGGGCCTAGATTGGTAATTGTATCAGTGTTTTGCAAAAGTTGGTCGCTCCACTGCAATGTGTATGGTGTAGTTCCACCACTTGCCATAGCAAAAGCAATTCCATTATTGTCGCCAGTGCATAGGATGTCTCTGTGGCCTCCGCTAATTTCTAACTGCGTGGGTTGAGTGAGGGTAACATCCAAACTGGTTTCGCATCCTACCGCATCGGTCACCGTGGCAGTGTAATCTCCAGCCACCAAACCGTCAAAAGTTACCACTCCATTTACATTATTGATAACCTCAATCAACTGACCGCTAGCATCTACTAAGTCTACGGACACTGGAAAATTACTTCCAACTGGATTTACCGTTATCTCGCCATCATCAAAACCGAAACATGAAACATCTTCTTTTGAAGTGGTGATGTTGACATTGCCAATTGCAACAACAACGTCATCAGTAAAAGTTTGTCCTGAACACAATGTAACTTGTGCGGTGTAGGTCGAAACAACTAAGGGATTGACTTGAATCGTGTCTCCAACACCAACCAAGGTTCCTCCCAGGAACCATTCTATGCCGCTTGGAACAAATCGAGTACTTTCATTCGTAGTAACCCATTGAGTGCTGTTTCTGCCAGGAGCGGTGAAAGCTACAGTTCCGAAATCGTTATGGACACCTTGAGTGGCCGTTCCGCCTGCCCAACCAACACAGTTCGGTTTGTTTGTGATATGATTTTCAACTATTCCTGTAGTTTCATGGCATACAATCTGAAACGTTCCAAAACTATTCGTACAGGAAAACATAGGCACGTTATCCCAACTTACAACTAGTCTTCTATTTGGTGCTGTTCCATATGTTTGATAACGAATGCAAGCACCTCCACATAATCCCGGATGCCAATCCTGCCATGGTCCTAGTATCGCATTTTTTGGAACATTTGCGTCCGTACTTGGTATTGTGCCAGAAGTATATGAGGAAGATTGGCCGGGAGAGAAACTTATCCATCCGTTTGAGCCGATAAAGAAATCTGTATAAGAAGACCCTAGAAAACAGAACTCGAATCCAATAGGAAATGATTGGCTAACAACATCATCACCCAATGGCACCCCAGTACCAGTCATAGGTTCTGGGGCAAATGGTATTTGCTGAAATGTATAGCTACTTGTGCCAAAACTTCCAACCACTGTTGCATAAAGAGTGGCCGTGCTACCATCACAAATATTTGTATCAGGACTCGCAATAAGTTGTGCAAAAATCTGATTGACATTCAACACCGCCACAATCAGCATCACCAGCTTGAGGATAGACCAGTTGAAGGAAAACGTAGAAGTATGTTTCATTCTATAATAACGGGTGTTTAAGAACAAGAATCAAAATAGGCATTCACAATCATGGCAATAGAGTAATGTCACCAGTAAATACGCGGTCGGTGAGAATTGCTTCTTTCAACACAACCGTCCAAAAATACAACCCTTTAGGCTGCAATACACCACCAAGGTCGCGGCCATCCCATGGTTGATTTACGCTAGAGGTGCGAAACACAATTGTTCCCTTTGCATCGTGAATAATCATCTCAAAGGCGCAATCCATCGCTTCCAATGCCTTTGGCAAAAACACCTCGTTTTTTACATCGCCATTTGGTGTAAAAGCCGAATTGGCAAACAACTTAAAATCCTCGGCCATCGGCACTTTCATCTTTTCGCTTGATGTGCAGCCTTGGCCATTCGCAACAGTGAGTGTAACTAAAGCAGCATCTCTTTTCCGGAATAGATGCCTTACCTCCGATTCGGTAACTAAACGGCCATCGCCAAATGCCCATGTGCAGCTTTCCCCATCTAGCAATTCTGCTTTCAGCGTTACAAGAGGAAGATTTCCTTTCATGGTTTCCATTCCAGTGATGCGCGCCACTGGAGCTGGTTTCACTTCGATGGTTTCGGTACGTTCCCACGTGCGTTCCTCTTTAGTGGCCGTCAATTTCACTTCATAAGTTCCTGCATTATCAAATGCCTTCACTGGTGCGCTTTTGGTGCTTTGCTCGCCATCGCCAAACGTCCACGAATAGCGCATTCCATTTGCATTGGCTCCAGCAGTGAAACTCACTTGCTCGCCTTCGCACACCGATGTTTTGCTCATTTTCAACGTCAAACTCACTTCTGATTGTGGAGTGCTCTCGGCTTTTTGAGGTGCTGGCGGGTTGCTTTGTTCTGATGAACCGTTTTGTTCAGTAGTTGAGGGCGGATTGTCCGAAATAGCAGAAATAGTGCGCTCCTCCTGATTTGCTGCCATTTTCGCATCACCACCTCCAGTTCTAGTTCCAAATTTAGTTGGTTCAGATTTCTCTGATTCGCTGGTTAATAGGGTTGAATTTGTAGTGCTTGACGTTGGGGCAACAGCCTCTTGCGCCACCACTTCCTGCTGTGCGGCCTTAGTGGAAAGCTCTGCATTGGGTTGGGCAGGCCAAAGTGTGAAAACCACTGCGCCAACGGCAGCAATAAGCGCCACGGCAGCAGCACCCTTTAGCCAACCAGCATTGCCTGCCGATGGAGTGGGTTGCGCGGGTAGCATGGCCTCAAACTGAGTCCAAGCGGCCGCATTGTAAGGCATCTCAAAACCTTCAAGGCTTTGCCTTATCTGGTCATCAAATGGGTTGGGATTTGTGTCTTTCACGTGAAATCGGTGAATTGTTTGCTTAAAATCTTTTTCATATTCACTCTCGCCTTAGAGAGATTGGATTTAGATGTGCCGATGTTGATGCCCAACTTATCTGCAATGTCTTGATGCGCGTAGTTTTCCATCACATACAGGTTGAACACCATCTGATATGCTGGCGATAATTGCTGCATGGCCGCCACCACATCTTCAGGTTGTATATGTTTCACCTGCTCGTCCATAAACGCATGTTCGTCCGTATCGTCCGATAGGTTTTGCAGGTGATAATCGTTGTCGGGCAAGATGTGGTCTTGTTTTTTTCTGCGAAATGAGTCGATAGCGTTGTTCACGAATATTCTGCGCACCCATCCCTCAAACGAACCATCATTTTTGTATTTGTGCAGATTGGCAAATACCTTAATGAACCCTTCCTGCACCAAATCTTGGGCTTGGTCTTCATTGCGGGTATATCTCATGCACACACTTAGCATTTTGCCATAGAATAATTCATACATGCGTTGCTGACTTCTTCGGTCGTTGTTCAAACAACCGGCAATCAGATGGTCATGGTTGTCTTTGTTTGGTTGCACGCTATGGCTTGACGAGGGTGAGCATTAAGGGTTGCCGCCTTCCTTTAGGCGTTTTCACTTTTTGATAATGCAATCTTAATGTTTCTTGGCGAATGGGCAAGAAGAAAGCCCCTATTGACCCAATTGCTTTTATTTTTTCGTCTTGATACTTGCCAATCAAAAAACATCTCCTACATTCGTTTCGTCCAAATGCTAACCAACTCCCTCCAGTTTAGCCCTAATGCATTGCGTATTGCGCATCCGCTGTGTGCTAAACCCAGTATTCGTAGAGAGAGAGAGAGAGAGAGAGCGTAATTTCAATCCCTGCCGCATGGTAGGGAACCTCACCACATCTGGTAACCTATCTGTCAGACCTGTAGGGGGCATTCCCGCATTTGGTAACGCATCCATCAGACCCGTAGGGTCAATTACCACGTCTGGCAACCTATCTATCAGACCTGTAGGGGGCATTTCTGCATCTGGTAACCCATCCATCAGACCTGTAGGGCGCATTACCACATCTGGTAACCCATCCATCAGACCTGTAGGGGGCATTACTTCGTCTGGTAACCCGTCCTACAGACCTGTAGGGTGCATTACCACGTCTGGCAATCGACTCTACAGCCTAATAATCAATCATTTACATAAAAATTCATTTATCAACCCTAATTCCTAAAAACCATGACTCTTACCCGAAGATTACCCGCCACAAATCTTGGCCGCAAAAAAGCCCTCGACCGTGCCTTTGCCCGTCAATCTACCGTTACTCCTGGCACCGAGGTGTTGCATCCTAATACGGCAACGCGCCTTGCTACTGGTCAGCCGGCCTACATAACCGCATTGGCAAACTCAACCGCGGCAAAGGCAGATGTAGTTGCGCACACGCCCCTCAAAACAGCGGGCATCACTTCGTGCCGCATGTTGGTCAGTCATTTTATTCAAGTCTTCAATCTTGGTGTGGCGCGCGGCAAATATCCAGCCGTGCATCGCAGTCATTATATGCTGCCAGCAGAGAGCAGCGCAGTACCTACTATGGATTCGGATGCCGACACCTTGGAATGGGCGCAACTCATCATTGCGGGCGATTCGACTCGAATAATGGCGGGTGGATTGCCCATGGCCAACCCCGATACGATGGAAGTAATCACAGCATCAACCGCTGCTAACGCCCTCTTTTTGGCGCAAGATGGCCTAAGCAACACGCTAAGAGCGATGCAGCAAGCGGTGGATGACATCAACCCTGATGCCGACAAATTGATTTCGCGCATTTGGGATGAGGTAGAAGCCTATTATGGCGAGGACGATACCGAGGGGGCTCGTGCCAGTGCCCGCTCGTGGGGCGTGGTCTACGTTACCGAAGGCCCTGCCGCCATCCTTACAGGCTTGGTAAAAGATGCTTTGGGCAACCCACGCGTGGAGGCCGAAGTAATTGTAGTAGAAACAGGCGCAAAGGCCATTACCAATGCCGAAGGCCGCTACAACCTGCCCACCACCGTGATAGGCACTGCCACCGTGCAAGCCTCTTATCCTGGCGAAACCCCTGCTACCGCCACCGTTACTATTGCCGACCACGCAGAGGAAGTGACTATTGCGGTGGGGGATTTGGTGGTGGGGTAAGCACAAAAACACACATACTATACTATAGCACCACTTATGAGCACTGCACCCGAAGCCGAAAAACAACCCCGAAAAATGCCCACCCCCGAAGAGCTAGAAGCCATGATGGTGGTGCCTGCCGTTCTGGTTACTGGTGGCGTGTTTGTGTTGCAACTGCTGATTTATGGCCTGCCCATAGTGGCCATTGCATTGCCACTGCTTTATAGCCCTGCTTTGGGATTCACTATTGTTTGGTTGCTATGCGCACCGCTGCTCTATGCTTTTCTGTTCGCCACCACGGCAGGACTGCTGAGCCGCCCTTTTCAGGCAGGCATCATCAAAGGTGTGTTTCCCCGCGATGTGCGCTTCCCTATCTATGCCATGCGCAGACTCTATAACATCTGCTGGACTTCAGTGTATTATTTCAAACCGATATACAGTATCGTTCTTAGTGTGCCTATTTTTAAGACTATCACCTTTCGGTTGTTTGGCTATAAGGGGTCGATGAAATTTACCATTCTACCGGATACTTGGGTAAGAGATTTGCCTTTGCTGAGAATTGAGGAAGGCGTTTATATTGCTAACAGAGCAGGCTTGGCAACTAACCTTTGTCTTATGGATGGAAATGCGATGGTAGGAAATGTAACCTTAAAAAAGGGGGCTTGTGCAGGGTTTAATTCAAAAATTGGACTTGGGTCTACTATAGGAGAAAGAACTGAAGTTGGCATAGATTGTATAACAGGATTACATGTCAAAATTGGAAACGATTGTTCCATAGGAGCAGCAAGTGGTATTAGCCACGGTGTCAAAATCGGAAACAATACTATTATCGGTGTATGCAGTTTTATCGGCACTGGAGCCGTCATTGGTGACAACCTTAATTTACCATCAAACCTGAATATTCCAGATGGTGCCGTAATAATGACCTTGCAAGAAGCGATGAGGTATGTGCAAGCTCCGATGGCCAATCCTGCCTCAATGATGCAACAACCGATGGAGTAAGGTAGTTTATCTGGTTTTGGCCTGGAGCGCCAACACCTCTTTAACAATCACGCTAAAATCCTGAGAATGGTTGTTAACTGGGTCTTCTCTGGCCTTGCCCAAACGCACTATTACAAGGTCGTATTCGGGTATCACTATAATGTATTGGCCCAAAATGCCCCGTTGGTAAAACACATGGGTACCTTGGCTATCGTCTATCCAAAAACTATGGCCATAATAGGGCACGGCATGAGGTGTGGTGGCTAGTGCCACAAAGCTGCTGTCCAATACCTGCACATCATTCCACTTGCCAAAATGTAAAAGCATCTGCCCAAAACGGGCAAAATCGCGCGCGTTGGTATTAAAACAGCAAAATGTTTTCTCTATTCCATCCTTTCTATCTAAATGCCATTGGGCATCATGCTCCGCTCCAAGGGGTTTCCACAATTTTTCTGAAGCGTACTGGGCTAAAGAGCCATCTATGGCATTCATCACGCAGAGTCCAAGCAATTGGGTAGCACCGCTTTGATATTCGTAGGTGCCGGGCACGGTGTCAACGGGCACATTATCCAACATCAATTTCTCCACCTCGCTACTGTAGTATAGCTTAGCTGTAATGTCGAAAGGATTGGTGTAGTGCTCGTTAAAATCTAACCCAGCCGTCATGGTGCTCAAATGGCGTAGGGTAAGTTGGCTAGCAAATTCCCCGTGCAGCTCGGGCAAAAAGTCGGTTACCTTTTGGTCCCATCCTTTTATAAAGCCATCCTGTATGGCGCATTGGGCCAACATGGTAGTAATGCTTTTGGCCATGCTAAAGGAGTTGCTGCGCGATGATGCACTGTAACCGTCCCAGTATTCTTCATATTCAATTTCGCCACCTTTCACTATAAGAAATGCCACAGACTGGGTTTGTTCCAAACTGGTGCGCAAGGCAGCGGGCAAGGTCATTTTGTTGTAGTCGGTAGCCAAGGGCCACGGCTGTGGAGTGCCAGCTTCTACAGTTCGTGTGTCAAAAAAACGGGCGTCATCTATAGTAGCCGTTACATTGCCATGCAAATAGGTAGCCCAAAGGCCTTTGAGCAAAAATTGGTTGCCCGTGGCGTCCAATCCGCCTACTGCGAGGAGCAGCACAATTGCTAAAACTTTCAGGCTATTCAATGCAATTTTCATGGCAATGCGAATTAAGTTGGTCTGACTTTATATAAAAAACGGCCCTTGTCAGGCCGTTCTTTACACTCTTATGTATGCTAGTTATTTCCGGTCAAACTTGGAATCATCCACTTTCGATTCTACAACGGACACTACTTCTTGGCTTTTCAGCAGGGTGCCATCTGGGCCGCGCAGCTCCATCTTAAGCGGAAATCCATTGCTGATACCGGCAAGATTTGGCATGTTGTTCCGCACCACCTTCGGCAGATGGCTATAGCCTATTCTGATGTCGGAGGTCATCCAATACGTTAAGTCGTTTCCATTCGACTTGAACATGAGCATCTCACAGTTGTAGCCATTCTCGGTAGTATTCGTTTTTCTAACAAACTTGGCGGTAGTGAACATTTCCTCACCTGTGATGCCTGAGATTTCTTGAGTACCCTTGTCAGACTTTGAAAAGATGGTTCCATCATTGGTTCCCATAATCATGGAATACGTTAGATGTTGGTCACCGGCCTTAGAGTCGAATTCCATCAGGTACTGCCCCTTTTTGTGAGACCAAGCCACAGTGGCGGTCTCATTGACGGCCGCATTAGTGGTCCGAAAAGTGATTACTCCCTCAAATCCCGACTGGGCAAAAGCAGCGGAAATTGAAAGAACGACCGCAACAAGGATTGTCAGCGCGTTTGAAAATTTCATGGTTCGATTGTGAAATTGATGATTTATCATGGCCCGACCTCTCCTTTTAGTTGAGATGTATTGTAAAGATTGTCCAGAATATTGATTGTGTTTCCGTTATGCCTGATGGCGTATCCACCTACACCTGCCAAGGGTGGTGGCACTGGAATCGGAATGTTGATAGGTCCGATTGGGATATTCCCGATGAACGGAACAGTGACCGTAACAGTCAATGAAAGGGAAAATGAACCCTGCGTTCCAGAAAAACCGTAGGGTCCGCCATCGCCTCCATTAGTGTTTGGGGTGATAGTAATGGTTGCCGGTCCTGCTGCAAAGCTGAAAGGGGCATTCAGCAATCCGCCTTGTCCCTGCACGCCACCAACGCCCCCTGTACCGTCCGTTCCTTCATCATAGACCGCAAAACCGATAAACAGGTTGGTGTTGTAGTCTCCACCCACGCCAAGACCTGCTCCTCCTCCCCCTCCAGAACCTACAAATATCCCGATGGTAAGTGGACCGATTAGGGGAATGGACGGAGTGGTGTAGGCTAAAGAAAAGGCCATGGACCCACCGCCACCACCACCGCCAAAGATGACAGAATTGTTCAGAATGGTGGCATCCAAGGTGGCAATGACAGCATCACCACCTGCTACTCCGTCACCGGTCAAACCGTTGGCAGGGTCGTATGCTATGCCTCCATCGCCACCTCGGCCTATAATATTACCATCATTCACAATGGCCACAATAGAACCTGCCGGAAGTGTGCCAGTGGTATAAGCAGGTACCGTAGAAGAAGGACTGGTAATGGTAACACCGGTCGCGATATTGTTCACCACACACACAGGCTGATTGGTAGGGGCGGTCGGGTACTGCGCATAAAGATTCACACCAAGATTGTAGTTGTCAACACTGTTAATCACATCCACCACATAGCATGGCAGAATGGTAAGCGAGTAAATGATATTTATGGTGCTACCGCCACACAATACTTGGATTACGATGGGGAAGGTACCTGCAGGCGCAAATGGACTGGCGGTGAAGGTCACATCTACGTTACTAGTAGAAAACGTAGGATTGGCGCTGAAATTCGCGGTTACACCAGTAGGAAGTGCCGACATTAACTGTAACGCGATGTTCTGTGGCGTGCCATTGATTTGGTTGATGGCAATCTGGAACTGGATGGAGTCGGCCACCACGCGGTCAATGGTTCCAGCCGTACTGTT
>Ga0247843_1004863_pt1 | contig 19497 bp, 19 predicted proteins | sample LaCruzMarch2017__FD_192420 | JGI IMG/M metagenome (GOLD analysis project Ga0247843, IMG submission 192420) | Freshwater microbial communities from meromictic Lake La Cruz, Castile-La Mancha, Spain - LaCruzMarch2017_8m | ecosystem: Environmental > Aquatic > Freshwater > Lake | place: Spain...
TCTTTACAAGTCATTCTATCTGCCAACATAATTAAATGATGATAATTAATATATGTGCTATCAAACTCAATAACCTCTGAAAATTCGTCAAATATACTTTGCCTAGCAGCTTCAATACCAAAAGTATTATAAATTTCTATAATATGATTTGAAGTAGTCCGTGTTTTATCTACAAAATCGAGAGCCAAGATATCTAATAAGTTAGTGCCTAATGTATCTAATACCCACAAATCTTTTTTAATATATTTTGTATCAATTTCCTCAAAATTATCTGTGATTTTGCGCAATGTTACTTTATCAATATTTTTCACTCCGCGTAAAATAAGATTATCTAATAATTCTTCTTGTAAGTTTCTTAATAAATATATTTCATCGCTTTGATCCAAGGATTCTAAAACATTCTTATTTTTCTTTTTCTTTAATAATTGAAGATTTTTATTTATACGAATTCTAAAAATCAACTTTTCTGAGTTATAATCAGTATACATACAAGTCAAGTTATTATAACTATTCATTAAAGCAAAATGAAGATCGTCCATTGAGATATTTTTATCTAACATTTCTATTTTATTCATATACATTCTAATAATCCATTTTGATTTATCTTTGCTACTATCATAAGTAGTATTACAGTCATCTAATAATTTTTCAAATTCGTTATATTCTTTCATTAAATCCACATCTTCGCTCATTAATGTATTTAAATCGTCAGGGTCAAAACAAATTTCAATTGATTCAACAAGCGACCGTAATTTGGTGTTCTCAATTTTAGTAATATATCCTTTTGCTTTATTTTGGTCATAACAGTCTAATTTATTTAAATAAATAGTACAAGACAAACTCTTTGGGTTATCACTTAATGATAATATTTCTTCAATACGAGGAACACCACGAGTGACATTAGATTTTGAAGCAACACCAGCAAAATGAAAGGTGTTTAATGTTAATTGTGTTGTAGGTTCGCCAATACTTTGTGCCGCAATCATACCAACCATTTCTCCTGGTGCGACTAGTGCTTTCTTATACGCATTATTAATTATTGTTATTAAAATATCCACAGATTTACGGGTCAATCGTTTGTGCATTAACAATTCTTTTGGACTTAAATAATAATAATATAATACTTTAAAAAGTTCGTTTGGCTTACAATAGTTTAACAAATTTAATTTTTCAAAGTTGCTTTCAATAAGTTCAAACACTTCTAATGGTGTAATGTCTATAATAACATTTTCTTCTTGATTGCCGGCAATATTATTAATAATATGAGTAAATGATACTGGAACATTAACCGATGGTTTATAAACTCGATTAAATATTTTAGCAATTACATCATCACGTGCCTTAAGTATGAAATCAATATAATATTTGCACTTTTTATCTAATTCAGGTTTTTGCCTTTTAAATTTACTATAGGCTTGTTTCGTATATAATGTTCCATAAAGCGAATCTTTAGAATAATCATTGGGCATTTGATAATGACCATAAATTTCTTCAATAGTCATATTAACAAAAGGAACTTGTTGAGACTCAACTCTTACCGGATCAAAGTTATCATCCCCATAACTATATTGAATAATTTTATTTTTATTATTACGAACAGTCATATCATAATGAACCATTAAATCTTCTAATCCTTTAATAAGTCGTCGTTGAATATATCCTGTTTGACTAGTTTTACACGCTGTATCAATTAAACCAACACGACCACCCATAGCATGAAAGAATAATTCATCTGGATTTAATCCACCAATAAACGAATTTTCCACAAATCCACGCGCATTTGGAGAATCATCATATTTAGTATAATGTGGTAATGTTCTATCTTCAAATCCATAGGGAATTCGTTTTCCATCTACGTTTTGTTGTCCCAAACAAGAGATCATTTGGGAGATATTTAAATCGCTGCCTTTGGAACCAGCATTTACAATAATAACAAATCGATTAGTGCTATCTAAATTTTGGCGACCCAATTTACCTGCTTCAAAAGACGCCTTATTTAAAATATTATTAATTCGTGTTTCAAATTCATCAACATTTGAGCGTCCTGTTTTATTATCAAAAATACCTAAATGCGTTTCATCTATTAACGATTTCACCTCTATCTTTTTCTTATTAATTGTTTCATTAATTTTGTCATTTGTTTCTTTATCCGCAATAAGATCGCTAATACCCACACTATAACCATGAATTTTCATATATTCGGTTACAATGTCTTGTAAATTATTAATGAAATCACACGCAGCATCCACATCATAATCATTATAAATCCTATGAATTAAACCACGTGTGGTATCGCCTAAAATGCTTTTTTCAACATGACCACGTTTAATATTTCCTTTATTAATTTCCAAAACATTGTTTGATTTGCTATAATCTTCGGTTTCGCTATATTGCTTTGTTTTATATTTTAAACTAATGTTTGGAATAATTAGACTTAATAATGAAAAACTGCTCTGTGCTTGTATGTCAAAATTTATCTTTTTTAAATCAATAGTTTTAAGATGTGCCATTAAGTTCATTGATGTCCGAGGGTTAAAATTAATAGCCTCTCGTGTAAATAAATAACTACTTAATAATGAATCTTGAAAAATACCAACAATGGATTTATTGTTTGCCGGACTAATAATTTGATATTTTACAGCAGCCAATGTTTTAAGTTCAATTTCAGATTCATCGTCTTGTGGCATATGTAAATTCATTTCATCTCCGTCAAAATCGGCATTATATGGTTTGGTATCGGCAACATTCATTCTAAAAGTGTCTCCTTTATACATTACTTTAACAATATGACACATCATTGACATCCTATGAAGGGTTGGTTGTCGATTAAAAAGGATTGCGTCACCATCTAACATATGACGATGAACAATATCACCCAATTCTAAATTAATTGACTCGCGATCAACATACCGAAGACTAATACAATCTCCGTTTTTTCGCTCATAAATTTTTGCTCCGGGATGCTCGTCAGGACCATTTAAAATTAATGTGCGCAAATAATTTCTATTTTTAGCCGTAACAATAATAGGTTTTGTTAAATTTTTGGCCACTTTTAATGGAACGCCCAATTGACTAATAGATAAATTAGGATCAGGTGTAATAACCGAGCGAGCACTAAAATCGACACGTTTGCCCATTAAATTACCTCTAACACGACCACTTTTGCCATTCAGTCTTTCTTTAATTGCCTTTAAAGGACGACCGGAGCGTTGAGCAACGGCAGCAACACCGGGAATTTTATTATCTACTAATGTAGCAATATAATATTGTAAAACAGTAGTCCAATCATCTATTACATTTGATGCCGAATTTTGCTCTATTTTTTCTTGCAACATTTTATTTGCTTTAATAATATTAATAATAATATGTGTTAAATCATCTTCGCTTCGTTGTTGAGCATCATGCTTAATTGAAGGTCTTACTTGTGGTGGAGGAACTGCTAAAACTTGGCAAATCATCCATTCCGGACGCGACCAAATTGGACTAAATCCCATAAAATTAACATCTTCGTCCGATATTTTTTTGAAAATTTTCAACATCATTTCTGGAATAATTTTCATAGTCATCTTTGTATCTTCTTTTTTAAAATCGTAATTATTAAATTCCTCTTCCTTGTCGTTCCATTCAGCAATGATTGTTGCTAAACCTTCTTTTCTTATTTTGGGTTGTAAGCAACCACACCCATTATGCGAATCTTCGCCACAACGATGTTTTTTACTTGCCAAAGCAAATACTTTATTCCATCGTGTTTCAGCATTTAATTTTAATAAATAATTGTATTTTTCTTTATCAATTAAAAGTTTGCTACATTTAATACATACGCATCTACATATTTTCATAATTGTTGATAAATATTGAATATAATAAACGGGTCTAGATAAATTAATGTGTCCAAAATAACCCGGTGTTTGAACATAATCTAGTCCATCTGTGGGACAAATCATTCCTGGATCTAAAACACCCATTCGTGGATCAAATAATCCACCTAAAACAGGTTTGTTATTTATATGAGTATCCCTGTTTGTAATTTCTACAACGGAACCCTTTTGAATTTCATAAGGACTTAAAATACTAAATTGAATACCGATGATTTTAGATGGTTTCTTATTTTCAAAATCAGTCATTCTTTTATAATAGTTAAATAATATTTAAATTATATTTATTCAATTTTTAATTTTATAATGCTCAAAAAAGAAATAAATCTTTTAAGAAAAAAATAAAATTAAAAATTTATAAATATTATAAATATTATAAAATTAAAAATTGAATATAATTTATATAATATATTTAAATACTATAATTATTATGCCTCATAAATATAATACTAGAACTAAATCAGGAGCTCTTGTCCCATTCCTTTACATTGATGATAATGATAATAGTCATTATAATGATACTGACGAGGACGATGATACAAATAGTTCTAGTTCAAAAGACAGCAATAGTACTACAGAATCCAGTGATTCCGATAACTCAAATAAAAAAAATAATGCCAAAAAATTAAATAAATCTGAGTATTATAAATTTTTAAGCGAATTATATCCATCACAATACAGTAAAAATAAATATATTGAACAAGTTAAAAAAAGTATTGCTAATAAAGAATTTTCAAATAAACGTCTTAAAAAATCTGATAGTAATTTTGTAAATAATTCTTCTAATTCAAACAATTTGTTTACTAATAAGGTTATAAAAAAATCTAGAAAAATTACTAAGAAGACAAAAGCGAATCGTCATAATTATTTGGACGAAATTGAAATTAATGAAGATGATGATGAAGATGAAGATGATGAAGATGATGATACCAAATATGAGAAAAGTTTATTAACACATGGATTCAAAAAAATGTTTGACAATATGAATGGTTCTGACAAAAATATTAATATTATTTTAAATTTAAAAAAAGGTAAAAACACCATTTATAATAATCAAAATACAAACACAGATCGAATGCTAGGCAATTCATTATTTTCAACTATGTGTTATAATAAAAATAACTATGACAATGATGAAGAGGAAGAGGAAGAGGAAGAGGAAGAGGAAGAGGAAGAGAAGGATCAAGAAAATGAGGACGAGGAAGAAGAGTTAAGTAAAAGTAAAAAGAATAAAGATGATATTGTTCCGGCACCACAAAAAGTATCAAGTAAAAATTATAAAATGTTTACTAAAATTTTAAATAATGAAGAAAAAGAATCAGAATATTTTAAAAAATGTTTATCGTCTAATTTACAATTAGAAGCAATTGCTAAATTAGAAAAACTTACAGAATTAACTAAAATTAGCAAACCTTATTTACTACATTTGGTTGATCTTGATATTCCAGACCAATATAAAGCGTGTGCTTTAAGAAAAATTAATACTATGCGTTCAATGGGTAGTTATGGAAATAGCGAATATTATAAAATTAAATCGTGGGTGGATGCTTTCTTAAAAATTCCATTTAATAAATATAATAATTTACCTATCAGTTTTGCCGATGGAATTGAACAATGTCACGATTTTATGGAAAAATCAAAAAAAATATTGGATAGTGTTACTTATGGATTAGAGGATGCTAAAATGCAGATTATGCAAATGATTGGTCTCTGGTTAGTAAATCCAAATGCTATTGGTTGTGCTATTGCCATTAAAGGACCGCCAGGAACTGGTAAAACAACACTAATTAAAGAAGGTATTAGCAAAATTTTAAACAGACCTTTTGCGCTTGTTGCGTTAGGTGGTTGTGGTGATTCGGGATTTTTAGATGGGTTTGATTATACATATGAAGGCAGTAAGCATGGAAAAATTATTGATATACTAATTCAGTGTGGATGTATGAACCCTGTTATTTTATTTGATGAATTAGATAAATTAAGCGATTCTTTCAAAGGACAAGAAATTACCGGAGTATTAACACATTTAACAGACGCTACGCAAAATACTAAGTTTAGTGATAAATATTTTTCGGAAATTAGTATTAATATGTCAAAAGCATTATTCATTTTTAGTTATAATGATGAATCAATGGTAAATCCCATTTTAAAAGACAGAATGTATAAAATTGAAACAACAGGTTACAAAACCAAAGACAAACTCATTATTGCCAAAGATTATTTATTACCAAAAATTAGAGACGAAATTAAATTTTCTAGCGATGCCATTGTTTTCAGCAATGAAATATTAGAATATATTATTAATGATTTTACAGAAAAAGAGGATGGTGTTCGTAATTTAAAACGATGCTTAGAGATCGTTTATAAGAAATTAAATTTATATAGATTAATGAAACCTGATGTAAATTTATTTGAAGCTAGCGAAGGTTTAAAATTAAAAAATAAGATTAGTTTTCCGTGTATTTTAACTAAGCAAATGATTGATGATTTAATTAATAAGGGAACAACAAAAGACATTCCATATGGTATGTATGTTTAATTGAATATTATTAGGGATTACTCTTACTTGAAGTATTAATTAAATGTTATTAAAATAGTAATTTTATTTTTTTTTATTAAAATTGAATTAAAATATTAATATTATAATCTACATTTATAGAAATGGATCTAACTAACTTATCTAAATTAGAACTTTTAAAAAAGTGTCAGGAACTAGGATATATTAAATGTAAATCTAAAAATAAAGATGACTTGATTGATTTAATCAATATTAAAACACAACAATTAGAAAGTTCAATTACGCATGATAAATGTATAGATAAAAAAGATATTTTAAAGAATGAAATAACTACTACATCTTCTGCTGATGGAATATTAATTCTAAATGCTGATTGCATGGTTGAACTGAATAAATTAGAAGATAATAGTATTGATTGTGTAATAACAGACCCTCCGTATTTTATTGATAAACTTGATGATAAATGGTCTTCGAGTCAAGTAAATAAGGATGTTAAAAATAGTCACATTAGACATTTACCAAAAGGTATGAAATTTGATAAATCACAGGTCAAAAATTTATATGATTATTATTTAGAGTTATCTAAATTATTATTTAAAAAAATGAAACCAGGAGCATATTTCTTGTCATTTTCGTCACCAAGATTATATCACGCAATAGCAATGAGTTGTGAAATTGCTGGTTTTGAAATTAGAGATATGATAAATTGGACTTATACACAAAGTATGCCAAAAGGTATGTCTGTAAGTCATATAATAGAAAAAATGAATTTAACCGAAGAAGAAAAAAATAAATTAATAGATGAATATAAAGACTATAAAACACCTCAAATTCGGTCTTGTTTTGAACCTATATGTGTCGCTATGAAACCTTTGGGAAAATTAACATTTATTCAAAATGAATTACAATTTAAAACAGGACTATTAGATTTTTCACAAAAAGTTGGAATAGACAACAATAGAGTTCCAGCAAATATAATTACAACCGAAGAATATAATGAGAGTTATGATAAAAATTTCTTAGTATCAAAACCTTCTAAAAGCGAAAAAGGGGACACTAACACACACATTACAGTTAAACCTATTGCTTTAATCGAACATTTAATAAAGCTATTTAGTAAAAAAGGTTCTCTAGTTGTTGATCCATTTCTTGGAAGTGGGACAACAGCATTAGCATGTAAAAATACTGAAAGAAAATGTATCGGAACCGAATTAAACAGTGAATATTATGATATTTGTTTAGCTAGATGTAAATAATTTATCAAATAGTGCTTTATATGCGCCAATTTGTTCTCTTGTAAATTCTATTTCTTTTTTTTCAATCATACTTTCTAATTTATTTGGCATTGGAATTTTTGTTAAACTATCTATAAATATATAGCTATCTCTATACTTACCTTGTATAGGTGGTTGTAATACTAAATTATGTGTTGAGTTATCTGTTGACCCAGGATTTTTATGACCCAATTGCCATAAATTGTTTGAAACATCAGTATAATCTTCTTTAATAGTTGATTTTATTTTATCAATTTCACTATTTTTTTCTTCTTGTGACCCATCATACTTAAAATTTTTTCTCATTTTATGTTTATTTGACAAACAATATGGGTAAACAATATAAGATTTTCCTCTTTCTCTTCCGCTATTTGTTTGAATACCCCATTGATTATGTTTATTAAATAATTGAATGCTATCTTTTGTACTTATATTAAATTTTTTTACAAAAGCATCACACGTCTCTCTGTCCCAATAATAGTATGGGTATTTTAACATTGCTGCTAATGCTTTACCATTTCCTGTACTAATATTAGGTGGTTTTAATCCATTACTTATACAAAATTCTTTAAATTCTTCTGGATATTCCGTAGGTAATTCAGTTATTAAATCAATATTGATTAAATTATAGACACAGGGTTTTATGTTTAACTTTGTCATAATATTGCTCTCCATTTCTTTATATTGTATTGCTTATATAATATATATATAATCAATTTTTTTATAGCACACACTTAACTCATTCATGGCTTCGTGCTCTTCTTACAGTAGTTGCCATATTTCTTGGTATATCAATTTGTGGCGGTCTTACTATTGCCTCTGCTCTGCGAGTAGTAGTATTTCTTAGTGTTGGTTGTATTTCAATTCCAAATTGCGACATTCTATAATCATTTAATGAACCATTCATATAACGTCTCATCAAACTATTAACATTACTAATACGACTAACTGTGTCAAGTATATAATTTCTTATTGCCAAATATCCATCTATTTTAAGTTGTGCCTGTAAAAATTGAGGTTCATTACGAAATCGGATTATTCTTCTAACTCTAACTAATGTGTCCTCTAGTAAAGGCAACATATTTTGTTCATCATTAAACTCATAATGTGTATTTACGTTATTAATAAAATATAATAAACGTGTTTCTGCATTAGAAAAACGAAAATTCATGGGATACTGATTTAATAGACTAACTATTCTTTGTAAATTTTTGTCATTAAATCTGTCTTGAATTCTTGACGCAGAAACTTCTTTAAATATTATATCTGATACTTCGTGTGGTATTCCGCGTCTATCTAAATCTCTTAGTGCCGACCTCGTCTCTCTAAAACTTCGTAATGAACCAGCTTTATTTTTTAATTTTTTAGGATGTTTTCTATTTTTATATGTTTTTGGCATAGTTATTATAATAGTAAAATATTATATAATATATTTTTAATAAGAAATAAGTAAGTCTTCATTATTGAATTATTCATCATATAACCAACTAAAATAATATCTCTCGTCTTTTGTATGTTTAAGATTAGAAAATTGTAAAAATACACTGGCATCTCTACATAAAGCCAATAATTCTCTCTTAAACTCGACAAATTTTGTTGTATCAAAGTTATTATTAGTAAAATAATATGGATTTTGTATTATTGCATGTGTTATAAAATGTCGTTTACTAGGTTCTAGTTCAAATGCACCAATAAAATATGGACCCTGTTTTAAATTTACTGTTTTTGGAAAAAAACCTATATAAAAATAAGTTCTTGAAGAATTTATGCTTCCAAAATCACGCATTTTAAACATATCTTGAAACATAAATGTTGGAAAATGATTTGGTTGATGTATCATTTCATAAGTCCATGTTTTTGCCCATTCAATAGATGACTCTGGAGTTAATAATTTTAAATCTTTAGATGTAGGTTCTCTAATATATTTCTCATATGAATTATAACTTGTTAATAATTTATGTGTTTCTGTTAGACTATTATTTTTATAATAATTGTCTACAAACTTGGTTATATAGTTTTCTACATAGTTTTCATCTACATTGCTTTCATCTACCTTGTTATCTTCAATATTTAATGTAATATTATGTTGTTTTATAAATTCATAAAACGATTTACTATTACTATTACTATTACTATCATTAGTTATATTAGACATTAATACATTGCTTCTTTTATATTTGTATATTTTTGCTTTGTTGCTTAAATGAATATTATGTGTTAAAATAAAAGCATTGTTGCCAATTATATTTAAAAATACAAAAACTATATTATAGTACTTCATATTATTTATATTTATAATTATAATTATAATTATATTTATAAGTAATATTTATAAATATTATTTTTAATGACAAATTTATGGTATCAAATTTATGGCAACATATTTATTAAGTTATTAAATTCATTTTTTTTTTCAACATTTAAAATTGGATAGTCAATAATGTAGTTTGTAGTGTGCTTTATAAATGGATCGTTGTTTTGTTTTAGAACAGATGTTGGTGAAAAGTATATATTTTTATATTCATCATTTTCTTGTATAAACGAAATATGTGATTTATTTGTTCCACGTGCTAATAAATAATTTTCTTGATCAGGTGTAATACAGGCACAACCTTTAGATGTGCTATATTCAGTATTATAAAAACAGCATTCTGGTAAAAATTTATTGTCTTGTAAAAACACTTTTTCCGGATCTATTTGAACATCATTATAAGAATTTAAGTTTAGTTCTGGGTGTTTAAAAACTTTAGAAAGTTCCGTAATATTATCATAATAGTTTTCTACTGAATTACTTGATAAAAAATTATTGTAGTCTTCTTTATTTTTATTTTTATTCTTGTTTTTATAACTTTCAAAAAAATGAATAATACTCATAACAACAAACAGTGTCAATTTATCAAATATTAATACAAATATAATAATTCCAATAAGAACCTTAACTATTTTATACTTAAATATATGATGGTTGAAAACTTTTATTTTATCCAATTTATTATTTATTAGTCTGCTATATTTCAAAAACGAATCAAATCCTTCTCGGAAGATATTTTTAATCTTAAATGTCATTTTTGACTACTATTATATTAGTGTGCTATAAATATAAAATATAAAATATAAAATATAAAATTATTCATCTGGAAATATTTTTTCCACAAATCTATTAAATAAGCAATACATTATTAATACAATTATTAAAAAAATTACTGCTATTAAAAATGATATAGTGTATGCGACAATTACAACAATAAGTAAGACGGCCAAAATAGGACCTAGTACAGGAATCTTCGTCAACATAGAAAATATCATAACTACTATTACTAACACAAGTATTAGTCCAACTACCATAATAGATGCCGGTATAACTAGTGTTAATAACCATCCCAAAACAAAAACAACAAATATTAATCTAAATGATTTAACCAATAATACAAGTGTATTAAATGCCACTGTAATTGAAGACAATATTTTTCTAAGAAATTCATTTGTGTTCATAAAAAAATATTTAATATTTGCTAAAACAATCTTTAACTTATTCATAAGTAATTTGAAAAATTCTACAATTAAATTAAATAAATACGAAAGAAATTTTTGAAGTTCTGTAAATGCGTTCTGGAGCGCGCCAAATATTCCTTCTACTGAATTTTTAATATTATCAATTGGTTTTTTTGCTTCTTGTGCTATTTCCGCATTTAAGATATTTAAACATTCATTAAAATTATTAATTATATAATCCATTTCTTTGCCTTTCGAATCTGAACTATTTATTACAGACGCAAATGGCATAAATATTGGATTACATTTATTTTGCTGCCACGAATTTTTATATGATTTTATAGAACTTATAATGAAAAAATAGAGTGCTATAAAAATAACAACTATAAAAATCATAATTGTAAACCATATATCATTGCTGTAAATATCACTATAAGCAGTGTTCTCAAAATAAGTATTTATTTTGTTAACTAAATTTTCATCTGTAGTTGTCATATTAATATAGAGCACTAAAATTAATATACATAATAAATTATAAAATTATACAAATTATACAAATTATAACTTTTTACCAGTAAAAAGACGAAATGCTGTTCCTGGAAGATCTCCTACTATTGCTTTTCCTAATTTGCTAGTTAATCCTATTAAGTTATATACTACTGCTATCATTGAAGTTGTTTTACCAAAAACATCAGATACGGTAATCAACGAATTACCTAATCCACTGATTAACATTTTTAATCTATTTCCTAAATCTCCCACTATATTAAAAGTTTCACCCTCTTGGACATTCAATCCCAATTTTAATGACTCTAATATTTCTGTAAAAACATTTCCTGCCTCAGAAAAAGTGTCAAGTGTATCATAAACTGGTTTTAAGAAAGACTTCATAAAATCACCTTGTGTTTCTTTTGTACATTCTTGAAATGTTAAAACAGGATCGAACCCTATAACTCCGGCAAAAGGTGTTACTAGCGGATTACATTTATACTTATCCCAGTTATTTCTGAGTTGAACTAATCCAACACTTAACGTTATAAATAATTGAATTAAGCAAAATATTAATACAATTAAAAAAGCATTACCTATATCGCCTAATCCCATTAAATATTATAAATATAATTATAATATAATTATAATATAATTTAACTAATAACTCTATTAATTTATATTTTTTATTAATTAAATACTATTAAGTATCAAGTATTTTTTGAACATAATGAAGCAATTGTTTGGTTTGCGTTATGGACTGTATGTGATGCTGGATTTCCCATTCCGCCCATATTCCTAATATAATCAGCATTTTCACTATCCATATTTCTCTGATCGACACAAGCAGTTTTATAAGATATATTATCTTTCAGAACTTTTGATTTACCTTCGCTATTTTCTACTAATGATTCTAATTTTCTCATAACTTCCGAACTTGTCTCATTACCTTCTATTAAATTATAGTTTCCTAAATATAACATTAACAATAATAAACTTATTAGTATTAGTATTAGTAAGTTAAAGCTTGTATTTGGTTTATGTTTGAAAACCATTAAAATAATATAATATTTAAAATAAATACTATATTTTAAATATTAAAGTAAATGTTAATAATATAAATATAATGAGTGACTCAACTATTTTTAATCCACAACAAAGATTAGACTTGGCAGCATTAATTAAAGCAAACGACACCGATGATTGTACAGAAGAAATTCGCTCAAAGAAACAGAGCGTTCTCATTAAAAATGATGTAAAGCATATGATTGTGTTAAAGCAAAAATATGAAAGATTGAGAAAATCAAATCCTAATGAATTTGATGCTATATGTGTTAAACAATGTAATTTTTTATTCAATAATTATACTGATTTGTATAATAAAATTAAAAATGACAATTTAGATTTAAATATATTAGATCAAGTTTTAACTATATTAAAAAAAATAGAGGACGGAGAACTAAACCAACACGAAGGATCATATTTAGTTGGAAAATATTTAAAAGAAATGTATATAGATAGTGCGTTAAAAACAAAAGAAAAGTTAGAAGCCAAAGAAAGAAATAAAAAAGTTCCCAAAAAACCTTTTGCTAATATTGAGAAAAAAATAAGTTATAAAGATTTTAAATTATTGAATACTAAATAAATATTTATTACGTATTTTAACTACATTCCACAAATTTGTCTTCTTCTTCCAGTTGTGTGATTATACTCTTTAATACTTCAATTTCATCTTTAAAAGTTTTATTTGTTTCTTCTAATTTCGCATTTTCTTGAACTAATGCTTTATTTTTGTTAGTTAAATCATGAATAAAACGTTTTAAATTTCTTAATTCTTTACTTTGTGAATTAACAATATCTTGTGGAGAGCAACAATGTCCATAATTCTCAATATGTTCTTTTTGACTTTTAATAACCCAATTTTTATGTTTTTGACAACCAAAATGATTTTTTATAATTTGCGAATTAACTAAATATGTTCTATCCATACAAGGACATCTAAATTTTGGACCATATTCTTTAACTAATTCGGGAACTGTTTTATCGCGCAATCCTTCTGTAGTTTCATCATATTTCAATGTATATTCACACGCTGTCTCAATAATTTGTGTATTAGTACTTGAAGTCATGATTATTAAATTATTTATTATTAAATTATTTATTATTAAATAAATTTATCAATTTTTTATTTCATAAAAAACATTTAGTAATAATATTTAAAAATATTTACTTCAATAATATTATTGACATGACGTTCTATTTATTTTACAGGATGAAACATAGTAATATTATTTATAATGCTATAACCCGAATGACACTTATTGATAATTCTCTCATAAAAGATTTGGAAATTGCTAAAAATAGAAAATTTAAACTAGCAAAACTTAAAAATACAGCAAAAGTAATTGAAATGAGTGAAAGTCATGATATAAAACCTTTTGTTTTTGTTAAAACCACAAATATTACTTCTCGCTAAACTTATAATATATGCTATATTATAAATATGCCGAGAAGTGAGGATGATGATGATGAGGAGGATGATAAGGAGGATGATGAGGATGATGAGGATTTTGTTCCTATGAGCAGTGGCGAGGAGGATGATGAGTATGATGAACAAATTCCTAAATATCCTATCCCTCGTAACAAAAATCCATATGATTATTTAAAAACTATGGTTTTAAATATATTTCAAACTTCTACATATAGCGAATATTACATAGATAAACCCACAATTGAAAAAGATACGTATATATTTCGTATAAAACAAAAAAGTGATAAAACCTCAGTCAGTTATTCAGTTATTCATGTAATGACCGACGAATTAACTACTTTGCCCACTAGAAGCAGTCGATCTGAAGAAGTTAAATTGCTTAAAATATCCAGTGTAGCAACTAATAAAGAACATAGTGGAAAAAATTTGGCAATATTATTGCTTATTTATGCAATAAGTCACTTAAAATTACTAGACCAATACAAGACTATTGAATATTCTATATTGGATGATTGTAGTGATAGGGGTCATTGTATTCCATATAACATATATCATCAATTAGGATTTGTTCCACGTGATCTTGTTAAATTAACCGAACTCGAAGACACACCATCGAGCAGTGAATCAACAGAACTAGTACTATCGGGTCCGGAAAAAGTAGCTAAATTAGTAGAGTTTCCACAGAGAGCAAATGCCAAAATTAATAATATTATTGAAAAACACAAGATTACCATAACCACTCCCCTACGCAAACCAGAACCTTCAGATGCCTTAAGAAGTGATGGCGGTAAAAAATCATATAAAAGAAAATCATATAAAAGAAAATCATATAAAAGAAAATCATATAAAAGAAAATTGTATAAAAGAAAATCGTATAAAAGAAAATTGTATAAAAGAAAATTGTATAAAAGAAAATCATATAAAAGAAAATCATATAAAAGAAAATCATATAAAAGAAAATAAGTCTTTTTATAGCATTATTCTCTCAAATAGTTATAAAATAATATATTAATATTTATAAAATATTATAAAATATTAATATATATTAATTATGAAAACTAATAATTATACTTTTATTACATATGGATTACTAACCTTATTAATAATATTTATTTACTCTATTAGTTTTAAATATAAATTTAAGACAGCACAACAACTATCATTTAGAGGTTTCACCAATGCCAATTCTAATAAAGAGAATTTTGATAATATTAAGAAGAAAGATAGTAATATTAAAGAAGGATTTACAGATGAGAATGATAGTAGCAGTACTACGAAAAATGGCGATGTTTTTAAAGTAATAGAAAACAAACTAAAAGGATTAGTTCAAGAATTAGGAGGAAACGAAGGTAAATCTGAAACAAAGAAAATTCTTTTAAATACCAAAAAAATATGTGATTTAGAATGTGCCAAATGTATGATGACTATGTTAAGCGACAACAAATCACTAAAAACAATCGATTTAGAAAATATATTAGACGATGAAACAGATGAAAATTGTATAAAATGTAAAAAATATACAGAATTATCTACGTCTATTAAGTCTATTATTGACAATTTATAATTTATAATATTAGTGTGGTTTTTTATATACATAACGATCTTCAAATTCGCCTCTATTTACGGCATTTAGTGTATAATCTTTGCCTCCCCAATGTGGGTCCATAGGATTTACACTTTTATTGCCTGGTTGGTGAAAAATTTTATCAAGTGGTGTATCCAATCCAATATCTTGATTTTGAGCATCAAACCCATTAAACATGTTATTATTAAAAACGGCATTGTTGTCTTTTGTAGCATCTAAAATTTGATTTTCAACAACATTGTCTTCTTGTAATAAATCTTTAATTTTTACAGGCAATCCCCCTTCATTTTCAAAAATAGACGATTTCACTTGTATTAGTTCATTGTTTTGTGCGTCAGTAGAATATTGTAAATATAATATTGGGCAACTTATATTTTTGTTGTTTTGCCATTCTATAAATTTTGTATAATCTTCTAAATTATTGAATGTTATTGGATTTACTCCAGAAACTATCTTTTTTTTAGAATTATATAAATGATATTTACCATCTTTTTCAATTAACATATTAGGACAAGGTGTCGTTGTTTTATTTTCCAACGTCTCATAATACTTATAAGAATTTGTATAATAATATAATCCTAATACCATAAAACTAATTAATATTAGTATGTTTAATTTATTATTAAAAAAAAAATCAATGTTCATTTTCATATTATATTATTATATTAATAATATAATATATTATTTTCACAAATTTGTAATATTATTTTCATTAATTATTATATAAATAATATATAATATATTATAATGCCTATTAAAATATTGAATAATAATGTTAATAATGAACAATTAAATAACTTATTAAAAAATAACACTTTATTTGTTGGGGTTTTTAGCGACACGTGTTCTCATTGTATAAATATGAAAAACGAATGGAATAAATTTAAATCACTTATAATTAAAGAAAAATTAAATGGAACTATTTTAGAAATCAATGCCAAAGTATTATCGTCTATTAATAATCCATTAATAAACAACAACACTGAAGGATTTCCCAGTTTATTTATAATCAGTAATAATAAATTTGCAGCAAGTTATAAGTTAGAAAGAACTGCTGGGCAATTTTTAGAGTTTTTTAAAAAGTTTATTCCTAGAAAACAAGTTTTTGCTATGCGTTCATCAAAAACAAAAAATCACACTTTAAAAAAAAGAAAAAGCCTTATAAAAAAAATAAATCCTAGTCATATAAATAAAGCAAAAAACTATAATTATAAGTTAAAACTTGGTGATAATATTTCATTATGTAAGCACGCTAAAAATGGTGTAAATGGATGCCATATATGTTGTTCTCGATTTACAAAAAGAAAAACATATAAAAGATGTATAAAAAGATGTATGAAATAATATGACAACATAATAATCTAGTATTTTTACAAATTATATTAAATTATTTATCTTAGTTTTGGATTTATACATAGATCCATTGTTGGGAAAATGTCGCCTGACATACACTTACTTTTAGATGAAACTTTTGCACAATGTCTTACATTATTTTCTTTACCGACATAACAAAACCCATGATGTTGTGAATCACTGCTACTGGGTAGGGGTAGTTTATCTTCTTTATCCACAATTGATTTTTTTACAGAATTCGATACCTCTTGAACACGGTTTTCTATTGTTCTCTCATTTTTTAAAACACCATCTTCGTCGTCGTTTTCATCTTCATTGGTATTAGTTTTCTCTTGTGTTGCGGTCGATGTTAATTTATCTTGTTTAATAGTTGATTGTAAATAATCGATTCCTGAGGTTGAAGTATTTGCTATAAATTTTACTGAATTATTAAATATATTTGTTATTTGTTGTAATAACATTTGTATAAAATTGGATGATTCGCTTGCTATAGTTTGCGTCCCGTGTGATGTATGTTGTAATGTAGTTTTAGCAGTATCTCCAGATACCATTGTAATTATATATGCTATTGGGGATAATAAACTAGTAATTATATCTGTTCCTTGTGCTAAATATTTAAATATATTAAACCCCAAAAACGCAAGTAATATTATAATAAAAATCCAAAAAAATATACCTCTTTTGTTATCTGTTTTTGGTTCATTGTTGTATGTTGATTCAATATTTGTCATATTACCAATTGGTGTGTTTGAAAAAGTTTTAATTGCTTCTTTAAAACTATTTTCACTATAATAGTTGTTGTTATTCATTATATATTAATTTATATATAATTTATTATTTATTGTAATATTTATTATTTATTGTAATATTTATTATTTATTGTAATATTTATTATTGTATTATTATAAACATATAATGAGATTGAATACACGGAAATTAAAAAATAAATTATTTGAACCACCAAAATCGCCTAAATCTATAAAAATGCGCTCTTTCTCTCCGTTAATAAATAAACAATTACAAATACGCTCATTAAAAACATTACGTCCGCGTTCTTTAAAATTATGTGATGGGTTGTTAAGTTTAAGAGTAAATAAAGACGATGAAACATCTTGTAAACCATATAATAGTCCTAGTGTTCAAGAAATGATGCTTCATAATTTAAAATCGTCCAAACATTTAGATGTTTCAAGATTCATTCCACCTATTCAGTTATTATCAAATTGTTGGTTTAATACAATGTTTGTTACATTTTTTTTTAGCGATAAAGGCAGAAAATTTTTCAGATTTTTTAGAGAATTAATGATAACAGGTAAAAAATTAGATTCTACTTTGATTCCCGAAAATATAGCAAAACTTTTCTTTATTTTAAATCTATTTATTGAAGCGTCATACAATCAAACTACTAAATCGCAAGAACTATTTAAAACAATGAACTCTATAACGAATAAATTGAATACCAATTTCTTTATTTATCATATATATCAAATTATTAATAATAAACCAAATTCTATAGATCCTAATATTTTATTTAGTAACAATGAAAAATTATACGATATACCTAATATAAAAGATGCGGGTAATCCGATCAGTTATTATGAAGCAATTTTGAAGTATTTAAACTATGATACTTTAAAATTTATGAAACACGCATTTACAAGCAAATCAAATGTTCAACAACGAATAACAAGCAAATTTCAAAGTTTGTCAAATATTATACCTGATATTATAATTATAGAAGATTTTCAAAGCAAGTCTGTATTTGAAAATACATATAAATTACAAACTGCAAATAATGTTGCTTATAATTATGTATTAGATTCAATTATTATAACTAACAAAGACCATTTTGATCCTAAAGCTAATAGTCATTTTGTAAGTGTTTTAACAGTAAATTCTCAAGAATACAAATTTGATGGAAGTAGTGTATCTAAGTTGGAGAGATTTAATTGGAAAAAAATGATAAACACTGATAAAAATTGGCATTTTAAAGAAAACCCAAAGTATAAACCCGAATTATATAATTTTACAAAAGGTTATAAAATAATGTTTTACTATAGAAGTTAAAAAAATAATTTTATAAATAAATTTATAAATACAATTATAACTTATTTATAAATAAATTTAAAGAGTTATTGACTATATAATATAGGAATGCCATTTAATACTTTTACTGAAAATCAGGTAGAAAATTATTTAAAAGAAAATATTGGGAAAAATTTGTCTTTGCGAAAAATACATAAAGATTTAAAAATTAGTCGTAGAAAAATTATTTCATTAGTAAAGCAATCTAAAAATATTAGTCCTGTAAAACCATTAGATGTAGGTTCGCGAGCATTTTTTTTACATGTTTATACATATGAAATGAAATGAAATGAAATGAAATGAAATGAAATGAAATGAAATGAAATGGAGACAAAATT
>Ga0247843_1004864_pt1 | contig 19493 bp, 14 predicted proteins | sample LaCruzMarch2017__FD_192420 | JGI IMG/M metagenome (GOLD analysis project Ga0247843, IMG submission 192420) | Freshwater microbial communities from meromictic Lake La Cruz, Castile-La Mancha, Spain - LaCruzMarch2017_8m | ecosystem: Environmental > Aquatic > Freshwater > Lake | place: Spain...
AACGCCAGATCTGGCCTTACCGCGATTGGGTGGTCCGGGCCTTCAACCGCAATCTGCCCTTCGATCAATTCACCGTCGAGCAGTTGGCCGGCGATCTCCTGCCCAATCCGTCGCAGGACCAGTTGGTGGCCACGGGCTTCAACCGCAACAATGTCACCACGGGCGAGGGCGGTGCCATCGATGCCGAGTTTGTGTTCCGCTACGCCGTCGAGCGGACCTCCACCACCGCCCAGGCCTGGATGGGGTTGACGGCCGGGTGTGCCGTTTGCCACGACCATAAATTCGACCCCATCTCCCAGAAGGAGTTCTATTCGCTGTATGCCTTTTTTCACAGCGCAGCCGATCCCGCGATGGATGGCAACGCGCTGCGCACTCCGCCGGTGGTACCGGTAAAGTCCGAAAAGGATGCTCAGAAACTCGCCGAGATGGAGAACCGCGTTCGGGAGGCGGAAAAGGCGGTGGAGGCTCGTGTCCAAAGCTTGTCTTACGTCGATCCAGCCACCCTGAACCCACCGCCGCCGGCCCGGGATGTCGAGACGGTTTGGCTGGAAGACGCCACCCCGGCCGGAGCCCGCGTTCAGGGTTCTCCTGCTTGGGTGAAATCGTCCGAAGGTCCCGTGAAGTTTGGTCAGTCCGCCCTCAAGCAGCGGGGAGATGGGTTGATCCAGTCCGTCTATGAGGGCCTGTCCCTCAACATTCCTGCCGCGGCCAAGGTGTTTGCTTGGGTCCGGTTGGATCCGGCCTCCCAGCCCAAGATGGTCATGCTCCAATTTTTCCAGGGTGACTGGGAACACCGTGTGGTCTGGGGCGACGCGGGAGCCACCGATTGGGGCTCCCCAGGCAAGCCCAGTCGCATGCATGCCGGACCTCTACCCAAGGCGGGGGAGTGGGTTCGATTGGAGTTCGATGCCGATGCCCTGGGTCTCAAGGCTGGGCAGCCGATCAGCGGAATCGCCTACACCCAGCATGGCGGACTGGTCCATTGGGACCATGCCGGAATCATGGGCCGTGTTGATCCAGCCCGGGATTCCCTCTCTTCTCTGTCGGTTTGGATCGCTCAGAACCAAGGCAAGGAGCCCAAGGAATTGCCGGAGAATCTCCGGAAGATTTTCAAGGACGTGCCGGCGGACCAGCGGACGCCGGAGCAGACAAGGATGCTTCGCGAATACTACCTGAACAAGGTTTGCACGGAGACCCGGTCTATCATGGATCCGCTCAACGCCACCGTGACCGACCTGCGTCAGCAGCGGGACAAATTCCAAGATCAAATTCCGCAGACCTTCATCTGGCGGGACATGGACAAGCCCCGCGACAGCTTCGTCATGGTGCGCGGTCAGTACGATGCACCCGGCGAAAAAGTGGGCCGTGCAGTGCCTGCGGTTTTCCCGGTGATGAAGCAGTCTGGGCAGGTTCCCAACCGGCTCGATCTGGCCCGATGGCTGGTGTCCTCGGAACACCCGCTGACCGCGCGGGTGACGGTCAACCGTTTCTGGCAGCAATTCTTTGGGGTGGGCTTGGTGAAGACTGCTGACGATTTCGGTTCGCAGGGCGAGCCGCCCAGCCATCCAGAGCTGCTGGATTGGCTGGCGATGAGCTTCCAGGAATCAGGCTGGGATGTGAAAGCACTGGTCCGTTCCCTGGTGACCTCGGCGGCCTACCGACAGTCGGCGGCCGTCATTCCGGCCCTGCTGCAACGGGATCCTGAGAATCGCTGGTTGGCCCGTGGCCCGCGTTTTCGACTGGATGCCGAGCAATTGCGCGACAATGCCTTGTTTGTTTCCGGGCTCTTGGATGGGGCTCTGGGCGGAAAAGGCGTTCGCCCCTACCAACCGCCGAACATCTGGGAGCCGGTGGGCTACAGTGGTTCCAATACCCGCACTTACCGTCAAGAGGCCGGTTCGGCCCTCTATCGACGCAGCCTCTACGTGTTTTTCAAACGCACCGCTCCACCTCCCTTCATGGCCACCTTCGATGCGCCCAATCGGGAGCAGTTCTGCTCTCGGCGTGAGCGCAGCAACACGCCATTGCAGGCCCTTCAACTCCTCAATGATGTCCAACATTTCGAGGCTGCCCGCGGGTTGGCCGGCCGGATGATGACCGAGGGCGGATCTCGTCCCGAAGATCGCATCCGCTTTGCCTTCAAAACCGTCCTCTCCCGGCCGCCCAGCGCGACGGAGCTGGAGGTCGTGCGCTCGACCTTCGGCCGTTTTCTGGAACGGTATCAGGCCGACCCCGAATCCGCCCGCAAGGCGATCCATGTCGGTGAATCGGCTCCGCGCTCCGGATTGCCCGAAACCGAACTGGCCGCCTACACCCTGACGGCCAATTTGCTGCTGAACCTCGACGAAACCGTGACCCGCAACTGACCATGAATCCTCTGTTAGAATTCCAACTGAATCAGACCCGGCGTCAGTTCTTCGGTAACACGGGCATCCGCCTGGGCGGACTTGCATTGGCGACACTCGGGGTCGGCAAGTTGTTCGGAGCGGCGGCCCCGGCCGTCCCCCGCGTTCATCCCCCGCTGCCCGGATTCCCACACTTTGCGCCGAAGGCCAAGCGGCTCATTTACCTGCACATGAACGGGGCTCCGTCCCAACTCGATCTCTGGGACCACAAGCCCAAGCTGCAGGAGTATTTCGATAAGGATTTGCCAGATTCGGTCCGCAATGGTCAACGCATCACCACCATGACCTCGGGTCAGGCCCGCTTTCCGGTGGCGCCGACCATGTTCAAGTTCAATCAAGCCGGCCAGAGTGGGCGCTGGATCAGTGAACTGCTCCCGCACACGGCCCAGGTCGTGGACGAATTGGCGGTGCTCAAGTCGGTTCAAACCAATGCCATCAATCATGATCCGGCCTGCACCTTCGTCATGACCGGCAGCGAGGTTCCGGGCAAGGCGAGTCTGGGTTCCTGGCTGGCCTACGGTTTGGGCAGTGAGAACAATGAGTTGCCCGCCTTTGTCGTGCTGACCCCGAATTGGTCCTCCAAGGCGGATGCCCAGGCCCTCTTCACCCGCATGTGGAGTAGTGGATACTTGCCGACCCGCTACACCGGTGTGGCCTTGCGGTCCATCGGCGACCCGGTTCTGTACATCGACAACCCACCGGGAGTGAGCCGCGAGGACCGGCGTGTGGTGCTCGATGCCCTCAATCGCCTCAACGCCCAAACCCATGAACGGTGGGGTGATCCGGAGACGCTGACTCGCATTGCCCAGTACGAGATGGCTTTCCGCATGCAGAGCAGCGTTCCGGACTTGGTGGATTTCTCCAGCGAGTCCAAGGCCACCATCGATCTATACGGCGACGACGTGAAAAAGCCGGGAACCTTCGCAGCGAGCACCTTGCTGGCCCGTCGGTTGGTCGAGCGGGGTGTGCGCTGTGTGCAGATTCTGCACCGGGGTTGGGACCAGCACGGCAACTTGCCCTCCGAGATCCGGGCCCAGTGCAAGGACATCGACCAAGCCTCCGCGGCACTCATCCATGATCTCAAGGCCCGTGGCCTGCTCGAAGACACACTGGTCATTTGGGGCGGTGAGTTTGGTCGGACCGTGTATTCCCAAGGTCGGCTCACTCGGACCGACTATGGTCGCGACCACCATCCGCGGAATTTCTGCATGTGGATGGCGGGCGGCGGCATCAAGGGCGGCATCACGTATGGCGAGACCGACGACTTCAGCTACAACGTCGTGGAGAACCCGGTACACATCAACGACCTGAACGCCACCATCCTGAAATGCATGGGTGTGGATCACCGACGGTTCACCTTCAAGAGCCAGGGACTCGACCAACGTCTGACGGGTGTCGAAGAATCCCATCCCATCCCGGCGTTGCTGGCCTGAACAACGCCTTTCGCCCGACTGGGGGTCAGTGCCAACGGGGCTCGCGACCCAGCAGGTGCCGCACAAAGAAATCCATGCGCCGTCGGCTGGCGTACGGGGTCTCGGCGGCACCGTGGTTGGTCGAGGGCATCACCAGCAACTCGAAGTCCTTGTCGGCACGGACCAGAGCGGCGCTGACCTGAAGAGTGCTGGCCGGATCCACGTTGGTGTCCACCTCGCCCACAATCAGGAGGAGTTTGCCCGTGAGCTTGTGGGCGTCCTCGACATTGGAACTGCGGCGGTAGGCGTCGTCCACGGGCCAGCCGAGCCATTGCTCGTTCCACCAGATCTTGTCCATGCGGTTGTCGTGGCACCCGCAGTCGGCGACGGCCACCTGGTAGAAGTCCCCGTGGTCCAGCAAACCACGGAGAGCGTTTTGTCCGCCGGCGCTGCCGCCGTAGAGACCAATGCGTCCAAGGTCCATCCACGGACGTGATTGCGCCGCCGCCCGGATCCAGAGTTTCCGGTCTGGAAATCCGGCGTCCGCGAGGTTCTTCCAGGCGACGTCATGGAAAGCCTTGGAACGCTGGCTGGTGCCCATGCCGTCGATTTGCACGACCACGAATCCCAGTTCGGCCAGAGCGTGTTGTCGGGTCAATCGGCCGAATTCCTTCGGCACAAAGGCTCCCTGAGGTCCGGCGTAAATTTCCTCGATCACCGGGTAGCGGGTCTTCGGATCGAGGTGCGACGGGCGGATGACGATGCCGTGGATGTCGGTGGTTCCGTCGCGACCTTTGGCGGTGAACCGTTCCGGCACGGTCCAACCGGTTGCCAAGAGTCGGGTGATGTCGGCGCGTTCCAGTTCCAGCACCTTGTGGCCGTCGATCGCGCTGCGCAGTTCAGTGATGGGCGCTTGATCCACCCGGGACCAGGTGTCGAGGAACCAACGACGGTCCGGCGAAAACTGGACCTTGTGGGTGCCGTCGCCCTCGGTGAGTACCGTCAACCCAGTGCCATCCAGATTCACCCGTGCGAGGTGCAGGTAGTAAGGATCCTGCCCGGGTCGAATCCCGCCCGCAAAGAACCAGACTTGCTGGCGTTCTTCATCGACGTGTTCGACTGAACGCACCACCCAGTTGCCCTGCGTGATCGGGTTCTTCACGGTGCCGGTGGCGATGTCGATGCGCCACAGGTGGCACCAACCGCTGCGTTCGGACATCCACAGGAGTTCGCCGCGCGGGTGCTGCCAGTGACGCCAGGTCTTGGCGGTCCAGTCCACCATGGTTTTCGGAGCCTCCTCGACCACAGTGCGCACCTGGCCGGTGCGGTTGACGGCGAGGATCCGGTACACCTGATGCCCCCGCTGGTTGTAGTCGACGTAGAATTCCTGACCGTCTGGTGCCCATTGGACATCCAGAGTCCCACTCTCGGTGAAGGGGTTGGCATAGAGGGCTGGATCCACATCGTATTGACGGAAACTGTCCACCGCAAAGACCCGGAGAAGCGGGCGGGGCAGGGCGTCGCCCGGTTTGGGGTAGGTGTGGGAATGCACCTTGGGTTGGAGCTGATCCTTGGGAGCAGCCTCGATCCAAGAGACGTTTCGGGGGGAGGTCTGACGAACCCGTCGAGCGACGAAGTGGGTCGAATCCTGAGACCAGTGGACCTGAGTGTCGTAGGCATCATCCCGAGTCGCATCCCGGCTGACGCGCACGGCTTCTCCACCCGCCTTGGGTCGGAGGAACACGTCTCCCTCCCTCACTTCGACGGTCCATTTCCCGTTCGGCGAATCCTGGGGATTGGCTTTGGCGGCAGGGGTTTCCTCCGCGGTGGGCTGTGAATCTTTCGCTCCGGGAATCGGGTTCACAAACTCGGCACGACCGTCCCCTTCTTGGGCGGTGAAAGCTCCGAGGACGGTTCCGTTCCGATCGGTTCCGAGCCAGACGTGGCCAGCGAAGGTGTGTTGTCGCCGTTCGGCTCCGGGGCGCAACCGGCCGTAAGGTCGCCGCGCTCCCTGATCGTCCAGCCAGTACAATTCGACATCCTCGCTGGTCCGGTTGATCAAGGTGATCTCCGTTTCTTCTCCGGTATTGCGGGACCGTTTTGGGATGCGTTGGGACGGAGCGGGGTTCAGTGAGGTCTCTGGCTTTGGATCCGCTTCGAGCGTCAGTTTTGGAACCTCGGCTTTCCACCGCTTCCCGCCCTGTTTGAAACGCAGCACCCGATGCTCGCTTTCCAGCTCCACGGTCAGGGATTCGAGGTTCAAGGATTCTGGGCGCACCGGGTTGCCCGATGCCTTCGTGAGGCGTTGCGCGAGCACCGTGGCATCAAAGAGTGGTTCCCGGACTCCGCGTTCTGGATCCACGAAGACGAACTCCTTCTGATCCGGGCTCGTTGTCACCCGGTACCAGAAACAGCCTCCGCCGCCAGCAATCCATTGAGGTTGGACTGAAGCTCTGAAAACGGTGTTTTCGGTTTTCTGCGCCAACCCCAAGGCCCGTTGGTAATCCTCGAGGGATCCTTGGGCCAAGGCAGTCCAACACATCAGAGACAGCATGGCCCAGCAGGAGTGACCCGTGTGCCCGGCCGCCAAGAACCCTCGGATTATCCGGTGCTGTCGGAACGGATTGAGACTCATCTCCCTCATTCTGACATCGCCCTCAAGGGGGTCTTGCAGCACCCTTCAAACATGTCCGTCAAAGTCCGCACAGGCTTGGCCGAGAGGGTGACTGCAGTGACCCACCTTCCCGTAAGCCTGTATGCCGAGATTTTCGAACACGTGCCAGACGCAGCTTTCTTCGTCAAGGACACCGCCGGTCGCTACACCGCGGTCAACCGATCCCTCGCCGAGCGGGTGGGTTTTCAATGCGCTGAGGACCTGGTGGGCAAGACGGTGCGTGAAGTTTACCCGATCGATTTGGCGACCCGATTCGCCCGACAAGATGAGGCGGTTTTGCGGACCGGGCGACCGGTCATCGAGAAGCTGGAACTGCACTGGTACCCGCGGCGAAAGACTGGATGGTGCTTCACCACCAAGTTTGCAATCCGGGATGACCACGGGCAGATCATTGGCCTGGTGGGCATTTCCCGGGATCTTCAGGTGCCCGCCGGGGCCGGGCGGATTCCGGCCGGACTGGCCTCAGCCTTGGATCACCTCGAGGCCCACTATGACGAGGAGTTGAGCCCGACCTCGCTGGCGGAGCGGGCGGGCATTCCGCCGGTCCGCTTCGCCCGCCTCATCAAAAGACTTTTTCGGACCACTCCGAGCCAGTTGATTTCCCACACTCGACTGACGGCGGCATCCCGATGGTTGGAGGACAGTCAAAAGTCTGTGGCCGAGATCGCCCATGCCTGTGGTTTTTATGATCACAGTGCCTTCACCCGGGCATTCCGGGCCGCCACCGGCATGACGCCCACTCAATTCCGTCAAAGCCGTCGGCAAGAGGTCTGAATTATTCCGGCCAAGCCTGAGGCTTCCGCACGCGCGATCGGGCTTCATCCGATCCGGCCGTGGCATCGGCCCGTCTGCCCATCAACGCCGCTCGTTGTGGTCGCTCGATAAATAGCGCAACCGGAGCGCCTCGACCCGCGGGATCCATGGGTCCCAGGAGGCCGGCAGCGTGAGATTCCAATGGGCCCCCCAGTTTTCTTCGGCGGTCCGAAGCATGGACTCTTCCCAGCGTTTCCGTGGGAGGTTCACAGGAGTGGGTTGGATGCTCCCTTGGATCAACAAGCCCAGTTTGTTCCGTCGCTGCGCCGCTCCGGCGATCTTCCGCCCGTTCAGCAGCAAATCCTCCCGCTCCGCGCCCACAAAGCACTGCCCCGGACCCGCCGGATCGCAGCAGGGAGCCAAAACGGTTTCGATGCCGCTGTGGGCGAAGGCGCGTTGAAGCCAGGTGTGGGCGCGGCGGTAGCTTTCCACCGCTGAGATCGAATACCAGGCGTGTTGTGGCGGAACCACAATCGCATAGGTCCAATCGGCTGCATGGGACACCAGGCCGCCTCCAGTGGGTCGGCGGATGAGGGGGCGCAGGGGAGTCCACGCGGCGATGTCGGCGTAGCGTTGGAAGTACCCAAAGGTGGCTGCCGGTGTCGCCCAGGCATAACTGCGCAAGACGGGGGCGCCGAGATCAGCGGCCGCTTCCAGCAGCGTTTCGTCCCAGGCCATGTTGGAGGGAGCGTCTCCCGTTGAGGAATCCAGCCAGTACCATTCTTCGCCCATTTCGGTCGGAAAGGTGCGCTGGACAGCCCGGGATCGCAAAGGCGCATTGCTTCGGGGTGGGTTCTCTGGCAACCAATCGGGACTGACTATGTACCGCCGCCCAATTTCTGCGCTGCTGGCCGTTGCGCTGCTGGCGCTCCTTTCCGGATGCAAGGAACAAGCACCCGAATTGGCCACCCGATGGCATTTCGTCGGAGCCGATGGACTGCGCAGCCAGACCGGAGCCTTGGCCTTGCGGGCCTTCTTCTCCCACAGCAATGCGCCCGCATTGGCTGAACGGTTGCGCCCACGCGCCACGCGCGCCGCGTTGGAATGGTTGTCGGGAACCACCGCCGCCGACACCTTGGTGACCCAAGCTCAGCCCCTCGTGGCTGACTTGTTGGCCCATGAGTCAGCTGGCGAGGTATGGCGTCGGGGGGATGGATCCCAGGAAGTCTTCGTTGCTGTCCGGATCACCGCCGAGCGCGCCCCCATTTGGAACGACCGCTATCCGGCCTTGGTGAAACCCTTCGGCTCCAAGGCGTCCGGGGCCTGGGTCAGCGCCGAGAAGGGCTGGCTCTTCGCCGTAAGTCCGTCCGATTCGCCGCGGGCCAAGGATTTTCGCTCCCGAGTGCTCTCGGTCTCCAAACCTCCGGCCCGGCTGTTGGAGTTCCAGAAGGCACCGGGTGCATGGCCGGGGCTTCAAGCCACCGCTGTGGCCACCAATGGGGCCGTTGTCTGGTCTGGGACTTTAAGCAAGCCGGGACTGGCCGAATTGTCCCTGCCGAATTGGCAGTATCCGACCAATTTCATTTATGATCCGTTGGTCTCCCTGACCGCCATCCGTGGCGTCACGCCGCAGGTGCTCAACCTGCTGGGTTTGGACGGATACTTTCAGGGGAAGGAAGTCGGGCAGATGTACCAATGGGCGCAGGCTGAATCGCCCTTCCAGAGCTATGCCGTGGTGCATGTGAATGATTCGGCCTCGGTGCTCAAGGCGGCCAATGCGGAATTGAGCCGCCGTTATTCGACCAATGCTGAACCGGGCAAACTCGATGGCCTGGTGATGTACGATGCCGAAAAGCAAATCCTCGGACTCAGCAGCGCCCCGGGTGTGGTCCCCATGCTCAGCGGAGCGGAGAATCAAAAGCCCGGTTTTCTTGGTTTCAGCATGGTCCCGCGGCAGCGTTCGGTCCAACCGGTGCCCAAGGAGTTGCTCCAACAGCTCCAGCAATCGGGTCTCGTGGTCTATGACTGGGAGATTACTTCCGAGAACTTTACCCACTGGTGGGCCAACCTTCAGGTCCGCGATCTCTCGCTGGGGCTCAATCCGGCCCCTGGGGATGGCCTGGCCAGTCTCTGGCTGACCGACACCCTGGGCAAGGTGGACAACACCGTGACCCAGGTCCGGCAGTCGGGCCCCGGGACGTTTACTTGGAGCCGCAAGGCTCCGGTGGGTCTGAGCGCCGTGGAGTGGGTTCTATTGGGTCGATGGCTGGATCCGGCCACGCCCCGCAAGCTCAAGTCCCCCCGTTTGGCTCCTCCCCCCCCGATGGAGCTGCCCCAGTCACCGTCCGCTAAGCCCGCCTCCGCATCCAAGCCCGTTGCCAAACCCTGAACCCCACATGCTGAAACTGGGCGTCAATATCGACCACGTCGCCACTCTCCGTCAGGCCCGGTACCGCGGCATGGAACGGGGAGAGCCCGATCCCATCGCCGCAGCACTTCTGTGCGAGCAGGCCGGCGCCTACGGGATAACAGCCCATTTGCGGGAGGATCGCCGACACATCATCGATCGAGACATCGTCGCTTTGAGGAAAGCCATCCGCACCCGCCTCAATTTCGAGATGGCCAATGCCCCGGAGATCGTGGAGATCGCCCTGGCGGTCCGACCTGACATCGTTTGCCTGGTGCCGGAGAAGCGGGAGGAAATCTCCACGGAAGGTGGGCTGGATGTTGTGGGGCATGAAGCCGCACTGAGGGAGACGATTCGTCGGATGAAGGAATCCGGCATCGAGGTCAGTCTTTTCGTGGATCCGGATCCGGCCCAAGTCGAGGCATCTGCCCGTGTGGGCGCTCAGTTCATCGAATTGCACACCGGAGCCTACGCCGAGGTGTTCCACCAAAAAGCAGAGCGCAATCGGGAGTTGGAGCGGTTGGTGGTGGCCGCCGAACGGGCACATCAAGAGGGCCTGGGAGTCAATGCCGGGCACGGACTGAATCGCGAAAACCTGCCACTGCTGCATGTGGTGCCTCATCTCGAAGAGTTGAACATCGGCCACTCCATCATCAGTCGTGCGATCTTCGTCGGCCTGGAGAAGGCCGTGCAGGAGATCCTTCAGGCGATGGAAGGCTATGGGGGCAAGGTCCAGACCCCGTCGGCGCCATGATTCTCGGAGTGGGAATCGACTTGGTGGAAGTGGGGCGCATCCGGGATTCGCTGGAACGCCTGGGTGAGCGGTTTGCCCGCCGCATCCTGTGTCCGGCCGAATACGAGTACTGTTTCAGTCACGCCAATCCTTCCCCCCACGTCGCAGCCCGCTTCGCCGCCAAAGAGGCCGTGAGCAAGGCCTTCGGGACGGGTATCGGAACGGAGCTCGGGTGGTTGGATATCGAGGTGCTTCGATTAGCGAGTGGCAGCACCCAAGTCCACTTGCACGGAGCGGTAGCCCAGTTGATGGAACACCGATCCGCAAAAAGCATTCATCTCAACCTGACGCACACCGCCCAATACGCTTCTGCGGTAGCGATTCTCGAGGGTTGATTTGGGAGATGACGGGATTCCGCGGACTTTCAATCGTCCCGGCCACGTGCATCCCAAGCCCGAATCTTCTGGAGGGCAAACTTCAGGGTTTCACCAACCACCGAAACCGGAAGTCGATCGCCTTGGATTGGGGATTTGGGCTTTGGGATCGGGGACTTGGGCTTTGGGCTTTGAGATCTGGGTGAGCGGATTTTTTTAGCTCACGCCATCAGCGACTTCGTCGGGGATTCGAATCGCCTCAAACGCTTCGATTTTCTTGCGGAGCTTGGCCAAGGCGATGTTTTGCAGCTGACGAATGCGCTCCCGGGTGACACCGAATTTTTGACCGATTTCGTCGAGAGTCTTCTCCTGGCCTCCATCGAGGGCAAAACGTTCACGCAGAATGGTCATCTCGCGGGAATCCAGGATATGGAGGGTACTTTGCAACAGGCTGTGGGTGGTGCGGCTTTCGAGGTTCTCGTAGGGAGTCAGGCACGTTTCGTCTGCCACCACGTCACCCAGCTTGCTGGAATCTTCGTCGCCCAACGATTCGTCGAGCGAACTGGTCCGCAAGGAGGCTCGACGCCAGAGACGGACCTTCCGCAGCGGGGCGTCCATTTCTTCGGCAACCTCCTCATCGGTCGCCTCGCGGCCGAAGAGCTCCTGAAGTTCCATGGCCACGCGGCGCATCTTGGAAATTTTGTCCACCAAGTGGACCGGCAAGCGGATGGTTTTGGACTGGTTGGCCAAGGCTCTCTTGATGGACTGCTTGATCCACCACGAGCTGTACGTGGACAGCTTGCCTCCTTTGGAGGGATCGAAGCGCTCCACGCCCTTCATGAGCCCCATGTTGCCCTCGTTGATCAGATCCAAAAGGGGCAGGCCCAAGCCGTCATAGTCTTTGGCGATTTTTACCACCAGCCGAAGGTTGGCTCGGATCATGTGCTCGCGGGCAACGGAATCGCCCCTCTTGATGCGGGCAGCAAGGGCGTTTTCTTCGGCCACCGTGAGCAGCGGAACTTCCACTGCCTCACGCATGTACAAATTGAGGGCACTCTTCGATTCGTAGATGTCGCGAACAGGCTCCGGAGGGCTCGGCATCACCGGAATGCCATCGACCATTTGAAGGCCAGGCCTCCCTTGGAATGGGCTCACTGCGGCCTTGGCTTTTGTCCGACGGGAAGGTGCTTGCTTGGCTCGGGTAGGCATCGCAGCCAGAGTCTTGGCCGGCTTGAGCCGCGATTTGGACCGCATCGATGAAGCCTTCGAGACCGGAGGGGTTACTGGAGTGGCCGATGGAAGCTTCCGAGTGACGGTGATCTCGGAACGAACGGCAGCCTTCTTCAGGGTTTTTTTTGGCGTCTTCATCGAGGGGAAGTTGGGATCAGTAGCTGTTTTGGAGTGTTTCAGGGATCCACTGATCCCAGGCAGAAGTTGATCGAACGGGCTCTGGGTGTCAACAGCTTGATTCACAATTGTCTAATTAAAGGTTAGCTAATCCTTTGTAGTGGGAGTTTTGTTTCAGTTTTGTCGTGCTGTGGCGCTCCGAAAAACCAGGTTTTCGGTTTGTTGTGCAGCATTGTCTTGATCGTGTGCAACTACCGGTTAACACTTGGTCCGAATGAGTGAGGTCTTGGTAAAGCATTCGATCAAAACCGTTGCTCGGCAAACGGGGTTAAGCCCTCATGTTATTCGTGCTTGGGAGAAGCGGTATCAGACGGTGCGGCCGACCCGTTCCGAGGGAAAACAACGGCTGTACTCCGCCGCGGACATCGATCGGTTGACCTTGCTGCGCCAAGCCACCGGGGCGGGTTTTTCCATCGGAACCATCGCTTCGCTTCCCCTGGAGTCCCTGCAATCGCTACTGGCGAACGCGGAACGAGGGGTTTCTTCGGTTGGTGGTTCCAGAGGGATGACTTCCAATCTCTCAGGAGGAGCCTCCAGAGGCTCTGGCGAAGTGGAAGAAGTCGGCTTTCCCAAAACCTCAGACATCCCCCGCTTCCCATTCGCTGTGCCCGATCCCTCCCTCGAGGGTGCGTTCGGTTTTTTGGAGGGAGCCTTTGAGGCTGTCCTGCGAATGGATGCAGCAGCCCTCGAAGGGCTTTTGGAGCGGGCTTCGGTGGCGATGGGCCAGATGCGTCTGCTCAGCGAGTTGATCATCCCCTTGGTTGAACGAATCGGTGACGGATGGCTGACGGGGCAGGTCAAGGTGGCTCAAGAGCATGTGGCCACGGCGGTCCTGAGAACCTTTCTGGGCAACATTGCCCGGCCCATTGCCCTGCACCCACGAGCCCCGGTGCTGGTGGTGACGACTCCCTCGGGCCAGCTCCACGAGCTGGGTGCCATCATCGTCGCCGCCGCCGCGACCAGCATGGGGTGGCGGGTGGTTTATGGCGGGGCTTGCCTGCCTGCTGAGGAGATCGCCAGCATGTCCATACAACAGGGTGCCAGGGCCGTCGGACTGAGTATTGTGCACCCGACGGATGATCCGGTTCTCTCTCAGGAACTGAAGCTGCTGAGACGATTGCTCCCCGGAGCCACGCGCATCTTGGTCGGGGGGCGGGCAAGCAGCGCCTACCAAACCGATATCGATGCGATTGGTGCGGTTCGCGTGGGAAGCCTTGAAGATCTTAGGTCGCAGCTCAATCAGTTGCGGGGTGAACCCCCACCGGCTCGGTTGGCCGTGGATGAAGAGGTGCTGGAATTGAAGGGGAACAGAGCCTTTTCGGCTGTTACCGAGGCACTGAGGCGCTGAAGTCTGAATTCAATCGGTGGTCTGGGCCAAAGCGAACCTTTAGGCCCGTGGGTCTCCAGAAATCTGAAAGATCCTCGAAACGCCGTTGGATCCTGGGTCTTGATGTCTTGAATTTCGCGGATTCGATTCGACCTCCAGCGGCTGCCTGCCGCGCTCCCTCAGGTAACGAAGTCTTCGGGAGCTGTGCCCCCGAAGGCTTCGGTCTGCCACCGAACCGATCAGCGAGAACCCTGTCCCATCGATAGCAGGAACATGATGTTGTTCGGCGTTTTCTTGAGTTTGCCGAGCAGTAGTTCCATCGCCTCCACCGGCGGAACTCCCACCAAGGCTCGGCGCAAGACCGAGATCCGCTGGTACTCGTCGGGATGGTAGAGCAGCTCCTCCTTGCGGGTGCCGGATTTCTCGATGTTGATCGAGGGGAAGATGCGCCGGTCGACCAAGGATCGGTCGAGATGGATCTCCATGTTTCCGGTGCCTTTGAACTCCTCGAAAATGACCTCGTCCATCCGGCTTCCCGTGTCTACGAGTGCGGTGGCCATGATGGTGAGAGAACCGCCTTCCTCAATGTTTCGGGCTGCCCCGAAGAATCGCTTGGGTTTGTGGAGCGCGTTGGCGTCCACGCCGCCGGATAGGATCTTGCCCGAGTGCGGTTGCACCGTGTTGTAGGCGCGGGCCAATCGGGTGATGGAATCCAGAAGGATGACCACATCCTTCTTGTGTTCAACCATCCGGCGGGCCTTTTCGATGACCATTTCGGCCACCTGCACATGTCGCTCGGGCGGTTCGTCGAACGTGGAACTCACCACTTCGGCACCCCGACAGGAACGCTCCATGTCGGTGACCTCTTCCGGGCGCTCATCGATCAGCAGAATGATCAGGTGGCAGTCCGTATTGTTCTTCAGGATGGCGTTGGCCAGTTTCTGCATCAGCACCGTTTTGCCGGTGCGGGGCGGGGCGACGATCAGTCCGCGTGTGCCCTTGCCGACCGGGCAGACGATATCCACCACGCGAGTGCTGTATTCATCTTGAGCGGTCTCGAGCAGGAAGCGCCGATTCGGGAACAGCGGAGTGAGGTTGTCGAAATGGGTCTTTTCCTTGGCCTTGTCAGGATCGATCCCGGCCACGCGCTCGACCTTGAGTAGGGCGTAGAACTTCTCCTTGTCCTTCGGTGGGCGCACCTGTCCCTCGACATCATCGCCGGTGGCTAGGTCGAAGCGACGGATCTGCGAGGGTGAGACATAGATGTCTTCCGGGCAGGGTAGGTAGTTGAAGGCTGGGGAACGCAGGAAGCCAAAGCCTTCTGGCATGACCTCCAAGACCCCACGGGTGTTGATGATGCCGCCGGCCGCCAGGTTGCGCTGGACGATTTGGAAGATGATCTCCTGCCGCTTGAGCGTGCCGTAATTCTCGATACCGAAGTGCTTGGCGACATCGGCCAGAGAACCGATGGGCATCGGTTGCAATTCGTGCAGGTTGAGGTTCTTGGGCTCGACCACCACCTTGGGTTTCTCAGGAGCGTCGGGTACGGGGGCATCTTCGTTCGGAGCAGCCATCCGAGCCCGAGGCGGCAACGGAGAGGCCTTGGCAACCAAGGGTTCATCATCGGCCTCTCGGGAACCGGCAGGTTCAGGTGCGGGAGGCGGAACAGTCAGTGACGTGTCTTCAGCGACGGATGCTGATGCGGCTGATTCGGCGGTCTTGGAGGCTTTGGATGCCTTTGGGACGTCGGCGGTAGCTGCTTTTTCTTCGAGCAGTTCTGCTGGAGCTTCGGATTTCTTACGGAGCGCCCGGGCCTTCTTGGGCGCGGACGGGTCTTTCGGTGCGCGGGGCATTTGGAAATGGGTCTGGATCGGATGGGCTTGCCTCGGGAGCGCCTTCTAAGACGCCAACGCAGTTCCGAGCGGGGATTTTACCGGGGGGGAATTTGGGCAACATTGAGGACTTTGTTGCCACCTGCGGTGACCAAAGGTCGTTGTGAACTCAGGGCGCCGCAAGTCATTTAGGACGACAAAATCTTCGCCACTGGTCTTTTTGGAGGCTGGAACCGTTGGGTAACGACATTCTCTGCAGCGTCGCTGCCTTGTGGTGGTGGGTGAGGCTCCCTACCGTGGCCGGACGGTGAATCGCATTCTCGTCCTGTCTCTCTCCGGCATTGGCGACACGCTTATGGCGACCCCTTTGCTGCACGAATTGCGTCTCCAGTACCCGACAGCCGCCCTTGATGTGCTGGTCTTGTGGGCCGGAGCCGCTGAGGTGCTTCGTGGCAGCCCCCATGTCCGGGAGGTCATCCGGCATGATTTCCTGAAGGCGGGTCGATGGTCATCCGTGGCCCGTTGCTTGGAATTGCGCCGCCGCCGGTATGACCTTTCCATCAACACCCACACTCAGGGGCGTCGAGGATATCGGCTCATCGCCCGCTTGATCGGTGCTCGTGCACGGCTCAGTCACGAATATGAAAATCAGTCGTGGATGGATCGACTGTTGGTGACTCAGTCGCTGCCTCAGGATTATTCGATACATGTGATGGAGAACAACGCCCGACTGTTGGCGCTGTTGGGCTTGCCTCCCCGGTTGCCGAGCCCTGGGTACGAGGTCTTCCTATCCGAAGAGGAACGGCGATGGGCTGTCGGTTGGTTGGAGAATCGGAAGCTTCTGGGGCGGCCTTGGCTGGGCATTCACACCGGATCGGGCGGAACCAAGAACCTCGCGCTACGGCGATGGCCGGTGGGGCATTACGCCCGATTGCTTCAGGAATGGCGACGGAGGTACCCATCGATTCCCGTGGTCCTTTTTGGCGCCCAGGAAGAGCGCGCATTGCACGGGCAGTTGCGCCAAGCGGGCGCTGAATTCGTGGAAGCTGAGTCTCCGGGCTTGCGGGAGGCCATGGCTTTGGTGGGGCATGCTCAGGGATTCCTCAGTGTGGACACCGTGTTCATGCATATTGCCGCCGCGATGGGGGTGCCCCGGCAGTGGGTGATCGAGACCCCGACCCTGAACCGGCCGGTCCATCCGAGAAGGGTCGACTGGACATTGATTCCCAATCCCTCCATCGCTGGACGGCACCTCGACTTTTACCGCTACGACGGTCGGCCGATCGCCGGCACTGCCGATGAGTTGCTCGGCATCATGTCCTCGGTTTCGGTCGAGTCGGTGCTGGGTTTTCTGGAACCGTGGGCTGCGGGCATCCGGACCGGTTGATCGGCCGGTGCGTCAACGCTTTGCCGGCGAAACTGCCTCGGCGAGTTCCACGAAATTGGCCAACAATCGCAGTCCGTTTTCCTGGCTCTTCTCCGGATGGAACTGAGTGGCGAACGTGTTTCCGCGCCAGACTGACGAAGCAAAGGTGGGGCCGTAGGTGGTTTCGGTGGCCACGATCCTCGGATCGTCGGGGCGGGGGTAGAAACTGTGGACGAAGTAGAACCAGCTACCCTCCGGGATGCCGCGGTAGAGCGGACAATCGGGTTGGCGGAGGTGGATTTGATTCCATCCGATTTGTGGAATCTTCAGGTGAGGCATCTCCACGGTGGGTTCGAATCGAACGACCGGCCCTTGAAAGACTCCGACTCCTGGGGCACGCGAATTGAATTCTTCGCTTCGATCGAAGAGCGCCTGATATCCGACGCAAATCCCCAAAAAAGGTCGGTCGGCTGCGATCCATGCGCGCACTGCATCCAAAAGCCCCTGCCGCTCCATGGCCTGAATGCAGTCGTCAAAGGCCCCCACACCGGGCAGAACGATGCCTTGAGCGCCGGCCAAGGCCTCCGGAGTGCGCGTCCGCACCACCTCCGCACCCGCCTTGCGGAGGGCTTTTTCCACGCTGCGGATGTTTCCGGAATCGTAATCGAGAAGCGCGATCACTGGAGCCGAGACTATGCCTCAAGTCCCGTTTGGTCCATGCCGGAGCCGGGAATTGCGCCGAGAGAGGTGAGTTCGCGTTCGGTCTTCAGGCGGAGTTGACCGCAGGCCGCATCGATGTCGTGCCCCTTTTCGAGGCGGAGAGTGCAGGTCACCCCGCTGTGCGAGAGGGTCTCGGCGAATTTTTGGCAGCGCGACTCTTCGGGACGTTTCCAGGGCAACCCTTCGACCGTATTGTAGGGAATCAGGTTCACCTTGGCGTGCAGACGTCGTGCGAGATCGGCCAAAGGTTTCACCTCTGAGAGGGCATCGTTGACCCCATCGATCAGGATGTATTCCAAGGTGATCATTTTCCCCTTCTTCTCCAGGTAGTGGCTGCAGGCCTGTGTCAGTTCGGCCAGTGGATACTTCCGGTTGACCGGCATGATCTGGTTTCGGACCGCATCGGTGGCCCCATGAAGCGAGATTGCCAGGCGGAACTGCTCGGGCTCATCGGCCAGTTGTCGGATCTTGGGAGCCAAACCGCTGGTCGATATGGTAATTTTTCTGGCTCCGATCCCACCGCCCCACGGTGCATTCAATGAACGCAGTGCCGACATCAGATTGTCATAATTGGCCATTGGTTCCCCCATGCCCATGATCACCAGATTGTTAACCAGTCGGTGGCTGGCGGACTTGTCGGGGGTTGGCTCCCCTGAGGACTGGGGCTGTTGGGCGTGCCAGCATTCTATCCCGAGGATCTGACCGATAATTTCCCAAGGCGAAAGGTTTCGCTTCCATCCATCCAGACCGCTGGCGCAGAAGCGGCAGCCATATGCGCAGCCGACTTGTGTCGAAACGCAAAGCGTATGGCGGTCAGCGGCCTCGCCGTACAAGGCGGGGTTGGCGGGTATCAGAACACTTTCGATCAGAGCCCCATCCTTCAGTCGCCAAAGGAATTTCTGAGTGCTATCCCGCGAGCCCTGTTTGCGCACCAGACCCAGAGAACCCAGGCTCCAAGTCGAGGCTAGCTGGGATCGCAGCGATTTGGAGAGGTTGGTCATGGCATCCCAACTCCCGGCGCGCCTCACATAAAGCCAATCCAAGAGTTGGTCCAGTCGGTACGAGGGTTCATTCCACACCGCGAATTGAGCAGTCAGCGTCGCACGAGTTTCGTTCCGGATATCCGGCAAACAAATGGACTGGGGGGTCGGTGGTTCCTGATTGGGAAGATTCATGGCGATACGGACACGATACAGATGGAGAGCAGTGGGCCTCTGAAGCGCTCAGTCGTTCAAGAAGTAGCTGAGATTCTCCAATTCGATGGCGAGATTCACATTGTTTACCACCACGTGTTCTGGAACTGCGGGCACGATCGGGGAGAAATTGAGAATCCCCAGCACCCCGGCCTCCACCAGACGATTGGTCACCTCCTGAGCTGCAGCCGCTGGCACAGACAGGATGGCCATTCGAACATGGTGTTCTGATAGCGTCGACTCCAGTCGATCCATACCCAGCAAAGGAACCCTTAGAGGGGTTTCCCTGGGACGATCCGGGTCCAAGTCGAAAGCGGCTACGATCTCGAAGCCCTCGGGTTCGAACCCCCTATATTGGAGCAGTGCACTTCCCAGATTGCCCACACCGACTAGGACTACGGGTTGCAGGCGGTTGGTTCCCAAGTGCGATGTGATCATCTCTGCCAACTGAACCGCATCATAACCGAGCCCTCGCGTTCCGAACTGGCCCAGATAGGTCAAATCTTTGCGCAACTGCGTCGGCTTGACCCCGGCAGCCTTGGCAAGCGCCTCGCTGCTCACCGTTTGAATACCATTGCCCTTCAATCGCTGCAGACAACGCAGATATTGGGAAAGGCGGTACACCGTCTTCCTGGGAATCTCTGGTCGCGCCGACTTGTTCACTGATCAAATGTTGCAAAGTCTCACCTCTAACCACAAGCGATTAAACAAAGTGACAGGTTCAAAGTTATTGACTGGGATGGGTTGGTAATTAGCTTTGGCGAATGAGGTTGGCGCGGATCAAGGGGCAGGCTGGGAATGCAGCGGTGTACCATTGCATTTCGCGGACGGTGGGAGGGGAGAATCTCTTGAATGAGGTGTGTCGGGAGAAGATGTCTGAAATTCTGATG
>Ga0247843_1004865_pt1 | contig 19489 bp, 11 predicted proteins | sample LaCruzMarch2017__FD_192420 | JGI IMG/M metagenome (GOLD analysis project Ga0247843, IMG submission 192420) | Freshwater microbial communities from meromictic Lake La Cruz, Castile-La Mancha, Spain - LaCruzMarch2017_8m | ecosystem: Environmental > Aquatic > Freshwater > Lake | place: Spain...
AATCAAGAAATTGCCGACATGTCGGGAATTCCCCGACATGTCGTCAAATGTCGTGTCGTTTAGACACTCTAGCCGACACGACATTTTCTTGTGTCTGCGACATGACTGAAAAATGTCGGCGACATGTCGCCGACACGACACAGAATGTCGCCGTTTGGGCAAAAAAACGACACGCCGACATCCGACATATGGAGCTAAGATTGCAGGCTTTCTTTTCGTAGTTATTTTCTACATAAATGGTTAAGAGTATGAAGGTTTGACAAATTTTTGTGTGTCTATTTTACATTTCTACATCTAGTGAGTTATCTAACAATAAACCAACAATTTGGTCGCGAGGCAGCAGGAAGTCATAGTGATCAAAGGCTGGTGATGTCTGAGAATGGACAAGCGTTTTGAAGGAGTTGATGATGAGAGTGCTGAAGGCGTGAGTAATACCTAATCCTAGTTGTTGGATTGTGGTTATGGAAGGTGTTGGGGCATAATCCACAATTTTGGGCCTCACACACACACACAGACAGAAATTCAGATGGACAATTTTGGGCCTCACACACACGGACGGACACACAGACACACTCTTAATCTTTATACCTATTGAATCTATGTTGTGTACATATGTCTTTTTCTCTGTAGTAGTTATCTTTCATCGCCCCAGACCAACTTGAGCAGGCCCTCGTACAAATAATAATGAGCAATAAATGTACGATCATGAACGTTCTCCTTCTGTTTCCATCCATAAATATATATATATTTCATGGGTTGACACGCATCGATTCCCAACTGTAGACTGCTGATCCATCATCCTTCTGTATCATCATTATTTTGCTTTTGCCTTCTTCCTGCTCCTCCTCCTGCTCATTCTTCCTCCATTCATCAATTTGATGATAATTGTCTGTCAATCGTAAATAATCAACACGTGTCGGATACAGCAGCATTAATAAGAAATTATCTGGTGGTGGCAGTACAGTCCCATCAATGTCACGTCCACCCTGCGGGATAGACGATGGTTGTCCTTCGTACACTAACCCTGGATCATTCCAATAGAACTGTTCACGTGCCATATCTGATAAATTACCCCATTGCTGTTTCCGTTCGATAGTAAAATAATCATTCATCTTCCCTTCCCCCTCCTCCTCCTGCCGCTCTTTTGTGATAGTAGTAGTATCAACGTTAGCACCAATGAAACGCAATTTTCCACGTACACGATATTGTTCATTCGATTTTGCAAACCACCATACCATTTCGGCAACATTAGTCTTCGTAGTAGTAGTAGTAGTAGTAGTAGTGGTATTTTCAGAGGTGGCCTCGTGTACTTTACCGGAACGTTTGTCGGTGATCATTTTCATAACACAATCACCATAACTTTTGCCATAGTCGTCGTCACTATTTTGGAATTGTAAAGTGGCATATTCAGCCGCCGTTGGTGGTACATTTCGAACTTGATAATCTGGAACATTCTTTAAAAATCCACGAAAGACCACGGTCCGGCATCGTGGCTCCATTGCCGCAATATCGATGGTCGACAATTGGACATAGTTCGATCCACGTATTTTGCGCGACTTTGCAATGGAAATATCTATCCGTTCCTTCCATCCTTTCCTTGTTGTATAATCATCGTCAGACGACGAGTTGTTGCTGTTATTATCCTTACGACGATAATATCCAGATGATTGCTGCTGGCCAATGTCAGAGAGACCTACTTCTTCATTATTCTCCAATTGCGATGACGGCGGCGGCATTGAATCAGTGGACATCATCTTTTGTAGTAGAGGTGCACAACGAGAATAATACGACGGTGGGGAAATGCGAGAGCGACAAACGACGTCAATGACGCTGATACTGCGAGAAAACGAGGTTGTAGCAACCAACGATGATGATGACGATGAAAGAGGATAGCAGCGGTATGCAGCAGTGAATGGTAGAAAGAGGCTGCTAATGCTCGAGGATAATATCTTCATTGCGCTGGCGCTCAGCCGACGCGTCATTGTCATTCCTACATATCTACATACGTAAAAGTGAGAAATTCTCCAAATGAAAATAGAATGCCGGCGGTACGTCACAGGGCGGCAACCACCAACCACATGTCTCAAGCCTTAGATTGGTGGCGTGTGTCGACCTTGCCTCTTAATACCTATTATAATCATGGGATGCGCATCCAGCAAGACAGTAGAGGAGGAGGTACGTGGGGAAGGATGGAAGGAAGGAGAAGAATGACGGTATCATCATTTTTTGCATCTATTCGTTTTTGTTTCTCTCCTCATTCTAACAACACATCTGGCGCATTGTAAATTGTAAACATCATCATCTAATCTACGTCGATCTCTTTTTCACAAACATCATTGGCCTTTCACATGCGCAGGATCCTCTCTCCTCCTCCCGTCGCGCGAAAGTATTGTCCAAGCCAGATGATAGCAAGAGCGGAGGAACAGCGGAGCCGTCGGAGCCTAAGAAGGCAACGGTGGATGTCAAATAGTGCTACAATACGATCGGAGTACAACTTAAGAATAAACGACGTGTGTGTATGGCGAGGACTATATATTCAGGGGAGGTCAATTAGAACAAACACGGATTTTTAGACAATATTAGCAGCGTTGGGAGTGGAATTAGAATGTGTAGAAGGAGGTCATTGGTGATATCGTTAATTAAATTATAGAGCATTTTTGTTTTTTAGCCACCCGAAAACAGCCATTAAATACAAATTGTCTTCCATGGTACTTTTCAGCGTCTAGGCGTATATTATAGAGTCATCGACCGTATACAATTTACTACGTCGTTGAGTGTAATTGTCGTCACTTTTTAACAGTCGAATACACAAGATACCACACTTTATTGCCAATCAAACACTCTGCTACCGGTCTTATTCCCAACGAGTCATGTGATTACAGAACAGCATTTGTGTAAAACCCTCATATGTATATCCATGTCCCAAAATGGTCCATCATGTCCAAGTTAATTACAGGACAGCCTTCCATCGAAATATTCCTCCAAGAGAGAGGCCATTTTATTCAAAACAGCCAATGCGTTGTGTGATAAATATCCACAAATGTCAACCAAAAATGTTCGTGTTAGAAGTTGCGGGTCGGTGATGCATCCTACCCTCTTTTGCAGATCAAGCAAAACAATGAGACCTCCACCACTGACGAAACATTGATTTTAATGTGAACGGCACATCCATATCCTCCTGTAGATAAGATCTAGATTAACACATCCACACCCTAAAGCCCTAACTTGCTCTCGCCTTTCAGTTCTAGATTCGGATTGTACCGGCTTCGCTTGTTTTCTTCGACTTCCTGCTCGTTTTCCACTTCAAAGCCACCAAGAGATGTTGAAGCAAACCAACCCACCAATCGAAGAGACGAACCTCGCGGGCATAGGCAGCGACGAGGACAAGGCCGCGCGCGCCGCCGCCGCCAAGATCGACTTCAATTGGACGGACGATGTCGGTTCCGGGCCCGGAATGCGAATATGGCGTGTGGAGAATCATCGGACCGATGACGACGTGGCCGACTTTGGCATCTCGCCCTGGCCGACGAACGAGTACGGCAGGTTCCATCGTGGCGATTCGTACATCGTACTGCTGACCACGGTCGATCCCGCCGGTGGGGATAAGTTATTGCACGACATATACTTCTGGATTGGAAGCGAATCGTCACAGGACGAGTATGGCGTGGCCGCCTACAAGACCGTGGAGCTCGATGACTTATTGCATGGAGAACCGATGCAACATCGCGAAGTGGAGGGGATGGAATCGTCCGACTTTGTCGATTGTTTCCCCAATGGTATATCCTACCTGGAGGGTGGAAGTGCGTCCGGATTTCGAAAGGTATCCGACGACGACGACACCAATGCCACCGCAAACATTCGACGACTATACAGAGTATACAAGAAGGATGGCGACAAGGCCGTACGATGCTTTGAGGTGCCGATGAAATTCTCATCGCTGAATGATGGTGATGCCTTCATTCTCGATGCGGGGACGAAGCTATACACGTGGTTCGGCAGTTCCGTGTCACCCTTTGAAAGGAACAAATGCGCCTCGGTCGCGCATAACATTATGCAGAATCGACTCGGAAAGTGTCAGTTTATTGAGGAAGTTGGGTCTGACAATGAAGAATTTTGGGAATTGCTAGGGGGCATGGGTACGATTAAGACGGCTGAGGATGCTGTGGATATCACATCTCGTGAGGTGGTACAGACGAAGAAGATGTACGTCGTTTCTGATTCGGGTGGCATCGTAAAGGTGAAGGAAGTATCCCCATCAAAGAGCTCATTAATGTCTGACAATGTGTGTATTGTCGATGCAGGAAGTGATGCATATGTGTGGATTGGAACCGGTGCATCGAATGATGAAAAGCAACAGGGTATGTTATTATCATCTCGATATCTCAAGGCAGTGGGAAGATACGAATCTACACGTGTGACACGTGTCATGGAGGGACAAGAAGGTCGATGCAAGTCATTCATGAAGGTGTTAGTCGAGTGAGAGCATTTAGAGTGTTTTGTTGTGTAGGTAGAGAATTGTGTGGTTGGACGTGACGATGAGAGATACTGTAGAAGTTTAAACTACAATGAAAGGAAAGGAAACTCTAGAGTACGCAGGAGTAGTAATCTAACACTAGGTATTTTTCCCTATGTAATAAATGGCTGAGCCTGCATATATTCTCTCTCTTCACGGCTGTAGATTATTGTTTGAAACCCTAACAACACGCTTCTTTCCCGTCCTTGGATCTGTAATAGTAACCGACTGAGCGAAACTACGTATTCCATCATTATCGTTCACTCCATCTCCACCTACTGTTGTTGGTCCACCGACAACCGTACCACTGCTTATATTCTTGGTAGTAGTAGAAGTCTGCTGTTCGCGGTTGCTGCGGTCCATGGGGGACATTCCTCGACTTGGCACAGCGCCATCGGTAGTACCACTAGCAGGAGTAACAACATTGCCACTTCCTTGATCGCCATTCCGACCTTGGAATGGAATAGTACCGAAAGATGCTAATGTTCCTAAACGTGTAGCAGAGCCAATCCGACCAACATTCCTCCTTGACGTTTGACCGAACTGACTAGCAGCCGGCTGCTGTTGTTGTTGTTGTTGTTGTTGTTGTTGTTGTTGTTGTTGTTGTTGTTGTTGTTGTTGTTGTTGTTGTTGTTGTTGTTGTTGTTGTTGTTGTTGTCGAGGAGACGTCGGATCCAGACGAAGTGGTTGTTGTTGTGGTTGCTGCTGCTGCTGCTGCTGAATTGGAGAGTCTGGGAGGCGTTCTGTTTCTGGTCCGGGTGCCTGAAGCCATTTCAGTTTCTGTGCCAACTGCTCTTGCTTATCAATATCTGCAACTTCTTCTTCGACCGGTGTTTTTATGGTTGGTAAATCTCGACTGAAAGTTTGCTGTTGCTCCTGCCGTTGCTGCTCCTGCTGCGTCTTCGTCGACTGTAATAAAACTGGTAAGAATGTACCGCCCTTCGGTTTTGACATTGACTGAAAACCCATTGACTGACTATCAAGTCTACCATCTCTGACTCTTTCGCCTCCTTTCATAATGTTAGACATGCTAATTGGTCTAGCCGTGCTACTACCATCACCGCCTACTTTGGTTTTTAGCATACCCGATCCTCCTCCTACCTTGAGCGAGGTGGTGGAGGATTTACCAAAATATCCCTTATTCACATTGCTGGCTGATGATGTTCCTTTTAACATGCCACCCACTCCTCCCAAACTAGCTCCAACTCCGCTGACATTGGGAGGAGGTGACATGGATGACTTTGCTGCTATATCAACAGCACCACCTATGGTTGTGATAGTCGAGGGAGTGTCACTACTAATACTACTACTAGTATCAATATTGTCTTTCGTATCAGGCAGGTTTGTGAGGTAACCTCCACCTCCACCTCCTCCTCCGATGGACTTCTTGAGTGTGGGTGACTTTGAGTATGACTTTTTAACACCACTCGTCGTCATTGTTGCTGTTGTTCGCGTTGCTCCCTCACCTCCCTTCATAATTAACCCATCGAACGATGACATTGTGCCACCACCACCTGTAGTAGAGCTACCAGAAACGACATTTGCTGCTTTAGTAATAGTACTATCATTATTGGAAGATGAGCCCTTCATATTTGACTTGAATGATGATTTAGAATAGCTTTTTAGTGTGGTCGTCGCACTGCTGCTGCTTTGCTTACCCTTTGTCATCATGAGATTCGACATGCTTATTCCTCCACTTGAAGACTTTGGTGATGATGGTGCAACTGCTGCTGCCGCTGGAGGAGGAGTTGTCGAAAAGGACGATGTTGGTGTTGATCTGTCATACGACATTTTGGCATATCCCTTATTAGAAATAGTAATACTAGTAGGAGTAATTGTTGCTGTATCACCATCACCACTAATCAACGTCAAGCCGGATGACTTAGTTTTTGTTGTTGATTTCTTCGTACTACTGGTATCCATCCAGCTTGATTTGTTATACGAAGTTTTTGCATATCCCTTATTATTATTAGCACCACTTGTATCACCACAAAAAATTGTCGATGAAGGGTTAGCGTTGCTAGTAGTACTACTACTACTATTCTCACTACCCTTTAATTTCTGAACTGACGATGAAGATGCTACTATCGCAGGAGACGCTGCCGCCGCCGTTAATGCCTGTGCGGCCGATAGACTAATTGGTGGGGTCATCTTTGGTGATGATGATGATGATGTCTTTGTGTTGGTGGTAGTATCGAACCATTTGGATTTGTACGTTGATTTGACATCATACCCTCCTCCACCTCCCTTCTGCTTATTGGTGGGCGTAGTCGACGGTAAAGACGAAGACGTTTCTTTGCTAGACCGACCTGTCTCCTTAGATATTGAATTAGCAAATGATACTATATCCTGTGTCGTCGTTGCCATCGTTGCCATCGTTGTTGTTGTACCCTTTTTATTTTTCTTAGAGGTTGATGACCATTTGGGTGTACCCTTCTGTAGACCGTATGGAATCGACGTTGTTTGTGCTGCATCATTCTTCTTTGGTGTCATTTGATTGTTACTAATTGTGGTAGATTTAGTAGCGGATGTGTCAACGTTGCCAACAGAATTGACCAGGCTACTACTATCGCTTGATGATCGTGACCACTTTGGTGTATCTTTTTGTAACCCATATGGAATATACGATGCCTGTGTTTGTGTCGTCGTCCACCCTCCAATTGAATTACTGGCCGTCCCCTTCATTATATTGACCATGCTAATCGTCTTACTCTTCTTGCTGCCCGATCTGTTATATATGGTCCGTGAATATCGATCGCTACGTGATACAGAATTATTTGTTGACACTGCTTGTGTGGTTGGTGTTGTTGTTGCTGCTTCATCAAACAATTTTGACAGCTGACGACGATTATCCCTATCCTCCTCCCCATCCTCCTCGTCCATCTTATTCTTTGATTCATCATCATCATCATCAGTCGTCGCACCTCCTCCTCCTGCTGCTAGTGCATTACTACCAATAATAGCCAAAATTAAACTGCCTGGCACGGCCAAGAGTGCAACATCTTCTATCCATTCCTCCATCGGTGGTGCTGTTGTAGTAGTAGTAGTAGTAGTAGTGGTGGCAATAATGGCGTTGTCATTCATCGTCGGCGTTTGCTGCTGCTGCTTCGTCTGCTGCGGCATTTGTGATGCAGCGACGATGACTGCTTTGCTTTCCTCCAGTGGCGATACTACTACTACTACATTATTCCCAGCAGCAGCAGTAGGAGTAGTGACAGGTTTGCTGTTTTCTCCTTCCGTGGTCAATATGAATTCACCGATACCACTTTCACTAAATTCACTTGCCAACGATGACGACGACGACGACGACGATGACGATGATGGAGGAAGAGAGGAGGAGGAGGTCGGTGAAGATGATGATGATGAAATTTCAAAGTCTTGTGCATCCGTAGCCGCCACAAGGAGTTGTGGTGGTGATAGTATTCCATTACTATTACTAGAAAACGACGACTGTGGCATAATGGTCACCACGGATGATGATGATGAAGCAACGATGACGTCGCTACTATCAACGATAGCAGCGTCAGCAGCATTGGCAATGGCGAAAATGTTGTCATTCTCTCCTCCTCCTGTCGAGAAGGTAGTCATTAGCAGCAGCAGAAACGAAGCGCAAATGTTGGTCAGCATCGGCCTTCTATAATCATTGGTATTATTGCTGATGCGACTGTTGGTTCGGCGGCGGTGGTGGCGTGTGAACATTCCACTATACCCCAGGTCTTTTTTCCGCCGACTGTTGGTAGCTACACGCCGCCGCTGCTGCGAGAGAGGATCATCATCGTCATTGTCATCATCGATGGAGCCGAGTGATGCCAACGCTGTCGTCTTCTTCGCTGTCGTTGCTGCTGCTATTCCATCGATGATGCCAATTCTGTCGAACCTCGAACCTCTTATTCTGCCGCCTCGCACTCCTAGTAATGCTGGCGGCGAGAATGCCACGACGTGGTAAGTCGCGGCAGCAGTTGGCATAACAGCGACGTTGACACCACTGCAGTTGTTGATGTTCGCGACTAGTCCGAATACTAGTGCAAGGAGGAGGAAGACAACATCAAAGACACTACGCGGCGTTGATGGGAGGCACATCATGAATGTGTGGAAGATGAGAGTTGTTGCGGTGATGGCAACCAATACTCTATTTATGTACAAGTGTCGGAGTGCTCACTTATGCGTCAATGCAATCTTCCACCATGATTAGATGCATCAATACAGTTCGTAAGACGAAGAAATCATCGGCAGCAACGACGGCATCTTCCAATCTCATCGTTCACAATCCTCGGCGCCTTCGAAGGAGGAAATGGAATGTCAAATCGAACGCGGCCACATCGCGATTACCGCCAATCCCACAAGAACCATCGAAGCGCGAACTGTACATCGTGGCATTGCATCGATCCATACCCTTCGTCGGGTTCGGCATAATGGACAATTCCGTGCTAATACTGGCCGGGGAGGCCATAGACATCGAACTCGGGACCATCCTCAACATATCCACCATGTGCGCCGCTGCCATCGGGAATATAATCGCCGATCTGTGCGGGGTGGCGTTCGGGACGGTATTCGCGACGTACCTCGAACGTCTCACGCGCGGACGAATGCAATTTCCGCCCATGCCGCGATTGACGTATGCACAGCGCGAACTGCCGAGCGTGAAGATGTATGGACAAGTGGGGGTATGTGCCGGATTGACATTGGGGTGTACGATCGGCATGTTCCCACTGTTATTCTTCTCGTCGGAAAAAAAAGAAGGAGTTGCATGATAAGTAAGGAGAGGCAAAAGGAGAGTTTGATGATAAAGGGTGTGTGGGCGTGTGGTCTCTCTCTATTGCTGTTGTTGTTGTTGTTAATAATAGTTAGGAAAACTTGTATTTTTTGATCTTTTAAGCAACGGGATAATACTCGTACTTACGACTAACAACACCATATGGACGTAAGTCAATTGGTAGAATATCTTTCAATTGAACGAATCGTTCTTCGAGCAGGTTAAAGAATGCAGTTGTAGTAGTTGTTGTTGTTGTTGTCGTCGCAGTTGTAGTCGCGCCACCAACTGTATCACCACCATTTTGACATAGTTGTTGTTGTTGTTGTTGTCGTCGACCACTAACAAGACATCGATTCTGTTGACTATGCCGTGCATCATCACTGCAGTACAATATCTCCTCGACCCAACCAAATAATTGTACTAATCGACGTCGACGAAAGCCTTGGATCCAACTTTCAAAGTATTCCGCCTGTTCAATTAATTCATGAAAGCATGACACTGCGTCATATTTGTACTTCCGATCTTGTACATTATGTAATTGATTCCGCCAGGAGGTGGCACGTGCTACCTCTGGCAATACACGACGGTATAATTCTATTTCAGATTCATTATTCAACTTGTTGTCATTATTATTATTATTATTCGCAGCATTTGCTAGTCGCCTTGCGGATGCACCTGATAATCCAGTGTAATTATCAAGATTATATTTTGTTGTTGTATTACAGTTGCTATTGTTGTTGTTGCTGACAATGTTATCATCATCATCATCATCATCATCATCATCATCATCATCATGTTCTTGTGGTGGCAGTAGTCCCTCGTTTTCATGAACTCCAGTGTTAGTAGCAGTAGAAATAGCAGTCATACCAGTTGTAGTCACACTACAATCCATCTTGTCATTAGTGGTATCTTCCATTCCCGTTGTTTGACACATCATAGGAGTAGTGGTGGATGAAAAGTATAACGAATCAAAATATTGTATACTACTATTCCCCAATTCTGCCTCTACTGGTACCCCATTCAACTCCTCCTCTTCTTCTTCCTTCTCGTGTATGTCGTCGTCGTCGTCGTCGTCGTCGTCGTCGTCGTCTTTGTTATCGTCATTATGATTATCGCAGGCTCTATCGCTATTGCTATTATTATCCTTTTTTGTCGTTATGACATTTTCAATAGAACGCACACCAAGGCCATGTGCAATTTTGCAACAACAACATGTCGCAAAGACCACACCGCGTATTTGTGAACTATATGTATTAACAAATTCAATACCTGCATCTGTACCCGTACCACAACAATGTTTCCCTAATACTACTACGTGCCTATATGTCGATGGGAGGGTATAGTTCTGGATCATACATTCTACTCGAGTTACACTTATTTTACTCCCTCCTTTGATGATGGCAGTATTATTATTGTTTATTGTTTGGGGTATACGTTTCTCGGCCATTAGACTTTCATGTCTTGGATCATAGTCCACACATATTACAGGTACATTGAGTATTAATGATATTAGACAACTCAAATTAGCATTCCCTCCACCAATATCAATAACTGCATCACAATAATAACTATTACTGTGATTGTTATTATTATTATCATCATCATCAAGCAAATCAACATCATGACTAGGATTATACGCAAGTCGATAGAGTTGATATATCAAACTAAGTTCCTGACATGCATACTTTATATTATATGGATGTGGTCGATGTACAAATCGATCAATGATGCGACAGCATCGTGATTGGGGTGAGGTAGTATCCTCCTCCTCCTCCTTCTCCTCAGTATCTCTACTTTCAATATTAATTGTCCAACTATTTCCCGACCCGCCACAATCAAATAACACACTCATTTCAAGATCAGCATTAGCAATATTACTAAATAATTCATTTTCTGACATGCGTGTAAGATTTCTATATAATGCATTATCAGGCACGGCCGATGTCGTTACCTGTAATTGAGCACGTATCTGTTTCGCATAATGGAGCATTATTTCATGTAACTTGGCTTGATGGACACATTTCAATTCCTTCCGTTGTGCCTTCTTGGCTAGCTTTTTATGCAATCGCTTGGATATCATCATCCAATGGTCGTACTGTGGGATGAACTAATACCTTGTTGCTAACATTCACCGTACATAATTACCTTGTTTCGGTATGTTTGAAATCGGTCCAAAATCTCTACATACAAAGATAATGATCTCATATGATTCGCATTCGTCGTCCTATTCGTCACCATTATTACTTCCTCCGGACTGCTACTCGAGCTGGCTCGCATTGCTCAACATCTGCTGGTGGTCCTCCACAAGACAACCTGTTGGATGTGTCTGTCATTTTATCACCCGGAAAGTTCTGTAAAGCACCCAACGCGACAATACTCGATGCATCGAGGCGATTAGTCGATGGTCGACGCAAGTTCGTGAGGTCACTTCAGAATGACCCGTGGGCAAGCTCGAGTATGGAAACGTCGAGTGGTAATTGCAGCAGTAGTGGTGGTGCTAGCGATTGCACGAATAGCACGAGAAAGATTTATTCGTTGGTAGGACACGGCGTGCCCACTGGGTTGCTACATCAACTATGCGATGCTGCAAAAGGTTGGCTTGGTATGCGACAACGAACGAAAGCTACATCGCATAATAACAACAATGATGACGACGATGATGCTCAGCAACAAGATCAGCCACAACAATATGATCAAATATCTTTTACAAATATTCCAAATACGACATTACTCGATACTAAGCGAATATACTGCACTATCTGTAGTAATCAACGAAGATCCAATGATAATGACGATGATACAAATGAGGATGATGATCCAACAACAAAATCATCACCAACTTCTACGACATCACAAGAAATGATAACACTGTCATCATTACCAAAGGAATGGGACTACAATATTGAAATGTACATGGTCGTTATGGATAGGATTGCTAGTCGGATGGCATCTATTGCAAGCATGGCCCATCCCCCTCCTCGTTCTCGTCGTAGTAGTAGTAGTAGTAGTAGTAGTAGTAGTAGTAGTGACTGGAGAGACGATGAATCAATAGAATCAACAATAGACGATTCGATTATTATTACACCGTCACAACTTCAGCAGTACAATGTTACAATTACTAGAGCATCAGCTACTGCATCGCCAAATAGTCTTCTTTTAGATAAAAATCATATTTCATTATTGAATACAACTACTCCTACCAAAACAATAGCAATAGCCAGAGGAAGTGTAGGGAATGATCGTCGCAAGCAAAGAAGAGGAAGGAGTATAGACAATAGTGATAATGATGTTGTTGATGTTAACTTGCCACCACCAAATCTAACATTGGAATATGTCCACAAAAGCAATGCTCAAACAATAAGTGATGATGATGCTGGTAATGATTGTTGTTGGAAGGTTATACTTATACTACACGATCATCAACCCACGGGAAAGTGTATACATCAGGCAACTAATACCTCCGTCTCATTAATCTTTGAGGGTGAATATGCACTGCCTCTGTAACAAATTTATATATGTCTGGCAAAAACAGAATTACTAGTTGTGCAATTTTCTTTTGTTTCTTGTTGAGGAAACTAAAGTACAATCATTTTAGAATGAGTTTAGTCCTACACTTTTTTTTCATTTCGCAACAATATAAAGTGTAACAATCGAAATGACAATCGCTCCAATTGATAGGAAAGATTGTAGCGCAAATATTATTCCTATGGAGTAATGAATTGGGTTTAACACCACACAAGATGATGATGGTGCACTTTCTAATACTGCTGCATTGACGAGGAGCCAATAAGAAATTATTATGACAATTATAGAAACGAAAATGCCAATGATCATGGACCTCCGAATCCATAGAGTAGCAGTGTATTTGGTACGAGGACGAGTAGTCATGGTAGTAGCTATTGTACATGTTGTAGCAGTAGTAGCAGGGATTGGTGGTAGACAAGTAATAGTAGTATTGGTAGCTGCTGTCATCGTCTTTCTTGTGTGTTGTTCACTTTCAGTAGCAAAGAAGTATTGCTTTTGAGATGATGCAGATGTTACAGCATTCATTGTCATATTATCCAACTTGTTGTACTTATTGGATGATCGACGTAATAGTAACTTTGCATACTCGCGTATCAAAACATCATCAGAGATACGTATTCCTTCTCCTCCCATTATTTTCTCATCTCCACCATCTCCGTCTTCTTGATCAATTTCTACGACGCTGGTATCATCACTGGACTGAAGACAATGTTGTCTGCATTTGTCAATGCTAATCCTTCGTGATAGTGCTTTCCATCTATCCTCCTCCCCTTGTACCATGGGGTATTTACATTCTATACTCTTCGACTCTATTTGCCGTTCTAATTCGTATAATCTATCCATGCTAAATGCTTTTTCATCACCCTCATTGTTGTTGTTGTTGTTGTCGCACTTGCCAGCATCCCTTCGCTGATGAATTCCCACTAGCATGTCACCTTGTTCGTCTGTGGGCCAATCCTTGTTGTTAATTATGTCGTCTTTATTGCTGTCATCTTCTTCTTCATCATCATCGTCTTCGTCGTCGTCGTCGTCGTCGTCATCCAGCTCCTCTGCCAAGAGCCAGTCTGTTGCCACTGCAGACTTGGTCGGTGAGCACGACGAGAACATTATGGTCTCGTCCACTGCGAATCCGCTGCTTTCCTTGTCGTCATCGTCATCATTACTATCATCATGCCAGTCGTCCATGTCAATGGCGCTACTGTCACAGGTCGTAGGTGTATCTTTCCGTGCATGCGCATATGCATGCTGCCGTGCTGCGCTAGTAGTTTTATCTTGTTCTGGGATGTAATCCACAACGCTGACAACGAGTTGTTGGGGTACATTCGTCTGCTTTCTCGTCATCGTCGTTTCGTCATCATCATTCGTCGCAGCGGCAGCCTTTTTGGCACGACGGTTCAGCAAGTAACTTGGTCTGACAGATGACCTAGGGCGGCGCACAGCATCGCTGCTGCTGCCATCGATTTCTTCCATGGGGACTCCGTTACGGCGTACCATCGTTTCAATATCGTTATCGTTACCTTCACCGCACCGTGCTCAAAAAAGTTGTGTAACTTGTTTGACATGTCTTCCGAAATGAAAGAGTCGTCGGTTCACTTTCCTGGGCCTGGCGCGTTTCTGATGAATGATGAAGAGGATTCATTTCTCTTCTCCTTGCGGGAAAGAAGCCCCAGTCCCCCTCGAATTCGAACGGAATCTGTCCAACCAATCTCTCCGAGTAATGATCGCGAGATCGACAACGATGACGACGATGGAGGTGCTAAGTACATGATGACGACGACGACGACGACGACGACATCTCCACGAAAGAGATTGTCACTACCGCTTCGTAGCAATGACGTAACAACGGTCAATCAAAGCCCTTCTCCTGCCTCAACCTCAACAGCATCATCCATTGTTGATCATACTAATAATCCTACTACTAATAAGAGAAGCAACAGCCGTCGATGGCGGGAAAACGTGACTGTCATCCTTGTTATTATACTTGTTGCTGCCTGTGCAAAAAGCCCGGCCACGAATTACAATTCGGAGTTATCATTCCTACCTTCACCTGATTACGACAATCATCACCATCACTCTCCAACAACAGCAGCAGCAGCAGCAGCAGCAGCAACAACAACAACTTCAATCTCAAGAACAACTATTATCGAACGTCGAGGAGGAGGTCTACTCACAACACACACAGCGTGTCGTATCTCATTATGGATATGGTACTCTATTGATGGAAAGATACCAGACAAGCCCAAGAATCAATTATGTGACACGATTAAACATCAAGGACAGCATGTAGGGCGTCAATTACGGAATGTTAATGACTTGCGTCAATTTGATACAGTATATGTACCATTTACATCAGTAAATGACTTCGTTACTACTATATTACCACACATTACCGTCGATATTGTGATTATATCTGGACATCCATTCAATGTAGCACCACCGTCATCTACTAATATACAACAGTTAGTTAATCATACGCATGTAATAGCATGGTTTTGTCAAAATATACCAAAATATAGTGCAAGTAATCCAACACACATCAAAATATTTCCGTTCCCATATGGATTGAATGAAAAAGAAAATAAATTGGGATTAATGACTTACCCTGCATATAAGACGATATTGTTTGATGGATTAAGGAATGAAACAATATCAACAATCACTGCTGGAGGACGACGACGACGAGTGAGTAACAACAGCAAGTCAATATTCATTTATGCGGGTCCACTGAAGACTGTTGAACCAAAGGCAATGTCTAAATCAGGTGCAGTGGTAGTAGTAAAACACAATAATACTACTTCGACTACGTCAACTACTACTGCATCTAAGAAGGCGTCAGTCAAATATAATAATATTGGTGGTGGTGACGGAAGACGAAATATACCTGGTTCTAAATCATATTCCGAATATAAGAAAGAACGTCTATTACCCATCGATTACTTTACAAACATATATAATTCAAAATACATATTAAGTCCAAATGGCGATAGACCGGAATGCTTTCGTCATTACGAGGCATTAGGTTTGGGCACAGTCCCGATTACGGAATTAGATTCCAAGCTTGGGCTATTTCGACATTTACTCGATGGGCCAGTAATATATGACAATCGTGTATGGAATGTAACGCTGTTAGGACAGACGTTGGACCCGTATCCGATAGTGAATCGGAATTTAATACGCGAGGATTATTGGATGAATTGGATGGAAGAACAGATTGGAAATAATGTACAATTGACATGGAATGATCGACTACGTGTACCCTCTGCAGTTGTTGATGATGATGATGATGATGATGATGATGAGGATGATGACAAACATGATGAGGATGATGCATCTGATAATGGCAATTATCATGATGTGGATGACAAAAAGGAGAAGAAGGGAGATAATAATGGGAATGGTAAGAGGTATCATAATGGATTAACAGACGAAGAGAATGAATTATTGGCATTATTGGATTATAGTGTTACCGGGTAACTAGCTATTTATTACAGTTGACTAACAATTCATTATATATTTCAATTAACTAAATCTTGTACACTGTTTTTTCATTTCATAAACAAAACTAAATGATATGCATTCACTCGTCCGTCTTTTGTTTATCCTCTTGAATTTGGCCTTGTCTTGGAGCGGTGTGAATCTGTCTGTTTTTTTTACGACGCAGCAAAAGAGCTATTATCACTGCTACTTTCATCAAAGTCAGCGTGAGTTATCTGAGGAACTGCATAGCGTGACCTTTCGTTATGTTTTGATGATAGTTCGTGGTTTTTAGCGGTCGAGCCTTCTTCGATAGTCCCAAGACTATTGTTCATTCCTCCACCCCTACTTGAATATTCAGACCATGCTACACTCGCTTTACTCCTTCGTGAACTCCCACCAATTGATGTTGTCGTTAAATGATCATGAGGTGAGATCTTCTTCAGACTTGATTCAAGCTTGGTTATCTCTGACTGTGTGGACTTTCGTATACTTCCAGTACTACTTTGCATTGAGTATTTGGACGAGTGATACGACCTTGTACTGCGACTGCTGCTGGCGCTTGTATAGCTCTTTGACGATACACTACTAACTCCCTCCCTGCTCCGTCTTGAACTTGAATATGCAGACGAGTTATCTCCCTTCTCCTTGATGTGATCCTTAGCATTTGTCCCTCGACTTCGACTGCTGCGTACACTTGCAACGTTATTATCCTTGTTGAATATCGTACTATTGTCATCCCCGCTTCGAAAACGTTTCCATTCTGAATGAAGAGCCGATGTCATGTTGCTCATTTTATGGTGCACCACCCCTGTAATACCCGTAGGCTGACTCTTCTGATAATCCATATCTGTTGTGTCATCATTACTCCACTCATCCCACTCAGTTTCACGACGCTTCTTTGTTGTTGTCATATCCCTACGTATAAGAAAGAAGATGAATCCAAACGCTACTACGCCCACGCCTAGCACGATGCCCACAATTGCCCATGGGGACAAACCCCCATTATGAATGATAGTCTGTGCAATAACTCGTGCCTCTAAAGCTTCCAAGTTCTCCTCGACAAATTGAGGCAACTCACGTTTCATCTCACATGCGGTACTCCATGTCAGTCTTTCATCGTCTCCTTGATCATAGATGGTATTTTGTTGTTGCTGCGCTTGTTGTTCACGCTGACGGCGTTTCTCTTGTATACCATAATTCGATTGTACTTCGGAAAAGTCATCAACGGTATATTCCCCATTGGTAATCTTGGCCGTTTGATCATTACATTGCTGATTGTAAGATGTCATTTGCGTACGTATATTTGACGATTCGCGATTAATTGAATCCTCGACAATGTAATCAAAGTCTATATTACGATCGGATGGATAATGACCCCGGACCTTGAGATTCACCTCAAGTCTGCCATTACTTCGACTGCTGTAGGTCTTAGAAGAAGAAGTTGGAGTTGTTGTCACGCCCTCCTTGTCATTACCTTCAGAGTCAAGAGCGTAGTATGTGACATCCACATGAGATACTGAATCAAGAACACCACCATTCTCCTCGAGGGCCTTGTCCAATCGACTTGCAATGACCTCGGCAGTAATTTCTCCAATAGACTCAGCTTCTCTATCTGCTAGTTCATACACATATCGTCCATCATCTCTGGCAATCTTCTTCCGATGAGAGTCGAGACCACGACTACTCAGCAATTCACGTCGCACATCGGCCATGTCTACCCCGAGAGAAACATCAGTTTCATCAAATTGAAGATCGCCGATACGCATAACACCCAAATCATCAAATCTTGATTCTGGTACACCGGCAGCATCGATTGAGACGCACTGATTATTATGTGAAAAAAAACATATCACGAAAAAGAATGAATGATAAGTATCCAAGTGTACTACTAAACAAAATAGTTGCTTGGTATAGACACCCCGTTTGTTGTATTTATTCCGAAAAAAAAGCAACAAAGCACTGACAATGGGAGGTGTGTACCAAAAAATTATCTCCTCACCTTTGATGACCGTCCCACGCGTATACCTATATCCAAATCACGATCGGATGGTTCAGCAGCATTTGGATTGGTAATTTGTGCTGCTGCTGCTGATTCATTCACCACGAGTCGACGACGATTATTACTACCATTATTATTGTTGCTATTGTTGCTGTTGGAAGACAATGAAGAATCTGTAGACACGACGTCACTTGCTAAACTACTACTATTGCCATTATTATATATTGGACAATCCCATCCAACGATCTCGTCATTACATACCCCCCCGCCCGTGAATAAATACCCCATGGGTGCCGAGACTTGTATATAGTACGACCGCGCGACGCGTATATTGGTCAATTCGAACTTTCCACCTCCATCATTTTTATGTATAAGCATGGCATGCATCAGGACGTTGTATCCGTGACTGATGGTGCTGGCATAACTATTGGTCCCGTCGGCGTATAATTCGCCAGTCTGCGCTTCGCTCAATGCCACGTTGGTCAGGGGGTCGCATTCGGTTAATTGGATTTGTACCCCCCCCAATCCCAAATTGCGCTCCACGTCCGGACCGAGTACGGAGTCGGGTACGTTGGCATCTTGTTTCCCGTTGCCGTTCCTATCGTACCATATGAATCCGCGCAATACGAATGGATCGCCCCGAGGCGTGGGCGCATCGCTGGTCTCCGTGGGCGCATTGGAAGTGGGCGATGAAGTGGTGGGCGATGAAGTGGTGGGCGATGAAGTGGTGGGCGATGAAGTCGTGGGTGCGACGGTCGTGGGTCGTGGAGTGGTGGGTGCCTTCGTGGGAGGTTGCCACTTCTGTCCACCCTGACTGCCATCCGCATCGTCCCCATCCTGCTCGAAGGCTATTTTACAGTGTATCGTTTGCACGACCGTCAGTAAATTAACATCGCCGTCGCAGTCGATTATTTCCCCATCTTCATATTCGAGGACGTTATTTTCGGTATCCACGACTGCTACCCCCGCCAACGACTCGTCAGCACCATTGCTGTTGACATTAGCAGCAGCAGCATCGCCTTGGAGGTATCGACGAAGCACGATCATGTTTTAGTGGCGTTCTGCTCGCGATGATAGAGGTCTAGAATATTGAATATATTGGGTTGTTCAAGTGGGGATTCTCCGTAGGATGTTCTTTTCTGTTCTTCACGAGAACTACAGGAGATAAAAGACCTCCCGTCCCCCTCTAGCCCCCTTCTGATGCTTGTGTAGGTCTTGATTG
>Ga0247843_1004866_pt1 | contig 19488 bp, 11 predicted proteins | sample LaCruzMarch2017__FD_192420 | JGI IMG/M metagenome (GOLD analysis project Ga0247843, IMG submission 192420) | Freshwater microbial communities from meromictic Lake La Cruz, Castile-La Mancha, Spain - LaCruzMarch2017_8m | ecosystem: Environmental > Aquatic > Freshwater > Lake | place: Spain...
AAACGGCGGGCTTAGTTCCACTTGTATGCACGTGAGAGCGTGACGGACGGAGAGACAGAGGGACAGAACATTAAGGGCTGCCGGGCTTTAGGAGTACCTCCAAAAGAATAATAATATCATGTCCTCGTCGTCAAAGAAGACATGACATCATCACCGCAAAAACAACAATTTGACTCTGAGGGGTTCGATCTCGACGCAATCGTCGATGCTGCTCTCGATGGTGGCGAAGGTGTCGTATATGAGCTAGGCGGAGGAATAACAACGACGTACACTGCCTCATCATCCAAGAAGGCAAAGGAAGACGGTAGTGCAGTACCAGTAATAGCGGTAGCAGTAGCGCCGCCCCATCCCACGGATGAGTCCGAACGGTTGAAGGAATTGGGCAATATTGATTTTAAACGGGGTAATCATCTCGATGCGTATGATTATTACACAGAGGCTATAGAGGCGTGTCCATGTGGGGAGGGCTATGGTCCCACGGGAAAGGAACTGTTGGCAATGCAAGAGGAATATGAGGAGGCGAGGAAAGAAGGGATGATGGAGAAGGAAAGACAAAGGAGAGAGATGGAACGTGCAAAGAGGATAGAGAAAGAGGAGGAACGAAGGACGAAGAGAGAATTTGGTAATGACGACGGTGATGATAAGAAAAAGGAAACGGAGAAAGACGATGATAAACACGACGACAATGATTTACAACAGAAAGAAGAAATTGACGAGCCATTTATACCCCCTCGACACTTGTACGGTCCAAAGCTTGCTATATACTATTCCAACCGCGGAGCTACGTTACTGCATTTAGGGCGGTTTGGAGAATGTGTTACGGATTGCTCTATTGCCATACTCTACAACCCAACATATGCCAAGGCATATATGCGTCGCTCTACTGCATATGAACAAATAGAAAAAATCGATTTATCACTTGCTGATGCCAAAATGGCATATCAAATTGAACCGTCCAACATGGTCGCACGCAAATCTGTAGAACGATTAACCAAGCTAGAGGCTGAACGTATGGAAAAGTTAAAGGTTGAAACGATGGAAAAGTTAAAGGGTTTGGGTAATAGCTTGTTGAGTAACTTTGGTCTAAGTTTGGATAATTTTAATGCAGTACAAGATCCCAAGACTGGTGGATATTCAATCTCATTTAATCAGAATAAAAGAAGTGAGTGATAGGTGCTGGTGGGTGGGTGGGGGGGGGAGGGTCAAAGAAACTATAAATCTAATTGATTGGAATAATTATATTATCGTACTTATGATCTTTGATACATGAACCTTAGTAATTTCGAATCGGATCGTGTATCCCTCGTACCATCAACGGCGTTGTAGCACATAAGTACTGCCCTTGCCAAATTGCCATTGTAGTATAACTGCTGTTGTTGTTCTTTCGGGGCAGCAACAGAGTTGTTGCTGTCATCATCATCACCCTCTTCTTGATCATCCTTCATCGTCGACATCATGATCTTACGTCGTGGTTTAATTTCCACCTCCTCCAGCCATGCCGACAAAGCCACCTTCCTTTCCTCATCGGACCACCGTGGTCCACCAATAAGACGTGCCGAGCATGCCTCCTCGAGTAACTTGGAATTAATTTCGTCGACACTAATACCCTGATTAACAATGAATTCATCCGCAAGTGTTACTGAATCAATATGTTGAATAAAACCAATACCGAATGGTGCAGCACATTTACTAATTGGGTCGGCATTAATTGCACTTGTTAGGCCCTTGATAATTTGTTTGGGTAAGATCTTACCATCAAGTAGACTCTGCTGCTTCTTCGTAAATGGTGATGACGAATATAATAATGGTGATAATCGTTGTACTACTACCATTCCACCAGTCGGCTTTGTGTTGTGTTCCCGCTCCGACTCGGTCATACTACTACTCATGAGAGTACATCCAGCATTGACTAAATCGCCAAGACGCGTCATTGATCGTTCAGTGGCCTTCCTACCAAAGGGATTTAATTTGGCCGACCAGGGTGCTATACGTGCACCCTTTTCCATGTCCAGCATGACCGATATTACCGCATGACATCGTTTACGACTAAGTTCGTTGGCCGCATCCGCACGCGAAATGAAATTACTTTTCATGAATGGCCCGGGCATCATATCCGGGAAAGTCCACAGGTAATAAACGAAGTAATTCGGTAGGGCCAATGATACCATAATCACCGCCAATAATTTATTCCTATCAACGAGTCCCTTGCGCAAATAATCGTATTCTTCATATGTAATCCCACCGATTTGTACGCCCTTTAGACCACGCGGACGCGAGATTCCGAGGTTGGTTTTAGCATACATGGTTTGCTTGTTACGTATGGCATTACATCGTTTATGTGCCATGTTTAATTCCACGAGACCATTCTTAAAGTTAACGGCCGTGTCCTTGACATAATTAACGAGCTGAACGAGGGGGTTGTTCGATGACGATGATGACGAGACCGTCAACTGTTCCTCAATCTTGTCATCCTTGTAATCCACCTCATCGTCGAGGCTGGGCGGCGGTACGACCGTCGTCATCGTTGACGTGGCAGTCGAAGAAACGACGGCCAATGACCCCTCCCGAGTACTGCCAATGATGGATCGTCTCGATCGCGTCGTGGTAACCGGTGCGGCAACGGCCGAGGCCATAGCACCGAACGACGTAGAGGATTCTTTTCCATCGTCGCAGATCAATAGGAATACCAAGATCGTTGACGCTACGACGAACATCATATCGTCCAGCAGAAGGTGTTGTGTGTGCGGTGACTTGAGCCCGCCCGAATCTCCTCGATTTTGGCGCACACACTCCGTCTCAAAACAAACAACCGAACCATCATGGCACGAGGACGACAAAGCCAGCAGGGCGGCGGCGGCGGCGCTCTCCTAGCATGCAACCGTGCCATCGATAAGTCGGACGAATACAAGAAGAGTGTCAAAATGCTCCAGGCGCGCGTACAGCAGATTGCCGATACGGTCCGTCCGGATGGCGACCTCGCCGAGATATTACGTGCTGCTGCCGCGACCGGTAGTAGTAACGATGACTCGGACGAAGCATTCCTATCCAAGTCTTATGATCGTCTCAAAGCGTTGGGGGTGGGCAATGCCAAACGGATGGAGGATATCGATAACTTCGTCGATGCGATTAAGGAGGTTAAGACGCAGGTCGAGCGTAATGGTAAAAACGGCAACAATGACGCTGCGGCGGCGGCGGGGGGGGGAAACGTTGCCGCCGAGGGTGGAGGGGCGGGCACGACAACGACGCCTGCGGTTGACTACGAGCGTGCCATACACGATGCACTCGAAAATATCCGTCGCGTACACGAACAAGATACGCGTCGTATCCCACCCGAGGAACATGAATTGTCCATCGATATTCGTAAAGCGTTGGGGGAAAAGATTAAGAAAAACAAAAACAACACGAGGGGTGGAGGGGATGATGATGATGATGATGAATTGGAAATTGTGAATAATCGTAGTGATGATGTACATGCATTGAAATGTCCCATAACGGCCATGTTGTTTGACAATCCGGTACGGAATAAGGTTTGTGGTCATGTATACGACCTCGCTGGATTGAAGCATCTACTAGCCTCGCGTAAAACGAAATGTCCGGTGTCAGGATGTGCTAATACGACATTGAGTCTAACTCAGATTGAGGACGATGAACAAATGAAATTGAAAGTTAAGCGTCATAAGCAGCGCGAGGTGAATGAAAAGAGGAACAGAGACTTAGAGGATGATGAGAATGATGATCAAGTCCTCGAGTAAAATGTGTGAAGAAGGGAAAGAGATACACATAAGTAGCGTAATACATATCTAATAATTCTATGTTTGTCCGTAAAAAATTGTACTCCTACCACTACTTGATATCGGACTGAAACTTTTGTTTTCACACCTTCCGCAATCGACTACGCTCACATACTGCTGTAAATTTACGAACGGACGAGTTGAATTCATCTCGTGCCACACGGTTATGTAACTTCACCAAAAATACACTCTTGGCATGCTCCGGCGCTGTTGTTAATGGCGGTTGGATCCACTGCAGCAGCAATTCCGGACAAAGCTGATTTAGATAAAACAATACCCCCGCAATCGACCCACTACCAGAATCGAGACGATAGGCTGGTAAATCTCCAAGTAGGGCCAAGGCAAGGTTAATTACCAATGGTTGTCCTTCGGCCACGATGGCCCGCTCCAGTGCGACTATATTTGCTTGTTCATTGACATCCAAGGAACTGCTCGAGCGTAACTTCAGACTGTAAGAGACGATATTTTCCAAGAAATTGAGCGTGCCACGATTGGCATCTTTATGTTGTAGCTTCATGCCAAGTGCGGCACACTGTAGTAAGGAGGGTAATAACATACTCTGAACTAATGGTGTGGGACAGTGACTGACCATCCGTCCAGCCAGGAAGAAAAACTCTTCAACGACATCTGGATGGTTTGTAAAATCATCCGTAGATCGTAAGGCATTAAAGACAGTCGATGCAAGACTCGACATCATACCAAACAGCAACTTGGCATGTATAGCGTCTCTTCCATACTCGGATATAATTACGCTCGCCAAATACAGATACGGAGATGATAGTGATGTCGAGAAGTTGGTTATCGTTTGATTGACCAACGACTGAAGTAATGGTGTGTACGGGACAGATCCACATTCCCGTAATGAATGCTTGTGTAGTCGACATAACTTCTCTCCACAATTAAAATCACGTGGATATTTTTGACTTAATATATCAAGCATTGGCCAAGTTTCATGCATTAGACTTAGGATAAAGTCTGATCGATTCAACAATCCTGTACCACCAATTGTCTGTTGCTGTTGCTGCTGCTGTTGTTGCTGCGCTTGCGATGGACGTGGTAGACGCAGATGCTGAACAAGGGTCGTCAAACGACATACCTCACTGGATATATGCTTCGGACTAGGATTAGCATCTGGAGCAGCCATCGCACGTAGATTATCAATCATTGGCTGGGCCAGATGTTGGATAATTGTTGGGTCGATCATTACTCTACCTGATACCGATTTACATACCCCCTCGAGGACATCCAACTCATTTTTAAGATCAAGAATGAACTCTTCTCCTCCTCCTCCTCCTCCCCCATTATTGTGCTGTGCTCGTGCAACGACGATGCCATCATACAGTTGCAACACCGTGTCACCGAGTGTATCACACCGTTCACATATTTCACGTATAGCCACGGCTGCTGGAGTGGCACATTTTGGTATTGACAAGCTTTGGGCTAGGTACGGCAGTAATGGCGACAGATATGGTGGATGCTTACTAAGCCAACTTGCATACTTCCCCACAACCAGGCATGTCGTGGCACGAAGGAGCGGTACATCACCAACGACCGGTAATTGTGGTATTAATCCCATTACGAATGGTATAGTACGTATTTCGTCGGGGGGGATATACATCGATATGGCCTGTATCGCATATAGGTACCCCTCCATCCCATGCCAATTGATGTTGGTACACTGCTGCTGCTGCTGCTGCTGTTGCGCCTCGGCAGCGGTGGCAGTGATAGATGATGCTGCCGACACTCGATGACATTCCTCCTGCAATGGGTCACCCAATGCACGTAACACCATCTCCCCCCCAAGTAGTCGACAACAATCCTCAATAGTATCCGCAAAGTATATACGTGTACTATCCAAATCATCCAATCTGTCAGGACTCACATCTTCAACCCCCATGGGATACTGTAATAAATGTACGCATACGCCCAATAAACGTATCAATATTGGTGTATAAGTATCAATTTGATTTTGTCGATAATCATATGGTTGTAATTCTTCCAAGCTAGATACGAATTGATACCAAAAATGTAATGTTATACATGCTATATCATCATCGGGGATACACGAGCATTGTAATACCAGCTCGACTACGGTCTTTTGATTCAATTCCTCGTGAGATAATATTAAACTCAAGTACGATTCTGCCATTTCTGTATATATACGACAATATCCTCTCATGCCATCTTCGTCTTCATTTGATATCGCATTATGCAATGATCCCTCCAATGCCATAACACGCGGTATAATCGACATGACCAAACTTTCTATATCTCCATTCCTATGGCTAGTACTTGGATAGGTACGCAATAATTCCACGATGACATCTACTGCCAATTCGTACCCTCCGGCATTGGACCCACGTGCGGCAATATCGAATATCCACGCCAGTAGTAATGTAGAATTGGCAAGTAAATTCGGATCGATATCTACCAATCTTATCCACGATTGTAAACATCCCAATACCGCCTCGGTCGTGGCAATATCATTATTCGTCGTTATTTCGTTATAACACAATGTTAGTACTATATGTGCCGAATTACGCAACATGTCCTTATATGCGTATAGTAACATACGCGACCTTTCCTCGTCGTCGTCGTCCACCTCGTCGTCGTTGTTGCCATCGTTATTGCCGCCACGGCCACCACCACCACCGGCACTGGAATTCGAGACGACCAGGACCAGCCGATCCGAGTCCGCCTCCTCGGGCATGCTGCGATACAATTCCAATACGGCCGGTCCCAATTCGGGATGTCGGCCGAGCACATTCGTCGCGACGTCGGTCAATGCCGTCGTCCAACTCATGTGCACGGCCAATGCCGAGATGGCCATGCACAATCGCGCGACCAGCGGTCGACTGCTGTTCGACGTCGTCGACGACGTCGAGGCGGATGTGGAATCGGGAGCATCGACGGCGGCGCGGGGCGCGGCGTGGCGCACGAAGTGCCGCAGCAGCGAATCGCGCAACGACGCCAACGCCTCCGGGGGCAGCTGGCGCACGTCGCGCAGACATTTCGCGTGAAGGGTCTGGGCCGCGAAGAATTGACGCGACGACGTCGCCGCCGCCGTCGCCGCGGACGACGGGGATCGCAGCAGGCGATCGCACACCATCCACGCCGCCGGCGAGCGCTGGAACGAGGTCAGGTACCGATCGGCCACGTCGCGCGATTCCGCGCCACCGCTGCCGGGTGCGTACACGGTCTGGAGTGCCAGTAGGACGCGAGGCAGCTCCTGCTCCGGATCGAGACTGTGCTGCGACGACGGCTCCGCCATGGCGCGATGGGTGTGGGAATTATTGATGTGATATGTGCAAGGCGGGAACGTTTTAGCGGGTTTTTCGAACAAACAAACAAACAAACCCAACCCCCAACACGAAGGGAATGAACGGTCCGCCTCCGCCACCACCGCCGCCCAACCAGATCGGGCGAGGTCATTACCCCCCTGGTAAGATACATTTTGTTATTGTTCATCGTTGCGCTGCGTACCGTACCCATTATTATTTTTTCGTGTGTATCTCACTAATGATATAATATCGGTATCCCGTTTTATATACTGATTTATATACAAAAAAGGCACGATACCTCCGCCTGGCATGGCACCACCACCACCGCCACCTGGGATGCAGCAATTACCACCGGTAAGAAGAAGAACGATCAATAATATAAATCTGCGTCATTTGTCTAAAAATGTTTTTAATAATATTTTTGTCGATCCCCATACATTATTCCAAACAATACGATATCTTGTTTAATTTATACAGGGCATGCTCCCTCCGCCCGGTATGGTAAACTATAACAACACGAATTATAATAATGGAGGAGGTAGCATGCCTCCATCAAATATGATGCCAATGCCTCCTCCGCCGCCGCCAGGCATGATGATGCCACCTGGCATGATGCCTCCTGGAATGATGCCACCCAATATGATGATGATGCCTCCTGGCATGATGATGCCTCCTGGCATGATGCCACCCAATATGATGATGTCACCGCTGGGTATGATGCCACCGCCAGGGATGATGATGCCAAATATGACAATGACACAACAAACTATCCCAATTATGCAACAACAACAGCAACCACAAGCTATAACATTGGAAGAAAAGTCGAAACGATGGGCACGATTGCAAAATAAACGCTACGCACACCGTCGTCGCTTCGCGGCATTGAATTCATCCGGCAATGGGTTGGCCGCGCCCCACAAGGAATTATTGCCCCCGGAGCACGTGCGTAAAATATTGGCGGATCACGGCGACATGTCCTCGAAGCGATATTCCGCCGACAAGCGCATATACCTGGGCGCGTTGAAGTACGTCCCGCACGCGATATTCAAATTATTGGAAAATATGCCCATGCCGTGGGAGAACGTGCGTGCCGTGCCCGTGTTGTATCACGTCACCGGCGCCATTAGCTTCGTGAATTGCGTCCCCAGGGTCGTCGAACCCATATATCTGGCACAATGGGGGAGCGCGTGGGTCATGATGCGCAGGGAGAAGCGCGATCGACGTCATTTTAAACGCATGCGTTTTCCGCCCTTTGACGATGAAGAGCCAGTGTTGGACTATGCCGATCATATATTAGACGTCGAGCCGCCGGAACCCATTAGGATGGAATTTGGTAATGCAGATGATGATGATATGGAGGGTGATGCTTATGATGATGATGGATTAGAAGATGTTGAACGATTCGTTGCTAGTTGGTTGTACGATCACAAGCCATTATCCGAACCTGTAGATTATGACGAATTTGAGGATGAGGACGAAGACGACGAGGATTATGATGGTGGTGGGCGACGACGTAACAACAACAACAGGAACGATGAACTAGCAGGCTTTCGTGTACCTGGTGGACGATATACGAACGGTCCCTCCTACCGTACATGGCGTCTACCAACACCTGTCATGTCATGTCTATATCGACTATCGGGGCCACTGGTCTCCTCACACCTCCTTGACCCCAACCATCGACATTTGTTCCACTTGCCTGAATTTTTAACCGCCAAGGCATTGAATATTGCCATACCTGGTGGTCCGAGGTTTGAACCACTATTTCGTGACGTTCCCGAAAAAGAAGAGGAGGATTGGAATGAATTTAATGATGTCAATAAGATCATTATCCGTCATCCCATCCGATCGGAGTATCGTATTGCATTTTCCCATGTTTATAACAGTCGTCCACGTAAGGTTGTTGTTGGGGGAGGGGGGTATCATCATCCTCAGCTTTGTTTTGTCGGAGATGATGATCAAGAGGTGGAGGATGCCGGCGTTGGTGGTGGATGCTTCCACACCTACTCGTCATCATTGAATCCAATCTTACGTGTCGATGAACGTGACTTTAAGCTCGAGTCGGGACGGAATGACACTGTCATGGGTGAGGAGGATGAATTCAATGAAGATGTGCGCCTACCACTAGTCGGAGAGACGGATGAGGACTATGACGGTGAGGAAGAGGATGACGTCTGGTTGAGGCATGATGACCTTGATGACGAGGAAGATGGTATTGCCGCTACACCAGACAAGGCATTGTGGGACATTGACGAGGAGGTCCGTGCGTCCGTTTGTCTTCGTCCTATCCTTGCCTCCATGCCTCTCTCCACCTCCCGAACTGGCGCTGGAATATCACTTTACTTCGCCCCCAGACCATTCCATCTCCGTTCTGGACGTACACGCCGGACCATCGACGTTCCCCTCATCGGACACTGGTCGCAGGAACGTGTATCGCGTGACTTGAACTATCCAACGAAGGTTCGTGTATCATATCAAAAGTTACTGAAGAATTGGGTGCTCAATCAACTCCACTCTCGACCGAATGTAAAGAAAAATAAGAAGGTATTATTCAAAAGTCTCAAGGCGACGAAGTTCTTCCAGTGCACCGAGCTTGATTGGGTCGAGGTTGGGTTACAAGTGTGTCGCCAGGGGCATAATATGCTCAACCTACTTATTAATAGGAAGCAGCTTAATTATTTGCATTTGGATTACAACTTTAACCTCAAGCCGACGAAGACACTCACTACCAAGGAACGAAAGAAGAGTCGGTTTGGGAATGCATTTCATCTCACGAGGGAGATATTGCGTCTAACAAAGCTGGTCGTTGATTCGCATGTGCAGTATCGATTAGGAAATATAGATGCGTATCAGTTGGCGGATGGATTGCAGTACACATTTAATCACGTTGGACAGCTAACCGGGATGTACCGATACAAGTACCGTCTCATGAGACAGATACGCATGTGCAAGGATATTAAGCATTTGATCTACTACAGATTCAACACGGGGCCCGTTGGCAAGGGTCCCGGCGTTGGTTTCTGGGCTCCCAGTTGGAGAGTTTGGCTCTTCTTCCTTCGTGGTATTGTGCCCCTTCTTGAACGTTGGCTGGGCAATTTGCTGGCACGTCAGTTTGAGGGACGTCATTCAAAGGCTCAGGCAAAAAATGTAACGAAACAGCGAGTAGAAAGTCACTTTGACCTTGAGTTACGAGCGAGTGTCATGCACGACATTTTGGATATGATGCCTCAGGGTGTCAAACAGAATAAGAGTCGTGTTATACTTTCTCATTTGAGTGAGGCATTTCGGTGTTGGAAGGCCAATATCCCTTGGAAGGTTCCAGGAATGCCTGCCCCAATCGAGAATATGATCTTGAGATATGTCAAGGCCAAAGCAGATTGGTGGACCAACATTGCACACTACAATCGTGAACGTATTAAGAGAGGTGGCACTGTAGATAAGACAGTTGTAAAGAAAAATGTGGGCAGACTGACTCGACTTTGGCTCAAGGCGGAGCAGGAGCGTCAGCACAATTACCTCAAGGATGGTCCGTTCGTAAGTGCCGAGGAGGCAGTGGCCATTTACACGACGACTGTGCATTGGCTTGAGAGTCGAAAATACACCCCCATTCCTTTTCCCCCGCTGTCATACAAGCATGACACAAAGCTTCTCATCCTTGCCCTTGAGAGACTAAAGGAGGGCTTTGGACTACAAATGCGCCTTAACAGTGCTGGGCGCGAAGAATTGGGGCTAATTGAGCAGGCATACGATAATCCACACGAAGCGTTGAGCCGTATCAAACGTCATTTACTCACCATGCGCACATTCAAGGAAGTGGGCATTGAGTTCATGGACATGTACTCACACCTTTCTCCCGTGTACAACATTGAGCCTCTTGAGAAGATTACTGATGCTTACCTTGATCAGTACCTTTGGTATGAAGCCGATAAGCGGCACTTATTTCCTAACTGGATCAAGCCCGCCGACTCTGAGCCACCACCCCTGCTGGTTTACAAGTGGTGTCAGGGTGTTAACAATCTTGAGGACGTTTGGGATGTAGACGAAAGTGGAGAGAGCGTCGTCATGATGCAGTCTCAGTTTGAGAAGATGTACGAGAAAATTGATTTGACTTTATTGAATCGTCTTCTGCGTTTGATTGTTGATCACAATATTGCTGACTACATGACTGCGAAGAATAATGTGTCCATAAGCTACAAGGATATGAATCACACGAATTCGTATGGATTGATTCGTGGACTTCAATTCTCATCATTCATCGTTCAATACTATGGGCTTGTTCTAGACTTGCTTGTACTTGGACTCACACGTGCGAGTGAACTAGCTGGGTTGCCACAGCGCCCAAATGAATATCTGACATTTGCTGATGTTGAAACAGAAATTAGCCACCCCATTCGTCTCTACACTCGTTACATGGAAAAGGTGTACATGCTATTCAAGTTTGATGGCGAGGAAAGCAAGGATCTTATTCAGCGCTACCTCATCGAGCACCCGGATCCAAATAATGAAAATGCTGTCGGCTATCGCAACAAGACTTGCTGGCCAAGGGATTGTCGTATGAGGTTGCTTAAGAGGGATGTGAACCTCGGGAGAGCCATTTTCTGGGATATTAAGAATCGTCTCCCCCGCAGCATGACTTCACTAGATTGGGATAATTCGTTTGTGAGTGTTTACAGTGCCGACAACCCCAACTTGCTCTTTGATATGGTTGGATTTGAGGTTCGCATTCAGCCACTTCGATCGAGTAGTAAATCCATTATGAGTGGGGCCACGTCAACAGGATTGGTTCATAAAGATGGCGTTTGGAGTTTGCAGAATGAAACGACCAAGGAAGTTACCGCACAAGCACATTTGCGTGTCGAGGAAGAGGCTGTACAGGCCTTTGACAACCGCATCCGTCAAATCCTGATGAGTAGTGGAGCAACAACTTTTACCAAGATTGCGAATAAGTGGAATACTGCTTTGATTGGTCTCATGACGTACTACCGTGAAGCAGTCTTGAATACTCAAGATCTATTGGACCTACTTGTGAAGAATGAAAACAAGATTCAAACCCGTATCAAGATTGGCCTGAACAGTAAGATGCCGAGTCGTTTCCCACCAGTTGTATTTTACTGTCCGAAGGAGCTCGGCGGTCTTGGCATGCTATCCATGGGTCATGTATTAATCCCCCAGAGCGATCTTCGTTATAGCAAGCAGACTGATACAGGTGTCACCCATTTCCGTGCTGGTTTGAGTCATGATGCTGATCAGCTCATTCCGAATCTCTTCCGGTATCTGCAACCATGGGAAAGTGAATTTGTGGACTCGCAGCGAGTGTGGGCGGAATATGCATTGAAGCGTCAGGAGGCAAATGCACAGAATAGACGACTAACACTTGAAGATTTGGAGGACTCGTGGGATCGTGGCATTCCTCGGATCAACACTTTGTTCAGTAAGGATCGACACACACTTGCCTACGATCGCGGCTGGCGTGTAAGGACCATTTTTAAAATGTACCAAGTACTTCGTGTGAACCCCTTCTGGTGGACACATCAACGCCATGACGGAAAACTGTGGAATCTTAATGCATACCGTACTGATATGATCCAGGCGTTGGGTGGTGTGGAGGGTATACTTGAGCATACTCTTTTCAAAGGGACTTATTTCCCTACCTGGGAGGGTCTCTTCTGGGAGAAGGCATCTGGTTTCGAAGAGAGTATGAAGTTCAAGAAGTTGACTAATGCCCAGCGGTCTGGTTTGACTCAGATCCCTAATCGCCGTTTCACATTATGGTGGTCTCCGACTATTAATCGTGCGAATGTCTACGTCGGTTTTCAAGTCCAGCTTGATCTGACTGGGATCTTTATGCATGGCAAAATCCCAACCCTTAAGATATCACTGATACAAATCTTCAGGTGAGTATATATTGCTTTTTCAATTGTCCTGATACACCGATACACCATTCTGTTCTCACCGTTCTCACCCGTTTGACACCTCTTTGCTTACCTTTATTCTACCAGGGCACACTTGTGGCAAAAGATTCACGAATCCATCACCATGGATATTGTGCAAGTTTTTGACCAAGAGTTGGACGCTCTGGAGATCGAGAGCGTGCAAAAAGAGACAATCCACCCACGTAAATCGTATAAAATGAATAGCAGCTGTGCTGACTTGGTCTTGTTTGCCGCCTACAAATGGCCCGTATCGAAGCCCAGTTTGCTTCATGATACCAAGGACAACTATGATGATGGTAATACCTCCAATAAGTATTGGCTTGACATCCAACTAAGATGGGGAGACTTTGATTCTCATGACATCGAGCGATACTCAAGGGCAAAATTTCTCGACTATACCACGGACAACATGAGTATCTATCCTTCTCCAACTGGTTGCTTGATTGCGATCGATCTTGCGTATTCTTTGTACAGTGGCTTTGGAAATTACATCCCTGGAGGCAAGCCATTGCTACAGCAGGCTATGGCAAAGATTATCAAGGCTAATCCCGCCCTGTATGTCCTGCGCGAGCGTATTCGTAAGGGTCTTCAATTGTATTCGAGTGAACCGACGGAGCCTTACCTGAGTTCCCAGAACTATGGCGAGCTCTTCAGTAACCAAGTTATTTGGTTCGTTGATGATACCAATGTGTATCGAGTGACAATTCACAAGACATTTGAAGGTAACTTGACGACCAAGCCGATCAACGGTGCGATCTTTATCTTTAATCCTCGTACGGGACAGCTCTTCTTGAAGATAATTCACACGAGTGTCTGGGCAGGTCAGAAGCGTCTATCACAGTTGGCCAAGTGGAAAACGGCAGAGGAAGTCGCGGCACTTATTCGATCTCTTCCAATCGAAGAGCAGCCAAAACAGATAATTGTGACGAGGAAGGGCATGCTTGATCCGCTCGAAGTGCATTGCTTGGACTTTCCCAACATTGTCCTGAAGGGATCGGAACTACAACTACCATTCCAAGCGGCGCTCAAAGTTGAGAAATTCGGAGATTTGATCCTGCGTGCGACAGAGCCGCAGATGGTTTTGTTTAACATATTTGATGACTGGCTCAAGACCATATCCTCCTATACGGCTTTTTCTCGATTGATCTTGATCTTACGTGGTCTGCATGTGAATGTTGACAAGGTCAAAATAATCTTACGGCCCGATAATAGTGTTATTACGGAGCCTCATCACGTTTGGCCTACACTCACTGATGAGCAGTGGATCAAGGTGGAAGTTGCACTGAAAGACCTCATCCTTGCAGACTACGGAAAGAAGAATAATGTGAATGTATCAAGCTTGACGCAAAGTGAAATCCGTGATATTATTCTTGGCATGGAGATCTCTCCACCATCATTGCAAAGACAGCAGGTGGCTGAAATTGAAGCTCAGGCCAGAGAACAGTCACAGATGACAGCAACAACGACTAAGACGACCAACGTCCACGGCGAGCAGATTGTTGTAACGACCACTACGCAATATGAGGCGGCGACATTCCAAAGCAAGACAGATTGGAGGGTCCGCGCTATTAGTGCAACAAACCTTCATCTACGTACCAAGCATATCTATGTATCCTCAGAAGATATATCTGAGGATAGCCTGACTTATGTTTTGCCGAAGAACATTCTCAGTACCTTTATTACCATATCTGACCTGCGTACTCAGGTTGCTGGTTATTTGTATGGAATCACACCACCTGATAATGACCAGGTTAGGGAGGTACGGTGTATTGTGCTGGTACCACAAGTTGGAAAGTAAGTATCAGGAGTATTATTCTAGTTTTCTTTTCATCTGTGGATGTTCCACTCACCCTCACGTGTATATTACAAAATATTACAACCCTAGTCACCAATCTGTAACACTACCCAAGGCATTGCCCAATCATGAATTATTAGATGAGCTAGAGCCACTTGGTTGGGTTCATACCCAACCCCATGAATTGATACAGAATGGAGTACAGGTCTTACCGGCTCCTGATGTACTGATGCATGCTGGCATCGTCGAGGATAATAAGAAGGCATGGCTGGGTCAGAACGAAATCATTATTACTACATCCTTTACACAGGGATCATGTTCATTGACTGCGTATAAGGTTACGGATGCTGGACTACAGTGGGGGAAGAAAAATCGGAATATTGCCGGTGGTGTCTCGAATGCACAGGGCTATTCATCAAGCTGCTATGAGAAAGTTCAGATGCTCCTTAGTGATCGATTTCAGGGATACTTTCTTGTCCCTGATGGTGGACTTGGATGGAATTATAACTTCCAGGGTGTGAAACATCGAAAGGATATGGAGTACACGTTGAGGTTGGATACACCCGAGAGGTTCTATGCAGAGTGTCACCGACCACAGCATTTCCTTTCATTTGTTCAGATGGAAGACGGAGATGACGAATTTGATGCTGACCTTGAGAATTTCCTAGAGTAGAAAAGTAGGCTGTTTGGAATTCAAATGCATAATAATAAATTGTTATATAATTATGGGACTAAGGTCGTTGATGTTCTCTTTCTGGATCTAAATTTAAATCCAACATTAACAATAAAGTCAGGGAATGTGGGTATCAATGTAAACAATCCCTTCTTGGGCAAGGTAGGCCCACATATTTAGTTGTAAATTCAATATAATTATCATGCTGGGTAAACATCCCAACTTTAGTAATGCCGGCTTGCCATTATTACCCAAACTAGTCGATATATCCTCAATCATACCCATACATTTCTACCAGTGGTGGATGGTGGCCTTTTGGTGGTGGTCAATCATAAAGAGAATGAGAGATAGAGATACAGAATTTGTTTTGATACTTGACTTGAGTGTAGGAGTGATAATGTTAGGAGGAGAGGGGAAATGTTGTCTATTGGTATTATAATATGACTACGCTTCCATAACCGGATCTCAATGCAAATATTAATAGTCTTATAGTCAGTTTGCTTTTGCTTACTGATATGTCACGTAGCTTTTGCCAGCAGTGAGGATTACCAGCGGCACCATCATTAGTGACAAATGATGGTGATGTATATTGATCCGTTTCAAATGCCTGAAATGCCTTCACTTTCGACCAATTCGTCTCGGCGCGGAGGAAGGCATCAAGTGATGATGAACCTCCAGCGCCACCTACTACTGTCGCGGCATCCTTCGCGGTTAGGAGTTTGGCAAACATTCGTTCTGTAGCATCCTGAACCGACGAAGCTATGCTCTTCTTGTGTGAGAGTAGATTATTCTTTTGCCTCTTGCTTGTGAGCTTGCCAGAAATCACTGTAAAAAGACACAAAGTTTGTGGGGGTATCGTATCAGAAACATTTTCTTTGTTTATTCATATGAACATATCGCTATTTGTTGCTTGGTAACTCAAATGCAATGTGCAATTTTTCTGGCTTGACCAATGCTGACTTCACACCCTTCTTTTCAAAGTATACCCACATTCGAATTCCACTGCCATCATGTGTAATCTCTTTCACTTCTCCCAATTCCCCATTCAGGTGGGATGCACTGACCAATCCATGACAAATCACTGGGCATTCATTTATGGGAATTCATTTATGGGAGCCACAAGATTGCACTCATAATGATAAACCGTCTCATCCTCAACCTCCCTTGGCTTTCATACTCTTTGGACGTTGTGGTGATGTTAACAAACACCCTGGTAACATTCGCTTTCGAGAGAATGCACGCGAATTAGCACCTTCGTATGAGGCATGTGGTGACTCCAAACCGTCCACGAAATTCAGGATCAGTTTCTGCCTTTAAACACCATTCGGATAGTAGTTTAACACCTGGACTGGCAGTAGTTATATCACGTAACTGTTCCAATGTTATACTTGGTATTTACAATAGTCGTCAATGACGATATTAGATTACTTGTCAAGCACTTTATTCCATGAAAAAACTGCAGCGACAGGTATATGATCGGATGGATGCCATTCGTTGGGTAAGGCATCACCTTCATTGTAAATAAGCAATCGTTCAGAAACTGTCAATCCATCTTGAACACCAACGCATGTCAATTGCGACGTTGAATAGATGTAATCCAGCCAGCCTTCGTAGAATTTGTACTTATTTCCATCGCCCATACCATTGTTTTTGGAATTGTAAGACCGCACGTCGAAGCCACAAACCTCCAAGTCATACACAACCTGCCACCATTTACCCTCTGATAATTCTCGAGCAAACACACCCAACCAATCATGACGACAGATTGAACCATGCTTATTCAATACATCTTCACAATGCCGAGATGTCCCCCCTCGTCCAAGTTCGCCATTGGTTTTAATGAGGAAATCATTCACCTCATTCTGGGTAAGTGATATTCCGTTGCTTGAAAATTTGTCAAATATTACATTTAATGCATGTTTTAGGAGAGGAGTGAATCTTTGTATCATAATTTCAACATCGGCTTCAGTCTTAACTTCGGCAAGTTCTGAACCTACTCGACCCCCATCCAATTCTTGATGCAGTGCAAGTAGACGTTCGGTGAATTGTTCTCTTGTTAGGTCTGCTACCACCCCGTTAGAGATTGCGTCAACAATATCCTTTCGTCGAAATGCCATGAAGAATTCATCCTTCTTCCTTTTTATTTCATCTCCATAGATTCTCACATATACATTTTCTAAAAGATGTTGATACTCAACTTCGTCTAATAGGCCATTCTTATCAAGATCAATGCTGTCAAACTGATGTTCCATCTCCGCCCCGCTCATATTTTTTAGGTTAAGACCTTTTGTTAGACCGAACGCCTTTCTTTCACCCTGGGTATCATTCTGAAGAGTTTTTAATCTAGTAATGAATTGATCCTTCGTAAGACCTAAAAAATTGTCACCAAACTGGAGCTTACCAAAGCCTTTAAAGAAATTTTTCATCTCCTTCTGTATCTGTTGTCCGTAAGTTGCGACATAAACCTGCTCGAGTAGCGTTGATACCTCGCCTTCATCGATGCGTCCATTACCATCACTATCTACCAAATCGAATGCACGGTCTAGCTCGAGTTGACAAAAGTCACTTAAATTTAATGTCTCTTTCAACCCCTTTATAATTTGTATCCCAAATTCTGTCCTGGGTGGGGTGATAGTTGCTGCAGTTACTGCCTCTGTGTTATCATCATCATCATCATCATCGTCATCAATATCGTCATCTGGCCGAATCATTGGCAATACTAGCAGCGATGCCTGGTCGTGGTAATGACGATAACTCTTGACCACCACCAAGAATAGAATGCACATTATCGGCATAATCACCATCGCACACATTCGAACCATACGCACTTTCATATACATCGACGAATGGTCCAAAGGTATGTTCCAATCGTCGTGATGTTAGTTTAAGATTTGGATATTGTGGTTCATACCAATTAGGGTCAACATATCCTTCAACTAATAGTTTTCTTACTGCCGTATTCCCATCCGAGTTGAAATCACCACAAACTATTATGCCAGCATTCCGATGATGATGTACCTCTGTCGTCGCCCCCTTCGATGATTTCTTCCTTTTCTTATTTGATTGCTGCTGCTGCTGCTGTTGTGCTAGGATGTCCCGTTCTAATGCTCTATTCCACTTACTAATCTGCTCGAGTCCATCATTAACCTGTCGTAATCGTCGTTCTGGCGCAGCCCCACCCGATAAATGACAATTAACAACGTGTATGACGAATTCATCATTATTTTGTTCGTCATTGTTATTATCTTCGTCGCCGTCATTCTTCTTCCATTCCAACGTAGTAACCAACGTTCGATCTTTATGTGCCTCTTTGGTACAAATGAACTTATTCCGTCGATAGAATGTGGCACATCGGAATCTGAACTTGTTATGTAACACGTGATCATATCCCAATTCATTCGTCATGTAATCAAAGTCCGATGTAAATGTCGATCCATCGGCCTCTTGGATACATACAATATCCGCCCTCGTTTCTGTTAGTCGTGTTCGTATCAGTCGACGTCGGTGTGACCAGGTACGTTTCGACATTTCGACGTGCGATGCGTATTGTTTGTGACACCACCAATTATCCCGTGAATTGGGCAGCAGAACATTCCATGATACAATTGAGAACGATGGCGAGTCCGAGGCTGGTGGGAGATGGGTTGATAATGGCAATCTAGCAGGGATTATTGCTGGCGCAGCTGGGGCGGTCATTGCCTCCACTGCGGCTACATTGTTGTACAGCCTGCTGCTCCATTGAAAGGACGACAATGTGGGTTGTTGAAAATAGGTGAAGGCTCGAGAATAATTAAAAGGTAGCAGTAATCCCAATAGCATCAGTCGTCCCAACATCTCAGGCTGCAGGAGAGTCGATTGGGGCCTCAACCTGACAACACAACAACCTCAGGAGGGAGAAGGAAATCACAGTACTTCAGTAATATCAAGGTTAGGGTTGGTTGGAGGTGGGGGTGCTGTTGTTATGGTTTAATGCTGGTTGGAGGTGTGGGTGTTGTCGTCGTCATCGTTGTCTTGG
>Ga0247843_1004867_pt1 | contig 19482 bp, 25 predicted proteins | sample LaCruzMarch2017__FD_192420 | JGI IMG/M metagenome (GOLD analysis project Ga0247843, IMG submission 192420) | Freshwater microbial communities from meromictic Lake La Cruz, Castile-La Mancha, Spain - LaCruzMarch2017_8m | ecosystem: Environmental > Aquatic > Freshwater > Lake | place: Spain...
CTACTTCACCATAGTTGTTACTTGGTAAGCTAGAGTTGTTATCCCAGGAGCCCTACATAGGAAATACAAGACTAGGAAGTTATGAAGTGGATTTATGATGTCCCACAATATAATGACCTTGACTGTAGCTTGACAAAATATACATCTCCATAATCCTTACGTAGATAAGGCTCCCTTGTGGAAATGTCATCCGACTCGCCGAATTTAAGAAGTATACGCCCATCTGGAAGTGTGCCAATTTCAGCAAGATACATTAATGGAATGTCAGCATGGCTCTTTAATAGGGCCAAGTGTGTTGCTTTTTTCTCTGCAAGTTTTGTCATCCTATCCACATCTTGCATCAATGCATCATGTTGAGTTACTAGTTGTAACGCATGAATACGATCTTTCTCATTTAATTGAGATGTTAGCTGATAACTCATCTCGTACTTGCCTGTAATACGGATTTCCTTGATTACTTGAACAACCCACTTTTGAAAAGGACGGGCAATAGGCTTGCGAGATGCAAACAACAAACGATACAGTCCAAATTCTGTCAAAAACAGAGTACGTTGTGATCCTATAGCATTATAGTTTAAAACTATATGCTTTTCATCTTCACCATAATCCTTTATTGCATCGCTAATATTGGCAAGCTCCAATAGCTTACCAATCTGGTTCGCTTGGAATAGCGGGTCTTCTAGTGTACCTTGTATATTCAACTGAACGTCCTTTGCCATACCCGCACACTCAAAAGCACGTACAATATCCATGGTTATGTGATATGTATACCAAGTATGTTGTTCTTTATATATGTATAAAGAACATGCTTATGATTAGCATGTAAAAGTCCCACTATAGACTCGGGATAAATTGCCAAGACAGCTCAAAGCATATCCTCGACCATATCACATCTTGAGCCTGCAACTTTTCCCTACTACGCAAGAGGCAAAAGTAGGACAAGAACTCGTCTTTTTCCAACAGTTGAAGGAATTTGTGCAAGCAATACGAATACGACAGAAAATTCTTGCGTCCGGGAGGTGAGTGTTTCAAGAATGGCGTTTGAATCAGTTTAAACATGGTTCTCAACTTTTCTTCCAATTCTGGCGTGAAATTAGGCATAGGCAGTCCGTTGAGTCGATTGATAATGTGGGGAATGTGTTCATAGTACTTATGAACCTTGAGTTGTTTCAAAATCTTCTTCACCTTGACCGGTGACAAATCTGCCATGTTTGTGATGCGCTGCTTCTTGATCTCGAACAAAATTTTATCGTAAATTTCCTCTGGGATTTCGGTCGTTTCCTTGCCCTGTACCTGGTTCAGCCACTCATTGAGATGATTTATTCTCTTGTATGAAAAATACGTAATTTCCTTGGGTGGATCTTTATAGGAAGGTTTGTCATGATCAACAATCATGTTTTCCATAGAGTGGCATGTCGAGCAAAATGTGTATCCATCGTTCAACATTGTAATGATGGTTTTGGATTCGCAATGGGGGCAGAATTCCTCACTGTCCTTGACCTTTTGGTTCATATAATTGGGATCCATGATCGACATGTACGTATCTAGAAGTGATCCTCGCGACTTGTCAAGCGGTTTTACAGGGGGTGCAGGGGATGTTGCGGATGTTGCAGCTTTCGCCTGCAAGTTGCTCTGTGTTTGAGCAGATGTGTTGACTTTTGCGGGAGGAAGAGGGGGTACGTTACCAGTCGGTGTGAAAAACCTTAAAATAGACTTTGGTGAATGATACGAATCATGATCTGCGATAATGACATTTTTATTACCATTTTCGATGAGATCATAATACTTGAAAAGAATGTCCGAAGTATTGACAAAATACATGGACTCGTCCATTGTATTCTCTATTTCTACGAGTCGTTTCTTTAGGGCGATGCGCTCATCGACGAGCGTCATGTAGGATCCGAATTCGGCGTCATTCATCGATGATTTCCGCTTTTCAAAATCAGCATCTTTCAGGTCGATGAAAGAGATCCGTTCACGAATACCAATCGTCTCTAATTTGGCGTCTTTTAGCTTGGCTAAATAGTTATTGTGATGTATATCCAAGGTTGTCATCTACATATAATAGGTCGAGACATCAATTTCCTTATATCAAAATTTGGGGTCTAGTTCTTCTTGAGGGAATAGACGATTGCGGTAATCAGGAAGAGCACCACCCAGAATGCGGTAATGATGCTCACGACATAGGACCAAAGGACACAGTTGCCGGCCATCATACAATTAATAGTGTAGACGGATAGGGCGATAGGGATCGTCATGAGGAGGAGGACAATCAGCCTCTGAGCGAAATCATACTTGACAATGTAGTCCTTGCCAGTCTCCTGATCGACAAGAGGAAACTCGAATGGGAGAATGACAACAAGTGCAAAAACGATATAGGCGACGAATGCAATGATGGCAGGAGTGGTGAGAGCGATGCCGCTAATGTTGGTAGTCTTGATCAGATTAATCTTGGGAGCCATTTAGTTTTGTTTATAATGATAAAAAAGAAAAGATTTACTTGAGGAGCGGTCCAGGATTGAAACCACCCACAAGGTTCACGCCGATACCAAGACCGGCACCAGTTCGAACAGACGAACCGATGGAAGGAGCGAAAAAGTCGAGGACTGAGAAAGTGGCGGCGGCCACGATACCAATCGTAATAATCTCCTCGACACCAAGCTTCTTACCAGGGATCAGGTAAGCCGCGACAGCAACAATAAGACCCTCGAACAAGTACTTGAAGATGCGCATAAGCACCTCGCGGGCATCAAAACTCATATTATCAGGCATTTGTGAATGTATAACTGGTATTGAGATTTTATTTCGAATAACATGAAACCATATAAAGAAATCCGCGACCTTGTATTTTAGATCCTACATCATCCCAATGGCAAATACCGAGACCAAGATCGACTACCTGGACCAGGATCCCGAGATTCGGGGTCAAAAGTACTGTTGCATGTCTTTTCTGAGCCCAGAGGATGTGATCAAGCGTAAAGAGGTGTTTTTCTTCAACAAGTTTATCGGTGCATTCGCCAAGGACGTCGGCACCCTTTTCGACGGAATCCTAACTGCAACCAACGACGACCCAAAGATCAAGGAACTCGTGGACTCGCTCAAGCAAAGGCACGACTATGTGTTTGATGGAAACGCTCTAGGCGAAGAGTTCGAGTTCTACAAGCAGACCAAGTCCGAGGCCATCGAGAAGGAGTATCACGAACTCAACAAGTTTCAAACAACTATTCGTGGCATCAAGATTCGTGGATCTTACGACACACTCGACGAGGCAAAGCGTCGTGCCGAGGCCGTCAAGAAGTTTGACAAGAACTTCAACGTATATGTCGCCCAGGTCGGTTGCTGGTGCCCTTGGAGTCCTAACCCTGAGGATATCGAGGACCAAGAGTATAGCGAGACACAGATGAATACAATGATGAAGAAATACAAGGAGAATCAGGCCGATAAGAATGAGGAGTTTCGCATGCGCCGCGACGACATTCTCAAAAAGGTTGAACAGATGAAGGTCCAAAAGGCGAGTGATGAAGCCGAGTCAGCCGAAGCTGCCACCAGTGTTTCTGTTACGGATGCAATTTTCTTGGCCGACGATGCGGTGCCCGTTTTGACGACGTCGACGTCAACTCTTCTCCCCTAAATTTGTTTCTAGTTTATAGAATGAAGACTGTTATAATATTGATTTTGTTTGTTGGCATGTTTTTAATTATCCAAGGCGTCTTTGAAGAAAAGCTTCGAGCCGTCGAGGGTAACAAACAAGTCGTATACAAGTTTATCCCTAGGACGTATTATGAAGAACAACTAGATAACGATCTTACATCAAAGGTGGCGCCCATGTTTAACAAGACGGCACCGTGGTTTGACAGAAATGTGGGCGAAGCACTGCTTCCTGATAAAAATATGACCAGTACATAGTCCGACGTAAGGACACGCCATGGCACCTAAATCCAAACCAGCTTTGCCAAAACTACCAACTCGACAAATCAAAGAGGTTCCAAAAGTTGTACCAATAATTGCCAAGACCAAGGACAATTTCTTGCCCGGGCAAAAGTATGCAATGCCACTCAAGACGGACGCTCTCTACTTGTTCTACACTTCTTGCCTACGTCAGAAAAAGGGCAAGAGTCCAATGGCCGAAAAGTGGTGTCTAGAACACGGTGTCTTCAAGGCAGACAAGGCAGCGCGCCTCGATATGCGCAACCAGCTCGAAAAGCTTGCACTGAAAAAAAAGTAGCAACCTGGAAAATTTGTTTAATATTCGTGGCCGCTTTTGACATTTATCAAGTAAAATATAAAATGGGTTCTTCATTCTCTTCTTGCTCTGCCACAAAAGACACTTTACAAAATATTGCATCCAAGGGTGAAGACGTCGCCGTTCACATTACTGAACACAAGGGCGCCGTCTTGGAAACAATGCAAGCATTTCGTATTCCTGAAAAGGGCATTATAGCTGTATCCACAGGTTTCGCAGTGATAGAGGGTGTTGAAGCGATCAAGGGCACACCGATCGAACACAGCTAATAATATGCGTATACCATACACCATCTTATCTCTGCAACTATTGTAAATCAATGTTTGGATTCTTTGCTTTTGCACCCAGTAACGGTGCTTTATTTCCAGACACGGCCGCCAATGACATGGTTATTGCTACAAATGGATCCAACTCTATATTCTTGGGCAATAGGACTGGATCAAATCACGTTAGCATTAGTTCTTCACAAACAACAATGTCAAATCTGGCATGTTCAAATGTGATTGCCGACCTTGCTACGATTGATCGCCTTGTCGTCTTGAATGGTACCTTTGGTAACCTGGTTGCATCTAATGGTCAAATCACAGACTTGGCAACCGCAAATGGAACATTTACCGATCTCGTCTCGACCATGGGAACGTTTGCCGATATCAATACGATTGATTTAAATGCCAAATATATTAAAACTACCAACTTGACTGCATCAAACCTAGTCGTCTTGAACGGCACCTTTGGCAACTTGGTGGCATCAAATGGTAAGATCACAGACTTGGCGACCGCAAATGGATCTTTTACAAATCTATATAGTACAGTCGGTACAATAGACTCGCTCACAGTGCTCAATGGTAGCTTTGGTAATCTCGTGGCATCCAATGGGCAAATCACGGATCTCGCCACTGCCAATGGAACATTTACAGACCTCGTCTCGACCATGGGAACGTTTGCTGACGTCAAGACGATTGATATAAGTGCAAAAAATATTAAAACGACCAACTTGACTGCATCAAACCTAGTCGTCTTGAACGGCACCTTTGGCAACTTGGTGGCATCAAACGGTAAAATCACAGACTTGGCCACTGCAAATGGATCATTCAATACCCTTGTTTCTTCGAATGCGTCGTTCATTACTACGACGGCATCTAATGCGCATTACAATAATCTGACGGTTTATAACGGATCATTCAGTAATTTAGCGGGGTCCAATGCTGCTTTCAACAACGGATCATTCAGTAATTTGATAGGGTCCAATGCTACATTTTCAAATCTCACGACTATTACAGGGACATTTAGCAATTTAACTGGATCAAATATTACTTTTACCAATATGAATGTTTATAATGGATTATTTAGCAATTTAACTGGATCAAATTGTACATTGTCAAATATGACGGCTATTACCGTATCATTTAGCAATATAGCTGGATCAAATTGTACATTGTCAAATATCACGGCTATTACTGGATCATTTAGCAATTTAGCTGGATCCAACAGTGCATTGTCAAATCTCACGGCTATTACCGGATCATTAAGCAATATAACGGGATCAAATGCTACTTTTAATAATATGAATGTATTCATTGGATCATTTAGTAATATAACGGGATCCAACAGTACATTTTCTAATATAGTAGCTATTACTGGATCATTCAGTAACTCGAGTTTTAGTAACATGTATAGTCAAAGCGGGACATGCCTCTCATTTTCATCTTCCAATGCTACTTGTTCAAATCTTGCAATAATCAATGGATCATTCAGTAATATCAATGGATCAAGTGCGAGTGTTTCTAATATGTATTGTGTCGGTGGCAACTTTAATACTATAAATGGTTCCAATACTGCTTTTAGCAACATGACGACGATTAACGGAATATTTATTTCACTCGCTACATCCAACGCAGCGTTTTCCAACGTATTGATAAAGAATGGAGAATTCAGTTATATAACCGGATCTAATACTACATTTTCCAACATCACTTGCTCATATGAAGCAAGTTGCTGCAACATTACGGCATCGAATGTTACTTCACCATATGCATCTTTTAATAATCTCGATGCATTTAATGCTACTTTTTCCAACACGACAGCATGCAATGCTACATTTAGTAATATATATGGATCAAATGGATATGTAACCACCATGTCAGTTTCTAGTAATTTCCAGGCGAATCATGCAACTATACAGAGCATTTTGTGCAGCAACTATTGGACTAGCAATATATATTCAAATATAAAAGTTCCAGTGTTTACAACATCCAATGTCTTGTCCAACATCCTCTTGTCAAACGCTACACTATCTAATGTATATGTTCAAGTGTCGACATCATCTAATGTCTTGTCAAATGCCCTAGTTCATATTCCTATGATATTCAATGACGCGGTCGTGTTTGCAGGAGCTGCGGTAGGGATCGGTCTCGAACCTGGACAAGTTCCAGAACATGCGCTCCATCTTGCTACAGATGATGCGTTTAAACCCGGAGGCGGTTCATGGAGTTCTTTTTCAGATGCAAGATTAAAAAAAGATATTCAAAATGCCGATTTGGATCGTTGTTATGAAATTGTCAAGTCACTATCTCTAAAACGGTTCAAATGGATAGATCAAGTAAACTGTAGTGATAGGAACAAAATGGGATGGATTGCTCAAGATGTTGAACATGTATTTCCAAAAGCCGTCGGTACAGTTGATAATCAAAAGACTTTGAATAATGAACAAATTTTCATGGCTCTTTATGGGACAGTTCAAAAGCTCATGGGCGAGATTGAAACACTGAAATGCGTGACGCATCCTTGTTTTTAAATATTGACACTTTTCAAAAATGAGTGCCGTCATATGTGCGATCGCTCGAGACGAAGAATTGTATCTGGACGAGTGGATAAAGTATCATTTGGCACTTGGATTTTCGCATGTATACTTGTATGATAATGCGGATAGTGTATCCATCACACACTTAATCGACACGTTTCCCGGTCAAGTAACGGTTATACACTGTCCAGGTCATGCCATGCAAATGACGGCATATGCACATTTCTTGGCCACATATAATAGTGACGACATCAAGTGGGTATCGTTCCACGATGTCGATGAATTTATTGTTTTGAAAAAACACGTCGACATACTCGGGTTTTTGAATGATCATTGCGCCACAGGTGCCGTTTGTATCAACTGGTACCTTTTCGGAACTGCTGGAAATCAAGGGTATTCACCCGAACCAGTGGTGAAGCGATTTCGCTATAAAAGTGCAACAATGGATCGACACGTCAAGGGCATTTGCTGCATTCGCGACATTGCAACCGTTTATAATGCGCACTTTGCTATAATGACAAACGGGACATGCACCAAGGACACGAATGGTAAAGAAATCCGAGGACCCTATAACGACGACATTCCCTCTGACGTTGCACAAATAAATCATTATTTTGTCAAGTCACATGATGAGCATGTTGCTAGACGTGGACAAGGCGGATTCTGTGGAGACGGTAATGCAAGATTGCTTGTATCGGATGAAGCAATACGCGATGCCAACACTATATATGATGACGCAGCATGGGTATTTTACAAGACGCGAGTAAAGAAATGTCGGCCATTATTATAGGGTATATCTATCCTTTTTTGTTAACTGCAACGTGGCTCTTTTTCTTTCTGTACATGGATGCATCAAACATTTCTTCCTCGTCCGTGTCTTCATCACAATTCTCCTTGTGGGCATCCCAAAATTCTTTGGCACCCAACTTAAAATTGCCGTGATCATGAGCCTTGTACCAGAACACTTGATCTTGTAATCTGTTGCTTTGCGCATTAATTTGAATCACCAAACATTCAAAGTTTTCTGTACACTGGTCCATGACTGTGCAAAACATATCAAACGTTGGGAAAATAGATGCGTAATTGTCATAAATTCGCCTGCGATTGTTGATATTGTTTTCACGAGAAATAAATACAAAGTCAATATTTGTTCGCAAACTGGGAGGAATCCCTAGGGGATATTGCATGGTGATCATGAAGAAGATCTTCCAATGCCGACCATTCATAAACATTTCTCTAATCGACTTGTCATTCACCCATGATTTGTCATGTAAGCAATCATCAAGAACGACCAATGCACGGGGATCAATGTTACAAGATCCAGTGCGACGCTTCATCTTGTCCATTTGCTTCCTAATGAGCTTTTGACGACGCACCACGTTCTCTAGTAGGACCGGCGATATTTCGTCATGAATGAAAATACTTGGAACAATGTCTCCGTAAAACCTATTTGCGGATTCCGTACTTGATATAATAGTGGCAACTGGCAGATTACGATGATAGTACAATAGATTTTTTAGTAAAAACGATTTTCCTGTGCGTCTTTTGCCTATAAATACGACAACGGAGTCATCCGTAATGCTCGTGATGTCAAACTTTTTCAAATTCAATGTCATCTTGTTGTTTTAATAGGTACATTTTAATTTACTGGTATTTTAGCGTGTACAAGAAAAAGGCCACTGTATGAAATATATGTGTTAATGTTTATTTTCGTTACTTGCTTTTAAAAGTCTGGCTTGCCCTTGATAATATTTTCAATGACTTCATCAGTACCTGAATCACTTGTAAAATAAAATATAGCAAATGTTACAAGAAACGCAATCAAGAATGCCTTGATAAATGTAGCTGCAGACCTTATTGCTTTAGGAGAATCTTCATCATATGGCTTGGTAGGAGAATTAAACCAAACCAATATGGCAACAAGGGTCGACATGATGAGCGAGCTCACGAGTTCATTTTTGATCATCAACATGATGTATATTTTTTAGAAATGTTAATCTCTTGATTAAACCAACGTATCGTCAAGTTGATCTCTTTTTCTTCTTCTTCATGTCATCTAGACGAGGTGCATATACATACGGATTTAAATAATCCTTATAGCGACTTTCATACTTTTTCTTGTTCTTTTCAACAAACTTTTTAAGAGAACCACGCCTCTTGACCTTTTCTTTCTTGGCCACATGGGATGACTTGGATGATTTGATTGATTTGATTGACTTTGAAGATCTAGACGATACAGATGATCTCGATGCCGACGACTTTGAAGATTCCGACCCCGAATCACTAGACGTATCACTCGAAGAGTCTGAGACATTCGAGTCGTCATCACTACTACCATCGGAATCCGACGACTTGATCGAAACCGACTTTTGTACTTGAATTACCCTTTGTGGTTCAATAATGACATCTGTAATTTCTTTTCCATTATCGACAATTGTGATGCTCTCTATTTGAGGAATCGTAGGAGGTTGAACAAATGGAATAATTTGCTGTGTTATCGCAGGAAGTGCTGTCTCGGTGGCAGCAACAATAGGTGCACATGTCTCGATAGAAACAACGGGTAAAGATGCAACTACGGGTTGTACCAGATGTGCTGGAGGTACAACCAAAATGTGGTCCAACTTGTCAATCCTCCTTACCGATGACTTGATCTCTCCGATGATGAGTTTCTCAAGGGCCAACATATTTTTTTGATATTCTTGTTTGTTGACACGGTGGTAGAGTAAAAAAGGCTTGGTCCACACCTCTCGTGCAACATTGAGTATATTGGAATAGATAAAGTCATGTCCCCGAATCTGTTTATTAGCCGAGCCTGTCTCGAACAACAGGTAATTCATCTTGACAATGTCGTTTAAAATCGGTTGAATAGAAAACATGTCAAACTTGTTTATTTCATCACGTTTCTTTTGATCGCTCCAAGTGGAAACGTCTTTTAGCTTGAGTTGATAGTCTCTTAGAATAAATTGATTAGATTTACACGCACGTTTTGCATCATCATACAGGTTGACCAACAATGTTTGATAGCTGTGTTTTGTAATACAAATCAGGTCACTGATCCGTTCTTGTCGTTCTACAGTGGTAGATGTGTCTCTCATGTAGTCGGTTTTATTTACCTTGCATTTTATTTAATTTGGTTGTACGCGTCCATATGAGGTCGAAAAGCGTTTGTTAAGCAACTTGATCACTTTGCTAGAATTGATCCAACGTAACCCAGCATCACCTCCCCACGTAAGCCAGGATATTATAGAGCGCTTTGCGGGTTTATCGGTAGGTCGGCCAAGGTTGATCCACTGTTTATAGCCAGGATAACTCGTATACACGTGTCTTGCATACCAGTTACGCATGAATTGCAAATCTTCTATAGAAATATAGTCCTTGGACACGAGTTGTTTTGCACGCTTCCAACCAGTCTCGTTCGCACCAACGAATCCATATGTGTCTCTAAGATGAAACGCGAATTCAGCAGCGCGTTTAACAAGAGCAGGTACACGAATCATAATGTCACTTGCAAGTCCATGGAATTGAGGCCGACCCATTTTTATTTATTATCATGTTACATTGTAAAATGGATGTAAAAGATGGAAAAGTGTTGAATCCTGCTACTGGCAGGTGGGTCAATATTACTGGCAAAATTGGCAAGGAAATCATGCAAAGACATGACCATAAAAGTCCTGGATCTCAAACGTTGAAAGAGATCAAAGAGATCAAGGCGAAAAGCAAAAAGTCTAAAAGTGTAAAAACAAAAAGTCCCAAACAAACAAAGCCATTGGACAGAATGAACAGTCTTGACAGTCTGGACAAGTTGCAAGAGCACTTACATACGATTAAAAATATCAAGCTTACAACTGATAAATACATTCCATTTCTACCAATGTTGAATGAAAAGGTTCCACACAATGATCAAACCATTATAATAAATAATGATCCGTTTATTCAGGGACTCTATGATAAAAAGATACATTTCGTCATACAACATCACGCATTTGACAATACCATGGATCTGATATTTAGAAACGGAGATGCAATTTTGCTCATAAAAGATGTCAAAACAAGCATTGTTGGCGAAACTTGTAAATGTGATTTGTTTATAACACCTAGCATTTCGAGAAGAGAAGTAATGTTGTCGTGTGCCGCCTTTGTAACTCTTGTCTTTGGCAAGACTCCTCGGTTATTTGAACGTGATTACGAATACGTGTATCCCAAGACGTATGAAGAGGAAAAGACGATCCGTCAATACTACCCTGCCAAGCCTGGTCCTACGATATCAGTACTCAATGGTGAAGATGGCCAATATGATCCTTGTTTTGTTTCAAACGTAAAGTTGGACACTGTATATGTATTCCATGTACACAAGACGAATTACAATTCTATGAAGGGCTACATTCCATTGGGAATATCTGTTGTTTATAGAACGAAAGCAAAGGTCAATTACAAGTATACGACTATTTTTCGCTTGACATTACCTTCTTGGGCAATTTGTGAAGAAGAGTACTCGAACCAGTATAACATTGCTTCATACATGCAAGAAATACGAAATATAATCATATCTGTGCCGTTTCTAGCCAAGTTTCGTGGTATCGCGCCGTATCCCAGGATAATCATTGGTCAAGTCGGGCAAAAGAGGAATCAGTTGCGCTCTGTCTTGAACTATTAATGGGCTGCTTCTGTCTGTCAATAACTATTTAGCGACTTGGTATACGGATTCTTTTTAAATGGTTCTAGAATTTCTAGATCGAGCCTGTCATCGTTGCGAACCGATTGCTTGCTCCTAGTCATGGTGTATTCTGGAATATTATCAGACCTCTCTGTCCTTTGAACTTGTAGGTCCATCTCGACTGCCGCCATGTCCATCTTGTTAATCACCATGTTGACCGTCTCGACGCCCGAACTGGTCTTGGCGCCTGACGCGGTGGGCGTGTGCTCTACGACAAGAGTGCCCTCTTTAAGTCCCTTTGTGGTTGCGTTATAAATGTCAGTGTACGACATTTGCGCCTTTAGATCGGACGTACCAACTCCTCCGAAATACTCGGTTGGGTCTTGTTTCATCGTTTCTTTAACATCGAACGCAGTCAATTGATAGGCTTCTCCGGTGCCCAGTTGCGCGGTTCCATAATAGTCATTGTCCACGTATGTTTCGTGTTGCGTGATCTTAAGATCGATATTTTGGTCAGTATAAGCACCGACCCCACCGGCCCCGCCGACAAGTCCAAGACGAGCTTCGTCCAAAGTCGTTTCCTTGGTCGTGGTCATAGGGACATCATTGGGATCGTGGACAGTTCCTACATGACGAGTCGTAGGAGCCATGTTGAGCGTCGTATCGACGGGTGCAACAGTCTGGCGCACAGTTGCCCTAGAAGGGTCCAATTGATAAATGGTTCCTTTGGTTTCTTGCGTCCTCAAATTCAGGTTGTCAGCATCGTGTAAAAGCGTTTCCTTGTTCGTGGTTCTGGTCACATCATTCGGATCATGCACGGTTTGTTTATGCGTTCCCCTCACGTTTAGCTGGTCGGCATCATGCAACAAGGTCTGTTTATTTGTAGTCCTAGTCACATCATTGGGATCATAGACGGTTTGTTTAGCTGTTCCCCTAACATTTAGCTTGTCGGACGATTGTAGCGTCGTCTGTTTCACAGTGGTACGTGTCGTATCATTCGGATCATATGCAGTATGTTTGGATGATCCCCTCATATTGAGCTTGTCAGAGGCTTGTAGCGTCGTCTCCTTCATGGTGGTGCGCAAAATGTCAGAGGGGTCGTAAACGGTAGACCTGACAGTAGGACCGCGTACGTTCAAACGATCCGTATCATGAAGATTCGTCTCTTTGATAGTGGTGCGCGCAACGTCATTGGGATCTCGCACCGTAATCTTCTTTGGGATCTGTGCCGAGAGTTGTCCGAATTCACGAGGCGCCTCTGTAAAGAATTCTTTTTTACCGATTTTGAGGGCATCTTGAATGGGTGCAATGACGGCTTTTACAATAGACGTAATGTTGCTCTTGTGAGTACGAACAGTGGTCACATCACGCTCGTTACCGTAGACCTGGACGGCGCCCTTGCCGTAATCATCTGATGCAGACGCCTTGAGCATCTTGGCTCCTCCGATACTAAAAGGTGAAAGAACAGCCCTATCACTATTTCTGATCAAAGGACGTTGTTCCGATCCCTTGGCCAACACAGGTCCGGCGACGCCCTTGTATTCGACACTGGTTGCCTGGCGAGCTGTTATCTTTGCCTCTGGCGTAGGAATCTGCCCCGGCTTGATAATGGCTCCAGTGGTTTTAAAGTAACGCTCGGGACCCGTCTCGAAAGCGCGTGCCACACGATTATTGTCGACACGGCCGATGAGGCCACGAGCAATCTCCTTTTGCCCATCTACAGTGCGCCCTTCAAACGTCATTTTCGGGTTGTTGGCGGCACGCATTTCATCAACCGTCTTTGGAACGGCATACTGTTGCGTCTCGACCTGTTGGAACCCGCCAGTCGGTTTCGCCGAGAAACCTTGACCCACACCCGGACCCACCTTGACCTGATCAAAAGGAAGTACATTGTTTTGCATACGAGATTGCACATACCTGTCTTTGAATCCATCCAATCTAGTCGGATCAAACTCGGTGACATTCTTTTCAGGAACAAACATGCCAGCAATCTCTTTTTTGCGCAAGAGAGGTCCACTCGTGCCAAAGTTCTCGAGGACGGCCCTGTTTGCACCAGAATCCATGTTTTGTTTGACATTTCCTCTGATAAAGGGAACCATGTTGTTGTGAAACTTTTCAGTCTCGATCACGTCACCGGTCAACAGGGACCGAACACCAGCGCCACCTGCACCTCCCCGATCCCTAAGCGTAAACTGGCCGTTTTTATTATAGGCAGTATTCACGGCATCAAACTGGACTGCTTTTACAATATTCGTGTGCTTGCTTTCATACATGTTTTTCATCGATGGCTTCTCATATGCGGGAGACACTGTCTTGGCAGGGACAGTATTTGGTTTCTTCTTGTTGATAAAGTAACCTACCCCAAGGAGTCCCAGTGCAACATATGCTTCAATCATTCTATTTTAGCAATAGAGAAAAATAACCGGATATTATACATGGATCCTTTGTATATAAAGAAAAAACATTTATAATACATTATAAACCCTAGTATACAAAAGGTTTAAAATATGATTTACAAGTTGGTTGCCGTTGCGAATTACATGATCGAGACCAATGGCCAAGTCCCTTTTGCAAGATCAGTGGCCAAACGTGTGTCCATGTATGCATCATGTGCCCTTGTATGTAGCCCATGTGTCATGTGGTCGGCCGTTTGTCGTGCTATTGCGTGTCCGTTCATGTGTTTTTGCAAGGGGCCATTTTATGCATGCTCTGACAATGGATGCACATCTCTATCTGACAATTGCGTCAGCGCATTTTGTACAAGAATCACCGAGCCCGTCAGCTTTCCTCCTATGAGCGTTCCTACTACCGCATCCGACATCGAGGCAACATTGGCCCTCGTCAACAAGTTGGAGCAACTCTATACGGTTGTTCGATTCGATACAGTGCACTACAAGATATGTGAAGTCGTTATACGGCCGCTCACTGGCCAACCGACACTAGTTCCATACAATGTAAAACACGCACTTGCAATCTTGCGCGAAAACATTAGGGACACGGTCAAGGCATAAGTCTGGGATCTTTCTCATGAATATATATAAAAATGGCTTGGGAACAATTCTGGAATCATGTTGTAGAAAAACAATACAATTTGGCCAAGGCAGATTTAATAGATTACGATCGAGTCTTTAATGCGCAACCGACAATGGAACAGTTGCCTACAAGCGATCTTTTAGATATTTTAGAATCACAACAATACAGTAGTGAATACATCAAGCAATTGCGATTAGAAATTACAAGACGCTGTATTGATCCTCCTCATTTTGTTCCGAAAATGCCAAGAGACGAATATACATTGAATCGCAAAAACATGATTCAAGCATTGCTCAAAATGCAAAAGTGAATACGTGGAAAGCAATCCATTCCAATAACAAGACCAAGGCTTTCAAAAGAGGATGTGAAATTATGCCAAGAGTACGATGACGTATACAAGAAACAGTTTTATTGGTCGGGTGAATTAAAAACAGAGTTTCAATGGCACAAGACCATTAGAATATATAAAAATACGTGCATAAATGCCGCAACAATACTTTCGAGGATGGGCACCATGTTTAACCTAAACTTTTCTAAAAACATTCCTTATATAAGGCCAATTAATCCCACATAATAAATGTCTGATATAAAGCCTCGTTATCGTGTCTTACTAGCGACTCCATGTTACGGCAACATGTTGAGCAATGGGTATTTTAAAAGTATTATTAGCATGATTGGACTCTACGCAGGTGATCCCGATATTTTAATGTCGATTTACACATTGGGAAATGAATCACTCATTACGAGAGCTCGAAATACATGTGTAGGTGTATTTTTAAAAGGTGATTACACACTTGTTTTTTGTGGATGCAGACATCGAGTTTGATCCAGCACGCATTCGACGATTACTTGCTAAAAATGAAGATGTTGTTTGTGCGCCCTATGCTCAAAAAGCGATCAACTGGAACTTGCTCAAAGATCCTGCATTCATAACAGAACTCCAGGCAGGAAAGCGATCCGTCGACGACTTGAAAAAGATCATGTTGACTTTTAATATCCATTGGAAATCTGTACCACCTGTGGTTAACGATTCGTGGACGGAAGTAGATCGTGCTGCCACTGGATTCATGTTGATCAAACAAACAGTCTTTACACGATTGATGAAAGCCATGCCTGAACTCCAATACGAGAGCGACGATAAAAATGAAGATCACATTAGTGATTGCTTGTGGCTTTTCTTTGATTGCATGGTCGATGGCCGCAACAAGTACCTGAGTGAGGATTATGCATTTTGTGAAAGAGTAAGGACCAAGATTGACGGGCACATTTGGGTCGACTTGTCAACTAATCTAGGACACACGGGCACCATGACTTTTGGATAAAAAGCATGTAAGCATGTATAAAAAAATACAATTAATAAATATCAAATGTGGAAAATGTATGTAATCAAGCCCGGTCACAGCACCGATATCAGATCCGACATGTGTCCTTTGAAGAATCCCTTGCTCTATAATGACAAGTGGTACAATACCACGGAAAACACTCATGAAATCTGGTATTTTTGGAGAAATGGAGTATTGAGCGACGGTACACTTTTGGCAGATCCACTTTGGCTCATGTTGATGTATTCACCATTTTCTGACAATTGTCGAGAGGAGATTGCCAGATTCATGGAGCAAAAACAATGTGCCATGTACTCACAAGACGAGATTCACGCATATCTAGATTGGATCGATACGTGGAAGGCCAAGGGAGCAGACTTTTATCTGTCACCAAACTAGTTTGCTGATAGCTCATTCCTAGGCTTTGCCGTAGCTCGACTAGTGTCTATTCTAGGCTTTGCCGTAGCTCGACTAGTGTCTATTCTAGGCTTTGCCGTAGCTCGACTAGTGTCTATTCTAGGCTTTGCCGTAGCCCGCATATCGCTCACAGTTGGCCCAGTGTGTACTAGGAATGTCGGTCGATGGTTTCATGCATTGCGATGGCTCGTAAGAAACAAGATCATCCGACAGGTTTAAAGGCGGGAGGGCGGCAGATTGATTAATAGGCTCTTGAATGCAAGGGCGGTGATTATCTTTTACAATGATTCGATTGTTAATATTGAAATCAAAGGGAACAAGCGAATTGTCTTGAGGATTCTTGCAGAGCCACTCCCACCTGTTCCATCCGCTGCAACGAAGAGTGCAAGGAGGATTGCTGATACGCGTATCCTCTCGGGGAATAGCTTGGCAATCAGGAAAGTTGGTCAGTTGGCAAAATTCTTTGCCGGGCATGTACTTTTCGGTAGGACAGTTGCTCGCCTTGCGTGTAATGATCTTGAGCTCCGAATCGACGTCTACTTGTGAAATACAAGTCGAAATACCCGTCGATATAGGGGGCACCGACGACATGCGCACGCTAGGATCGGTAGAAAAACAAGCCCGGCATTCGACACGGGGCGTTCCAAGAACATAGTCTGCTGTTCCGACGGATTGTTTTAAATTCGTCTTGTATGTACAATTATCCCAGTTCAACCTGTTGAAGCTCATTGTTGTTTTATTTAATGTATATTTTTAAAAGCAAACATTTCGTTTTACCTTTTTTACCTCTTTTTACCTTTTGCACTGATAAAGATCGAGAGGAGGTGCAAGAGGAACCTCGCGATAGTCAATCATTTGGCAAGGCTTGAGATGTTTCATAGATGTATCAATCTGGGGGTGGCAAACGGGCTTGATGTATTCCTTGCCCTGAATCATGTTACCGGTAGTAGGCTGGAACTTGTACGAAGGGCAGTGTGTGTTGGGTCGGTTCTGGTTACGCAAGTCATTCTCTAGGTCGATTAGGTTGCCGCTGATATGAGAGACCGCTGTACCTCCGACAAGCCCTAGTTCCATACGACACTTTTCGCAGTTTTCATACTTGACGGGATCGAGAATATATGAAAGGGGGTTGACACTTTGCGCCAAGTCCTGGTTGTATGCACAAGAATCATAGGTCAAGCGATTCATAGTTTTTATTTATATTTAGAGATTATTATTATTGGCACCCATTATCTCTCATTTGTTTTCGCATTGCCTCTCGCGAGTCTACTCCCATGGGGCGTCGCTCTGAATAACCCTTGATGTGGTCTTGTATACAATCAATCATGGGTGTAAAACGATCAAAGCCCTTTTCTGCGGAGCGGTTGCACTCTCGAATGATCGTCGTATCTTGGGCATTTAACAGATAGGACTCGGCATCGGCATTCAACGTGCCTCGGCTCATGTTGGGTACGGCATAAAAGTTGCGAATGTTCAGTTGACGCTTCTCGGGACCGTGGGTCTGTGTCGAAAAACGAGCGGCTGAATCGGTATCGACTGTGCATGCATTTGTAAATCCATATCCATTCTTGAAATGAAGATTAGGACAGTCGAGAGCCAGCTTTTGCAGCTTGCTATTCTCACAATCACCGTAGAAATTATAAGTGGTATACGAATGCATTTCCTTGTTGTCGTTTTCCTTTTTCAAAATGGCACAGGTGTCGCCGGTCAATCTGTTTTCCCAGTCAAAAAGCTTGTTACAAGACATTTTACAAAATTAAAAGATAATTATTTGAGGTATGTGACATGTTATATAATATGCGGTCGAGAAGTCGTCTGTGTCCCATCGGAAGAGTTCAAGGATGCGGCTTAAAAATATCATGTAAATGTAAATGAGCGATATAAAGGCATGTCCAGAAGGAAAAATTTTAAATCCAATGACAAATCAATATGTAAGCAAAACTGGTAAAGTAGGGTTGGCATTACTTGCAAACAAACTAATACAGCCAATACAACCAATACAACCAAAAGCTAAACAAGTTCAAGTCAAAAAAGACAAGATACCAATAATTTCATATGGTTGTAAAAAGATTGGAATGACACAAACAATGGCAACATGTTGGTTTAATTCAATTTGTAATAATTTATTATTGTCTCAAAATTGCTATTCATATTTTATGCACCAATATAATGCACTAAGCGCTGATGAAAAACAAGCCATTGAAAATTTTGACGATAATACTTGTCCATTAAAAATAAAGAAACATCATTTTTACCGTTTCGTTTACCTTTATAATAAAGCGCAGTCAACTCCTATAAACATACTTTCAAAGATGTATAGATTATATAAAACACGTAATCATGCCAAAAATCTTATAAATAAATTGGAAATTAGAGAACATGGATGGGAATCGCCAAAGAATCAACGTTTCGATACGTATGAGGCTCTAACTCGCATTTTGCCTATTGTATTCAATGCAAATGAATATGTAATTAAAATGCCACATCAAAAACAAGTGCTACTACAGAGTTGACATTTATTTTTATAAATTTAAACGACTTTAAAGGAGAACTTACATGCAACGTACACAAGGAATTTCATATACCGGCAAGTTTTAAACTAGATCATGTAGGTATAAGTGTGCAATTTCATGACATTATGGATATAACAAGAACAAATGGAGAAAAAACATTACACGGTCATGCATTTTCTGGCTTTATTTGCGATGATGAATATTATGTCTATGACTCGAATAATTCAAAAACGGTTCAGTTAGATTGGCGTAAACATGAAAATATTACCAATAATTTTGCAAAAAATTACAAGGTTTTCAGCAAACAAACTTGGATACCTCGATCAGTCCAATACACGTACAGTCAAGGTCATTATATTATGGGATCGGGCGTAGCCCTCGCGAAGCGACAGCTCATATCCACATGTCATAACTTCCTATATGTATTTCCTCCGTCATGTCAGTTGTACATAACTTCTGGACATCCGGGATAACAGCTCTAGTAAACTAGAAAAGCATAC
>Ga0247843_1004869_pt1 | contig 19481 bp, 23 predicted proteins | sample LaCruzMarch2017__FD_192420 | JGI IMG/M metagenome (GOLD analysis project Ga0247843, IMG submission 192420) | Freshwater microbial communities from meromictic Lake La Cruz, Castile-La Mancha, Spain - LaCruzMarch2017_8m | ecosystem: Environmental > Aquatic > Freshwater > Lake | place: Spain...
GTCAAATATTGTATTACCATCTGGCTCGACAATTTTAATGGATAACTTACGTGCTCATCATTCTAAGGAAGTGAAAGCAGTTGCGGATAATAAAGGATTTAATATTTTATTCACACCGCCATACTCAAGCAGAAGATTTCAAGAATTTATTCATTGCTGTAATTGCTTCTTATCAAAACATGAGTTTCAATCCTACATATATGAACACATTTGTATTTACACAAGACTCAGCTAACAAAATTAAAGAAGATCCCGATTTTAAATTTATTGGATATGACGTGTCTACATTTATTACTTTGTATACGGACTTACAATAACAAACCTATAACAACGATTAAATCGCGTGTCCCATTATTTTATGTCCATAACTGTATATAAGAGGACAAGAGGTCGTGTAACAAATGACTCCTAGTGTTGGAAATCCTATTTTGAAAATGATCCAGGTTACCGAGCAGATTATCAAGACGGGACAAGCCCCCAAGTGTTATAGTGTGGGTGCTCAATTGCTTGGTGCTGCCCTTTGTCCGTGTGTGTGTGCGCCATGTTCCATTTGGTCGATAGTGGGTCGGCTATTTACGTGTGGACCTAGGATGTGCCTTGGGTCAGAGGCCGTGTGTGGTCCCAATTGTTGTACTGTGAGAACGGACAATGCGGTCAAGACTTTTATAGATGCTTTTGACAAACCCATCGTGTTTCCTCCTGTCGACATGGTCATGGCGTCAACCTTGTGGAACTCTGACCTCTTGGCCCTTGTCCGGCTCTTGAGTCTCGAGTTTTATCAGAGACCGTTTCTAGCTCACCACTACTTGTTGTGCACGGTTGTTGTAGGGCCGTTGATAGGTTCGACAGTGCCGCCTTTACCATTGGGAGTCATGAAGGCGCTCGTGGACTTGAGAAGACGCATTGGGATTATTGAGAATTCGATTGTGGGGCGGGATGGTGGTGAGGGGGTGGATGGTGATGCTATGGATGCTATGGATGTTGTGGATGGTGATGCTATGGATGCTATGGATGTTGTGGATGTTGTGGATGTTGTGGATGTTGTGGATGTTATGGCATGAAACCAATTATTTGTTAAATAACTACTGGTCATTTAGTCATGCCATAATATTTGACTTTGGCTGTACAATAAAAATATGCATCATTTATAAATATAATCATACCATATTTAGCAGTGTTAAATTTAAATTATATAGTTTAAAGGATAGACATTTATCTTTTTTAAAAACTAGTCGTACCATATTAGCTGTGTTTATTAAAAACAGGAACATTGTTTTTCATATATATTTGTACTTAAAATGTGACTAATATATATATAAATGTCTGGTAAATTTGATATAGATCCTGGATGTCTTCCTCTTTTTAGTGTTACAATGTTAAAAGATACAGTTGTATACAAAGGATTTGAGAATAATATCACAAAGTTTGATCACAATTCCAAGATCCCATGTTGGTTTGCATTAGAAAAAGTAGAGTCGAGTAAATACGGAACAAATATTGTGACTTTGAAAACCACCAAAACACTCAAATTAATCAATATTTCAAGCACATTATTCAAGTCTCACCTTGTAGACCAATTAAATTACTTTGATTATCCTGACAAAGAAACTATATTGTTTACTCTTGGAATTCCAAATATAGACGAACAAGTAAAGATAATAGAGCAAAATATATCAAATCCAAATGATCGTAAGCTGAATTTATGCAAACAAAATGCGAAATTAAAGTCAAAAGTTGACTATTTTGATGGGCATAGTAGATACAGTGGAAAAACATTAGACGATATGATGGTCTCATGTATAAACGCAATTTATGGAAAACATGTTGATGGATACATTCAAAAGCATCCTGTCCCATCATGTTGGCATGGCAATTTTCCTAGCGAACTGTGTATTTTCAATGTTTCCAAACATGTCATGACTGAAATCAAAATAGGTGCGGTGAAGGGTGGAGCAAGACCTACAACTCGAACCAAGTTCTTGGAGAATCGCGAGTGTACTGAAAAAGAGTGGCAACAGATGAATGAAAACATATTTCGTAAATGGGGTGTCGCAGAAAAGGACATTGTCAAGTATTCTAAACCAGGGGCACACCTTCCTTTGTCCAAAGTTCCATGGAAAAAACATGTGCCATCTGCGGATGAGGTGTGTATTACAAGAATGCCAGATTGGAAAATTTACTAGTAGACTTGCAATATACAACATTATTCGCATTGGCCACTTTGGGTAGAATCTAGTTGTTGAAATCTACTCTTTCGACATAATAATACATGGCTTCTTCTTATCCTCTTGCCGGATATGTGGTGTTGGCTTCAGCATCAAACAGTGTGTTTGCGGGTACTCGTAAAAACGACATGTTGGTGTACACTGGGGCGAACCAGGAAATGTACATTGGCTCTTCGAATGCTGCCAATTACGTCAGGGTGACTAGCAACATGGTGTGCGTGGTCGGGGATCTTGATGTCAGTGGGATTCTTACAAAGAATGGACTGCCTTATAGTACTGGCGGGGGAGGAGGTGGGTCTGGCTTTTCTGGTGCGACTGACGTGGGTGTGAGCGGGTCCATTTCGTGCGGCTCCCTGAACATTTCGGCCAATGTTGTTCCGACAGAAGCAGGTCCTAGCAAGTCCGTGTCGGTTTACACTGGAACGGCGGGTGCCTTTTCGGGGATTGGTTCTAATGCGGGCAACGGACTGACCATGGACCTCGTGGGATCCAACTCGTACATCAACATGTTTGCATGGAATGCCGATGGAACCTCGGGCACAGAGCTGTTACGAGTGACCGGAACGGGCAACATGGGAATCGGTACGAGCACCCCTTTATATCCTCTGGATGTCGTGGGAACTGCTAGGGCTGGAACTGTGTTGTACACGTCTCTGCAACAGACTTCGGACCGACGACTTAAAGAGAATGTAGTGACCACGGACGGATCGTGGGCCACGTCGGTTCTAGAGAGGTTACGAGTGGTCGACTATAATTTCATAGGGAATACGACGAGCCCTACGGTCGGTTTCATCGCCCAAGAAGTGGAAGCGGTGTTCCCTCTGGCGGCCAAGACGACGTCGGACTTTGTACCTATTGGAGCCAAGTCGACCGAGGTTACAGGTGACTTTATATCGTCTTGTGCCAATGTTGTCGTGATGGATTATGGATTGGTTTTAAAAACGTATGAACAGTTTTCCGCGGGGACCATGTTACGGTTGGTTGGTGGTCACGTGCTAGTAGTTGTCGAGAAACTGGATGATGATGGTACTTGTACTGGTACTGGTGCTTGTTCTTCCTATTTGATTTCATGTGAAACTATTACCGAGGACTGTTTGGTTGTTATAAAAGAAGTCTTGACCAAGGACTTTAAATCACTCGACTATAATGCCTTGGTCGCTTGCACTATTTCAGCTGTACAGAGTTTGACAAAAAGGGTCAAGGTGCTCGAAGGGCGGTTGGGCGAGGTGGAAAGAAAGTCTGGAATATGTTTATAGGATGTTTTTCCTAGGATTCGACCTCTCTAGATCTAGTAGCATGTACCAAGACCTTTCCATATAGTGGCCAGTGACTGGATTTATGTCGTATGAAAGAGATTCATAGATAGAGAGCCACTGATCCAGGGGTACCGATCGAATAGCTTCTCTTGTTGCCGCAAAACAAGCTCCGATATACCATCTCGGGGACATGGTATACCTGTAATTAGCGACGGTCTTGAGCCATTCGCCAAATGTTTTGCCTGATTCAAATGGGGCTACTGGTTTACCTGCATGGACCTTGATTGTAAAGTCAAAATAAGCATTGTTATTTCCAACTTCATGTACTTTAGCATTTTGTGATAATCCGGATGGATGTGTCTCTGCCTCGGCGACAAGTTGTTGAATACATCCTTTGGGCATGTGATCAAAAGGGGTTCCTTGGAGAAATACTGTGACGGGGTCCAGATTGTCATAGTGAGTGATAATATGGTGTACATATGTGTGCGCTTCTCTTCCTACATTGGGCAACGTGTTTGGACCGGGACTGTTACTATTCTTATTATATACATGTGTTTTTACAGTTGTTGTATTGGTCCAACTAATGTCTTCATCATAATAAGCTATAACGATTGAATACGTGGCCATTTATAAAAGTAACAGTTTTAATTTTGTCGTTTATCAACTCGTTATTAATTCATACCAATTGTTAAATACTGATATGAATGCCATTATTAGTTACAATCGCAAGACTCTCGACAGTGTCAAACAATGGATCTTGTACGAAGATTGGACGATGCCGCCATCGTTGTTCAACTATGGACTCCCATCACATGTCTTTCATCTGATTGACAAGCCGATTAATAATGACGTATCTGAAGTAGATTACTTGTGCCACTTGATGTCGACCATGACTTGTAATAATCATTCCATTAGATATCTTGAAATTGGTGTATCTGTAGGTAAGAATCTTTATACGATTGTGCAATATATAAAAGGACTAGCTGCGTCTAGCCATCGCCACACCGTTACTGGAATTGATATCGAAAAGATTAATCCAATCTTACAGAATCTACTTGCTAGTTCTCACACCACTCATAAAACAGAAACATTTATTAATACAAAGCCTACGAGTATTAGAAATTGTACGACCAATGTTTGTACCCAGTTTGATGACACTACTTTGTCAACTCGCTATTATGAGGCAGACGAGTTTTCGAGTGTTTGGACCCATCTAGCGGATCCATTTAATTTGGTTTTTAGCGATGCACTCCATGATCCTCGTGCTCTCATGCACGAGTACTTTTCTTTAAAGGAAAATAACCTACTTGATACTGTCAATGGTTTCTTTTATTGTTTTGATGACCTGGAAGCAGATGATAAAACAGGTCAGATGTGGGGGGCTGTTCGCAGGATTGTTTCAGATATGACACGTACATTTATTACTTTGGACATTCGTGTAAAACATCTTGAAATGAATGCATGGTTGGGACAACATGAACACAAACATCATTTTGGTGTGATTACAGCAACTCTTAAAAGTTGAATCCCATATTGGTTTTTGACCACGGACATTTATATGCACATTATTAACAACATCATCTTGATCAACAGCGTCTGACCAATCTTGAAAGTAGTATTCAACATTACCATTGGGAAAGGTTAGTGTTTCATTTTAGAAATAACCGGGTGTACACTAGCATTTACTTTTACTTTTATAAAATTTATATGTTTCATCAAATACGCATACAATTCCTTGACAACCAAGGAATCGCTCATGCGGGCATGTAAAGATATTAACATGTGTTTTAACATTAATACAATTCATGCATTTCATCACTTATGGAACTAATGCTTACACTTCTTTTGCCGTTGAACTCGCTGACCAGGCTATTTCATTAGGAGGTTTTACGAGCAAACACGTATACAACAAATCAGATATACCAAGTGAATTTATCAAGGAAAACGAGTCTATATTGTCGTATAGACGAGGTGATGGATACTGGTTATGGAAACCATATATTATATTAGAGGCACTGATAAATGCCAAACCGAATGATATTGTCGTATATTGTGATAGCATGTATTCCATGTTGAATGGAAACACATTGATTTCTTTCATCAACTCTTGTTTGTGTTCTAATCTAAACGATATAGTGTTGACAAGTAATAAACCAGGAGGGTGCAAGTATTTAGAAAAGGATTGGACCAAGAGGGAAACTTATAGGATTATGAATGTGAATGCGGATGCATCTGATGCTTCTGATGCTTCTGATGCTTCTGATGCTTCTGATGCTTCTGTAGATGTCAATCAAGTATGGGCTGGTTTCATGGCAGTTAGACGTACAAACAAAACCATTCGTTTTATTTGCGAGTGGTTGCGCAATTGTCAAATTGAACAAAATATAGTTGATGAAATCGGATTAAAATCATGTATAGATCACAGGCATGATCAATCGATCCTAAGTTTGCTTGCAAAACGACATGGTATCAAGTTTTATGACTTTCCAGCGGGCGTGCTAACCGACTTGTATGTTACGCCACCAAAATCCAAGTGTCCAAAGATGTATATCAAAGGATGTGCAAACGGCCTCGGGGATAGAATATTAGATGTGATTGGATCCATGTTGGTGGCAAAATATACAAATACACACGTGCAACATATTTGGCATCATACACAGGCCAATATTTATTTTAATAATACAATTCTTCCTAGACAATATAAATTAGAAGATTCAGTGGATTTCAAGATTGACAGGTGGGGAGAGTGTTCGTGTGTGGATACGACTCTTGGTGAATTAGAACTCGTATCGCCCAACTCGGCATACAGTCTTTCGCCCGTCGCACTGCATCAAGGCATTTTAAAGCAAATTCCGTTGGACAAGATATCTAGAGATTACAAGGAAGTGTGCAAGTCGGTGATTTTCGCACCTAGAGTAATTGACGAAATATTGTCTCACTCTAATATCCATAATGCCATTGGTATTCACCTCAGAAGGACGGACAAGATTGTTGATAATATCGGCCTTTCTCATGAACACATCACGACCAAACAAACATATGAAATAATGATGACCAACATGTCGAGTTGTATTGCTAAAACTGATCCCGGACAATTGTTCTACGTGTCTACGGATGACCCAAATTACTTGCCGGTGTTTAAATCAGAAATATTAAATCTGAATGCTACTGCAACATTTATATCATTTGAATGCTCACAACCGGCATTTGAGCTTTTTGCATTGTCGCGGTGTAAAGAGATATATCAAGCTACACTATATTCATCATTTTCACTCGCAGCCAGCCTTATAGGAAATGGCAAGCTAGTAAATTTTATGAATCACGATTCTATTAGTATGATTCACCTGTGGAAATCATGTAGTGTGTTTATAACCCCGTTTTGTGACCTTGGAACAGAAATACCAGAAATACATGGAGCAAAGCTAGCACATGTAAGAAAAACAAATGTGATGGTGGCGGCTGAGGCAGCGGAGGCAGCGGAGGCAGCGGTAGAAAAAGCAAAGAAAAAGGACAATTACAAGTCTATTTTATAATTTATAGAATTCTTTTTTTAATAGACAATGCTCTATACATATCCAATACATCTGTTTTATCAAGACCAGGCCGTTGTGTGAAGAATGCATAATGTGCACACAATTTTTGACCATAGATAATATTGGGTCGTCCCATGGCTCGTGGTTTGATTACAGATAGCCAGTACTCTTCATCCAGACCCACATCACCTCCGAAAGCAGCAAACTCCTCTCCTAACCAGGCAATGGCATTAATAGATACACGCTCATACTCGAAAAGTCTCCATTGCGGGTACTTCCATTGCTCTAACGAGTGTGTTCCTACCTTTGACAAGAACTCTCGATGTACCATTTCTGCAAACCCTATAGACATGTAACCAACCTTGTCCATACACTGATAGCTTGTGATGCCTTGATTGTAACCGATACATCCATTGCGCTGGAATATATGAGATGTTATCGCATTGTTCACAATATTGCCATACACCAAGAACGGTTGCGGATTTGCCTCTCTAAATGTCATGATGCCCTCGATAAATCCGGGCTCGAGATAAACAATGTCATCATCGAGTCGCAAATACGTTGTACCCGGTCGACTAGCACCTGGGAAAAAAGAGTAGATTGACATGTTTCCATTGTGTGGCACAGTGAGCTCTCTCGCTACAATCCAATCTGGATTTTCTGTGGCTAGATTTCGCATATATTCCAAATCAATTGAATCAACTGTATTCAACCACAAATGCCATTTATCGAAAGCTTCCCTTTGCAAAAGCAAGTGTTGGTACAATATCTCGATATATGGCTTTCTTCCAGCTGGTGTCACGATGATACGTTGCCGGCGACTCATTATACTATTCGTTTAAAATAAGATGTATGCTATTAAACGCATGTTTGTAAATGTGTCTTTTGTCTTTTGCTAATGTATTTGCCTTTTGCAATTGTCTTTTGTCTTTTGTCTTTTGTAATACAAAAGCGTTTTGTATTGTATTGTTTTGTATTGTCTTGTCAAAACAAAAGGGGTCCATATAAGGCACTCCATGTCGACATAATTATTCAAAATGTCGTTCGTCGTCACCACTTCTTCTTGCGGATCTTGCACAGTCGCTCGCCCCTATGACGGCCCTTGCAACTCGCCGTCTGCGACGTCGTTCGTCGAGGAGACAGAAGAGGAAGAAGATGTTGTGGCTTCGACTGCATTGTCTTCGTCGTCTTCTGTTACCTATCCCCTGACGCCCGTCCAACAAGAGCTCGCCCACGCAATCGGCCAGTCCTTTCGGCGTCTTCGGCATCCCGACCTGTTCGTCCTCCTGCCCTGCGAGGATCTGCTGTCGCACCAAGACCAGGCTGCCATGCGGGCGTCCTTTGTTTCGAGCATGGAGGCTCAGCTGTGGAACGTCCTCTACATGGGGACTTCGGACGTGTGGGACGCAATCGACATGTACAACCAGATCAACTGCCGCGTCTACTCGGTGACGTACCTGGGACCGGATGCCTATGATGTGGGGGCGCAAGAGTTTAGTCCATTGATCGTTGTTGTCTAGCAACTGTTGCCTGTTGCCTGTTGCCTGGCTAGAGCTATCGCATCCAACATGATTTGTTTTGTTACCAAGGTCGAGTTTGTTCGAGTTAGGGTATTCAGCACATTGATCATGATGGCTTTTGTGAACTCGCACATAGGACACATTTGCTTTTGCTTTTGGTTTTTGCTCTTGGTAAAACAATACGCATTTCATTTTTCCAAACATGTATTGAACAATACATATAAAAGTATCATGGCAATATGATGTAACAAACAAAACAAAACAAAATGATGTCTGTTTCCAAACTGATAAATTACCGTCCCACTCGATATCTACACTTGGCCAGGTGCCGAATTAAAACATTCAGACCTATTTCGCTTGCCAAGAAAGAATTGATAGACGACCCCGGTGGCTTCAAGGCCAAGTTGGAAAATGTGTATGGAAGAAACAATTATATTTTGCCAAAAGAGATCCGGTCAATCATGTTGCGGCGGACCGGATCGCTATATGATGTCGAGTTGGACATGAATGATGCTACTGGGTGGTTTGTCAGGATCGTGTGTTGCTCATGCTCATGCACATCATCTTTCTCTGATGAAAAACTTGTGCGGATTTGCGCTTCTTTGAACAAGTGGGGGTGTGCGGACGCCGTGAGAGATGCGTTGGAAAACATGAATGGACCGACCAGTGTCGACATTACGATTGATCTTGGAATGGGCAGGCGGTGGCTGGCGGAATTCGAGTGATTGACATGACTGTTGTGACTACTGTCATGACTGTCGTGACTGTCGCGTCCGTTACCATGACGAGTTTATCTAGTCTAGCACTCGCCCTTGGTCTTTTAAAGCTAGACCAGGTTTGAATTTCATACTTGGCCACTGCCACGTCTAGTTTCTTTCGGGCCACGTATTTAGCCACATGAGGTAGCTTGGCTAGGGCTGGATTCGATACGAGATCACGACATGTACAAGTGATCATTTGTTTAATATCGCTTTTATTATAGGTGTTGTTCAACGCACATGTTAGGCACAGGCTTGAGAGGAAGCTCAAAAGCCTCACAATATAAAATGCCCTATAACACACACTAGCACAGACAGCCCCTTAGAACTTGAGCTCCCTCTTGGCCTTTCCCATGCTGGCGTCATCGCCGCGAACAAAACGGCTGGTCTTGTAAGGGGCGTCTCGGGGAACTGGGTTGGGGTTGTGGACAATCACATTGTGCAGAGGGGACATGGCTGTCAGTCCCTCGGCGAACCAGGTGTGTGCGGGGTCCACTTGGCCCTTTTCCACGTCACCAACAGGCAGCTTGGGGCGGGGTGCAATCATGTGCATGTTCATGCTCTTCATGGACGAGACAATGGTGTTCATTATGGAGGATGCGGGGAAGAACATCTATATTATACAATTATCGAATTTTCTTTATATTGCTAAAATTTTGTCTAGGTTGGAGTGTTTATATACAAGTACAACAAGACAATAGCCGACTACTTTTGACCTTGAGGTTGCGAGTTTGTCCTTTATTACAAGTTTCAAGTGCCATTTACATGACAATGTACTCGCCATCAAAGCCGATTAGCAACTGGTACATGATGTCTTGCAAACTAGAAATGTGTGTCGAGAACACTGGCTCTAACGAAATGTTGGAAACGGTGACGAGTCCGTCTTGATCTTTGGAAAAGAAGAAAATGGTAGAGCCGAACTCGACCACGGCGTCGGACTCTTCTTGTAGCCTGGACGCCAGCTCGGTCACGAGGTCTTGACTGGTAAAAGACATGTTGATAATAATGTATGATTGCTACTAGGTTTTTATAGGTGGGTTTTTACATGACAATACAAAACAAAACAATACAATACAAAACAATACAAAACAAATACAAATCTTTTTGTTTTACCCGTTCCTATAAGAGTCCCTAGACACATTCATCATCATAATAAAAATGCATACTCAGATCAACACCCTGTTGGTATTTGCGATATGTATCGAGAATGCTTCCTGTCAGTACTCGGACAAGTTTCGAGCGACTACTCGACTCGTCGCCAAAGATGCCGGTCGCTATATTCCGGCGCGAATCAAGACGCCACCCGCGTGCGCCCTCTTTCTAGACTATTTCGTGGGGAAAATGACGGGCGGCAGTCGAGGAATCGTCTTGGAGCTGCACACGGGATCCAAGAGTAGCATCAAGGTGAGGATGGTTGAAATTGTATTTATTGTTTATACAAATACTTTTGGCTTTTACAAATCCTTTTGCTAAATACAAATCCTTTTACCATGTCCTTTTGTTCAGATGTTGCAAGTCGCAAACAAGATCCACATCTACGTACCTGGTCATCCCGTGACATGTTCCACTGTGACCGGGCTTAAAGACTTGCTATATGAAGACGGGACCGTGATTAGAGAGTGGTTTGATACGAATGCATCTTTTCTAAAAGGATTCCAGTATAGTATTTATTCACCATTTTAACCAAGTCGATTGTAAAAAAAGGAGTGGACAGTAAAAACAAAAAAAGTGACCAAGACAATGGTACTGTACCAGTCTCTATAAAATGCCTTCCATGATGCAAATCGTCCGCTTGCCAACAGCTGTAGCTACTATAGCTACCTCTTCATGTCAAAGGGAAAGGGAAAGGCAGTCACAATATCCCTTTTCAATACGTGCTGCCAACTTTTTGATCAGATATTATCGGGATACAGACCTCAGGGCCATGTCTTACGAGGGGATCGAGATTACTGTCAAGACAATCTTGGATGACGACAGGGACCATGTTGCGTATGTGAATAGTCCCATGGCGGACGGTGTAGACTTGACCAATGTCATGGCGATCCAGCTGATGCCCAGGGGATTTTTGAGAAATACGGACCGATACGAAAAGCACATTGTCAAGGCAATCGATGCCGTATTGGTGCACTTGCAGGTTCGGGACCGGATTACAGATCAAGACATTCAAGACTTGGTCTTTAACTGGGAGTACGCAAGAGTGGTTGTCAAGCTACTGGGAGTTGATTCATAGAGCAGTTGTTGCAGGATGTGACTTTATTTTGACCTTTTGACTATATTCTACTACTCTGACTTTTGAAAATGACAGCTCGAACACAACTGGAATTTTCTTTTGGATGATCGTGTTATTTCGGGTATTTCGCTGGATTTTAGTAATACAAGTTTTAAAGAGAAAAACGATATTCATACAGCCAAGGTCAAATATTATGGGATCGGGCGTAGCCCTCGCGAAGCGACACTACTTTTTATGTTTGTTAAAGATAATAGAAAATAGTATATAAGAATATGCGTCTATAGTTCTCGTAGAGAACAAGCCTAGTACGATCACTTTAGTGTGACTGATCCTTTAGTGGATGAAACGCTAACTCTCATGTACTTAGATGTCTAAGTACAATACCGTCTTGCATGCAAGTGTGAATGTTAAAATACATTTATGACGGTAATTGGTATTCAATAATTCTTTAAAATTCAACACTATTCGTCTCGAGGCAGCACAAAGGCTTATACATTCTGTTATTGCAGAGCGTACGTATGCTTTTCTAGTTTACTAGAGCTGTTATCCCGGATGTCCAGAAGTTATGTACAACTGACATGATGGAGGAAATACATATAGGAAGTTATGACATGTGGATATGAGCTGTCGCTTCGCGAGGGCTTCGCCCGATCCCATAATATAATGACCTTGACTGTAATCACGTTAATGCGAATGATGTTATTACATGTTAAATGCTATTGAACAAAATTAAAACCAAGATGTTTGGATCTGGATTCAACCAATTAAAAGAAACACAATATACCGGAAAAACACCCAAACGTGACAATGAATTACAAAAAATAGCTATAGACGATAAAACACCCATTTCTGAAATTATACGATTATTAGAGAGTATACCAATCGAGTTTAAAATGATGGCCGGTATTTGATGGATCTTGACCTTGGCTCTATGACCCTGACTGTACACCCGTATAAAACAACAATATGAATATATAAAAGCATAAAGATAATCCTGTATAAATGTCAGAAGAAGAAAACGATACCACGATGATTAATCCAATTACAGGACGCAAGATACGTACCAGCGGTTCCACGTTTAAGAAAATGAGTGCCGTGTTTGCCGCCGAGCCTAAAAGGTTGTACGACTTGTGTGACAAGGACGATCCTCATGTTTTCGCGACCACTTATATGCTCTTGGACAAGGTATTACCTCCATATGATCCATCTATTCTAGGGCTCGTCTTTTATCCAGATGGACAGTGGGAACACACGCTAGTGTCGGGGAAATCTGGACGAGTGAGCCTAGAGTGTTCTTCTTCTAAATGTTCTTTATTTAGTGCATCCAAGGTCGAATCGATCAACGAATGCTACATGGCGACCCTCGACACGTTGGATACTTGGGCCGAGTTGCCCAGGTGGAGGTTGATTTCTACAGACGATGGATACTCGTTTGATCTTTATTTCCTGGTACACGCCATGGTCAACCAGCTAAACGAAATAAAAAATGGCAATGCGTATCCCGTATTTCCTTCGAATCCTTTTACCAAGACACAATTCTCATACGACTTTTTAATGACCGTGTTGAAAAGATTAAAGCTGAACAATATCAAGTCGGCCGACGTCTTGACCGTCTTTTTAAGAGATCCCGTGTTGGACAGGTCTATTGTGGACTGGATCAGTGTGTTCGAAGCGGCCGGCCTTGTATATTTGAGATATTCCGAAGACAATGGCTTTTGGGCAAAGAAGCCAGACGACATGTTTGGATGGACAGTCGAGGCAGTTGAAGATGATGGCATTGCCGATTTGCAGAATGCTGAATTACTCTTTTGGCTACTGGATGCAGGACGGCCGGATATGACTTATTATTTGAGTGAGGGCTCGGGCTCAGAGGAAGAGGAAGAGGAAGAAGAGGAAGAGTTAGAGGAAGTCCATGATGATGGCAACGACTATTGAATCTGAATCTTGTTGTACATTTGCAATGCCTCTTCTGGTGTGGGTCGCTTGCTCGCATCTAGACACAACATTTTTTCAACAAGGTTTGTGATTGCCTGTCCTCGTTTCGATTGGTTGAACACGTTGTTGTATACACACGCCATTTGTAAAATGACTGCTCCCATCATGTACACGTCTATTTTTGCGGGATCAGTGTTGGTGGCAAACGTTCTTGCATTCGCATGTAGTTTCTTTTCTATAATCGGTTCTAAATAACACATGTCTAGGAGTTCCTTGTAGTTGTCCATCGGGTCGTGTGCCGGATTCCTATATCCCTTTTGGGCATTCGCAAACTCGGGTGGCATATAAGAGTAGGCATACATGAATGCGCTATAACTCTTGTAGTACACTCGGTTCATGGGTCTACAAAGGCCAAAGTCGATCAATGACATTTTTCTAGTGTTTCGGTTAAACACGATGTTTTCATGTTTTATATCCATGTGGACCATGCCATTGTTTTTTAATTTGACCAGTCCTTTGATAACCGGTCCTAGGGCGACAAACATTTCTTCAAATGTATAGAGTTTTATGGCCTTGCTCAAAGGGATGCCGCCGTGTTCATAGACGATCTGGTGCACATTGGCATCGGGTAGGCCAATACACTTTTTTAATTGTTTATCGGAAATGGAACCTTTGGGGTATGCACACTGTCCGAAAGAGCGCAGAGTAAATAGGCCATCGGGATCAATTTTTTCTACAATCTTGTTCAACCTGTCTTCAAGAACGGCCTCTCGAGGTGTTAAGAACAGTTTACTCACAATGGGGGTTTTATCGGATGGCTTTTCCTTGTTGATTGCTTTTCGCTTGCAAGAAACACCTGGGTCGTAAACACAACCATATGTGCCTGTTGCTATAAGTTTTGACTCTTTTTGCTTTTTATTATCCATTACCAAGTTAATTATACTTGTATAAAAGTACAAGAAAGAGAAGAAGAATTTCAACCAAACCTAGTCCATTATCTCATCGATGCTTTCGATGCTTTCACTGTTGCTTTCTCCCGGTATACACGTGATATTCTCATAGTATTCCAGATACTCGTCCACATAGGGCATGATATCGATCAGGTTGAACGAGTGCAGTGTCTTGCTCATTTCGTTGTACAGGTCCTGGGTCGTGTTGAAAGAACCTGGTTTGATCTTGAACCGGCTCACGTCCATCTCGGGCAACTCGTACATCCACGACTCGAGTATGACTGAAATGTCGTGTTGGAGATCAGAGGGGCCGAGATTGAGACTGTTTAGACGGTTCAAGAGGGCGTCCATTTGTGTTGTGATATAGTTGTTTGATTTAGATGTTTCATATTTTTATACTTGTATATATCTGGATTTGTTCAAGAGGTATTGAACTGTTGTTTGGCTGTTTATTTGTATTAAAAGTACAATGTGATCAATGTCTTTATTTTTATATTGTGCATTATATATATGAGTGCAGAAAGATTATACCAGCTCGCAAATGCTCCAAAATCAAAATCTAATAGTTATAAATACAAACTCACATGCCAAGACAAAATTAACAAGGACACACCATCAACCGACGACTGGTTGGAACTATTAAAACATCTTGATCATGAATCTGACAGTGTCAAGATATTTCAAGCATTGCTCGACAAGACCAAGAACGTCATTGTAAAAGTTGGTCTTGGAACAAATATAGTCGAGGAATACAACATAGGTGAAAAATTGTCAGTTTTAAAGCTTCCCACATTTATTTCTTATTATTGCCATTTTTCATGTGTTGACTCTTTTAAAAACCTTGCGTTAAAAAAAGGATTATGTGGGTCTGGAAATGATTCAATTAGTGTGCTTGTAATGCCATTTATAAAGCTAGGGCGAGTAGACAAGGCCAAGTGGACACGACAAAACATCAACACATACAAGTCTATTTTAAAACACGTTGTTTGTACACTGCTGTATGCGTTTGAAACATGCAAGTTTACACACAACGACATGCATTTTGGCAATATTCTTTTAAAAAAAACCAAAAAGAAAGAAATTGTATATGGAGATCGCATGACACTTTCGGTTATTGATGGATATATCCCGGTCATCATGGATTACGAAAGAGCACAATTTTCTGATACACTGCCGCTATTATACGAGGATATAGGTAAGTTGTTTAATTTGGCTGGTACTGAAATCGATGTAAAATTAAATATTGCCAAATTGTTTGTTTCTAAATATATTGTCAATCAAAGACAAGTAACACAACAAGTGTACAAGGAAATGTGTGAATTCATTGATTCGCGTGACATTGTATATGTCTTGTCTGAAATGATGCACTAATCAACAAGACTTGATTGCTTTGATCAGCTCTGCCTTGAGCATCTTGGACCTGCCGACGATTTTGCAATCAGCAGCCCTCTTACGGAGAGCGTCGACAGTTAGAGAAGCATCGACCGATTTGGTTGCCTTGGATGGCTTGGATGGCTTGACAGGTTTAGTTGCCTTGACAGGTTTAGCTGCCTTGACAGGTTTAGCTGCCTTTGGTTTAACAGTCTTACTGGGAGACTTGACAGTCTTTACAGTCTTGACAGTCTTGACTGACTTGCTGACAGTATTACTAACCGTTTTATCATCATCCGACCACCACGCGGAAACCGTTGCTTTCTTTTGTTTGACCAAAGGAACATTGTATTCGGAATACAAGTTGGTCATGCACTTTTGTAGCAGCTTTTGCATGGCGTCTTCCTTTTTAGTCGTGGGCTTGGCAAACGCTCCATAGGGGCCGTTGAATGCCCTGTAGAGCTCGTGAACAAAGCAGGCGCGATCCACTGCATCTGCGTCGCCGTCCCTTGCCTTTAGTGCCTTGACCTTGGCCAGAGTGATGCCTTCGTAAACAACTGGATTGATTGCACGGCTGAACGCATGATCAAACTCGTATGAATTGACCTTGCCATAGCAATTGTCCTTGTGTTTGATAAATTGATGCAGAGTCTGGTACAAGAAGAAATAAATCGGGTATGCGTCCACGGTCAGGTTATTGTTGAACGCAATCTTGACCAGGTCGATAAGGAGGAGGTTGTGTGTGGGCAGCGTCTTGAGAATTCTGTCACTAACAGTCGACCAACCAAACATTGTTTGCTTTTAATATATACAGGAAAAAATTGATCATGTATAAAATAGTTCGAGTTCTAACGAACAATGTGTCTATACCACGTGGACAATGAATTGGCCCTACACTTTTTTGGGATTGACAGGATCAATAAAGAGTTTTACGAGATACAAGAGATACGATTTCAAGTCAGAGCCGATCCGGAATATAGGCGACATCACGAGCACCCGCTTTACACGTGCATAAACATTCCGCCCATTGTGTTTAGCAATGGTGTTTGGACCGTCATTGTCAACATTGAAGACATGGCCTTGAAATATGGGAGATCTGTTCAGCGGCTCATGAGGTATATTCAGCTCACCCTCGGGTCAATTGGAGTGCACCAGAACCGTATTATAGGAGTGTATAGCCAATTCATCGTGTCGACGGTTTTGAACGCGCTCGGTGAATTCCACTCGTCCGTGCTAGGACTAGAGTAGATTGTTTTATATATACTTGCTTTTTGCTTTGAGAGCAAGTATGCAAATAGAATCGGAATAATCAAAATCAGTCTTTCTCATTCCTCTCTCGGAATCTGGTATTTTTACACCATAACACAAAACACAACACACACATACTCGAACTCTCTAGACATTGGGTGCACAGATGGCCAGCAGCCTCTTGTCCTTGGCCGTGACCTTGAAGTTGGTGCAGTCGATGCATTCGATGCATTCGATGCATTCGATGCATTCGATGCATTCGCACCAGGGGCACTTGTTTGACTCTTCCGACTCTTCTGACTCTTCCTTGAGCCACGCCGACAGGCAGGCTGCGTCCATGTTGGTCTTGCAGCACTTGGTCGTGATGACCGTTCCCGTGTGAGGGATGGTGAGCTCTGGCGGCTCAATGGTCAGGTCGTCCAGGAACCGCGGGCACAGGGTGCAGCAGCAGTTGTCCTTGTTGGTGTTGGTATAGGTGAACCGAGAAGCCTCGAACGTGTCGGTGGCCACCGTCCAGCCCTTGTCCAAGAGCTTGTTGAGGCGGTACTTGGAAATGGTGGGGCTGACCATGTTGGTCACCTTGTTCTCAATGTCAGAGATGATGGACGTGAGCATGAGGACCTTGTCCTTGGGGGTCTTCTTGTGAACGAGAGACGACATGAGCTTGTACTCGTTCTCCGCCGTGAGGAGGAGGCCGTTGCACTCGAAATCGATCTCGCCGAAAGGAGGCGCCGATCCCTTGGGACCCGTCACCATGTCCACCTTGATGCAGGGCATAGGCACAAAGTTCATGACCTCGATGGGTGCCCAGTAGGACACGGCCATCTTCTCGATCAAGAGGTCCGACTGCTCGTCAAACTCGTAACCGGCGGCCGCGGGGGCCGAGGTGGTGCTGTTGCTGTGCCACATGTTGTTGGCGAGCAGCATCTCCTTGAACTTGACCTTGTCGGACGGGTTCTGGAACCAGATGTCGAGGTCCTCGCTCTGAAGGAGGCGACCTGCAGCCGTCAAGGGGTCCTTGGAAGGATCCGAGTAGTGGCAGCGGTAAAGCTCCTCTTTCGCGAGGCAGTTGCTATAAAACTCGGTAGCAGCCTTGTCGTGCACAATCTTGTCGCGCACAGCGCCTCCAAACAGGATTCCTCCTGCCTTTTGGGCTGCGGCTACGATTGAGCGACCGAGGGACGCACGGAGCGCACCATGGTCGAGAGTTGGCTTGAACTCGGACGGGATCTCTTGCTCTTGCTCCTTAGCGGCAATGGTCAGGATCAGGTTCACGGACATGGTTCTAAAAAGGCGAGTACACTGATATATTGGCGCTTTCACATTTTATATAGAATGGATTGTTTCTTGTTATATTTTGTATTGTATATAAGTACACGTACAATACAATACAATTACAAAACAAAACAAAACAATACAATACAATACAATACAAAGGTCATGAGAATATTGCTTTTATATATTTTCAAATAATCCAAAAAATGTGAAGAATTCAGTGTTTCGGCACTTGTCCTGTTTTACAGACAAGCAACTGTTCTTACCAACCAACTGTTCTTATCAATCAACTGTTCTTGTCAACCAACTCCTCATACCATGTTTCAACTCGTGTCCGATGCCTTTTACGAGGTCGTCTACTCGACTCCTGACCGTAGCAGGGTGTCTAGTACGGTGTTTTATTGGGAGACTGTGGTCCTGACCATGTTTTTTGTGCTCATGTATGTGCTCAGAGAGATGATCTATGTGGCGAGGGTCAAGGATTTCAAGATGCTAGAGCTGCTCGCTATTAATGCCGAGCTTTCGTCACGTAGCCTCGACCAAGTAGAGAAGATCAAGTGTCTCTCGATGGTCCATGATCAGCAGCTAGGAAAGCTTATAGAGCAAGATGGGCAGATCAAGATGCTAGAGCGGGCTCTGGTCGCGGACTGGGACTTTCACAAGGACCCGTGCTCTATTATTTGTGATGGGGGGTCGGACTAGAGTGTGTGTTGGGATGGGTGGGTGTGGAATTTTATTATGAACTTGCTCTAATATATATTTCGACTTGTATAAGACTGCTCTATTTACTTTTTTTGACAAGCCCAAATATAAATAATAAATAACATTCAATAACATACAGCCAACATAAAAATATATTGTATGATATTAAGATGGAAAATTTGGGAAACAAGATGGACGATTTGGGAAACAAGATGGACGATTTGGAAGACAAGTTTCTTGAATTGATAAAAAATAGAGTATTTTAATCGAACACTTGCAAACGATAATACTGAACCTGTTTACAAGAATAGTTTATTGACGCACGCGGAATTTAAAATGTATTGTGGACAAGCTCAAATTACAGTGTTTCAAATTCCAGATTCATTCACACAACAAATGTTGCTTAAAGGAAGGAATGGAGGAAGCCGTTCCAAACGAGGTAAGCAACGTGGAGGAGCATCACCGCAAACAATCGAAA